>Ga0222714_10005375_pt1 | contig 12220 bp, 11 predicted proteins | sample C33_3DmetaG_FD_165048 | JGI IMG/M metagenome (GOLD analysis project Ga0222714, IMG submission 165048) | Estuarine water microbial communities from San Francisco Bay, California, United States - C33_3D | ecosystem: Environmental > Aquatic > Marine > Unclassified | place: USA: California... | reverse complement strand
GCTTGGGATCGCGACATGGGGAAGTCTCCTGATCGTGCGGGGGTTCCTCGACGATAACCCGACCTCTGCGGTGTCACTGTGCTGCCTCGCCGGCGCTTCTCGTAGGCTTGCGGTTCCTGCACGACGTCGAGAGGTGGAGACCACGGTGCTGATCGGAGTGCCTCGGGAGACCAAGTCCGGTGAGACGCGTGTCGCTGCGACTCCTGCCACGGTCGTCCAACTGTTGAAACTCGGTTACGACGTTCTCGTCGAGACCGGCGCGGGCGAGGGTTCCTCGTTCCCCGATGACGCCTACGTCGAGGCGGGAGCGACGGTCGGGTCGGCGGATCAGGCGTGGGGTTCCCCGATCGTCTTCCACGTGAATGCCCCCGACGATTCCCAGATTGCTCTGCTGCAGTCGGGCGCCTACCTGGTGTCGATGATGGCGCCGGCGCAGAACCCGGACCTCCTCTCGGCGCTGGCGGCTCGCGGCGTGACTGCGCTCGCGATGGAGGCGGTGCCTCGCATCTCCCGCGCCCAGTCGCTGGACGTGCTCAGCTCGATGGCGAACATCGCCGGCTATCGCGCGGTCGTCGAGGCCGCGAACGTGTTCGGCCGGTTCTTCACCGGTCAGGTCACGGCCGCGGGCAAGGTCCCGCCGGCCAAGGTGCTCGTCGCCGGTGCGGGTGTGGCCGGCCTTGCGGCGATCGGCACGGCCGGGTCGCTCGGGGCGATCGTGCGCGCCACGGATCCACGCCCCGAGGTCGCCGATCAGGTGAAGTCGATGGGCGGGGAGTACCTGTCCATCGAATCCCCGGAGACCGAGGTCAGCGCGACCGGCTACGCCAAGGAGATGGGCGACGACTACAAGGAGCGCGAATCCGCCCTGTACGCCGAGCAGGCGAAAGACGTCGACATCGTCATCACGACCGCGCTCATCCCCGGGCGCCCCGCACCGCGGCTGCTGACCGCGGAGATGGTCGCGACCATGAAGCCCGGTTCGGTGATCGTCGACCTCGCCGCGGCGAACGGCGGCAATGTCGAGGGCTCGGTCGCCGATGAGGTCGTTGTGACCGACAACGGCGTGACGATCATCGGCTACACCGACCTCGCCGGCCGACTGCCGGCTCAGGCGTCTCAGCTGTACTCCACGAACCTCGTGAACCTGATGAAGCTGCTCACCCCGGGCAAGGACGGCGAGCTCGTCCTGAACTGGGACGACGTCGTGCAGCGGTCGATGACCGTCGCGCGGGATGGCGACGTCACCTGGCCACCCCCGCCGGTGGAGGTCTCGGCGGCTCCGAAGGCCGCCCCGGCCGCGGCACCCAAGGCTCGTGCCGAGGAGAAACCGCCGCCGGGTCCTGGGCGGCGGTACGCGCTCGTCGGCTTCGCCGCGGCAGCACTGCTGTTGATCACCGCGGCCGCGCCGGCGCAGTTGACGTCGAACATCACGGTGTTCGTCCTGGCGATCGTCATCGGCTTCTACGTCATCGGGAACGTGCACCACGCGCTGCACACGCCGCTGATGTCGATCACCAACGCCATCTCGGGCATCATCGTCGTCGGTGCACTGCTGCAGGTGGGCACGGGTAACACTCTGGTCACCATCCTTGCCGCGATCGCCATCCTGATAGCGAGCATCAACATCTTCGGAGGCTTCGCGGTGACGCGACGGATGCTGGAGATGTTCCAGCGATGACCATCGAATCCCTCGCCACAGGCGCGTACCTGGTCGCCGCACTGCTGTTCATCATGAGCCTGGCCGGGCTCTCCAAGCACGAGACCGGCAAGCAGGGCATCTGGTACGGCATCGTCGGCATGGCGATCGCGCTCATCGCCACGATCGCCCTCGCCCTCGATGGCGGCGACCACGGTGGCATGACCACCATCGGCATTGCGCTCATGGTCGTCGCGGTCATCCTGGGTGCCTCGATCGGCCTCTGGCGCGCCAAGGTCGTCGAGATGACCGGAATGCCCGAGCTCATCGCGCTGCTGCACAGCTTCGTCGGCCTGGCCGCGGTGCTCGTCGCGTGGAACGGCTACCTGATGGTCGAGGCTGTCGGTGACGCGCAGACGGAGATCGCCCCGGACCTCCTGGGCATCCACCACGGCGAGGTGATCGTCGGGCTGTTCATCGGCGCGGTGACCTTCACCGGCTCGATCGTCGCCTACCTGAAGCTGTCGGCGAGGATCAACTCCAAGCCGATGATGCTGCCGGGCAAGAACGCCCTGAACATCGGCGCGCTGGTCGTGCTGCTCGGCCTGACGGTCTGGTTCGTCATCACCCCGGAGCTGTGGATCCTCATCGCCGCGACGATCGTCGCGCTTCTGCTGGGCTGGCACCTCGTGGCCTCGATCGGTGGCGGCGACATGCCCGTCGTCGTGTCGATGCTCAACAGCTACTCCGGCTGGGCGGCCGCGGCCTCGGGCTTCCTGCTCAACAACAACCTGCTGATCATCACCGGCGCCCTCGTCGGCTCCTCCGGCGCCTACCTCAGCTACATCATGTGCGAGGCGATGAACCGCTCGTTCATCTCGGTCATCGCCGGCGGCTTCGGCATGGAGGCCCCGTCCTCCGGCGGTGACGCCGATCAGGGCGAGCACCGCGAGGTCTCCGCGGAGGACGTCGCGGAGATGCTCGCGGGCGCCTCATCGGTCGTCATCACTCCGGGCTACGGCATGGCCGTCGCCCAGGCCCAGTACCCGGTGGCTGAGATCACCCGGATCCTGCGCGAGAAGGGCGTCAACGTCCGATTCGGCATCCATCCGGTGGCCGGTCGCCTGCCCGGTCACATGAACGTGCTGCTGGCCGAGGCCAAGGTGCCCTACGACATCGTCCTGGAGATGGACGAGATCAACGACGACCTGTCGGACACCGACGTCGTCCTTGTCATCGGCGCCAACGACACCGTCAATCCGGCGGCCGAGGACGACCCCACCTCACCGATCGCCGGGATGCCGGTCATCCGCGTGTGGGAGGCCGGCAACGTCATCGTGTTCAAGCGGTCCATGGCCGTCGGCTACGCCGGCGTGCAGAACCCGCTGTTCTTCAAGGACAACACCTCGATGCTCTTCGGAGACGCCAAGGAGCGGGTCGAGGACATCCTCAAGGCCCTGTAGGAACAGGGGCGGCCGGTCGGCTGCTCGACGAGTCTTACTCCGCGCTGCCGTAGAGGCGGTCGCCAGCATCGCCGAGTCCGGGCACGATGTAGCCCTTCTCGTTGAGCTTCTCGTCCAAGGCGGCAACGACCACCGTGACATCTACGTCGCGGCCGGCATAGGCCTCCTCCAGGCGGGCGATGCCCTCGGGAGCGGCCAGCAGGCAGATCGCGGTGACGTCACGGGCCCCCCGCTCGAGCAGCAGGTCGATCGCCGCGACGAGGGTGCCTCCCGTGGCCAGCATCGGATCGAGCACGAACACCTGGCGGTCCTTCAGGTCATGAGGCAGGCGATCGGCGTACGTCGTGGCCACGAGCGAGGACTCGTCCCGCACCATGCCGAGGAATCCGACCTCGGCCGTCGGCATCAGCTTGGTCATCCCGTTCAGCATGCCGAGGCCGGCGCGCAGGATCGGCACCACGATCGGCAGCGGCTGGGCCATCTCGACACCGGTCGTCGGGGCCACCGGGGTGGTGATGTCGACGGGCTGCACCCGCAGCGAGTCCGTCGCCTCGTACGCGAGCAAGGTGACAAGCTCCTCGGTCAGGAGCCGGAAGGTCGTCGACGACGTGTCCTCCCGGCGCAGGCGGGTGAGCTTGTGGGCCACGAGTGGGTGGTTGATCACGAGGGTGCGCATGAGGACGACCCTAGCCGTCTTGGTCCCGGGAAGGCATCGCGCGTGGGACGATGCTCGCGTGAGCACTCAGGACGTCGCCGTCGACGATGTGGACTTCGCCGTCGCAGCCTACCGCGAGGACGGACGCTGGTCCGTGTCGGCGCTGGCGCCGCAGTCGGCCCTCGACATCGACACCCTGGTCGCGCGCCTGCGCCAGTTCCCCGGGGAGGGAGGGGTCTTCGGCATCGTCTCGATCGGTGACGACTTCTTCCTCCTGCTGCATGTGTTCGGACAGAACGTCCGCATCATGATCAGCGACGCCGCTGCGCTCCTCGACTGGTCACTGGCCGAGGAGGCCGCCGACCTCATCGAGTTGGAGTGGGATGAGGACGACATCGAGGAGTTCGAGGCGGCCGGTGATGTGGCTCTGTGCGAGAGCCTCGGCCTCGACGGTGCCGAGCTCGTCATGATCTGCGAGGACGAGGAGATGTATCCCGACGAGCAGGTCCGCGCCATCGCCAAGCGGCTGGGCTTCGCGAACGAGTTGGCCGCCGCCATCCGGGGACGATGACGCCCGAATCCCTGGATGCCGCCATGCGGCGTGCGATCACCGAGGCGGAGGCCGCTCGTGCCGCCGGCGAGATCCCGATCGGAGCGGTGGTGGTCGACCCCTCCGGTGAGGTGATCGCCGTAGCGCATAACACCCGTGAGCAGTCCGGTGACCCCACCGCCCATGCCGAGGTGCTGGCCCTGCGCGCGGCCGCAGCTGCGCTGGGCCGGTGGCGCCTGGACGACTGCACGCTCGTCGTCACCCTTGAGCCGTGTCCCATGTGCGCGGGTGCGACGACCATGGCCCGGGTCGGGCGCCTGGTGTTCGGGGCCTGGAACGACGAGTACGGCGCTGCGGGCTCCCGGTGGGATCTGGTGCGCGATCGGCGCCTGAACCATCAGGTCGAGGTGATCTCCGGCGTGCTGGCCGAGGAATGTGGTGCGATGGTGCGGGAGTTCCTCGCTGTCCAGCGGGGGAGTGACGCGAAGGAGGTGTCCTGAGTGACCTCGTTCCGGGAGAACCCCATCCGGCGTCAGCCCTCGCGTCGCCCGACGTGGCTGCTGCCCGTCGCCATCGTCGGCGGGGTGCTCGTAGCGGTGGTCATCGTCATCCTGGCCGTGCGATTCCTCGGTGGCTCGGGGGACGAGGAGCCGGCCGCGGACGTCGCCCCCGAGCCCTCCTGCTCGACCCTCATGGTGGCCCCCGCGGACGAGCTCCCACCGCCGAAGAAGGTGCGTGTCAACGTCTACAACGCGACCGAGACGTCCGGTCTGGCCTCCAAGACGGCGCGCGACCTCAAGAAGCGCGGCTTCGTCATCAAGGATGTGGCCAACGATCCCGCCGGTCTGCCGATCGAGGGTGTCGCCCGCATCCGTTACGGCCCCAAAGCCGCCAAGCGGGCCGAACTGCTGTCGTACTACCTCCCTGGGGCGGAACTCGTTGAGATAGAGCGCTCCGGCACAGTCGTGGACCTCGCCCTCGGCAACGCCTTCACGTTCGTGCCGCCCCAGCCCGACATCGACGCGACGCTGAACGCCAGCGAGGCGGTGCTGTCCGGTCCGGGCTGCTTCGACGGCTCGTCGACCGAGGACGGTGCGGTCGAGGAGATCGTCATCGAGGACACCGTCTCGGAGTAGTCGGCTACTGCTGAGGGTTCGCGTCCGGGCGCGCCAGGATCAGGGCGATCGCGGGCAGGAACAGACCGATCAACACCGCGGTGGGCCCCACGCGGACCGCGAAGGCACCGAGTGCGCCGCCGGCCGCGTAGCAGAGGATCGTCATGATGCCGAGAACCGCCAGGCGACGACCCGCGGACTCTGTGGCCCCATGGCCGGCCATCCATTCGATGAGTCCGCGCGCGCTGTTGAGAACGGTCGCGGTCTGGAACGTCGGCTGGATCGGGGTGTCCGCGATCTTGGTCATGACACTCGCAAGGACGCCGAGGGCCGTCCCGCCGAGAAGCGCACACGCGATGCCCTTCTGACTGTCGTTGCTCACAACGAGGATGACGAGCCACCAGAGTCCCAGGATCGCGGAGGCCGTCAGGAGCCGCACCCGCACCAGAGTCCAGCCCAGCCGGGCCGCCGGGATGCCGAGCAGCCAGGCGAGCATCGCGCCGACCGCGAAGCCGAGCATGGACAGCAGGGCCAGCGGCCACGCGTCGTACTCCCCGAACAGACCCATGCCGGCGCGCACGATATTGCCGGACTGGTTGGCGATGAAGACGTCGAAGCGGCTGAGCGAGTACCCGTCGGTGTAGCCGGCTGTCAGGGTGAGCAGGGCCAGAGCGAGGACGGGCCACCGGAAGATGCCGACGTGCCCGACGGGTGCCGTCGGGTCACCGGAACCACTCGGCGTCGGCGTCGTCATGGTCACCCAGTATTGCGAAGGCCGGTCGCGATGCCGTTCACCGTGACGGACAGGGCGCGGCCGAGGGCCTCGTCGGGCTCGCCGCCCTCGGCCCGGATGCGGCGCACCCGCTCCAGCAGCGACACCTGCAGCACGTGCAGGGGCAGCAGGTAGGTGTCGCGCACCTCGAGGGTCCGGGCCAGTGAGGGGTTGCCCCCGAGGAGTCGGTCCTGGCCGGTGATGGCGAGCACCTCGCGCGCCGTCAGCTCGTACTCGGTGCGGATCTCGTCCAGGAATCCGTGCAGGGACTCCGGAACGAGGGTCCGGACGTACAGCTCCGCGACATCGAGGTCGGTCTTGGCGAGGGTCATCTCGACATTCGAGATGAAGTTGCTGAAGAAGTGCCAGTCCCCGTACATGTCCGCGAGGGCGGGGGTGTGACCGGCCTCGCGTGCGGCCGCGAGACCGCTGCCGACGCCGAACCAGCCGGGGAGCACCTGACGGGACTGCGTCCAGCCGAACACCCACGGGATCGCCCGCAGCCCGGAGATGCCGGCTGCGGTGTCGGGGCGTCGGGACGGACGTGAGCCCAGATGCATCGCCCCGAACTCCTCGACGGGCGTGGATAGGGCGAAGTACTCGGGCAGCCCGGGGGAGTCGATGAGCGCCCGGTACCGCTGCTGCCCGGCACCGGACGCGATGGACATGACCTCGTCCCAGGTGGCGAGCTGCTCCGGCTTGTTGCGGGGGGTCGCATGGAGCAGGGATGCGTCGACGACAGCGGCGACCATCTGCTCGAGGTTGTCGCGCGCGAGGGTAGGCAGCAGGTACTTGTCGGAGATGACCTCGCCCTGCTCGGTCACCTTGATCTCACCGCTGAGCACACCCCACGGCTGGGACAGGATCGCCTCGTAGGTCGGACCGCCACCACGGCCGACGGTGCCGCCACGACCATGGAACAGGCGCAGCCGCACGCCGTACTTCGCGGCCACATCGCGCAGCCGCCGCTGGGCCTGGTGGATCTCCCACTGCGACGTGGTGATGCCCGCGTCCTTGTTGGAGTCGGAATACCCGAGCATGACCTCCTGGACATCGCCCCGGGAGGCGACGATCGAGCGGTAGGCCGGAACCGAGAGCAGCTCCTCGAGGATCGTGCCCGCAGCCATGAGCTCCGCACCGGTCTCCAGCAGGGGGACGAAGCCGACACGCGCCGTACCGGCCGTCGCGTCGACCAGGCCGGCCTCGCGGGCCACGACCACGGCGGCGAGGAGGTCGTCGCTGCCCTGCGTCATCGACACGATGCAGGAGTCGATGGCGCGGGGGCCGTAGCGGTCGAGTCCCTGCCGCACGGCGACATAGGTGCGCCAGGTGCGCAGGCCGTCGTCATCCAGCGGAGGTGGAGTCGGTGCGAGGGGCCGCTTGGAGTCCAGTTCGGTGATGAGTGCGGTCCTCTTCTCCTCGCGCGTGAGGTCGACCCACGGGCGATCGATCACACCGAGACGGTCGAACAGCTGGCCCACCGCGTGCTGATACTTGCCCGAGTGCTCGCGCACGTCGAGGGTGGCCAGGGGGAGGCCGATGGCGGCGACAAGCCGGATCGTCCGGTCCAGGATGCCGGTGGCGGCGAGCTGCCCTCCGCCCGCATCGAGGAGTTCGTCGCGCACGAGCAGGAGGTCGTCGAGCAACCCGGCGGTGGTCTCGTAGTCTCGGCCCGGCTCGTGACGCCGTGAAGTCCGCATGTGGTCGAGCGTCAGTTCGAGGCGCTTGCGGATGATGGTCAGCTTGAGGCGGACGGGTTCCTCGGCATTGATGCGCAGGTAGCGCGGGTCGAAGTCGGGCAGGGCCTCCAGGTCCCGCGCGATGGAGTCGCGCAGCGCTTCGCTGGTCTGCGTGATGCGTTCGGAGATGGACAGGTCCTCGATCAGGTGTGAAAGGGCGGGCAGGAGGTCGGCGATGCCGTGCTCGCGCTGGAAGCGCAGCACGTCGAGGGTGGTCTCCGGGGTGACGAACGGGTTGCCGTCCCGGTCGCCCCCGATCCACGAGCCGAACGTCACGGGACGTGATGACGGCGGGAGTTCGACACCCATGGTGCGGAAGGCCGACGCGAGGTCGTCGAGAACAGCCTCCAGGGGACCACGGGTCAGGTCGTCGACGTAGTAGAGGGCGTTGCGCGCCTCGTCGATCACGTGCGGCTGCTGGATGCGGATCTCGTCCGTCTGCCACAGCAGGTCCACGATCTCGGCAACACGACGCAGCCGGACGTCGTCGTCCAAGGATTCGTCGAGAAGAACGTCGGCCATGCGGCGCAGCTTGGTGAGGACGGAACGACGAGCTGCCTCGGTCGGGTGGGCGGTGAACACCGGACGCACGGACAGCTCGGAGGACAGCGCGACGACGGCCTCGTGCGTGACGTCGGACGACGAGACGGCCTCGGCCACCCGGCGCAGCGGACCACCACTTTCGCGCCGGGCCCGCACGATGTCGCGCGACCGTTCGACCTGCTCAGCGACGTTCGCGAGGTCGAAGTAGACGGAGAAGGCACGAGCGAGACGGGTCGCCGTGGCGACGTCAACGGACGTGAGGCGCTCGGCGGCGGCGTTCTGATCCTCGCGGACGAGGCGTCGTACCTCCTCGACGAGGTCGAGCATGTCGGGACCCTCGTGGCGGACAAGGGCGTCACCGAGGAGGACGCCGAGGTCGCGGATGGTGCCACGCAGTCGGCTGTCGTCAGGGGCGCTCGAGGTGTCGGGCGTCAGGGTCATGGCCCTATCCAAGCGTGGATCCCTCTGACCACCAAAGTGACGCTGTGCTTCAGGTGGCCGTGACCTGAATGGTCTCGACAAGGGACGACACTGCGACCCTCAACGGTTTGAGCAGCACGTCCGGAGCGCGGCGCCGGGTCAGGACCTCGAGCATTGACTCGTAGTACCAGGCGATGTCGTCAGGTGGGGCGTTGAAGCGATCCATCGCTGAGACTCCATGCAGAGCAAGGTCAGTGCTGAGTGTGCGGGCGTTGTGGAGCTTGTCGGCCGCGCTCACGAGGATGACGTCGTCGTCCGCATCGACGAGTTCCGCGAGGTGCTGCTCCTTGCGCTCTTGCCAGGGGGCCTTCGCTGACGGATCGACGACGAGGGAGTCGCTGCACGCCCGGACGATGTGCTCGACCCGCGGGCCGAACATGTCGGCGATCTCGGTCAGGCGCACCTCGCCCCCGCAGTCCTCGGCGACATCGTGCAGCAGGGCAGCGATGGCAACGTCCTCGTCACCCCCGGCCTCGAGCACCAGGACTGAGACCGCCAGCGGGTGGCAGATGTAGGGGATCGACGTGCCCTTGCGCACCTGGTCGGCATGCATCCTCGAGGCGTATTCCACTGCGGTGGAATACCGCGGGCCGAGGACGACGGGCGCCATTGCCCGATCGTGGCACAAGACCGAGGGGCTGATGCGTCCTATCCGTTGGCAGACTCCACGAGGCGCCGAGCCGTGGCGGTGTCGGTGACGAGGGTATTCACCCACCCACCTAGGAGTGCACCACGGATCGCGGCCTGCTTGGCAGGGCCGCCGGCCACGGCGATGGTGCGCCTACATTTGTGCAGCTGCTCGAGCGTGACCCCGATGACGAGCTCGTCCAAATCTGTCGAGACTGCGTTCCCGTCGGCATCCATGAATCGCAGGTTCACCTGTCCGACGGCACCCTTCCTCTTTGCCATGGCGAACTGCTCAAGGGTGAAGAAGTTGTCGCCGGCTCTCAAGGGTGGGTCGACTTCACAGGTGCCGATGCCGATCAAGGCCTCGTCCACGTTGTCGAGGAGGGAGAGGGACTCCTGGGCATGTGGATCGTTGCTGACCAGAGCCCGACGCGCCTGTGCGGACTTCATAACGCCGGGCACGCGCAGGAAGCGCGGTTGGGCGCCGAGGAGCCGGGCCAGCTGCCGGGTGACCTCCGCTGCATCGTGCTGGGCATCAGGGGGTCCGACGTCGCCAAGCATCTGGACGACATACGCCGACGACCCGTCCGCGGGGGCCTCCAGGTCGGGAACGGTCTCGCGCAGAGTACGGCTCCACGAGGTGAAGCCGATGATGTCGCCGGAGAGTGGCTTCTCGTTGAGGTAGCCGGCGAGGAATTGGCCGAGATCGGAGATGAGTCCCGCGTCATCGCCCTCAGGGACGTCGAGCACCTGGGCGTCGCGGATGCCGTAGGACTCGATGAGTGCGTGCTCGAGCTCCAACTGCAGCCCGGCTGGTGCGCGCACCGTGGTCCGCACGACTCCGAGCCTCGATGCCGACTCCAGTAGCCGCGAGACACGTGACTGCGACAGGCCGAGCAGGTCGGCGACCTGGCTCTGCTTGAGGCCGCGCATGTGGTAGAGCCACGCGACCCGGGTGATCAGGCGCAGCTGCTCCTGCTCGACCGGGTCCGCTCCCTGGAGGGTCGTCATGCGTGTCCTTCCGAGTGAAGATGCAATGCCAGAAAGATTATGCCGAACGTCTTGACGCGGCGGAGGGAGCACCCTTACGGGATGCCCCTTCAACGATGGCGGTGGCGGTGGGAGCCGTCCTCGCCTTCGGCTCGTCCTCCCACATCCCCTGACCTTCGAAATTGTTGAGGGAGCACCCCTATGGAGCACTCCCTCAACAATGGCGGTGGCGGTGGGATTTGAACCCACGGTGAGGTTGCCCCCACACGCGCTTTCGAGGCGCGCTCCTTTGGCCGCTCGGACACGCCACCGCGGGACAGGCTACAAGAACCTAGGAGTGCCTTGGCCGTCACCCTCAGCACGTCGAAAGGGGTCGTGATGAGCAGACATGGCTATCCCGCCGGCGGCTGTCCCGGTGATCGTCATGGGGCGGATGCCGCAGCGTCGACATCCTCCATATAGCCTCCTCCACGGAGGATTCGCCTAGTGGCCTAGGGCGCACGCTTGGAAAGCGTGTTGGGAGCAATCCCTCAGGGGTTCAAATCCCCTATCCTCCGCGCTCCGCCTCAAGCGGTGAGATGGGATCGGCCCTCGCCGATCCCATCTTTGCTTGGCCCGGACCGCGAAGGCGTGTTTGCCAGGCATCCCAGTAGGCGCAGCAGCCGACCGGCAAGGGGATGTTCCTGGCACCGCTGGGTGAGGCCAGTTCACCAACTCCTTGGTCGCATGTGCCACGAGTCCGGTGACTGCACTGCAGTCCTGTCCTGCAGGTCCCAGCGTGCGGGTCTGTTCGTCCGTCGACTTCGTTCCCGCACAGCTGACTTGGACTTATCGTATTCCTCAGCTTGCCTGAGAGGGGACGTTCGAGACAGCCATGGCCTCTTCGAAATCCTCACGAGTCCTTACTGCTGTGGGTGCGGTCGCCGCGCTGGGGTACACCGTCCTGGTGCCGTCGCTCGTGTTCTTCGCGTCCATCGGGTCGTGGGAGTGCCTCGGCTCTCGATGTGATGCCGGGAATGTGGCCCTGATTGTCGGAATGGTGGCTGGATACGCGGCCGGGCTGTCAGCGGTGGTGCTCTTGACGGTGCTGTCCCTACGGCCTCGCCGTGGGACATTCATTGCATCCTTGACAGCGCTGCTGCTTGCCGCACTGGCGTTCGTGGTGCAGATCTGGGGAGCATCGACTGTGTCATCAGGTGGGCGCGCCGGGGCGGAGGCGATGCAGTCCGCCGTTGTCGTCGATCAGATCCTGCAGCAGGCATTTGCCGACACCACCGGTATGTCGGTGTGGAGCACACCCGGCGTCACTGGTCCGGACGTGCGCGTCGTGTTGTGTCCTGACGACCCCGAACGGTTCCAGGCAATGTCAAGCCTGACCTTCGACGTCGTGACAGGTCTTCCCAAGGAGGTTCGTGAGGCCATAGTCCACGAAGTGGAGGTCTCGACCACGGCCCTCCAGTTGTTGCCCGATGTTGATCTGAGGGCAATCTGGACTCGCGACCACAGTAGGTGGGTGTTGACTGTGTCTGCTTCCTGTACGGCCATCACAGAAGGGACGTGAGAATGCGATCAAGGACCCTGGCCACCGCCGTGTTGTCCCTGGGGTTGCTCGCGGGCGTTGGTATTGCTCCCGAGGCTGCGGCCGCCAAA
>Ga0222714_10005373_pt1 | contig 12221 bp, 10 predicted proteins | sample C33_3DmetaG_FD_165048 | JGI IMG/M metagenome (GOLD analysis project Ga0222714, IMG submission 165048) | Estuarine water microbial communities from San Francisco Bay, California, United States - C33_3D | ecosystem: Environmental > Aquatic > Marine > Unclassified | place: USA: California... | reverse complement strand
CGTCCGGCTTAGGACTCGACCATCTCTTGGGCGGAACACTCGTGACCTTCCAGTGATCGAAATCGAGGTGGAAGCCGACCTCGTGTGGCCACTTGTTCGCGGAAAGGATGTACACGCCTTCGAGGTATCGGACTCGGGACTTGTGGCGCTAGTGCCTCACGTGCCTGATCATCTCGAGAACATTTTGACCGTCCAAGAACTGATCGCGCTCGCGCCCCGGGCATTCGACTACCTCGAGCCCCACCTTGACCGCCTCCGGTCACGAAGTGCTTACGACATGGAGCTGACGGATGAACGGCCATGGGGTCTCCAAGGAGCGGCCTGGCGACATCTGTCCCTGGCCACCCTCACGAATCACCAAAAATCCCAGTCTTTACTGGGATTTTTGCGTTTCTGGACTTGCCGTGAGTTGCGTTGAGTTGGCTCGAGTTGAGTGTAGAACTGGTGTAGGAATCCTCTTCTAAACCGGGTGAATCGGACACCGATGTAGGAAAAGTGTAGGAATCCTGCACCCCGTCCAGCAACCCACCAACGGCCCTACTGTGGCCTCCATGGGGGGCGCCGAGCCGACCGTAGAGGTGGGTCGAACCGCGTACCGGTGCCGTCACCGCAGCAGTGGCCCTTCGCCGAGCAGGTCGCCTGGATCCTCACCGCGTGCAATCCGCGCAGCATCGCGCTGGCGCCCGAGGTCAACGCTGAGCGCCACGAGCAGATGGGGCGCCAGATCGCCGATCTCGGCCTGATCGCCTATCCCAACGTCGGCTACGACCCGGCCGAGCCGACCTGGAGCGAGGCGGGCTACACGATCGTCGGTGGCGATGAGGCCACCGTGTGCGACCTCGCACGGGGGTGGGAGCAGAACGCTGTCTTCCGCTGGGCACCGGAGGAGTTCGAACTCGTCGGTGTGCTGATGGAGCGTCGTGACGTGCACGGGTGGCGCTGGGCGAGGTAGGGACTATCGCCTCAGCGGAGTCACGACGGAGTCCGTGCCCGTGAGGACCTCAGCGCCACCTCGACGAGCGAGCTGCTGCGTGAGAGTGCGCGCCCCCTCCACCACACGCGGAGCAAGGTGCTTGAGCATCGGCGCGATGCGCTGGGTCGGCCCCGCAACGGAGATGGCCGCTACAGCAATGCGCTTGCCATCCGCGCCGTCGAGGAAGACCGGCGCAGCAACGGAGGACAGGCCGACCTCGGTCTCCTCGGTGGACATCACGAAGCCTTGACGCCGAACCAGGTCGAGTTGGGCTTCGAACTTTGCGGGGTGCACCACCGTGTGTGCCGTCTGGCGGACAAGTCCATACCGCACGATCGCGTCATGGGCGGCCGGATTGAATGCCGCAATGACCTTGCCACTGCTTGAGGAGTGCGCCAGCACTCGCCTGTAGGAGTCGGAGTGGAATCGCAGCCCATGCGTGCCCTCGAGGCGGTCGACGTAGAGCACCTCGTGGCCTGCGGGGATGCCAAGCTGCACCGTCTCGCTGATCTGGTCGCGAAGACTGGCGAGGATCGGCAGGGCCCACTCCCTCAGGAGAAGGCGATCGATGGCGAGCTGTCCATAGTCGTAGAGCCGCAGCCCGAGTCGGTAGCGCCCTGACGGGATGCGATCGAGCAGGCCGCCTTCGGCCAGGGCGCCCAGCGCGCGATGTGCGGTGCTCTTGGCCACGCCGATGCGTCGCGCTACCTCAGACGCACCCAACTCGTCAGTAGAGAGAAAGCACTCGAGGACAGCGACGGCGATGGAGACCGAGCGCGACGCCGACTCCTGCGGCTTGTCAGCCATCATCACCTCCCCGAGAAAATGTACTTCTGAGCCAGAGCCATCGGGTCGTACCCGGCTGGATTGGACTCCTCGACCGCGGTCGTCACCGGTCGACTCTGCACGATCGAGATCGGCTCGCCGGGACGACGATGCCGGCTCACCACCCACTCCACGTCGACGGGATAGCCGTAGCGCTTCTCGATCTCCAGCACCGCGGCGGTGATGGCCCCGATCTGCTCATCGTCGAGGCAGGCCCGCTCCCGGAGCCGCGCGGGCATCGGGATCTCCACCACAACGCCGGCGGCAAAGTCGAACGCCGAGACAATGTCCTTGCGCGAGACATCGTGCTTGAGGATTCGGCCGTCGGCCTTGCCCACCTCGACGTGGTCGGGAGTGACCAGGCCCTGGACGACGGCCTCGCCCCAGCCCCAGTTGGCCTCGATGACGATGCGGTCGGACTTGCCCGTGACCGGGTGCACGCTGAAGGCGACGCCGCTCGCGCGAGCGTGCACCAACTCCACGACGCCGACGGCCATCGGCATGTCGTGATGGGAGATGCCGCGCTTGAGCCGGTAGTCGACGGCCCGGGTGGTGAACAGGCTCGCCCAGCAATCGCGAACGGCATTGATCGTGGCCTGCGCGCCGCTGATGCCGAGGTAGGTGTCGAAAATGCCCGCGAAGCTGGCATCGGAGCTGTCCTCCCCCGTCGCCGAGCTGCGCACGGCCACCGGAACGTTGAGATCGGAGCAGCGGTCGGAGAGCTCGTCGTAGGCCTCCTCGATCTCGGCCTCAAGCTCCGGCGACATGGGAGTTTCACGGAAGGCTGCTCGAATCGTTTCCGCTGCACTCTCGACCGCGGCGCCGTCGCTCACGTCTACGCCGGCGAGGACCTCGTCGATCCGATGATCGAGGCCGGTCTCGGCGACGTGCTCGCGGAAGGCCTCGATGGTGACCGCAAAGGCCAGGGGGATGGACAGGCCATCACGCGCCATCTCCGCCAGGCGGCCCATCTTGGCGCCCGTGCGACGCAGTGCATCGTCTGGATCGACGGTGTCGATCCAGACGATGCGACGTCCTGCGGTGCTACTCACCTGTCGCGCCCACTCTCCACTCGGTCCTCACGACGCCTTGAACACCGTCACGGTGCCCGTGTCGCCGTCGACCTCCACCTCGTCGCCTTCGGCGATGACAACGGTCCCGAGGCCCACGGCGGTCACGGTGGGCACGCCGTACTCACGACCGACGATAGCCGCGTGCGAGAGCATGCCGCCACCATCACAGACGCATCCGGCGATCTTGGCGAAGGCCGGAGTCCAGTTGGGCGAGGTCGACTCGCACACGAGGATGTCGCCTGGCTCCAGTGTGTGCAGGTTGTCAGCGTTGTTGAAGACCCGGGCGCGGCCACGTGCCTTGCCCTTGGATGCGGGGACACCGGTCAGGGTCTTGACGTCGCCATCGGTTCCCGCCGCCTGGATGGCGTTGAGGAAGTGCTGGTTGAGCCCGAAGATCTCGATGAGCACCGGATCCGTGACGGCCTCGGGGATGGTGCCCAGGACCTTGGGCATGCTGGGGCGGCGCTCATGCCAGTAGTCGAAGTACTCATGGCGGGCCTTGACGATGCTCTTCAGCGAGTCCATGGACTTCTCTCCGTCGGCCACGGCGGTGAGCTCGGGCCAGAAGAGGAAGAGCCCGTCATCGGGATGGTCCGCACCGGTCTTCTCAGCGATCGCCCTTGCCGCCCAGCGCATGGGGAGCGAGACCTTCAGGTCGATGTAGTAGTTGTGGTCGTCCTGCCACCAGGGGAAGTTGGCCGCCTGGCAGGAGGCCACCCCAGCGTCGAAGCCCGTCTGCTCCTCGGCCGTGAGCTTGGATCGCGCCTCGTCGATGGCGGTCTCGCGCTCCTCGATCGCAGCAGCGAGTGCCTTCTCGAAGTCGTGCTCCTCCTCCTTGACGACGAAGGACTGGATCGTGCCCAGCGCCGGAGTCGGATCCTCGATCCAACTTGGGAGTGCCACGTCGCAGGAACCCTCGGTGCGGTATCCGTACACCTGGAGGAAGTCCCGGAACTGCGTCATCCAGGCCGCCCCAGCACCACCCATCGCATCGAGCTTCGCGGCTAGCTCGCTGGCCGGCGTGGTGGCGAAGACCTCGGTGAGGCCGCCCTGCTTCGCAGCCCGCGCCAGCTTCCAGAGCTCGCGGTCGGTCTCCATGATCTTGGTGTCGTAACCCTGCAGGAACTTGCCGATCTGCGACACGTCAAGCCCCATCTCGGCACACATGCCGTAGAAGCCGAGGTAGTTGACGAGTAGCGGATACATGATCTCGAAGTGAATCTCGAAGGCACGCTTGTGATAGGCGCGCGCTTCCGTGAGCATCGTCGACAGCTCAGGGAGGGACATGCTCGAGGGATCCATGGCGACGAGGTGCTGCCACCCACGCTCGACCTCATCGCGGCGACTGGCCCAGATCTCGTCGAAGTTGGCGAGGAACTCCCCCAGGCGCGGACCCATCCGCTGAGCGCGCTCACCGATCTCGTAGGGGGACTGGACATCGATGGGTGAGGCGTAGGTGTGGATGCCGGCGATACGGCTCACCAGACCTCGACCTGGAGGCAACGGGAGATTTTCCGCGGCGAACTGTGTCCCCCAGTTGTAGCCGTCCTCGTTCCAGATCAGGCCCAGCGGCGTGAGGCCACGCGGCCAGTGGAAGTCCAGGAACCAAAAGCGCTTCTCGTCCTCCTTGTTGAAGGTTCGGAAGGGCTCGACGTAGTAGGGCGCGTGCTCGAACGCGGGCTTGAAGCCGGGGTACCACTCGTCGGTGATGAACTCATCGACGGAAACGATGGTGGCCATATGACGTCCCTCCGGGGGTCTGGGGGATGAATCCTTGGTCGCCGACCGTCGCAGGATGTGGGCCAGGTCACAACCATCCTGTTTCGCAGGGCAGAACGACAACATGCACGTGCTGCTCGTGTTCGGCGACGAGGAACAGCGCACTTTCGGTCGCGTGGGCCAAGCGGCAGTATCGAGAATTCGGCGCCGCGTTCTTCTGGGGAGAACGCGGCGCCGGACTCCCCCGACTCTCGCCCCTAGGGTCGGCCCATCGACCAAGGAGGGGCACGTGCTGCGCAGCACCGACCGCATCATCACCACGCACGTCGGCAGCCTCGCGAGGCCCCATGACCTGCTCGACATGATGAAGGAGAAGGAACACGGCCGGCCGTACGACGCCGATGCCTTCGCCTCGCGAGTGCAAGGAGCCGTTCACGAGGCCGTGCGTGAGCAGGCTGATGCGGGCATCGACGTCGTCACCGACGGAGAGATGGGCAAAGTCAGCTTCTTCACCTACGTCGTCGAGCGACTGAGCGGCTACTCCACGACCGAGGGGACGCCGGTGCTGCCACCCTCCTGGCAAATCGAGATCGACGCCTTCCCCGACTACTACGCCGACTACCTCGGGAAGTACAAGAACACCGTCGCACCGCTGCGCGCCATGGCCTGCACCGGCCCGGTCACATACGTCGGGCATGAGGCGCTGCGGGCCGACATCGCGACCCTGAAGGCGGCGGCCGCCGAGACCGGCGCACTGGAGGCCTTCATGCCCTCGGCAAGTCCGAGTGGCTTCGGCGTCAACGAGTACTACGACTCGATCCTTGACTATGAGATGGCCGTCGGCGAGGCGCTGCGCCAGGAATACCTCGCCATCATCGACGCCGGCCTCGTCCTGCAGATCGACGATCCCTGGCTCATCGAGCTGCTCTCCGAGGACGGCCACTCGACTGTCACCGACCGCGACCGCGCAGCACGCGAGCACATCGAGGCTCTCAACCACGCCCTGCGCGGGATTCCCGAGGATCGGATCCGGCTGCACACCTGCTACGGACTGAATCACGGTCCTCGCACCCACGATCTGACCTTCGCACAGGTGGCGCCATACATGCTCATGATCAATGCCGGTGCCTACTCCTTTGAGGTCGCCAATCCTCGGCACATGCATGAGTGGCAGCTGTGGGAGGACGTGAAGCTGCCCGACGGCAAGATTCTGATCCCGGGCCTGCTCGGGCACGCCACAAACTATGTGGAGCACCCTGAACTCATCGCCGACTTCATCGAGCGATACGCCGGGATCGTCGGCAAGGAGAATGTCATCGCGGGTGCGGACTGCGGCTACTCCTCGCGGGCGTCTTACCACCCTGAGGTCCATCCGACCGTGGTGTGGGAGAAATTCCGCGCCCTCGCCGAGGGCGCACGCCTCGCTTCAAAGCGGCTGTGGTGAGCGCACCGGTGATCACGGCCGTGGTGTTCGACATGGGCGGCGTCGTCGTACGCACGCCCTTCGAGATGCTGCGCCGCGTCGAACGGGTCTGCGGTGCACCCGACCACTCCCTGGACTGGCGGGGCCCCTTCGATCCAGACTCCGACGCCCTGTGGCGGCGCATGCAGTCCGGTGACATCACCGAGCGTGAGTACTGGCATCGGCGGGCCGAGGAGGCGGCGCCGTATACCGGCAGCCCGGACATCCGGAACCTCTTCACGATCGCCTTCGCGGAGCCGACCGAATGCGTGCGTCCCGAGGCGGTCGCGATGCTCGACTTCTGCCAGGAGCGCGGACTGCGCACAGCCATCCTCACCAATGACATGAAGGACTTCAACGAGCCAGGCTGGTCTGACCGCGTCGACTTCGTCCAGCGGGTCGACGCTGTCGTCGACGGCAGCATCACGGGCGTGCTCAAACCCGACCCTCGCGCCTACGAGTTCGCACTCGAGGCACTCGGGACCGACCCCGCCGAGACGCTGATGATCGACGACCAGCCCTTCAACATCGAGGGGGCGAAGGGCGTCGGCATGCAGACGTGTTGGCTCGACGTCACCGATCCGGCAGGCTCCCACGTGCGCGCTCGCCAGCTCCTCTAGTGCCAGAAGGGGCTAGTCCTCGTGGACAGTGGTGACCGTCGCGCGGATCTCCGTCTGACGATGCGGCTCGAGCCACGGAGCGCTCAGAGCACCGTTGTCCGGCTCGCCCCACACCAGCGTGAGTTCCTTGCCGACCTGGGCGTGTGCGGGATCGACGACGCCAAGGGTCAGCATTGCGCGCTCGTTCCAACTCATGCACGGATAGGTGGATACGCCGACCGTGCTGCCCTGCGCGTCCTTGAGCGCGTCGTACTGCCACGTCGCATACGTCGCGCGGGGGAAGTCGAGATACTTGCCGGACAGCTCACCAGGATCCGCATAGGTCGCTACCAGCGCCGCGAGGTCGTCGGGGTGCCAGGCGAGGGTGACCTTGCACCGATGCGGCGCATCAAGGGCAGTCTCGAGGGCCTCACGACCGATGAAATCGTGGTTGAACTTGACCAGGTGCGCATAGCCAATGTCGGCAGGCAGGAAGTAGTAGTCCTCGATGTTCTGTGAATAGAAGCTTCCGCCCAGGGACCATCCCACCTCCTCGGCTGTGGCGGGGAGCCACTCACGGAAGCCGCGTGTGCCCTCGCCGGAGAAGATCGCGGGCATGGGGCGCGGGATCCAGCCAAGCTCGACGGCCGTGGTGAAGTACGCCATCGAGCCGACCTGGCGAAGACCGAAGTCCTCCCCTGCCGCGACGAGGGCTGCCTTGACTTCCGGGCCCTGATCCCACGGTCCCCAGAGTTCATAGCCCGGGCCACCGGCCATGGTGTGGCGAAGGGCGAGCACGCGCTGACCGGCGATCGTGAGCTCGATGATGTCGAAGGTGCGCGACTCCGGCAGGGGTCCGCCGTTGACTCGCTCGAGGAGCGTCGCGGCATATGGGCCCTCAACCTGGTAGCGGTAGACCTCGCGGCGGCCCGCAGGGTTCTTCGAGAAGATGTCGTCGCGCTCGAGTTCGATGTCCCAGGAACCGATCTCCGCCTGGTAGTCGAGCCAGTTGTGGCCCGCAGCCCGACCGACGAGAGCGATCTCCTCGGGGTTGGTCCAGTAGAGGATGCCGTCGCCGATGACATGCCCGCTCGGGCTGCAACAGACGTAGTGACGCGCCTTGTCCTGCGTGAACGTGGAGAACCCATTGACCCCTGTTGCCGTGAAGAAAGCGAGCGCATCCTTGCCACGGACCGTCGTCGTTGTCATGTGGTACGACTGGTCATATAGCGCGACCGTCTCTCGCCAGGCCCGCTGCTCATCCCGCCAATTAGTGAACTCCGGCATTACGAATTGCGTCGGCTGTCGCAGCACCGCGTCTCGAACGACGGATCCCTTGGGGTTCGCATACAGCACGTCGACAATGCTGGAGTTGGCATCGATCAGGTCCTGCAGGGATGCAGGCTTGGTGGGCAAGGTCGCGGTCACGGGGCCTCCTTCACGGCTCTGCCGAAGTGTGAAGGCGCCGGTAGCACCGGCACTAGCGTCCCGTTTCGCGCTGGCGAACATCGCCACACCCGAACTCGACAGGCTTGGTTGAGCCACCATGTTCCTGCGGGGAGCGGGTACACCTCGACGTGGCGCGTCGCCGCCTAGCCGACCGCGCGCAGCGCGTCATCCAGCACCTCGAGGAAAAGGTCCATATCCTCGCGCTGGACAACCATGGGCGGCTTGATCTTGAAGACGTTGTTTGCCGGGCCGTCACTCGAGAGCATGACTCCCCTGCCCAAGGCGAATTCCATGATGTCGCTGACTTCCTGAGTGGCAGGCGCGCCCTCACGCATCAACTCGACACCCAGGAAGAGGCCGTGGCCGCGAACATCCCCGATCAGCGGGTGGGCTGCGCGCATCCGCCTCACCTCCTCCTGAACGTAGGCCCCCAACTGCGCAGCGTGCGCCTGCAACCGTCGATCGAGCACATAGTCAAGGACCGCCTGGCCGACCGTGGCACTCACCGGGTTGCCACCGAAGGTATTGAAGTACTCCATTCCGCTGTGGAATGACTCAGCTATTTCCGGAGTGGTCACCACCGCTGCGAGAGGATGCCCGTTGCCGAGCGGCTTGCCCATCGTGACGATGTCTGGGACCACATCGTGAAGCTAGAATCCCCAGAAGCGCTCACCCACGCGGCCCAGACCGATCTGCACCTACCCTTTCCCGTCATTGATCGCCGCGTCAATGATGGCTAGGAAGATGCTGGCCGGGGCCGGCGCCCTCCCCGTTGGCGTCGACGATGTCGAAAGCGCCCATCATTCCGTGGTCCTCATGGAACAGAAGATGGCAGTGGTAGACACTTCGACCTGTGTAATCGGCAAAGTGCGTGCGAAATCTCATGTAAGCGTTCCACGGAATCGTCTCCGTGTCCGAATAGCTGCGCATCGGGGCTGCTTTCCGGTTACTCATCTTGTTGGTGAGCGGATCCCAGTCGCCACGTTCGACGACGACGAAATCGTTGACGTGGATGTGGAAGGGATGCTCCTCGTTCTCTGGGGATCCCGCCATTTTGGAGGATGCGTTGCGGATGACCCATTCTTCTGTGGTTCCTAAGCGCACTTTAATGACGTCCTTGAAGGTGAGCTCGTCGAAGATGAGCCCGTCAATGTAGAACTGCGAATCGCCTTCAACGATGTCTTGGCTCAACGTGAGGACTCTACGGTTGGCAATCTTTGCGGTGAGCCAACCTGGTGGATCGGCGAGGTGCGTGGGCACGGACACTGAGCGATCTTGATCACCGGTGATCCGCATTCGCATGAGTGGCCGCGCTGGCCATTGAGCTTTGCCCTGGTCATAGCCCAACTGACGAAGTCGAACGGTGCCGCGGCCGCGCCTTGCGGTCACCAAAACTCCGTATCGCTTCCCGGGAGGCATGATCAGGGTATCGGCCTGCCATGTACGCCAGACCATTGCGCCGTCTTCCTCCACGACGGTGAATTCGTGATCGTCAAGGCCGAGTTCATAGTAGGTCGCTACTCCGATGTTGCCGATCTGCCAGAACTGGGTCTCGCCAGGTCGGATGCTTATGCGCGGGTTGAGCATGCCGTTGACATACAGCTCGGTGGCATCGGTGGACAATGTCGTGTAGTCAGCCCACGAACCATCAGGGCCTAGGCCACCTTCGCGAAGAGCGAGGGAGTGTCTGCGCAGTCCCCTGACCTGCGGCAATAGCGAGGCCCCGCCCTCAACGATGATCAGTCCAGATAGCCCAGACCAAACCTGAGGCCCGCTCTCAGTGTGATAGTGCGGGTGATACCAGAACAGGCCGCCGGGATGGTTCTTAGGGATTTTGACGTCGTACTCGTGGACCTCACCCGGGTCAACTTCTAGGAAGACGTTGTCCTGGTGCCCGCGGGGTGACACGTGCATGCCATGGAAGTGCAGGTTGGTGATGGTGGATCCGTTGTTGATCAAGCGGATTCGCATGCGATCTCCAGGCCGCACCACGAGGGTCGGTGCCGGGAATTCACCGTTGTAGGTGGACAAACCCGCGACGGCTGAGCCGTCAACGATTGCGGTACCGGGGTTTACGACCAGTTGCACGCGCAACTCACCGTTCGCGCTCCGAAGAACCTCACCAATACTCGCTGGCCCTTGATCGGTTCCCTGGAGAGCACGGGCACCTAAGGCACCCAGAGCACCTGTACCCGTCGCCGCGAAGGTCCCGGCTCCACCTGCCAAAACCGCGATCAGTTGTCTGCGCGAAAGATTCATGGCTTGTCTCCGTTGCGGTCCTCACCTACAAGTGCAGTCGCTCGAAACTGACAGGAATTGTCTGAACGCAGTGATTTTCCGACGCGACGAAACCAGCCCAATCTCTTAGAGATCAACGTAGCCGTTAGCGACCTTTGTTGCTTATTGAGCGGCGAAGGACACAACGTTGCGTCCGCAAACAGGACGCTTCTTGATTACTGCCTCGTTGCAGAAGCGAAGGCACTGGCCATTGATCGTGATTCCACAGTTCGATTGACGACTTTGCATCACCGCACTGCACCCCTGAGATTCGCACGGTTTCTTTCTGATGCGCGAGTTGTCCTCTGACATTGGTGCAGCCAGGCGGAAGATCAGCAGTTTGACCCCCGACCCTGGCCACCAAATTCTCCTCACTTGCTGCCAGCTCTCCCCGTCACGGCGGATTGCGGCTAGGTTTGTCACTGCGTGGACGGGGGACAGTCATGGGATCTGTGGCGAGGTTGCTTTGCGCCTCACTTGTCGTTGCCCTGACGGTGGTGCCCTTCGCAGGGAGCACGGCCACTGCGGCAAAGGTCAAGGCAGGCGCCCCCTGTACCAAGGCAAACGCCCAGGTCACCAAGAAGGGCAAGACCTACGTCTGCAAGCGAGTTAAGGGAAAACTCGTTTGGAAGGTGCTCAAACCAGCCTTCGACGACAACTACGAGACCGTCGCCTCAGACCTTGACACGTGCCGTCTCCGAGAGACCAGCAATCAGACTGGCGCCGGGGCCAAGGGCTTCCCGATCCGTGGCACGTTGCCGACGCTCGGTGACGTGAAGATTGCCATCATTCCCGTCGACTTTGCCAATGCGCCCGGGGCAGGCGAGCCGTCCGCTCTCTTCGCCGATGACCTCACCGAGATCAAGGAGTGGAGCGACTTCTTCAGCCGCAGCAGGATGACCTACCGTCCGTATCTGGCGTCCCCCACATGGCTTCGAGCGCCGAAGGGGGCGGAGTGGTACGTCTGCGTCGAGTGCCAAAAGGGCGCCTCGGAATCCAAGCAACCCATGGCCGTGGGACTGCAAGAGCTCGTCGACCTCGCTGACCCAGTCTTTGATTTCTCGGATACAGACTTCGTCTATTTCCTCTTCCCCTACGAAGCGGAGTCGAAGTACGGAACGTCCATGTACTTCCACCAAACGACCATCAAGACCGCCGAGGGGCCTCAGCAAATAGCGGTCTATGGCGAGCGCGGAGGGCATTCACAGCCCGAGTGGAGGCTCACCCGGGTCTGGTCCCACCTCATTCACGAAGCACTTCACTTCCAGGGATGGATCGGGCACGGCCCCTACAACGACACGAGCATCATGACCTACGACGGCGGTCCCTCACAGGCGGTCACCACATGGGAGGCCTTCCTCTCCGGATGGCTTGAGGAGGAGGAAGTGGTCTGCCTCGACGCTGCCTCGCTCACCGGTCCGGTGTACGTCACGATGTCCCCCCTTGACCTCATGGGAGACAGGCCGGTGTCGTTGATGGTGCGCCTCTCCGACGAAGAACTCCTCATCATTGAGAGACGAAGTAGCGGCAGGTACTCCAACTTCGCTACGGCCACCAGCTTCGGTGGCCAACTTAAGGACCTCGACAACTTCACGGCGTACCGCGTCGACGTCAATGGCCCATATCAGCGAGTCGACGGACGGGACTTCGGCGAAATAGGTCCGAACTTCTGGGGCTACATCCTGGAGAACGGGCAACTTCGGATTACTCAGTCGATTTCCTATCAGGGCGTCAACGTAAGGGTCATGGGATCTCACCAGATTCGCCTGAGTTTCGCGGGCTAAGTTCCGCTGCCCAACTTCCCCGATCACCACATCTGGACAATGGCGGGGGCGTCGGCTTTG
>Ga0222714_10005370_pt1 | contig 12225 bp, 13 predicted proteins | sample C33_3DmetaG_FD_165048 | JGI IMG/M metagenome (GOLD analysis project Ga0222714, IMG submission 165048) | Estuarine water microbial communities from San Francisco Bay, California, United States - C33_3D | ecosystem: Environmental > Aquatic > Marine > Unclassified | place: USA: California... | reverse complement strand
TGCCTGAAAGCGGGCGCATCGGTCGGTAGCGACGATGCGCCCGCCTGTTTTTCAAGGGGTCCGTGTCCCGGCCGGTTTGGCGGCGACCGCATGGATGGCGGGGGCAGGATGGGTGCGGGCATGGGCATGCGTGCCGCTGAATATCGCGATGGCCATCAGCATGCCGCCGACCAGCAGCAGGTCTTCAAAACTCATGGTGTTCTCCCGTTTTGCGTTCGCATTGTGATGCGCCCCAGGAGCGGTCGCAACCCCGGCGCTGAATGGTCTAACATCCGCCTGTTGCCCGCCATACAGGGCAGGGAGGCCACAATCCGCACCATGACTGTTACCACTTCCGACACTCCCGCGGCATGGACCGCGAAAGAACTCGACTCCGACAAACGCTGGCTGTTCACGCTGGACGAACGCGCGCGCTGCGACCTCGTTGCCGCGCTGACCAGGGCCATCGACCGCGACAAGACGCTGTTCGATTACCGCCGCGAGGATTTCGACCTCGGCAGCGCCGAACCGGTGCTGCGCGCGGCGTTTGCCGAGATGCAGCGCGGCCGCGGCGTCGCGCTGGTGCGCGGTCTGCCGCGCGTAGGCCTCGACGAAAAGGATTTCGAAATCCTGACCTGGGGCATAGGCCTGCATTTCGGCGTCGGCCGGCCGCAGGGCAAGCAGAGCCATTACATTTCCGCGGTGCGCGACGCTGGCAACACCTACCGCACCGGCACCGGGCGCGGCTACAACACCAACGCCGAACTCGATTTCCACACCGATTCCACCGACGTCGTGGTGCTCAGCTGTTACAACAAGGCGGCCTCCGGCGGCATGAGCATCACGACGAGTTCCGTCGCCGCGTACCACGCGATGCGGCGCGAACATCCGGACCTGGCGGATCATCTGCTCGAGCCCATCCATTTCAGCCGCCAGGGCGAGCAGGCGCCGGACGAGGCGCCGTCTTATCCGCATCCACTGTTCGACACGGTTGACGGCAGGCTGTTCAGCAAATGGAACCGCAACCGCGTGACCTCGGCGCAGAAAATCGAAGGCGTGCCGCAGTTGACGGCGCGGCAATGGCAGGCGCTGGAGGCGTTTGATGCGCTGGTGCGGCGCGCTGATCTCGCGCACAGCATGTGGCTGCAGCCCGGCGACCTGCAGATCATCAACAGCCATGTCACGCTGCATTCGCGCACGGATTTCACCGATCACGAGGATCCGGCGCAAAAACGCCTGCTGTTCCGGCTGTGGCTGGCGCCGGCTGAAGGCGAGCGCCTGCCCGAGAGCTGGCGCGTGCTCTACAAGGCAGTGGCGCCGCGTACGGTGCGCGGCGGCATCATCGGCCTGCAGCACGATGCGCCGCGCAAGGCCTACGAGCAGCGTCAGGCGGCGGCGCTGGGCATGCGCCTGTCAGACTGATTATATTAATATAATCAAATAGTTATGATAAATCCCGTGGGCAGCGGGCTGCGGTTTGCATGTCTTGCGCTGTGGCTGGCGCTGGCATGCACTGCCCGTGCCGCGGCGCTGGACACAGCACTGCACGAGGAAATTGTCAGCGTACCGTTGCCTGCCGGCTTGCCGCACGCGGCGCTGGTGGCCACGATATACCGGCCCGACGGCGCGGGGCCGTTTCCCCTGCTGGTGCTGAGCCACGGCAATCCGCGCAACGCCGCGGCGCGGGCGAAGATGGGCCGTTACCGGGTGTTGTCGCGCATCCGCGAATTCACGCGTCGCGGTTTTGTGGTGATCGTGCCGATGCGCCGCGGTTTCGGCGCCACCGGCGGTTCATGGGCGGAGCGCTACGGTGATTGCGCTGCGCCGGATTTCCAGACCGCGGGGCTGGAAGCTGCGGCGGACCTGCTGGCGACGCTGGCCTTTGCCCGGAATCTTTCCTACGTCGATCGCAGGCGCATCGTGCTGCTCGGACAGTCGGCGGGCGGATTCGCCTCGATTGCCGCGGCGAGCCGCGCGCCAGAGGGCGTGCTGGCCGTGGTCAACCTGTCCGGAGGACGTGGCGGCAGCCCGAGCCGTGAAGGAGATTCCTGCAGTCCGGAGGTGATGGCGGAAACGATGGCGCGTTTCGCCCGGACCATACGCGTGCCGGTGCTGTGGCATTACGCGGAGAACGACCGCTATTTCGGACCCGCCCATGTGCGCGCCTGGTTCGCCGCGTTCGAAGCGGCGGGTGCGCGCGGCAGGCTGGTGATGCAGCCGCCGTTCGGCAAGGACGGCCATCGCATGTTCGCCTCGCCGGATGGATTGCCGATCTGGACAGCCGAGTTCGACCGTTTCCTGCAGGACACCGGTTTTCCGCTGAAGTAGTCCGGGCCGCGCCTGCTACGCGGCGGGTTTTGCCGTCGTGGCCAGCCGTTTGCGCACGGCCTGCAGCAGTTCGCCTGCGGCCTGCAATTCCCGGTTCGCCGCGGCCCAGTCTTCGACATCGACTTTCTGGCTGGCGGCAAACAGATGCGCTTCGACTTTTTCCATGTCGGCGATGAACTGCGGGTCGCCGGCAAAGGCTTCGAAATTTTTCGCGCGGAAAATCCGCCATTGCCGGTAGAGTTCCTCCATGGCCAGGCGCGAGGCTTCGGCATCGGATTTTGCGGTGGCGGCAACGGTGGCGGCGAGGGCGTTGTCGAGGATGGCCGAGTCTCCGGCGAAATCCCCGGTCATCTGCGCGCGTGCCTGCAGTGCGCCGGCAGCCAGCACGAGGGCGAGCAGCACGAGCCGCAGCCCCTGCATGGAAAACAGTTCACGAATCATGATCAGCCTCCTGCTTGATGGATGCCGGCATGTTAGGCCGGCACTGTGCATGGAAGTTTGATCTGGATCAGGCGGAATGGTTCGGCGCGCAGGCCGCGGCGCAGGCTTCGGCTTCGATCTGCAGCGTGACATGGTTGATGCCGAAACGGTCGAGGAGCGCATGCTGCGCCTCGCGGAGGATGTCGTCGGCGCTGTGCGTGCCGCTGCTCACCAGGTGTGCGGTGAGCGCCGGTTCCGCGGTGCTCATCGCCCACACGTGCAGGTCGTGGACCGAGGCCACGCCGCCGACGGCCTGCAGGCAGTCGCGCACTTCCGGCAGCCGGATGTGTTCGGGCACGCCGTCGAACAGCAGGTGCAGCGACTGGCGGAACAGCGACCAGGTGCCGGCGATGACCACGCCGGCGATCACCAGGCTCGCCAGCGGGTCGATCCAGGTCCAACCCTGCCACAGGTAGAGCGCACCGGCGACGACCACGCCCAGCGATACCAGCGCATCGGCGGCCATGTGCAGGAAGGCGCCGCGGATGTTGAGGTCTTCCTTGCGGCCGGCCATGAACAGCAGTGCGGTGGCGGTATTGATCACCATGCCGATGGCGGCGACGATCATCACCGTGCCGGCGGCGAGCGGTGCCGGATCGGAAAAACGCTGCACGGCTTCCCAGCCCAGCGAACCCATGGCCACCAGCAGGATCACCGCGTTGATGAAGCTGGCGAGGATCGAGCCGCGGCGCCAGCCGTAGGTGTGGCGGTCGTCGGACCGCAGGCGCGCCGCGGCGAAGGCGGCCCACGCCAGCAGCAGGCCGCCGACGTCGCCGAGGTTGTGCGCGGCGTCCGCCAGCAGCGCCAGCGAGCCGGTGACCCAGCCGTAATAGGCTTCGACGATGACGAAGCCGACGTTGAGCGTGATGCCGATGCCGAATGCGCGGGTGTAGCCGGGCATTGCATGGCCGTGCCCATGCGAGTCGTGTCCGTGCTGATGGGCGTGCGGATGGCTCATCGCGCGGCCTGCGGCTCCGCTTCAGCGCGCCTGTGCGCGCGCGGCGATCACCGCGTCGATCACCGGATGGATGCTCTCCGGTTCCACCGTGAATTTTGCCGGCATGTCCATTTTCACCATGTCGCGCAGCATGGCGATGGTGGCGCGGGTGGCGCGGTCGGTGGAGCCCGAGGCGTGCAGCAGTTCCAGGCATTCCTTCATTTCGTGGATGCGGCGTTCGCAGTGCACCGCGGTGCCGCCGATGTAGCGCTTGATGATCTTCTGGAACGGGATGTCGTTGAAGGTGACCGAGGCATCTTCGACCACTTCATCGAGGATTCCGCGCCGTCGCGCGGCTTCCATGGTTTCGAGCAGGATCATCGCCAGCCCCTTCATCAGCACGCTGCGGATCAGCTTCATTGCGCTGGCGTCGCCCGGGTTGTTGCCGACGACGTTTATGACCATGCCGTACGGCGTCATGCGTTCGCGGAATTCCGCGGCATGCGGTCCGCTGGCGACGAACGGCGCCTTCAGGCCCATCAAGTCCACCGGTCCCATGATCGAAGCGTCGACGAATTTCACGGCATCGCCGGCAATGGCTGCGGCTTTTTCCATGGCGGTCGCCGAATTGCTGCTGGCGTCGACGTAGAGCTGGTCCGGGCGCAGGTATTTGCGGATCTTCTTCAGCGCCGGCAGCGCGGACTTGCCCGGCGTCAGCCCGAGGATGATGTCGGATTTCTTCGCCAGCGAGCCGACGGTCTTGACCAGCGTCACGCCGGATGCCTTGGCGCGCTCATAGGCGAGGTCGCCGGGCTGCGCCTTGGCGCCGCTGCGGCTGTAGGCGACGATGCCGGTCAGGCCAGCGGTGGAAAAGTCCTTGGCGAAACGGGCGGCGGCTTCGCCGAAACCGAGCAGGCCGATGCGGGGTGCGGATGTGGTCATGTCTGGCAGTTCAGATATTGGTTAACAAGGAGATGAGGTGCATATGATAAGGCCATTGCGCGTACTTGCTGCCGGCGTCCCGGTCATGCATTGCCGATGGCTTCGAGTTCGGCGTGGATTTCGAGCCAGCGATGTTCAGCGGCGTCGATGTCGCGGCCGAGCTGCTGCTGGCGCGCGGTCAGGGTGCGCAGTTTTTCCGGATCGGGGCTGGCGTAGAACGCCGGGTCGGCCAGTTGCGCGTCGATCTGCTTTTTTTCCTGCTGCCAGCGTGCCAGTTCCTGTTCCAGCCTGTCGGCTTCGCGGACCAGCGGCCGTCGTGCGGCGAGCCGGTCCTGGCGTTCCGCCGCCGCGGATACACGGGCCGCCCTGCGCGCGGACTTGTCGCCGCCGTCGTTTTTTTCACTGCGGGTGCGCGCGCTGCGCCGTGCGGCCAGCCAGGCGATGTAATCCTCGATTGCGCCGTCGAACGCTTCGACCCTGCCGTCGCAGACCAGCAGGAATTCGTCGCACACGGTGCGCAGCAGCGCACGGTCGTGCGACACCAGCACCAGGCTGCCTTCGTACTCGGCGAGCGCCGCGGTCAGCGCCTGGCGCATTTCCAGGTCGAGGTGGTTGGTCGGCTCGTCGAGCAGCAGCAGGTTGGGGCGGCGGCGCACCAGCAGCGCCAGCGCGAGCCGCGACTTTTCGCCGCCGGAAAAGGCGCCCACCGGACTGCCGGCCATGGTGCCGCGGAAATCGAAGCCGCCGAGGTAATCGCGCAGGTCCTGTTCGCGGGTCTGCGGTTCTTCCCGCAGCAGGTGCTGCAGCGGCGATTCATCCGGCCGCAGCTGTTCGAGCTGGTGCTGCGCGAAATAGCCGATGGCAAGGCCGCGGCCTGCCGTGCGCCGGCCCGACGCCGGTGGCGCTTCGCCGGCGAGCAGCCTGATCAGCGTCGATTTGCCGGCACCGTTGGGGCCGAGCAGGCCGATGCGCGCGCCGGGGGCCAGCGTCAGGTCGACCGCATCGAGGACCCGGCGTTCGCCGTAAGCCATGACTGCCTTGTCGAGGGTGATCAGCGTGTCGGGCGAGCGTTCGGGCTGCGGAAAATGGAAATCAAAAGGCGCATCGACATGCGCGGCGGCGATGCGCTCCATGCGCGAGAGCGCCTTCAGCCGGCTTTGCGCCTGCCGCGCCTTGGTCGCCTTGTAGCGGAAACGCGCGACGAAGGATTCCATGTGCGCGATTGCGCGCGCCTGTTTTTCATAAGTGGCCTGCTGCGTGGCGAGCTGCGCGGCACGCGCATCCTCGAACGCCGAATAATTGCCGGCGTACAGCGTCAACCGCGCGGAGTGGATGTGCGCGATATGGGTGACGCAGCCGTCTAGAAAGTCGCGGTCGTGCGAGACCACGACCAGCGTACCCCTGAATCCGGCAAGCCATTGTTCCAGCCAGACCACGGCGTCGAGGTCGAGGTGGTTGGTCGGCTCGTCGAGCAGCAGCAGGTCGGCGCGCGCGATCAGCGCCTGCGCGAGGTTCAGGCGCATGCGCCAGCCGCCGGAAAACTCGCGCACCGGGCGTTCCATTTCGGCGTCGGCAAAACCGAGGCCGGCGAGCAGCGCGGCGGCGCGCGGGCGGGCGCTCCAGCCGGCTATGCGTTCTAATTGCGCATGCAATTCGGCGATCTGTTCCCCGGCATGCGCGGTTTCGGCAGTCGCCAGTGCGCGCTCCAGCGCGCGCAGCTCGGTGTCGCCGTCGAGCACGTAGTCGATGGCCGGGGTGTCCAATGCCGGGGTTTCCTGAGCCACGGAGGCGATGCGCCAGGCCGCGGGCAGTTCGCACTCGCCGCGTTCGGGATGCAATTCGCCGCGCAGCAGCGCGAACACGCTGGACTTGCCGCTGCCGTTGGCGCCGGTCAGGCCGACGCGCCATCCGGCATGGATCTGCAGGCTGGCGCCGGCGATCAGTTCGCGTGCGCCGCGGGCGAGGGTCAGGTTGCGGAACTGGATCATCGGTTGTGGGGAATCGGGAGCATCAGGTGAGGCGCAGCTGGTGCCGCGGGGCGGTATTGTCGGTCAGGCGCGCTGTCCAGTCGAGTGTGGATTTGCAGTGCCGGCACGGATTCTTCATCCGTGTCATGCAGAGTGCCGGGAATTTTTCAGGCGCAGGCCTGTCTATCGGTGCATGGACCGTATCGTGTCGCGCGCTTGCGCAGGTGCACCGGCGTCTGTGGTGCGGTATCCTTGGAGCGCAATAAATCAAAATTGAGGAGACAACAAATGCAGTGCATTTCCGGTTATTGCAAAAAACTGCCCTTGCTGCTGGTAGCGCTGGGGCTGGCCCTGCCGATGGCGCCTGCGCAGGCTGCGGACAGCTATCCGAGCCGCCCGATCCGGATCATTACCCCGGCGAACCCCGGCGGCACCACGGATTTTCTGGCGCGCATGCTGGCGGCGCATCTTACGAAAACCTGGGGACAGCAGGCCATCGTCGATAACCGGGGCAGTGCTTCGGGCGTCAACGGCGCGGAGATCACCAAGGACTCCGCTGCCGACGGCTACACGCTGTTCGTGCCCTACCACCAGCACACGGTGAACGCGGCGTTGATCCGCAAGCTGCCGTATCACCCCGTCAATGACTTCACGCCGATCACCCAGATGACCGAAGGCGGCCTGATGTTGGTGGTCAATCCCTCGCATCCGGCAAAAAACGCCAAGGAATTCGTGAACTGGGTCAAGACCACCAAGGATCCGATCAACTTCGGTTCGGCCGGCATAGGCAGCGGCGGCCACCTGGCGGGTGAACTGCTGATGCTGACCGTGGGGAAAAAGGCGCAGCACATACCCTACCGGGGAACCGGACCGGCGATCATCGGCCTGCTGGGCGGTGAATACCACTACAACTTCATGGGACTGACCGGTGCGTTCGGCCAGGTGCGCGCCGGCAAGCTGCGCGCCATCGCGGTGAGCGCGCCCAAGCGCCTGGTATCGGCGCCGGACATCCCGGCGATGGGCGAAGTGTTGCCGGGGTTCTCGGTGGTCGGCTGGTACGGCGTGATGGCCCCGGCCAAGCTGCCGAAGCCGCTGCTCGACAAGATACACACCGGGATCGTGTCCATGGTGAAGTCGCCCGAGTTCATCAAGACCATGAGGAACAACGGTTCAGAGGCCGTCAGCAACTCGCCTGAAGAATTCCGTCAGTTCATGCTCAACGACATGAAGAAGTGGGCGGACGTGGTGAAACGCGCTGGCATCAAAGTGCGCTGAACCTGCGGCGGCAGCAAAACAAAAAGGGGCGGAGTGATCCGCCCCTTTTTTCATGCGCCTGCCGGATGCGCGGCAGAGAATTACTTGAACTTGACGACCTTGGGGTCGAACTCGAGGCCGAAACCTGGGCGTTGCGGCACCGACAGCTGCCCGTCCTTGGGTTGCGGCACGTCGCGGAACAGGCGTGAGGACCACGGCATGTATTCCACGGTGAGGCCGTTGGGCACCGCGGCCACCAGGTGCACCTGGATTTCAGGCGCAAGGTGACTGACCACCGGGATGTTGAAGGCTTCGGCCATGCCGGCGATTTTCAGCCACTGCGTGACGCCGCCGGCGCGCAGGATGTCGATCATCACGATGTCGACCGAGCGCGCCTCCAGCATCTGCCGGAACGGCGCGATGCCGTAGACGTATTCGCCGCCGGCCACCGGCGTGTCGAGCGCGTCGGCGACGCGGGCAAGCCCGGCGTAATCATCGGCGGTGGTGACGTCTTCGAGCCAGAACAGCTTGTACTGATCGACCTGCTTGCCGATGGAGATGGCCTGGCGCACGTCCCAGCGCTGGTTGATGTCGCACATCAGGTCGATTTCGTAACCTACGGCCTCGCGGATCACGCGGATGTGTTCGACTTCCCGTACCGGGTTGGTGTCGCCGGGCAGCGCGAGCTGGGTTTTCATCTGCTTGAAGCCGCGGGCCTTCAGCAGCGCCGCGGCCTTTTCGCAATGCGCCAGCGGAAAGTGGCGCATCAGCGCGCCGCTGGCATAGGTGTTGACGCGGGTGCGGTGGCCGCCGGCGAGGTTGGCGACCGGCTGGTTGTGGATCTTGCCCTTGATGTCCCACAGCGCGATGTCGATCGCCGACAGCGCCAGCGTGAAGATGCCGCCGGGGCCGGCGTGGGACGCCGCGGTGCGCAGCTTGGCGACGATGGCTTCGATGCGTCGCGGATCTTCGCCGATGGACAGGGCCGCGAAGGATTCGACCGCGGAGAGCAGCGCCTGGTCGAGCGCGCCGCCGAAAAACGTGAAGCCCAGTCCTTCGATGCCCTGGTCGGTGCCGAGCTTCAGCGCGACGAAGTTCTTCGAGCCCGGCGTGGTCGGGCCGTCGGCGAGGGGTTCGTCATGGGGCAGCGAAACGAGGGCGGTGCTGGCGTGGGTGATTTTCATGTGGCTCATCCGTCAGTGGTGTCGCGGGAGATGTGACTATGGCACAGAAGGCATGGCCGCCGCAGCCCGCCGTACAGCATCTGGAATCGACGGCGCAGCTCAGGGTTTCAGCGCGTAGATCTCGTCGAAGCGACGTTCCAGTTCCGGGTGCGTGCCGCGCAGCCGGTCTACGACCTCGCGCGCCCAGTCGTAGTACTGGCGTATGCGTTCCTCGGACCAGCCGGCGGGCGCGCGCGTGCCGAGGTCGCGCACGTTGCAGATCTTGTCGGCAAGTTTGACCAGCCGTGCGCGTTCGCTGGAATGCCTGGCCTTGGCGACCTGCAGCCGCTTGCGCACTGCCTTGCGGATCCATTTGGTGTCGGTGACTTCAAGCACGATGTCGGCGATTTCCTCGCCGAATTCGCCGCGCAGTTCCTGCCACGAGGTCTCGGTGTCTTCCAGCGTGTCGTGCAGCAGCGCCGACGCGATCACCAGCGGATCGCGCACGCCGCCTTCGTCCCACAGCACCTGCACCAGTTCGATAGGGTGGTTGATGTAGGGCGAGGCTTCCTTGTCCTTGCGCCGCTGGTCGCGGTGCTTGTGCGCGGCGAAGGCTACCGCCCTCAGTATCAGGTCGGCGGTGCCGTGGTCGGTTGCGGTGAGTGCCCGTAAATCCATCATCCAGGAGAATACGCCTATGCGCTGCGCAGCCGCATCATCCTGATCAGCAGTATGGCTGCAAACGGCAGCCCCACGGCTATGATCAGTTGCACGATCAGGAGTTCACCGAGCTGGCTGTAATCGGCGGGAATCGTGACGGCGCCGGTCTTGTCTTTCACTTCGCGCGACACGATATAGATCTGGTTGAGGTACTTGGTGCCCAGGGAGGACGCCGACAGGGCGAGGTTGGTGAACGAGGCCATCACCGCGAAATAGGTCGCCTTCAGGTGCGCCGGCGCCGAGTTGGCGATCCACGCCAGCATCGGAATCATCGCGATCTGCCCCAGCGGGGATTCGAGCGCGGTGTTCACCAGGGCGATGAAGCGCGCATCGACCACGCCGCCGGTCATCGCCGCGGTCCACTGGTGCAGGCCGAAATACATGCCGACGTAGGGCAGCGACAGCAGTCCGCCGAGCAGCGTCAGGAAGCCGACGACGTAGGCGATCGAGTGGTCGGCCATGAAGCGGCGGAAGATGAACATGCCGGCCAGCGTCAACACCGAGCCGATCAGCGACAGTATCGAGATGAAATGCTGGTCGAATTTCAGTTCGCACGGAACGCGAAAATGACGATTACCGTGCCAAGCAGCGTCGCGCGCACATCGGCTTCGAGCTCGCGCGTCAGCCGCACCAGCAGGAAGCCGATGATGCCGAAGGAGCCGGCGAAAATGATTTCCTGGTTGAACGGGATGTTGCCGAACCCCATCCCCAGCGTGAAGGCGACGAATGCGGCGCTGCCGCCGAGGATCCACCAGTTCGGCTGCGTGGCTTCCGCGCGCCCGCCGAGCAGGGCTTCGACCTCGGCGGCATTGCGTCCCTGCGCGCGCAGCCGCCGCGCGTCGCGGCGCTTCAGCCACATCGCGATCAGCACGCCGGCGACCGAGATCGCGGGTATGCACAGCGCCATCAGGTAGATCTGGCGGTAGATCGCCACTTTCTGCGCTTCGTCGAGCTTGCCGACACCGGAGAACAGGTAGAGATTGATGACGGCGACGAACACGCTGCCGCCGATGATGGCGACGCGGCCCAGCGTCTGCATGGTCGTGTTCATCAGCTTGCGCTGCGCCGGATCGACCGGGTTGCCCTGCGCATCGACGCGCGGTACGGCCTCGACGGTCATCGCGTCGGCGACCACGTCCTGCAGCACGTAGCCGACTACGCCGAGCAGCACGCTGGCGACGTACCAGCTTCCGGGAGGCATCAGCGCAGCCATTGCCTCGCGGTCGCTGAGCAGGCCGATCATGATCGAGAGTCCGGCGGCGATCATGCCGGCGCCGAGGAACACCAGCCCGCTTTTCCAGCGCCAGATCAGGTCGACCAGGTGGCCCAGCGGCATTTTCAGGGCCCACGGCACGCCGGCCCAGAAGCCGAGCGCGGCAAGAAATGCGGCGGACAGTCCGAGATAATCCTTGACGAAGAAGGTACCGACGATGCCGGTGAGTCCGGAAATTCCGGCCGCCATGTAAACCATCAGCGGCGGCAGGTACGACAGCCGCATTTCGCGGCCCAGCGCGAGGATGTTGCGGTCCAGCCATGACCACAGCGGGTTCATCAATTGCGGATTCCGTAGCGTGTTATGAAATTTATATGAGGTTTAATTGTAAATATTTGTTTTTATTGATATTTTTATGTTACTTCAGATTCAGGCTTCGCGCCAGTGGCTGACGGTGTAACGCCGCAGTTCGATGTCGGCGTCCCAGAAATCCGGCGGCAGGCCGGATTTGTATTTGAGGTAAGCGAGAAACTCGGCCGGATCGGAATATTGCGTCCACATCTCCGGCAGGAAGTTGCTGCGATGGTGGCCGTAGCGGAACACGGCGCCGTCGATACCGGCGCGCAGTTGCGCCAGCGCAGCGCGTTCGTTGGCGGCGGCTACCGGCTCGAGGTCGGATAACACGGCAATTTCGATGGTCGCACCGTCCAGTTCGGCCGCCGTCAGCGGACTGAAGCAGGGGTCGTGCAGCGCCGCGCGCACCGCGTTTTCGCTGATGTCGTCGCGCAATGGCCGCTGCGGTTCCAGCGATCCGGTGCGTCCGCGCAGCTGTGCGGCATGGTGCAGCGTGACAAAGGATGCGGCACGCATCTGCAGCCACGGCGCCGGATTGTCCGCGGCGGGCGGCAGCGACTGTCCGAGCGCGCGTGCAATCGATAGCCGCGCCAGCGGCAGCAGTATGTCTCCGGCATCGGCGGGAAGGGATGGTGTGGTCATCGGCGTGAAACAGCTGTTTGGCACGCTGCTGCTACAATCGCGCGCAGGTTCGATTCTACGACAAGTCACCACAGGCCCATTGCCGATGCCGCGTTATGCCGCCCTGATTCCCGCCGCGGGCAGCGGTGCGCGCATGTCGTCCGACATGCCGAAGCAGTATGCCTTGCTGGCGGGCAAACCGATGATCCAGCACGCCGTGCATCGCCTGTGCGCGCATCCGCGCATCGAGCAGGTTTTCGTGGTGCT
>Ga0222714_10005369_pt1 | contig 12228 bp, 14 predicted proteins | sample C33_3DmetaG_FD_165048 | JGI IMG/M metagenome (GOLD analysis project Ga0222714, IMG submission 165048) | Estuarine water microbial communities from San Francisco Bay, California, United States - C33_3D | ecosystem: Environmental > Aquatic > Marine > Unclassified | place: USA: California... | reverse complement strand
TCCCTACCAAACTCTACTTGGAATCCACTTAGTGATCTGATAAACTGTAGTATGAACCGACGTATCTGAGCGTCGTAAAAAAATTGCTGTGCCATTAATTATCTGCCTCCGGGCGTAGTGCGTCACTCAAACTCTGGCGCTCATTAGTTGTCACACCGCCCACAGTACTTGTAGCCGTATTGTTAACAAAAGAGCTACGCTGTGTCTTATTGTCTGGACCATTAACCAATGTTGTTCTCACTGCATCTTCAACCTTGACCCAACGTGTGCCACTGTATCTAAACAATCTATTGGGGAAATAATCCAAGCGTAGTACATAATCACCTGTGCTGGGATTATCGGGGAAGCTAGTACTGGATACAACTGCCATGCCATTAGGTGCAGTAGTGTCTCCTGTCAAGTATCCTTTAACTTCTTTAATAGGTGCGCTAGCAGGATCTGCTAATGTTCCATCTTCTTGTACTGGGTTAGTAAATATTGCACTGGTGTCATAACCACTCTTGGGAACTTCTGCAACCGCTTGATCAACAATCGCGGTGTTGATTTCCATGTTCTTGTTATACAAACTCAACAAGTCACCAATAGGATTCTCATTACCGTTGAGTTCGTCTTGTTTAATACCCTGCAGAATATCCTTGTACTCTGCACTATCAACTAACGGTGTACACTTGACACGCCAAATGTGATTGTACCAAGTTGCACTATAACCTTCGCTGGCTCGAGCCGCGTCTTGTACAACATAATAACGTTTTAATGCAGTGGGAATGTCCTCATTTAATGGATGATAATCAGTTAAGTGAGGTAATTCAATTACATCACCTGCAATTACTTTTCTACCTAGAGTTTCTATCATATTATTATAATGGAAACTAATAAAGATAGTATCATTTGCTAGAAATAAGCCAAATTGACTTAAATCAAAATCTAAATCACTTACAGTATAAACACCACGTAAAGAATGTATATCAGTATCGTATTTTCTATCTCTATTTTCTAAAAATAATAGATCTTGGATATTTAACTCACTTTGATTTGTGTAATTGGGCTGAGTTGCATCCCCCGAATTGGTATTAGTAACTGTACCTAAATATTTGTGAATATGTACATCTGTGCCACCCACGGTAAACATCTCTGATATACGTCTATCAAAAAATTTATAGTCGTTGCTTTTAGTATTGCGCCAAAGGCTTAATCGTGGCATCTGTATCTTGTCCTTATACGATATTTATCCCTTTTAAAATGGTGGTAGAATACGCTCTATAAATAAACGCATGCCAGCACTTAAAATTCAACCAACGAACCCAAATGTAACAGATTTCGTCAATCAATACACGGCATGGAAAAAAGCCAAAGAAATATTTGAAAATGATAATTCGGAACTAAAATTTAAAATATCAGACGACGGGTTTCCTTGCTTCCAACAACAACAAATAGAAGAGATCAATGCATCAACTTCCCATAATATTGTTATATCCTGTCTCACTGAAGGCATCCATTCATACGAATATTTTATGCGTTATGACAAATCCAAACATTATTATATTTTTACAAGTGGTGATTGGGACGTAGATTGTTATGATTTTAACGGATTATGTTACACCAAAATGTATTATCCTTGGTTTCTATTTAACATGTCGCACCTTTATTTGGGGATTGGAAATTTAATGTACTATGCAAATAAAAATATAGACTTTAATTACCCAAAACCTAATATTTTCCTAAGTACAACTGGCAATATCAAGAAAGAACGCACCAAATTATTAGAAGAAATAAAATCCACGCTAAAATATACTAATTTTATTTTTAAATATAGTGGAGTTGATCATGGACTGCAATCAAAAGACATAGACTTTTTGGATAGTGTGCTAAATCAATTTGATCCGTATTCTCACATCCTTCCTGAATTCCATTTCACTGTTAGTGGTTCGATTCCCATTCAGATGTACAATTCGGCATACTTTAATCTTCTTGTTGAAACAGATGTAGATTACCACAATTCCTTTTTCATAACAGAAAAAACGGTAAAAACGTTGTTAACTAGATTGCCCTTTGTTATATATTCTACTCCGTTTTTCTTAAAAAATTTAAGACAACTTGGATTTAAAACTTATAATACATTATGGGACGAAACATATGACGAAGAACTAGATTATGTTCAACGTGCAAAAAAGATTGCAAAATTATGTAATGATTTGAGCAGTTTTAACTGGCAAAAACATTCACATGAATTAGAAACAATAGGAAATTATAACAGACTTCAATTTTTAGAGTTTAATAAATCGTGGGACTTGTTTTTTAAAGAATTAGAAAATAATATAGTACTTTAGTACTACATTTGCCGATTTGACAATAAATCCCATTTTTGCTATACTATATACATGGTAAACAAACAGGAGTTGGAAATGAGCAAGTTAGTTGAATACACCATCGAACTGTACAAAGTAGACAAGCGTATCAAACGTGACGAGCGTTATGGTAGAAACAAAGCAGGTTTGCGTTTTGTTGATGTTCTGGAATACGCTCCCAGTACCAAAGATTTTATCGAGCGTGTCGCACAGGATTTCCGTGAAACTGGGTTAGTTGCAACGGTATTTGAAACCTATGTTACTCGTACTAACATAATGACAGGTAAAGAGTTCAAAGAGCGTTACGATACGCCCTACTACTGCTCACCTTCAAGCGAAACTTACTTCTCAATGTAATACTCAAGTAGTACTAACCGGATTTGACAATAAATCCGGTATTTGCTATAATAATGGTATGGTAAACAAAACGGAGTCCAAAATGACAGCAATTTATGATGCACTGACAGTAGACGAAAAGCGTGAAGTTCGCATGTACGGAGTTACCGTTGCAGGTATGCGTGAAGCGGTTGAATCCAGCATCACTTTTAAGTTGTCGGGTCCTGGTATGGTAGCCATGGGCATGCTGTCTGATGCACAAGAAATGATGGCATACGAACAACCTGACTTCAATACAATCGAAGATCAACGACAGTTGATCAACCGCGCCAAGTGGGTTCTTAGCGAATACGTTATGTGCGCCATTGTGTAAAAATTTGACATTAAACATATAGTCAGTATAAAATACTGTTTAACAGATAGGAGTCAGCATGGCAACCAAAACAGCCGTAGGTATTAAAATTACCAAAAAGCCCAAGGCACAACGAGTAACCTTGAGCTCAGAAGAAAAGCTCACAGGTCCCGAACCAGAGTGGACAGGTGAAGAAACTGGTAGTGAACTTGGGCAAGAATATGCCAGCAAGTTGCGTGATGCGATGTTCTACGCCAACCATCACTATACTCTCAAGGACATCAAGAAGGATGTGCTAAAGTATGTAGACAAGTTGGGTGCATTTAGTAAAGAAGAAATGCGCCTATTAGGCGGGGCATACGACTCTAAGACAGGGGTGAGTATTTTTACTGCGTCTAGTATGTGCAGGGCGGGACAAAGGGGAGCACCGCTCATTGAAGCTCACCGTGAGTACATTGTAAAAACATTCAAGGACTTGTTGGCTACCTACAAAGAGATCAAGGCACCCGAAGAAAAGAAAGACGGTCCTGCCCCATATAAGCCTACTATCCAGGATCGTCTAAATGAAAAACTGAGTGACTATATCGGACATATTGAAGGCGTATACGACGAAGTCATTATGGGCGGAAAAAAGGTTAGTCCTGGAACGTTTGATTATTTTAAAATCAACGAAGTGCCACAGATGCAGGTTAACAAAATCGCCAACCACTTTCAGAAATACATTGCCGAACTAACAGAAGCACAAGCAGGTAAAGATCCGCAACTCAAAGAAGGATTCAGTCACTATAAAGCGGCTGACTTCAAACGGCATCTTGAATTCCTAAACGCGGTTATAGAAGACTGTGATAGTTACTACAAGATCAAACAAGTAACTCGAAAGCCCAGAGCAGTCAAAGCACCAAGCAAAGATAAACTGGTGTCTAAGATGAAGTATCTGGCAGAAGACAAGTTGTTGAAGATCGCAAGTATCCGCCCGGTGGATATTATCGGAGCAACCGAACTCTGGGTGTATAACAGTAGGACTCGTAAACTTGGACGTTATGTTGCTGATGAGTATGCCAAGACACTGAGTGTTAAAGGCACTACAATTATTGGGCATGATGAAACAAAGAGCATACAAAAGACGTTGCGTAAACCAAGTGAACAGCTCAAACAGTTTATGAACTTGGGTAAGGTACACATTCGAAAGTATCTGGATACAGTCAAAACTACCGAGACATTGATGAACGGACGTATCAACGCAGATACATTGTTGCTTAAAGTACTGTAACCAACTGATAAATAAAGGTAGCAATATAAACGCTACCTTTATCCATGAGTACACAATTAGAACTAAGAGCTAAAATTAAAAACTACATTCGTTTACGCCTAGGCGACAACATTGTGGACGTTGAGCTAGATCCGGAACATTTGGACATGGCTATTGATCAGGCATTTTTGCGTTATCGCCAACGTGCCCAAAACAGCCAGGAAGAAAGTTATGCGTTTTTGGATTTACAGGAAGAAGTCCAAGAGTATACACTACCCAATGAGATCATGAGTGTACGCCAAATCTTTAGGCGTGGTATCGGTAGTCAAACAGGCACAACTGCTAGTCAGTTCGAACCTTTTGCCGCAGGCTATATGAATACTTACATGCTAATGAGTGGCAGAGTCGGTGGCATGCTAAGTTATGAATTATATAGTGGGTATCAGGAACTAGCCATGAGAATGTTTGGTGGTTATATGAACTTTACATTTAATCCTGGTAGCAAAAAGTTAACCATTGTAAGAAAAATGCCCAGTGGTACCGACACAGAAACCGTGTTGTTATGGACTCAGAACTACAAACCCGAAGTCGAACTATTGACGAATCATATGACTTACCCCTGGATACAGGATTACTCATATGCTGTGGCAAAATACACACTTGGTGAAGCTCGTGAAAAGTTTGCTACTATTGCAGGTCCACAAGGAGGCACCACTCTTAATGGTGCCGCACTAAAAGCAGAAGCCAAAGCCGCAATGGATGAACTAGAACTAGAACTCAAAACATACGTTGACGGTTCTCAGCCTTTGAGTTTTGTTATAGGTTAATAGTAATGCGTATTAGTGAGATCATAACACCAGAGTTAGAGCAAAAGATAGCAGAAACTGCCATGGTTTTTGCTCGCAAGGCATCTAAAAAGAGTCGTTTCAGCCCAGAATTTAAACAGATGTACAAATGCACATCGGGACCACGTTTTGGACGTAAAGTAGCTAACCTAAAACAATGCGATGCACCTATTGATATAGCAAAACGAAATAAGATGAAACTTACTCGTGCTAAAACTAAAGTAATGCAGGCACGAAGAGCCAAAAAGACTAAGCGTATTAATCCAGCGGCTGTTATGGCTAAACGATTAAACCAGTTTAGAAAAGTCTGGGCTAAAAAGTAAATTACAAATCTGGAACTATATCAGCAGGCGCCCATCCGGCGCCTTTGCCTTCTATATCTATTGAACAATTTGCACAAATAGTTTTTAAGTTTGCGTAGTTGTGATTTTTTTTGTTGCCATCTACATAAAATACAAATAACTGTTTCTGGGTCTTTGCCTTAAACCCACAGCGCTCACATCGTTCTTTTTTCTTATATCCTGCTAATGCCCATGCAGGCCTGACAGGTTTTTTGCTTTTACCTTTGCGTATACAACTCATGCACATACTTCTATAGTGTATGACACCGTCTTTTTCGTAATTAATAGAGCGGGATTGCTTGCCACAACTCAAACATAATGGTTTTTCCATGTAGGTATTTACTCAGTTCTTTGACAAAGGCACCATAAACTACTCTTTTTAGGTACGTAAGGTAAATAATAGTAAGAAGAAATTCTCTCATACTGATTTGAGAACAGTTAAAAAGGAAAAACAAATGGCATTAATTTCACCAGGCGTAGACGTAACAGTTATTGATGAAAGTCAATACGCACCAGCAGCCGCTGGTACAGTGCCTTACGTACTAATCGCAACAGCACAAGATAAGGCAGCAGGTACCGGTGGTGGTACTGCGGCAGGTACATTGGCTGCTAACGCAGATGCAGTAAGCATCGTAACAAGCCAAAGAGAATTGGTTTCACTTTATGGAAATCCAATATTTAAAACAACGGCAAGCAATACTCCAATTCATGGTAGTGAATTAAACGAATATGGTTTGATGGCTGCTTATAGCCTATTGGGCGTTACCAACAGAGTATATGTACAACGTGCAAACGTTGACTTGGCACAATTAGAAGGCACAAGTGTACGTCCTACAAACGATCCATCTGACGGAACATACTGGTTAGATACTGCAAATACTGCATGGGGTCTACAAGAATGGAACGTAAGTACTGGTACTTTCACAAACGTCAGTCCAATCGTAATTACTGATACTGCACAACTTACTGCGGGCGTTCCGTCAATTAGTATTGGTAACATTGGTGATTATGCAGTTAATGCCACCAACGTTAACAATCCTGTATATTTTAAAAATTACAGCAACGAGTGGGTTTTAGTTGGTTCTGATGATTGGAGAAATTCCAACTTTGCAGTTCAGAGTACAACAACAAACCCAGTACTAACAGTTAGTGACACACTAGTTATCAATACTGAAACTGTTGCATTGACTGGTACTACAGTTGCAACTTTGGCAAATGACATCAACTTGGCTGCTATTACAGGTATTACTGCAAGAGCAGTTTCAGGTAAGTTGGAAATTTTTGTTGACTCCACCGCAACCAGTGATGGTAGCACAGAAGACGGCGTTATGGACATTGCAAACGGTTTAGTTGGTGACGTATTGTTTGGACTGGGTTTTGCCGCAGGTACATTCGCTGCTCCTGCGCTACAGCAGAGTACACACGTTAGTGTACCACGTTGGAGAAGTAGCGACACTACCCCACGTCCCACAGGATCTATTTGGGTCAAGACAACAAGTCCAAATGCTGGCGCAAGTCTAGCACTAAGTTTATACAGTACAGCGTCAGCTAGTTTTAGTTCTGTGTCTGCACCAATCTATGGTGGAGATTCAGCCGCACTAGCCGCCCTGGACCCAACTGGCGGCGGCTTGAACATTGTTTCTGGCGCAGTATATGCACAGTACGATTCAGTATTCTCACAGACTGCAACAGTTAAACTTTACAAGAGAGCAAAGCAAGGTACAACAACAGTCGTTGGTACAGTGGCAAGCCCAACACTAAGTTCGGCTGATGAATTTACTATCCAAGCAAGTCAGACAGGTGTTTCAGCATACACTACATTAGCGACTATTGTATTGAGCGGAACTGATGCGGCAAGTATGGTTGCTGATATTTTGGCTGCTGCTATTCCAAACGTGACAGCGGCAGTTACCGCAGGCGGCGCAGTTAGTATTACACACACCAAAGGTGGTACGTTGATACTAGAAGACACTTCTGGTAGTCCTCTAAGTGATGCAGGTATTACAAGTTCTACTGAATACATTCGTCCTGTTACTGGTAACATACTGCTTGCAACCAACTTTACCGCACTAACATATACTGCAAGTGATGCGGCTCCTAATAGTGATCCTGACAATGGGCGTCTATGGTACTGGAGTGACGTTGGTGAAGTTGACATCATGGTTCATGATGGTTCTGGTTGGGTTGGTTATCAAAACGAAACTGCTGATGCACGTGGTTACGACCTAAGCGCAACAGACCCAGCAGGTCCTATCGTTAGCGCAAGCGAGCCAACAGCACAGAGTGATGATTCTGCACTAGCCTACGGTGACTTGTGGATTGACACTAGCGATCTAGAGAACTTCCCAGTTATCTATCGTTATAGCAACGTAAATGGTTCAGCATCTTGGGTATTGCTAGACAACACAGATCAAACTTCAGAAAACGGCATCTTATTTGCTGACGCACGTTGGGATACTGACGGCACTAGCAATGCAGTAGTTGACGATATGGTTTCTATTGCTGACATGCTAACAAGTGATTACTTAGACCTAGACGCTCCTGATGCAGACTTGTATCCACGTGGAACATTGTTGTTCAACACACGTAGAAGCAGTTTTAACGTCAAACGCTTTGCTAAGAACTATTTCAATGCAGACGATTTTGCTGGATCTCTACCAACAGAACGTGATACCTGGGTATCAGCAGCTGGTTTGAAGGATGACGGAAGCCCATTGATGGGACGTCAGGCAGTTCGTAGCATTGTTAGCACAGCAATGAAGGCAGCAGTGGCAGCAAGTACAGAGTTGCGTGAAGAACAGCGCACATTCACACTAATGGCAGCTCCTGGATATCCTGAATTGATTCCTAGCTTGGTTTCATTGAACAACGATCGTAGAAACACTGCGTTTGTTGTAGGTGATACGCCAATGCGTTTAAGCGGTAGTGCTACTGATATTCAGAACTGGGCTAACGACGTTTACAACAAAGGTACTGGTGAATTTGGTTTAGCTACTAGCGATCCTTATACAGCAGTTTACTATCCATGCGGACAGACAAACGATCTAAGTGGCAACACAATCGTTGTTCCTGCAAGTCACATTGCATTACGTACACTAATCCGTAGCGATAACGTAAGCTATCCCTGGTTTGCGGCAGCAGGTGTACGCCGTGGTTTAGTTGACAATGCTAGCTCTATTGGTTACATTGACAGCACAACAGGCGAGTTCAATGCAATCGGTGTTACAGAAGGTTTACGTGACACATGTTACGAAAACCGCATTAACCCAATTACATATCTAACAGGAGTTGGCTTGGCAGTTTATGGACAGAAGACTTTGGGCGTAACAGGCAGTGCGTTGGATAGAATCAACGTTGCTCGTTTGGTAGTTTACCTACGCAGAGTAGTTGACCTAGCAAGCCGTAACTTTGTATTTGAACCTAATGACAAGATTACTCGTGATGAAATCAAGCAAGTTATCGAACGTGCATTGAACGACCTAGTCGCAAAACGTGCATTGACAGACTACTTGGTTGTTTGTGATGAAAGCAATAACACACCAGTACGTAGAGATCGTAACGAGCTATACGTTGATGTTGCTATTGAACCAGTTAAGGCCGCTGAATTCATCTACATCCCATTGCGTATTAAGAGTCAAGGCGCTATTGCAGGGGCATAATTATAGTAGTATATAACTAGGGGACTAAACTCCCCTGGTATGCACTAAACAATAGCTAAATATATAAAACAGGAGTAAGAAATGGCAGTTGCCTCACTAAACAAATTTACAGTACCACTAAGCAGTGACCAAAGTGCAAGCGCACAAGGTCTGCTAATGCCCAAGTTAAAGTATCGCTTCCGTGTGAGCTTTGAAAACTTTGGTGTGAGTACTCCAAGAACAGAAATGACTAAACAGGTCATTGACTTTACTCGTCCTAGCGTAAGTTTCGACGACATGACAATTGATATCTACAACAGTAAAGTACGTCTAGCTGGAAGACATACATGGGGTGACATTACAGTTAACCTACGTGATGACGCAGGCGGCAACGTTGCTAAACTAGTTGGCGAACAGTTACAGAAACAGTTTGACTTTATGGAACAGTCAAGTGCTGCTAGTGGTATTGACTACAAATTTATCACACGTTGTGAGATTCTAGACGGCGGTAACGGCGCAAACGCACCAACAGTTCTAGAAACTTGGGAAATCTATGGTTGCTATCTAACAGAAGCAAACTACAACGACTTGAACTATGGCGAAAGTGCTCCAGTAACAGTTGCACTAACTATACGTTTTGATAACGCTGTACAAGTTCCTGGTGAATCAGGTGTTGGTTCAGCAGTAGCAAGAACAATTGGATCAGTAATCACTGGTTAATAACTAAGGCAACTCCTTTAAAAAGCCCTACCAAAAATAGGGCTTTTTTCATGGGATAAATAATTGTATGAGTCTAAATAGTTTTCTTAAACAACTTGGAACCGGTGATGAGATCCGTGATTTCAGTCATGCCACAAAGACATTTGTCGACGGCGGCATGCGCCTACATCCAAAGCACAGTTTTTCCTACCATGTATTTTTTGAAACAGAGTTTAGTAGTTTAGGACCAACAGGAATTATTGAAGCTGGTATGATGGTTAAGTCTGTTGCACTACCATCTTATCAGATGGATGTTAAAAAGTACAATGCCTACAATAGAACTAATATATCACAGAGTAAAATAAATTATAACCCTGTTAGTATAACGTTTCATGATGACATGGCAGATGTTGTAAGACAATTATGGTACGATTATTACAAATACTATTATTTGGACTCAATACATGATCCGGGTCTATATAAAGCACCCCACAAATACACCGCAAGACAGACACAGGATTGGGGTTACAGTACAAATGCCGCATATCCTTTTTTCACTGCTATAAGAATCTATCAACTACATCAGAAACAATTTAGCGAATACACGTTAATCAATCCCATCATAACTGAATTTATGCACGGTACACACACAGCCGGATCCAGTGATCCCGTTGAGCATCAGATGCAGGTTATGTTTGAAACTGTCAAATACGCCAGTGGTCAAATATCTAGTGATACAGTTAAAGGATTTAGTATGTTCCATTATGATCATACACCTAGTCCACTGACACCTGCAGGCGGCGGCACACAAAGTATCATGGGCCCTGGCGGTTTACTGGATACAGTAAGTTCTATAACTGGTGATTTGGCTGGCGGTAACATTTTAGGTGCGGCATTCAAAGGCGTCATGGCTGCTGAAAACTTTAAAGGTGCAAGTTTTAAGGAAATTGCTAAGAGTGAATTTAGTGCTGGGCTCGGTGACGTATTAAGAGGAAAAGATCCTACACAGCGTTACTATATGCCGTCAAACACTAACTCCAAGACTGCTCCTGCAACTACGGCAGTACAATATCCTAAATTAGACCAATGACCTCACAAGTATATTCAAACTTACCCGCAAGTAGCATAGATGCTACCAAAGATTTCTTTGAGAACATGTTTAATCAGCGTGTGGCTATTTCAGAGAATGAATTCAATGCCATCATTGGTTATTTTCAAAAGAAGACACCTAACAAAGAAGCAGCCAATGCATTAGCACTGGCAGTTATACAAGGTTCCGTGGAACAAAATCTTCCTCCTATGGAAATTTTGGATCAGTTTAAACGTTTACCACAAGATCAAATAGACACATATCTAGCATACTTTTTGAATCTATCACGTTACCCAACTAGTCTAGTCGGTCTGAGCAATATCCCAACAGTAAGCAAATACGTATCAAGATCGATACTTCCTTAAATTATGAGTAGTTACGCACAGGGTGAATACGTATTAAAAAATCCTGACAAGTACTCTGGTAAAGGCAGGATAAAATATCGCAGTGGTTGGGAGTGGACCTTCATGAACTTCTGCGACAATAACCCAGCTGTAATTACCTGGGCGAGTGAAAGCATTAGTATCCCTTACTTTAATCCTGTCAAAGGAAAGCAATCTGTGTACGTACCTGACTTCCTAGTTGTATATAAGGATAAAAGCGGTAAGACACATGGTGAACTAATCGAAATCAAGCCTAGTAAAGAAACCACAATGGAAACAGCCAAGAGTACTAGGGACAAACTAATGGTAGCTATCAACACTGCTAAATGGCGTGCGGCAGAAGCATGGTGTAGACAGCAGGGTTTGCGTTTTAGAATACTTACAGAAAAAGACTTATTCCATCAAGGCAAGCGTTAAATAAGTTTATGAGCAAAAAACTTGAAGACTTATTTAACTTGCCACCTTCACCTGATTTTCCTATGAGCAAAGAGGAAATAGAACAGATCGAAGAAGACAAGCAGCATTTAGCCGAAGTAGGTGAGGCAATAGATAAGATTGATGCCGCACTACCAACAGTCCGAGATTTGGAAGCCAGTGATAAGGAAATGGATGATCTAGCCAAACTAGCACAGGAAAATTTCCAAAACTTGATGGAGCTGGGTATGAGCGTTGACAGCCGCTTTAGTGGAACTATATTCCAGACTGCTGGTACACTACTGGGGCATGCTATTACTGCCAAACAGGCCAAGTTGGATAAGAAGCTAAAAATGGTTGACTTACAACTTAAAAAGGCAGCTCAGGATTTCAAAGAACAACAGGCGGCACTTAAACAATTAGAAAACAAAGACGCCGGTGTAGATGCTGTTGACGGTGAGGGTGTAGTATTGGACCGCAACGACATCATTAATGCAATACTCAACAAGAACAAGTGAACAATTTTGTCATACGTG
>Ga0222714_10005368_pt1 | contig 12232 bp, 8 predicted proteins | sample C33_3DmetaG_FD_165048 | JGI IMG/M metagenome (GOLD analysis project Ga0222714, IMG submission 165048) | Estuarine water microbial communities from San Francisco Bay, California, United States - C33_3D | ecosystem: Environmental > Aquatic > Marine > Unclassified | place: USA: California... | reverse complement strand
AGCGCTTGGGTGCCGATATTGTGCAAAAGGCGCTTTTGGCTCCTTGCCGTCTCATCGGCAACAACGCCGGCGTGGAGGGTGATGTGGTGTGCGATCGCATTATGAACAATGTATGGAACTTTGGGTACAACGCGATGAACGACACGTACGGCGATCTCATCGAAATGGGTGTCATTGACCCCAAGAAGGTGACTCGTTCTGGCGTGATGAACTCGTGCTCCATTGCAGGTATGGTGCTCACGACGCAAGCCGTCATCACTGAAATCCCGAAGAGAGATTTGAAGAAGCGCGTGCGGGGCGGCGGCGCCGGCCCGGCGGTCGAAGACGGTGCTTTCTCCATCTAAATTTTTTCAATTCCTTCCACCTTTAGAGCAACGCTAGAGCTTAAATGTCTGTCAATGAAGATGAGCTAATATTATTATTCAATGTGCAACTGTGCTACGTATCAATTCATATTTCTAATGTGTCGATCAATTTGCTCGTCACGTCGCCGCTTTCTGCGTATTCCGTTTGACTCCAAACTTCATCGGTGTCGTTGTTTGAGTCATCCTTGGAGCGATCACTCGGCGATCCGCTACGGGTGTTTTCGTCTGCAGAGCAACAATCATCATCGTTGCTCTTAGAGTTTTCCACGGCGTTGTCAAGGTCTTCTTCTTCTTCTTCTTCGTCGTCATCGTCACTTTCGTCATCTTCTCGCGCCTTGTCGTCGCACCATCGCTGCCAAAGGTTTCGGTAAATGTCCTCGAGCGCGCGCGTGAATCCTTCGGCGTCGCACAGCGGCGAGCGTAGCATATCCCGACGCAATGTCGTTCGAATCTCGGAGATTCGTTGGACATCGCTGGCGAGCGTTGACGCGATGCGAACGTATTCATTCTCGTCGCTCGCAACGCACTCTTTCAGTCCAATCGTCGTCATTAACGATTTGCCCACGTTTTGCGCGTGACACGACCCCGACAGCGTCACCACGGGTACGCCCATGTGCACCGCTTCACACGTCGTCGTCGTGCCACCGTACGGAAACGTATCGAGTGCGATATCGACGCGATCGTACATGGCTAAATGCGACATCGTCGCCGATTCCAAAGGCAAGCAATCGATTCTCCACGACTCGACGCCAAGTTGAGCCATTTGATACAAGAAGCGGTTGCGAATGACTTCACACGCAAATGCTTTCGATTTAAAGATCAACCGGCTCATGGGCGTGGCAAGTAAGACGCGCGCCCAGCACGCGCGAACGTCTGCGGTGACCTTGGCCAATGTATTAAAGCATCCAAACGTGACGTGTCCTTGACTCAAACACGGGGCGTCCGCCACGCGCTCTGGCGCCTCCGGGTTTGGCGTGTAACACAAGAATGAATACGGTGCAGGCATGCGTATGAGTTGCTCCGTAAACGTTTGTGTGGTGTTCAATGGATCGCACAATTCGTCGGTGATTCTGTATCCAATGGAGCGAACGCCCGTGCTGTTTGGGTATCCAATCCACGTAATTTGCACCGGCGCCGGTTCGAGCGCGAGCGTCTCGAGACGGTTATTCGCCGTGTGCCCAGTCAATTCAATCAAAATGTCCACTGAATCGCCCCTGATGCATTCGGCGAGTTCTCTTTCGTTCAATGTGGCGCAATCTCGCCATTCACCGCCGCTCTCGAGCGTGGACTTTTGCAAACGTTTGGTTTGCGCGTCGTTGAATTTTGACACGTTGTAGACGATGCATTTTACGCTTGACTTGTCGTGCGAGCGCAATGGCGCGTGCGCAAAGTAACTCACAGAGTGCGTGTACATATCAGGCGATACGTATCCAATAACCAAACGACGACGTCCTGGAGTTCCAGCGCCGCTATCGGACTTGATTGCTCGTCGCGGTTTCAACGGCGGTCCCGCGAGCTTTGCGAACCGATTTCCCCACGCCGAGTGTGCTTCACACACTTCGGTATCTTCACCCGAGCGTACGTAGTTCAGCGCAAGCAAATAATTTTGCTCCGCGTGCCTGTCGTTCGGGGAATGACGTACGCAATCGCGGTACGATGTGAAAGCGTATTCAATGTCGCCAGTGTCGCGAAGCAAGACACCCAAATTATTGTGCGCGACGGCGTACGTCGGCGCCACAGTCACAGCACGCTGCAATGCCTCGAGGGCGAGCTGAGCCTGACCAGCCATGGTGTATAACACCCCTAAGTTATTCAGCGGCTGTGCGAAATTTGGGTTGCACGCAATCGCGCGATGGTAATATTCCATCGCTCGCGCGTCGTTGCCGCGCTCCTTGTACAAGACACCCGCGTTGTTCCAAATCTCCGCACACTGCGGTCGTAATCTTCCCGCATTTTCGTACGCAATGAGCGCGCGATCGAATTCTTCAGCCTCTGCGAGTGCCACGCCGAGGTTGTAATATGCCTCGACGTTTAAAGTGTCGTACGACAGCGCTCGTTCGTACGTCGCAATCGCGCCTTGTAAATTCTGCGACTTTATCGCCGTTCCTTGATCTGTCAACACAAGCGACAAATTTTTCAAACACAGCTCAAAATCGGGAGCGTACCGCAAACACTTCTCGTACGCCTCAACTGCGTCGTCTAAACGATTCTTCATCTTGTACACAACGCCAAGATTGCAATACGCCAAAGCGAGCGTAGGGTCCGAAGCAATCGCTCGCTCGTAGGCGGATTCGGCTTCGTCCAATCGCCCAACCTCCACGAGCGCAACGCCCAAATTGTAAAATGTCGCTGACGCTGCAAATGCGTCTTTATCACCCATCTCATCGATAATTTCGCCGTACGTACGAATCGCGCCATCGATATCTCCACGCGCCTTGCGAGCCGCGCCGACTTCGGTCCACGCCGCCGCGAGCGCGCGTCTCGCATCGCGCGCCCTCTCGTATTCCCCAGCGCACTCATACCCTCGCACACCCGCGCGGTATCGCTCCATAGCGTCATAAAACCTCCCTTCACCGTGTGCCAGTCGCGCCAGCCCGCACCACGCGTCAGCGTTCGCATCATCCTCGCGAACCGCGCGCGCAAACATGGTTTCGGCATCCCCGCGCATCCCCAAGCCTTCAAAACACTCACCTCTCAGCGCCATCACTCGCGCGTTGGCGCATCTCGCGCGCTCGGCGCCGTCACGCGCGGCATCAATCACATGCGTCGCGTGCTCCAGCGCAGCCATGGCGTCCTGAAAGCGTCCAGCGCGTAGTAAATCTCTCGCCGCGCGTTCCAGCGGTGGCGCGGCTCGCGACGCCTTCATCTGAAACGATGACGCGTGTTCCGTCGCGCGCGATGCCGCGTGCGCGCCGCGTGCGCGACTGTCGTCGTCGTACACAATTGTGTCGCACGACTGCACGCTCGATACGCGCGACATCGTCGTCGCGCACGGCGAAGACGGCGATGAGACGGCGTCATCGTGTGCGCCGCTGCGCTGCATCTTGTGCGCCTATTCGTCGACAACGTGGACGACGCGCGCGGCGTACGCGACGCGGTGTGTGCGAAATGTTCCGTTTTAGGGTCCTGGTCGTCCGACGGCGCGGTCGCACCACGCGCAGTCGTGCGACGCGTGCGACACGGAGGCGTCACTCACTGGCGCGCGTTCGCGGCGGCGAGAGGCTTTTCAGAGTATTTTACAAATGACTACGTCCTGCGGCTACGGGGTGTGCGTGTGACTATGTGTGGGTCTAGAGGGTTAAATATGCGTGCGTGCGCGTCAGAGCTCGTCGCGCGCGCCGCGCCTGGCGTCTTCGACGCGCGCATCTGTGGCTTCCGTTTCGGCTTCCGTTTCGGCCTGGTCGTCTGTTGAAGCGACATCCACGCGCGAGCATACGATGGCTTCGACATCGGGTTGCTTTGGACGCAGCATTCTGGATTTACACGCCAGTGGCGTGCGGAAGGTGAAGACGTACTTGCACGTCGCTGGTTCGTCCACGCTCGCGACGCCTTCGGCGCCGTCCTCAGAGCACACGAAACGCACCTCACTCGAGCGTTCGACGTCGTCGAATTGCGCGCCTACATCACCGCACTTGGTGCCGTGCGTGAACGCATGCGCATGGTATTTATCCTCACTCGCATCATCGATCGCATCCGCCGAAGCGATCGAGACGACGTCGTTTTTAGAGGCGTTTGAGCCGCTCTCGACGTCGAGCTCCGCCGTCGCTCGAGCGTCGTATCTCCCCAAGTCATACGCATTCACCCTCGTCGTCCCCTCGCGATGGAACTGTTCGACGTGCTTTTCGTGACAAAACTCATACGTCCACCAATCACCATTGGCGTGGAAGAAACACCGACCGCGTAAGGGCGAGAGGAGCTCGTCGACGTCCCGCCGCGCCGCCGCCGCGCTCTCGCGCTCCGCTCTTCCCGTCGAATCCTCGTCCTCGTCGAGCGCATCCGCCAGCGCCGACGCGAGCACCGCGCCACCCTCATCACTTTCGTCGCTACCATCCGGCACGACGCATTTATACGACGCCCCATTCGCGGCAGTCATGTCAATCACTCGGTGCTTGGTGATCGGGCTCGAATCAGTTGGCGAATGTAACACGTGTACGACGTAGCGCGGATCGAAATCGACGTCGGTTGTCAGCGCGTGCGTGGTGCCGACGCATGCCGCCGCGAGCGCGACGACGACGGGTGCGATGCGGCGCGATGGGGCGCGATGACGCCGACGCATCGCGTTCGCGAGCTGGGGTGTGAGGTGGTTACTCGTGCGCCGTCGGTCAGTCTCGCTCGATGTTCGATTAAATTGATTGCTATAATTTTTAATGCGCGCTGAGGTAGGCACGTAATTTCGCACACTGCTCTAAGACCGATCGACGCGACGTGCCGCCTTCGGTGTCGCGGCTTTCGGCGGATTTTTCATACGACCACACCTCGACGACGTCGGCGTCAAATTTGTCGCACAGGGGCTTCAAATCGTCGACGGTGAGCGATGAAAGAGGCACTTCGCGGTCTTCAGCGAGCTTGACAGCGGCACCGGAGATGTGGTGGGTTTCTCTGAAAGGCACACCTTTGCGCACGAGGTATTCCGCGAGGTCTGTGGCGAGCATTTCGGCGCACAAACCGCGCTCCATGGCGTCGGGGTAAATGCGCGCCGTGGCTAAACATCCGGCGGCGATTTGTAACGAATCGCTCATGTTGTCCACGGTGTAGTACATGGAGTGCCACACTTCTTGTAAATCTTTGTTGTACGTCGTGGGTGTGCCCTTGATGGTGGCCAACACCGCCATTAACGAACCGATTTGCGTACCGCTCTTGCCGCGCAACAACTCGAGAGCGTCTGGATTCTTCTTTTGCGGCATCAACGACGAGCCGGTGGAGTAGGCGTCGGACATTTTCACCATACCAAACTGCTGGGAGCAATAGATGATTAAATCCTCACTCCATCGCGACAGGTGCGTGCTGACCATTGATGCCCAAAAGCTCGTCTCGGCGATGTAGTCGCGGTCGCTCACGGCGTCCATCGAGTTTGGGCACACGCCGGCGAAACCCAAATCTTTAGCCAACAACTGACGATCAATCCCGAAAGGGTTCCCGGCGAGCGCCCCACTTCCGAGTGGCATCACATTCACGCGCTCGAGCAAGTCCCCTAATCGCTGATCATCACGCTGCCACGCGGCGGCGTGCGACAACAACCAGTGCGACCAGCGCACGGTTTGCGCGCTTTGCAAGTGCGTAAACCCGGGCATGACGACATCCACCTCACGCTCCGCGCGGTCGACCGCAATCTCAATCAACGTACGCAAATGCTTACGAATCTCAAGCAACTGCGCGCGCAACCACATGCGAGTATCCGTCGCCACTTGATCGTTCCGCGACCGCCCCGTGTGCAACTTGCCCGCGACTTCGCCGATGAGCTCCGTCAATCGTCGCTCATTCGCGGTATGTATGTCTTCATCCCCAGCCTTGGCCACGAACGTCCCGCTCGCCCACTCTGCACTCACCAACCCTAACCCTTGCACGATCGCATCCCGTTCCTCGTCGGTAATCACCCCGGCGCGCGCCAACGCCCGCGCGTACCCCACGCTCCCATCCGCATCCTCGCGCCACATTCGTCGATCAAAACTCAAGCTCTCGTTAAACTTTTCCATGAGCGGATCCTGCGCCTCGCTAAACCGACCACCCCAAAGCTTCGCGCCGCCCTCACCGCTCGTCGCCCGCGATCTCGTCCCCGCGCGGCGTCCGCCGACGGCCGCAGCGCACCCTCGCGACGGCGGCGAGGGTGCGTTCAAAGAGTTCTTCGTCGCGCGCATCCCTCGCCCTCGCCCTCGCGCCGTCGTCGCTGTCCCGCGCGCGATGGTCATCACGCGCACACCCATGCTTCGCCTCGTCGTCGTCGTCGTCGTCGTCGGCGGCGGCGTCGCAATCTGTCGCGCGCGCGTGCGCTGCCACAGCCCTGCAGCCTCAACCCCAACGCAAAACACCCGCGTGTCACGAGGGTTTCGTCGCAACCGCCTCTCTCGCGCGCTGCGGCGTCCACACACCTCGGTCGTCGTCGTCGTCGTCGAGCCGCGTCGTCGTCGAGCCGCGTCGTCGTCTTTGCGTGCGTCGTATTTGTCCGCGTCGTCGCGCGAGGCAGACTCGCGCGAGGGTGCGCGAAGGCGTCACACGAAAGCGCGGCGACCGATCGACTGTCGGGTTGGCACGACGAGGATTGATTTGATTGATTGGTTCCTCTTTCGGTCCGTGTGTGTGCGTGCGCGTGGGTTCGCGTTCGCGGGGTAGAGACGGGAGTGACGCCGCGGCGGCGCGTCGAGCGCGGAAGATGTTTCCGTCGTTGTTTAAAAAGTCGCCAACCAAGCACCATAGGCGCACGGGGTCGATGTTTCAGAGCGAAGACGGCGCCGAGTTGGATGAGCTCGTGCGGGCGTCTTCGTACTTATCGGGTACGGGTGAGTCGAAGGCGTTTAATGCGGATGCGGTGATTGAGGAGTGTGATGAGGTGTTGCGCACGATGTTCTTTGGTGTGGTGCAAGAGACGGAAGGGGAGGGGTTTTTGAAAAAGCTCGAGGCGGTGTTTGAGTCGAGTCAAAAGTTTAACGAGACGCACGAGAGCGGGGATTTTGAAACGATGAAGAAGTTGATTGATGGCATGCCTGTGGATGAGTCGTTGCAATTTGCGTCGGCGTATTCGAATCTGCTCAACTTGCACAATATTTCCGAGCAGGTGGCCAACGCGATGGAGGAGCGCCATAAGCGGTTGCACGATATTCCTCGAGGACCGTCCAAGACGACAAACGGCGCAATCAAGCAGTTGTTACGTGTGGGGAAAACGAAGGAGGAAATCTACGACGCGCTTTCGAAGCAACACGTTGACTTGGTGCTGACGGCGCACCCCACGCAAGCGCTCAGACGGTCAATGTTGAAATCATTTGGGAAGATTCGCGAAAAGTTGTTGCAGCTCCAACGTTTTCGATTGTCGCGATACGAACGCGCGGAGGTTTTGGATGAAATTCGGTCAAATATGGCGGCGGCGTGGAGAACGGATGAAATTCGACGTACGCCACCGACGCCGCAAGACGAAATGCGCGCGGGTTTGACGTACTTTCAACAAACCATCTGGGACGGTATCCCGACGTTTATGCGTCGCGTGGACACGTCGTTGTTGGCCAACAACTGCCCGCGTTTGCCTCTGGACAAGTCCATCGTGACGTTTGGTTCGTGGATGGGTGGCGATCGAGACGGAAACCCGTACGTAACGTCTACGTGCACGCGCGATGTCGTGTTGCTCGCCCGCGTGCAAGGTACCAATCTTTTGTTCGACGCCATTCAGCGTTTGATTTTCAACCTCTCCATGTGGCGCTGCACCGACGCGCTGAAGGATCGCGCTGAGAAAATTCTCAGCTCTTCCACGGATGACAACAACGCCATTTTCGAAGAACGCAAGCGCAGAAACTATGATGATTTCTGGAAGGCTATCCCCGTTCACGAACCGTATCGTGTCATCTTGGCTGAACTTCGCGACAAGTTGTACAACACGCGCGAGGCGTTGCAAGCGTGCATGGCCGACCCCACGGTGAGCATCGACATGGATGACACGTCCATCATTCGTCACAAAGAGGAGTTGTTCGAGCCTCTCGTTGCGTGCTACGACTCATTGATCGAGATTGGTGACGGGCAAATCGCAAACGCCTATCTGTTGGATGTCATTCGTCAAGTCAGCTGCTTTGGTCTGGGGTTGGTGAAGTTGGACATTCGTCAAGAATCCGACCGTCACGCCGAAGCTTTAGATGCGATTACGAAGTTCATTGGCCTTGGCTCGTACTTGGAATGGGACGAAGATCGTAGGATTGCATGGTTGACGAGCGAGTTGGAGAGCAAGCGCCCGCTCATCCCCACCGATCTCGAGTGCTCTGATGACGTTCGCGAAGTGTTGGACACGTGCAAAATGGTTGCGCATTTACAACAAACGTGCCCTGGTTCTTTGGGCACGTACGTGATCTCTATGGCGACGAGTGCGAGTGATGTACTCGCCGTGACCTTGTTACAGCGCGAATGCGGCTGCCGAAAGCAAGACTTGTTGCGCGTTGCGCCGTTGTTTGAGCGCCTCGACGACTTGAACGACGCTCCGCGCGTGTTGCGTCAACTCTTCTCTGTGCCGCTGTACCACGAACACATCAACGGTCATCAAGAAGTGATGATCGGATACTCCGATAGCGGTAAAGACGCCGGTCGTATGGCCGCGGCCTGGGCGTTATACGATGGTCAAGAAAGAGTTGTTGAGGCGGGTAAAGAGTTTGGCGTCGCTTTGACGTTGTTCCACGGTCGCGGGGGCACCGTCGGCCGCGGCGGCGGTCCGGCGCACATCGCCATGTTATCTCAGCCGCCCGGCACGGTGAATGGTTCCATTAGAGTCACGATTCAAGGTGAGGTCATCGAAACGGATTTCGGTCAAGCTGAGAACTGTTTCCACACGCTTGATTTGTACACGGCGGCGGTGCTCGAGCACACCTTGCGTCCTCCGTCCCACCCCAAACCTGAATGGCGAGCGGTGATGGACAAGATGAGCGATTACTCGTGCGCGCACTACAGAAAGACAGTGTTCAACACTCCCGAGTTTGTTGGGTATTTCGGTCAAGCCACGCCCGGTGCTGAGCTCGGGTCGTTGAATATCGGCTCTCGTCCAGCAAAGCGTAAACCAAACGCCGGCGTCACGGCGTTGCGCGCCATTCCTTGGATTTTTGCCTGGACGCAATCTCGATTCCACCTCCCTGTGTGGCTCGGTATTTCTGCGTCGTTCAAGAGACTCATCGACGAAGGTGAGCTGCAAACCCTTCGCGACATGTACACCAACTGGCCGTTCTTTGAAGTTACCATCGATCTCGTGGAGATGGTGCTCGCCAAGGCGGATCCAGTCGTGGTGCAGTATTACGAGCGCATTCTCGTCGACCCGGCGTTGCACACTTTTGGTGCAAGCTTGAGAAGCGAGCTTCAAGAAAGCATTGATAGCATTCTCGCCGTGTCTGAACACGTCGGTTTGCTCTCCAAGCCCGAAAAGAGTGAAGATCAAAACACCGTTGAGTACCACGCAAAGTTGGCGTACAAGTTGATGAAGCGTTCGCACTACATTACGCCGCTCAACATTTGCCAAGTACGCTACTTGGAAGCGGCGCGAGCTATGGAAATTGATGAATCCAAGGGTATGGAAAAGCTTCAAAAGATTCCCATGCTCGAAGGGTATCCATTCCAGGATTACAATTACAAGGGCGCGGTGAACGACGTGTTGAAGATTACGATGAAGGGCATCGCGGCGGGAATGCAAAATACGGGATAATACGGCACGGCACGGTAATAACAATCTCTGATTATTATCGTCATCATCATCGCTATAACATCGCTACACTTTACACGTTAATTAATCTTCCGAGCGCAAACCGGATTTCCACTGCACCCATCCGCACGACGCCCCGCGAAGTTTTCCCTGAGCGTTGGCGTCGCGCATGGCGAATAAATTTGCGTACTCGTCGCGGTGCGCCATTTCGCTCAATACTTCTTCATCCGACGGGCACACACATCCTGGTTGTTTCGTCACTGCGTTTTCAACGATACCATCGTCATTGATTGAAAAGTGGTACGAATCATCCGGCTTGCGCAACGGCACGAATTCATTCATAAACGTATCCATCGCTTCGGCGAGTGCGCGCACGGCGTCGACTGAGCCACCCATGATGCGCGTCAAGTACGGACGAATCGGGGACTTTTGCACGCCGGCTTGGCAGTTGTTGCTACGTTCAATCGTCGCACTTCGTCGACAACCAATACGGAACTTGTCTCCGTACGCCACGTTGAGCGTGGGCGAAAACGTACGATGCAACGTCAGCTTCATGTCAAACTCTTCGGGGTCGACGTAGTAAATGTACTTGTACTTTTTTGCCCCAGTGCGCGCGGCTTCTTCGTTGATGTAATCCAACGCGTGAATCAAAGACGGCACGCGATTGAGTTCTATGGCGTTATGCGCGTGACATCCCTTGTGTAACGTGTACTTGAACTCGCTCGGTTTCAAGACGTTGCACATAAACGTCCCGCGCCCGAGCCTAGCGGATTTGTCGAGCGGGTACTGCTTCGCGCCTTCGTCATAGTGACGCTTTGCAAATGCGCACGATTTTTCGTCATCCATGACGGCGACAACATTCACTTGCATTTGCCCCGCCTTACAAAACCCTTCTCTCACGGCTTCGGCGTCAAACATTTGATAGTTTCGCGACCGCGGCAGACGCCAAAAGTTCATCGCAAACGCGCTCTCTCGCCAGTGGTTGGCGCGCGTCGGCGTCAAATTCGGCGGAAACACCACCCGGTCGCCCTTGCACGTCGTATCTGTAGGCCACGGCCACGCTTTGATTTCAAAATCTCGCACTTCGTCCTCGGTGATTAACCCATCGTCGTCCTCTTCGGTTTCGACGTCTTCAAAGACGTTTTGGCTCTGCATCTCCCCGGCTTCGGGCGCCGTCGCGGCGTGCTCGATGACACCCGGACGCACGTCTTCCTTCGCCATCAAGCGCTCCTTAAGAACTTCACTATCCGGTATCATCATCCCTAACCTCGGATTCACAAACGGAGACGACGACGATACGGACGCCGCGCTCGACGAACCGCCCGCCGCGCGCGACGCCGCCACCGCCAGCGCCGCGCACGCCGTCGCCGTCAACGCCGCCACCACGTTCGTCCGCCACTCCGACGACGACGACGACGACGACGACGACGTGCGTCCGTCTCGTCGACGCGATAACAATCCAACGCTCGCCCGAGCTCCGTCGTCGTTCGCGCCACCCATGACGTGCGCGTCAACACCCATTGCCGATCGCGATCGAACACTAATCAAATCACACGCCGCAGACGCCGCAGATGCCGTTTTTTGAAGGTCACGTCGTCGTGAACGATCGCGAACGTGGGTATCGCTCGCGCGCGCGTGCAGTCGCGTCGGGTGCGTGCTCGCGCGGTGCGTTCTGTCGTCGTCGGCCGGGTGAGGCGCATCCCAAACGTACGACAAATAAATACCCGTAATTTTTGACATGAAAGACATTTTGGACGACAACTTTCCGTTTAGCAAGGGTTTAGAAACCACAGAGTCGTATATATTACGTCAAATTCGGCTATATGCTCGAGTCATCAATAGGTCGCGGGTTCGAGCCCCGTCATGGACAGGAATCACGTCCACTACGCATATGCGTATGCCCATCCCGTCCATGTAGATCAGTTGGAAGATCGATTGACTTCTATACCCTTTTGTACGCGTAGAGGACCCATCATATAGAAATACGGATTATGTTTTTCATTTTGTATTCAAACTCGGTCGTCTACTACGCTGCTGCTAATGAATGGTTGGATGGCTGGCTGACGGCGTCGGTCGTCGGTCGTCGAGCGCGGCTCTAGGCGCTGGCCTTGCCCTTAGCCGCGACGTCGAGCAAGTATTGCCCGAGAAACACCAGCGGGTCCTCGGGCCGCGCGGCGTTGAGCGCGCACATGGCGTCGTGGAGCGCGCTCGTGACGGTGGATTCCAAGTACGCCTTGGCGCTGTCGTCGTCGTCGTCCGCCGCGCGCGCGGCGGCGGCGGCGCCGGGGGACGATGCCGCCGCCGTCGTCGTCGCCGGTTCGTCCGGCGCGCGCGTCGTCGCCGCCATCGGTGCGGCGCTCATGGCGTGCGTGCGTCGTCGAGTGGCGACAGCTCGCGACGCGCGCGATGCGCGATGGTGTCGATGTCGACGCGCCGAGTGCTCGAGGAATGCCGCGCGAGCGGCGACGACGACGGGCGTGGTTGTGGTGATGGC
>Ga0222714_10005367_pt1 | contig 12234 bp, 9 predicted proteins | sample C33_3DmetaG_FD_165048 | JGI IMG/M metagenome (GOLD analysis project Ga0222714, IMG submission 165048) | Estuarine water microbial communities from San Francisco Bay, California, United States - C33_3D | ecosystem: Environmental > Aquatic > Marine > Unclassified | place: USA: California... | reverse complement strand
TTGTCTACGCAGTAAACTAGATCATGCTGTCTACACAGGTCACCTATCGCTGCGAGGTCTGCAATCTGAGTCACTGGATTGGCGATGGTCTCGACAAAAACAAGTCGTGAGTTCGGTTGTAATGCCACTTTGACGTTCTTGACGTCTGTCGCATCGACGAAGCTTACTTCGATGCCAAGCGTTTGCAATGTCGCGAAAAAGCTATTGGTATTGCCGAATAAAAAGGCGCTTGAGATGAGATGATCACCTGCACGCAGTAGCGCGAGCATCGACGAGGCTATCGCTGCCATACCCGTGGCGAATGCAGCTGTTGCGATGCCTTGCTCCATTGATGTGATTTTATTCTGCAGAGCGGTAACCGTGGGATTGAGCTGCCGCCCATAATTATAGCCACTGCTCTTTCCTTGAAATACCGCAGCGAGCTCTCGGGCATCGTCATAACCGTAGGCCACCGAGGTATGAATCGCTTTATGTAGGACACCGTGCTCGGGCTTATCAAGTCGATCCGAGTGGATGTTGGTGGTAGTGAATCCCTTTTTGCTCATCGTGACTGGCCTTCATTTGGCGTTAATGGCGGTTAGGCAAAGGCGTTTTATACACTAGCGGTGATGCTGTTAAAAGAGGAGGTCTATTTCGTTGTCGCCGAAAAGAGGGGGAGTGCGGCGACCTCTTTGTCGATTGAATCGACTCTGCGTCGGTACTCGACGCTGGTGCGATCGTCATAGCTGGCTTCAAATTCACGCTGTGAAAGGCCGTCTCTGTTGCTGCTAACGAGGGGTATTAAATCTGCATCGCTTCTGATTTTTTGTACGCGGGACTGAAATTCGAGGGCAGATGCTTCGCTCTCAACTGCCAGCTGTGCGAGCTTTATACCTACTCGGTTTGCAGTAAGATCCGAAAAGCTGAAGCCCGAGCGGTAGCGAGCATCGAAGGCCTCCTTACCAGTAGAGATGATTTCAGCGAGCGGAACGCCGGCTGTCGCAGCGATAGAGGCCGAGTTGATGACGTGCTGCGCGAGATCTTGGCGGCGCCTGAGCCTGATCTCCGGTGAATAGGATGTTACGCTCGAGCGACTCGAGTGAACTAGATGGTCGGATAGGGCAAAGAGCAGCGCAGTATTCTCTTTTTGTGGACTCGATCCGGCTCTGCTTCTCTCAGCCGCTGCGGCAGCCAAGGGTGGAAGAATTTCACTGAGTGCCACCGCGCGCCGCTCTTTGGGTAACCGAGAGAGATAATCTCTCAGTGTCGCGCCGTAAATTTTGCTAATCGAAAATACCTCCGGCGGAACCGTCACTCGCTGAAGATCCCAGCTAAGGTGATCAAGTACCTCTCGGTCCACATTAAACTGCAGAACCGCTTGCTGCGGACTAAGCTCCAGGCTGCCGAACGCCCGAGTCAGCTCGTCGTGTAAAGCGAATAGGGTCAACATTTTCTCGTTTGGCATCCCCGTTATTATTTTTTCTGCGACCCACACGGCGAAAGGATAAGGGACAGGTAGGTTGCCGATCCGAAGTTGATCGATAGTCGGATAAGAATCGACGCCCGCGCTTCGAATGATAAAAGCGATATTGAGGTACGGATCTAGCCAGAAACCAACCTTTTTTGACGTGAACAGTGGTGTACTGAGCTCAACAGATAGGCTGTCGTTTGCCAGCCTCACGCCTCCAACCGCCTGCCGATCGGGAAGCAATAAGGTGAAGCTTGCATTGAGCGCTGCCTCGAGCTCTTCGGCGGTGAGGGCAATCCTTTGACCAGACGCGGAAGGCGTCGGCGCCGCTCCATAATCTGCAGAGGGCTCGTCCACTCCGCCCAGCGCGTTGCTGAGTAGGTTGCTAAGCTCTTGCGGCGTGTCGGAATCGAGCTTCAGCGACCGACTTTCAACAGAGGGTTCTAGTTGAACTGCAAGAAGCAGAACAAGAAGGGCGGCGGTGAGCATGGCGACCGTTAATCGTCCACAGACTCGAGCAATCGATGGAATCGATTTCTTGGTGTTAACCAAATTGCTCTGTTTGCTAGGCATGGGTCGACGCTTCGTTTTGACTTGAGTCGCTACATTGTCACGAGTTTCGATCGCTCTGTCACCTGCTCACTTGAAATGGCCTTTGGTTTGACCTCGGAAGTGCTTCGCATAATCGTCAACTCTTTGACTTTATTGACGAAGCCTCAACCAGATTGCGCGTCTCCGCCCAAGTCTTCCATGCGCTGCAGCGGAGATATCAGGGCCTCTCCGGCTTTGATTAGAGGGGCTCCTGTGCTACAGTCCGCGGCTTTAAATAAACAGTCCTTGTAGGGGGATACTTTTCGATGGCGAGTACAACAATTCTAACGACGGTGGCACTGTCGCTACTGGGCTTGGCGATCGCTTTGTTCTATATGAAGAAAGTGAATGACATCCCTGTAGATATGGGCCTCGAGGCGGATCAATCTGAGCGTCTCAGGTTTATACACACAGCGATTGCCGAAGGCGCGATGGCGTTCCTGAAGCAAGAATACAAGTTTATGACAATCTTCATGGTTGGCTTTGGTATTCTTATCTTCCTCGCTATCGACGATCAGCATACTCCTCAGTACAACGAAGGGCTCTACACGGCTCTAGCCTTCCTCTTCGGCGGGCTCATTTCGGTCGCTTCAGGTTACATCGGAATGAAAGTGGCGACCGCGGGTAATGCGCGCACAACGGTGTCTGCTAAGCAAAGCATATCAAAGGCCTTCGATGTGGCGATTAACTCGGGTGCAGTCATGGGCTTTGCGCTCGTGGGTCTTGCAACACTCGGTCTTGTTATTGTTTACGTCGTCATGTCGTCACTTATGTCTGAACTTGGCCCTGAGAATAATCATATCCTCATGGAAGTGATTGCAGGCTTCGGTCTGGGCGGCTCGACTATTGCGCTTTTCGCCCGTGTTGGCGGCGGCATTTTCACCAAGGCGGCTGATGTTGGCGCTGACCTGGTGGGTAAAGTCGAGCAAGGCATCCCTGAAGATGACCCCCGCAACCCCGCGGTTATCGCCGATAACGTAGGTGACAACGTGGGCGACGTAGCGGGAATGGGCGCTGACCTCTTCGGTTCTTGTGCAGAGAGCACCTGTGCAGCCATGGTAATTAGTGCAGCTGCATTTGCGACAAATACAGACGCGTTGCTCTATCCGATTCTTATTTCGGCTGTGGGTATCCCCATCAGCTTGCTGACTAAACTCCTTGTGTCAGTTAAAAAAGAAGATGACGTAGCGCCTGCGCTTATGAAGCTTCTTATTATTTCGAGCGCCTTGATGGCGGTTGTGATGTATTTCGTTACTCTCGCAATGGTTCCTGCTGATTTCGCGATTGGTGAGAACACATACAGCAACGTTGGTGTTTACTTCTGCTTCTTGTCAGGTCTTGTGTCTGGCCTCGCGGTTGGCCTACTGACCGGTTACTACACCTCTGAAAAGTACGCGCCGGTTCAAGAAGTGGCGAAGTCTTGCGAAACGGGCGTAGCGACAAACATCATTTACGGTCTCGCACTAGGCTACAAGAGCACAGTATTACCGTATATCTGCATCGCGATAAGCATCTTCGTCTCGTGGGAGCTTGCTGGTATGTACGGCGTAGCCATTGCTTCACTTGGCATGCTGGGTACACTCGTTATCGCGTTGATGATCGACGCCTACGGCCCAGTTGCTGATAACGCCGGCGGCATCGCAGAGATGGTCGGTCTAGAGTCAGAAGTTCGTCGTCGCACTGACGTGCTCGACTCTGCGGGCAACACGACAGCGGCTATCGGTAAAGGTTTTGCTATCGGTGCGGCGATTTTGACCTCACTTGCTCTATTCGCAGCCTTCATCACGATTTCTGAGAAGCTGAGTGGCGAAGCCTTCACGATGAGCTTGCTCAATCCGCTCGTCTTCACAAGCGTCTTTATCGGTGCCGTTCTGCCGTTCTTGTTCACCGCAATGACTATGAAATCAGTTGGTAAAGCAGCCTTTGCGATGATTGAAGAGGTACGTCATCAGTTCCGTACTATTCCAGGCATCATGGAAGGCACCGGTAAGCCAGATTACGCAAAGTGTGTTGCCATCTCTACGCAAGCAGCGCTGAAAGAAATGATAGCGCCTGGCGTACTGATCATGGGTACACCTCTCGTTGTTGGCTACCTATTCGGTGTCGAAGCGGTTGCCGGTGTTCTCGCGGGCTCTCTCGTTTGTGGTGGTGTTTTGGCGATTTCTGCGTCAAACAGCGGCGGCGCATGGGACAATGCTAAGAAGTATATCGAAGCAGGCAACCTTGGCGGCAAGGGTTCGGAAGAACACAAAGCGGCGGTTGTTGGCGATACAGTAGGCGACCCTCTAAAAGATACATCGGGTCCTTCACTGAACATTCTGATTAAACTGTCTGCGATTTTGAGCGTTGTTTTCGCACCGTTCTTTGTCCAGCACGGCGGGATCCTGCTAGGTTAAGCCAAGTAGGTTAAGCCAAGTAGGTTAAGCTTGGGGAGAGTAGTCTTCCTCGGGCAAATGAAAAAGGAGGCACTGTAGAGTGGCCTCCTTTTTTTTATTCTAGTGATTTATGCTTGCTTTAACTTGCAGCATTTCTCCAGCGGGGTGCTACTCCAGCCTGCGCCTACCGAGCAATTTTCTCTGCGCGACTGTCTCCGATAATTAGAACCCATTAATTGCTGCGGCTCTCGAAATGATAGAGCACCCATCCGACGAATTCGGTGCTTGCTTTTTGCGCGCCCTCACTCGCATCTGCGCGTTCTCCTGCGCTGCGCCAAGTCAGTCGGGCCGATCGTACACACTGATAGATGCGAAATGAGTTGGTGTTTTCGATGATGAGATTACGTACCGAGGGATTTAGCGTGTAATTGGATATCTCCACCAGTTTCCAGCCCTCTGCCATTGTCCGTGCGACGCAGTCATCACCTGTGAGCAGATCTACAAGCGGCAAGTTGGTTTCCGCATAACGTTCTGCGCGCAGGCGAAGACTCAGATTAAGTTCGGTTTGGTTGTTCTCAGAGGGCAGGTCGATAAAACTTATCTTTTCGAGTGTGATCGCCTGCTGTGTAAGATTTTGGGCAACGAGTCGCAGCCCATCATCGGTGTTTTCCCCCCATGCTGCTGAAAACAAAGCAAATTTAATAGGGCTCTCGGTATGGGATCCATCCTCTGCGCCGTTGCCTTGAGCGGAGAGGGTCGGGGCTGCGAGTATTGCTAGAGCTGCCATCGTTGTCACAGTCGGTTTCGCTAGCCACCCAAGGGTGCTTATGCGTGCAGAGCTCTCGATTTGTCCGCAGCAAGCCTTGCTGCTCGTCGAGCCATGCCTGATAGCGAATTGGGAGAGTTGTACGTGGGTAGCTGTCATGTCCCTGATTCTAGGCCGTGGTCGCGCCCGTGTCAGCCATTTTTCAATTGGCGCACGCATTAATGCGCGCGACGGGGACAAATTTGCTAAGCTTTCAGTCTAACTAGTGAAAGCACATTGACCATGGGGCAAGGCGTGAAAAAATTGGAAAACATAAAGCATATTGTCTGTGTCGCGTCGGGAAAAGGGGGGGTTGGTAAATCGACGACTGCCGCGAACCTGGCGCTTGCGCTGAGCGCACAGGGACTTGCAGTAGGCTTGCTCGATGCCGATATTTACGGCCCGAGTCTGCCGCTAGTTATGGGGATTGCTGCAGGCACGCGTCCTGAAATCAGGGACAAGCGTCTTATGGTGCCGCTGCGTGCACATGGTATTGAATGTAATTCGATGGGATTCTTGGTTGACGAGCGCACAGCAATGGTTTGGCGCGCTCCGATGGTTGTGTCTGCGTTTACTCAAATTCTTACTGATACTGCGTGGTCGGCTCTCGATTATTTGATTATTGATATGCCACCGGGTACCGGCGATATTCAACTGAGCCTCGCTCAGACGGTCGCGGTGCGTGGCGCAGTTATCGTAACGACGCCTCAGGACATTGCGCTCTCGGATGCACGTAAGGGAATCGAAATGTTTAATAAAGTAGGAGTGCCTGTTCTAGGGGTTGTCGAGAATATGAGCGTGCATACCTGTAGCAACTGTGGTCATGCCGAGGCGATTTTCGGCAGCGGCGGTGGTGAAAGGCTAGCTCAAGACTATGGTGTCGATGTGATCGGACGCTTGCCCCTAGATATAAAAATTCGCGAACAAACCGATCTTGGGGTTCCTGTGGTAGCATCCTCGCAGTACCCTAAGTTGCAAGAGGCTTACGCCGAGCTCGCCCGAGGCGTTAACGCGCAGGCACTTGCCCACGAGGCTCACGCGAACGCCTCTCCAACGATTTCAATTGCGGATGATTAGTCTGCGCAAGGATTGATAGATCGCCATCGAGCGTGAAAGTGCGTGTTTAGATATTAAAAAAGAGGAAAACCAGTGGACGCAGTTAACGACCTTCTCATTCTTATCGATAGCTATCTCGGCAGCGCCGTATGGTTTCCTTTCTTGCTTCTTTCGGTAGGCATCTTCTTCACGCTTTACCTAGGGTTTCCCCAGATTCGCTATTTTAAGCATGCGATAGCTGTCACTACTGGCCGTTTCGACAAGGATAACGCAAAGGGCGATACTTCCCATTTTCAAGCGCTCGCAACAGCGCTGTCGGGTACGGTCGGCACGGGAAACATTGGCGGCGTTGCGCTCGCGCTTCATCTTGGAGGGCCTGCTGCACTTTTCTGGATGTGGGTCACTGCCTTTTTCGGTATGACGAGTAAATTCGTCGAAGTTACTCTCTCCCATAAATACCGTGAACAGACAGCCGACGGAACAATGGCCGGTGGTCCGATGTATTACATGGAAAAGGGGATGAATGCCAAATGGTTGGCAGTCATTTTTGCTATGGCAACCGTACTCAGTTCTTTTGGTACCGGCAGCCTACCGCAAATTAACAGTATAGCGGCTGGCATGCAGAGCACGTTTAATATTGAGCCGATAATGACAGGGGCAGTGCTCGCTGTGCTTCTTGCGCTCGTGATCATCGGCGGAATCAAGCGCATCGCGGCAGTGGCTGCAGCGATTGTGCCAGTCATGGCCCTAATTTATATAATCGGTGCTTTCGCGGTAATTCTGCCGAATCTTGGCAACATTGGCCCCTCTTTCGTTGCGATTTTCAGTGACGCGTTTACCGGCTCTGCCGCTACGGGTGGCTTTCTTGGCGCCACCTTTGCCTATGTATTCGATCGCGGCGTAAACCGTGGCCTTTACTCTAACGAGGCAGGTCAGGGGTCGGCGCCGATCGCACACGCCTCTGCGCGCACAGACGAGCCTGCAGACGAAGGCATGGTGTCGATTTTGGAGCCCTTTATAGACACAATTGTGATCTGCACGATAACAGGGTTGGTTATCTTGTCTTCGGGAGCATGGAAGGAAAAGTTCGATAACGAATTCCAGCGCGCGGATATGCGCTTTGTCGCGGGTGCCTACAGCGAGCAAGAGCCCGAAGATGTCGCGCAGATGTTTTCGCTGCTCAACGGTGATGAAACAGCAGCGAGCCTGTATTCCGGTGACTTGATCATCAGTGAAGGTCGCGCGTTGAACGCGCAGGACTTCACCCTGATGGCCTCGCGTTCTTTCGCCGAAGAAGTTGTATTTGCGCGTGACGACGTGCCGCTTAGCGGCACCCTCCGTGTGACAGAGGGACGACTCGATGATTCCGATGTGGAAGTCTCGGGAATGTCTTTGATTCACTCGGTGCCACTAACGACGGTGGCATTTACACGTGGTTATTTCGGTGACTACGGGCAATATGTAGTCTCGATAGGCCTCATGCTCTTCGCATTCTCTACTGCTATCGCCTGGTCTTACTACGGTGACCGTGCGATGACGTATTTGCTTGGGCCTAAGTCTGTATTGCCCTATCGCATCGTCTATGTGGCTGGATTCTTTTACGCAGCATTCGCCGATACAACGATTATCTGGAATCTCGCGCTTATCACGATAGTGTTGATGACGGCGCCTAATCTGTTTGGGCTATTGTTTATGCACAAAGAGATGAAGCAAACCGTCACCGAGTACTGGGAAAAAACCGAGCACGGTAAGCACAAAGCTTAGCGCTCTATTCGCCTGGCAGGCGAATGCGCTCGACGATTTCCGTTACCTCGTTCGGGGGCGACGGAGTGAGTCGAGCAACGGCAATGGCAACGCACGTGTTAATTAGCGTACCTAATGTGCCAATGCCTTCGGGTGATATACCTAAAAGCCAATTCTCCGCATTATCAATCGAAGGATTCAGAAAGCGGAAATAGATGATGTAGGCTGCAGTGAAGCCAAAGCCTGCGATCATACCCGCAATCGCGCCCTCCTTATTCATTCGTTTCCAAAAGATGCCGAGCACGATAGCAGGGAAGAACGAGGCGGCGGCAAGGCCGAAAGCAAAGGCGACTACTTGCGCTACATATGCTGGTGGATACATGCCGAAGTAGCCGGCAACGAGCACCGCAATAAATATTGCGAGCCGCGCGTAAAGCAGCTCTTTTTTATCGCTAATGTCGGGCATGAAGCTGCGCTTCATCATGTCGTGCGCGACAGAGGTCGAAATAACGAGTAGCAAGCCTGCTGCTGTCGATAGCGCTGCGGCAAGCGCGCCTGCTACCACCAAGGCAATAACCCAGTCAGGCAGTTCTGCTATTTCGGGATTAGCGAGCACCATGATGTCGCGGTTTACATCAAGTTCATTGACGCTCGGATCACCAACATATTGGATTCGTCCATCACCATTTTTATCGTCGAAGGTGATGAGTTTAGTTGTCTCCCATTTTTTAAACCACTCAGGCATCGCGGTATATTCGGCATTACTTACAGTGTTGATTAAGTTAGTTTTCGCGAACGCGGCTACCGCCGGGGCTGTGGTATAGAGTATGGCGATAAAAACAAGCGCATAGCCAGCTGAACGACGTGCATCGCGAACATTCGGAACAGTAAAGAACCGGATTATGACATGGGGCAAACCAGCGGTCCCAAACATGAGTGCGGCGGTAATAAAAAAGACATCTTGGGTGCTACGCTGCCCTTCGGTGTAAGTTGCGAAACCCAATGCCTCGCTCATACCGTCTAAGCGGTCGAGTAGATACCCCCCGCCGTAAGCTTCGGTAAGCTCTGAACCAAAACCTATCTGAGGGATCGGTTGGCCGGTCATCATTAGCGAGATAAACACCGCTGGAACAGTGAAGGCGAAAATGAGCACGCAGTACTGCGCAACCTGAGTGTAGGTGATGCCTTTCATACCACCGAGCACTGCATAGAAGAAGACTATCGCCATGCCAATGAGTACGCCGGTTTCTATTCGGACCTCTAAAAAGCGCGAGAAGACGATACCGGCGCCTTGCATTTGACCGCAAACATACACAAACGAAATCACTATCGCGCAGAAGACGGCGATTAATCGTGCCGACTGAGAATAGTAGCGGTCGCCGATAAAATCGGGAACGGTAAATTTACCAAATTTACGCAGATAGGGTGCCAGCAATAGCGCGAGCAAAACGTAGCCCCCGGTCCATCCCATCAGGTAGAAAGTGCCATCGCGGCCGAGGAAAGAAATGAGTCCCGCCATCGAGATAAACGAGGCGGCGGACATCCAATCGGCGGCGGTTGCCATGCCGTTTGCGAGAGGTGGAACGCCTCCGTCTGCAACGTAGAATTCCTTTGTGGAAGAAGCGCGTGACCAAATCGCTATGCCGATATAAAGGCTGAAGGACAGAAAAACGAAGAGGTAAGTCCAAGTCTGAACGTTCATTGATTCACCTCTTTCTGGCTTTGTGAGATGTTAGATCGCGCGGTTGTTTCTTCAGCGTTATCAATTGCATACCGGGCGTCGAGTTTATCCATTAGTCGAATGTAGACGAGGATCAATACAACGAAAACGAGGATAGAACCCTGCTGCGCCATCCAGAAGCCGAGTTTGAATCCGGCGAATCTAATTGAATCGAGTGCATCGACGAAGAGGATGCCTGCGCCAAATGAGGCTATGAACCAAACAAGGAGAAGTGAAGCGACTATTTTGAGATTGGACTTCCAATAAGAGTTAGCACTGTTGCTAGACATGATTACCCTCTTGTTATTATTTTTAAAGTTGAGCCTTTTTAGTAGAGACCTCTGCGCTCGATAGTAGCATCGTTGTTCGGAATAGGTATAGATCGAGTCAGAGCGGCACTCAGTCTTGAGAGTAGACTGTACTAGTTCGTAGAAGAGGCAGGTAGAGCGCTAGGCAAGAGTGCTAAGTGAAATTTTGACCCAAGTATTGCATAAGCTTGGTACGTGTACGCTTAGTTGCGTCTGCGTCTGCCTTGCGCACGGCGACGAAATGATTTCGCACCAGTTGACGAAGCTTTTGTCGTTCAAGGCGAGGATGCTGTTCGACGAGTTTTGTAATGACCTCTTCGGTGTCGCTTGCGTCTGCGGTGAGTTCCTCACATGCCTGCGCAGTGGCGCTGAGCGCTTTTGGGGGAGTAGTGCCTGGTCGGGTTGTGGTGCGTGGATTCTCGAGGGCTTCCACCGCAGCTAGTAGCGTTTCGTAGTCTTGGTCACGCATTCGCTTACCAATGAACTGGGCGTGACGTTTTAGAGCACTGTTGCTGTTAGGTAAGAGATTGTAGTCTTCGATTGCCTTCAGCAGGACCTCATTAAGATCGAGTGTAGCGAGCTGTTTGGGGCGAAGTGACGCGAGGCGGACACCTAGTTCTTGCAGCTTGATTGCGTCTCGCTTCAGTTGCGATTTGCTCGGGCCGTCGAAAAAGTCATCGGGGACTGATAGTCGTTTTTTGTCGGTTCGCATGCCCAATACTCTGTTCGTTGTTGGCCTTAATCATCGATTAGGCACGAGGTTTAACTTGTGTGGCGGACACTGATTAGAGGTAAAAAAGTTGCGCCAGCCCTAAGAAAGACAAAAAGCCGACAGAGTCGGTGACTGTGGTTAATGCGACCGAGCCCGCGAGGGCAGGGTCTATGTTGATCCTATTGAGCAGTAGAGGTAAGTAGGCGCCAGCAAGCGCAGCCGTGATTAAGTTAATCATCATGGCCGCGGCGATGATCACGCTCAGCGCAAAATCTTGGTACCAAACTAAGGTTACCGTTCCTATGACCAGTGCCCAGGTCAGTCCGTTGAGCGCAGCGACCCCCAACTCGCGTACCAATAGCCACCGACTATTAGCCGGACCGATATGGCCAAGCGCAAGCCCCCGCACCACGAGCGTGAATGTCTGTGACCCTGCTACACCACCCATGTTCGCAACAATAGGCATCAGTATTGCTAAGGCTACGACTGCGTCTAATGTGTCTTGGAAAAGGTAGATAACCATTGACGCGAAAATCGCGGTCATAAGATTTACGCCGAGCCATAGCGCGCGGCGTCGCGCAGTTTTCGTTACGGGTGCGAACGTATCATCTTCTTCGTCGAGACCCGCCATGCTCATCAGCGAGTGCTCGGTCGAATCTCTGATGACATCGACAATGTCATCAATTGTAATACGACCGAGAAGTTTACCTGTCTCGTCGACTACCGGCGCCGATACCCAATCGTGCTGTTCAAACAGTTGAGCGACCTTGCGCGCTTCCATTGAAACTGGAATGCCTTCCAGGTCTTCGAGCATTAGTTCGCTAATGGTCGTCTGTGGGTCAGAGACTAACAGAGTTAAAAGCGGCATTCTGCCTAGCAGCCTGTCGTCGCGTGTCACAACATAGATCGTGTCTGTCATCTCGGGTAATGACTCATGGCGACGTAGGTAGCGGAGCACGAGTTCGAGTGTGTGAGTGGGGCGAACAGTGATCGTGTCGGTATTCATCAGGCCGCCAGCAGTATCTTCATCGTAGGAGAGGATTGTCTCGACGCGATGTCGATCCTGTTCGTCCATTGCTTCGAGGACTTGGCTCGCTACTTGTTGAGGTAACTGCTGCAAGATGTCGGCGAGGTCGTCTGTTTCGAGACCGAATGTCAGTTCGGCTACTTGCTCGGCATTGAGCTCACTAAGAATCTGACCTTGAATGTCTTCGTTAAGATACTGGAGGACTTCTCCCTCGGAATCCTTGTCGATAAGTTGCCAGAGAACACCGCGTGTTTTGGGCGGAGAGGATTCGAGGAGGTGAGCGATACCCGCAGTCGGCAGAGTCTTTATCATCTGCCGAACTTCGTAAAGCGATCCGCTGTCGATTGCCTGATGCAATTCTAGCGCGTGATCAGTCTGTGGATTTAACTCTTGGGGGTTAGACATACGGGCGGTCGTCCTCGATGACTGCACAAGCGTTGCCATTTTTAA
>Ga0222714_10005363_pt1 | contig 12244 bp, 10 predicted proteins | sample C33_3DmetaG_FD_165048 | JGI IMG/M metagenome (GOLD analysis project Ga0222714, IMG submission 165048) | Estuarine water microbial communities from San Francisco Bay, California, United States - C33_3D | ecosystem: Environmental > Aquatic > Marine > Unclassified | place: USA: California... | reverse complement strand
ATAATTACACGATCGCAAATTGCTTCAACTTCTTGCATAATATGTGTGGAAAGCATTATGGTTTTTTCTTTCCCAATGGTTTTTATTAATTCTCGAATTTCGACTAACTGATTAGGGTCAAGCCCCGAGGTTGGTTCATCTAAAATTAGGACTTTAGGGTCATGAATAAATGCCTGTGCAAGCCCTACCCGTTGCTTATACCCTTTGGAAAGAGCCCCGATCTTCTTATGTTGTTCTAGTTCCAACCCAACCATTTGAATCATTTCCTTAACTCGGTTTTTTAATTGGGATATTTTATAAATTGACCCTACAAAATGAAGATATTCTTTAACATACATATCAAGATATAAGGGGTTGTTCTCTGGAAGGTAGCCGATAATTTTCCGAGTTTCTAGATCATCCACATCTACGGTTATATCATTCACTTTAATTAAACCTGAACTTGGTGGTATATATCCGGTAATCATTTTCATGGTGGTGGACTTACCAGCACCATTAGGGCCTAAAAAAGCAACAATTTCACCTTTGCCAATTTCAAAAGAAATGTCGTTGACCGCGGCTTGCTCACCAAAAAACTTACTTAGATGCTTAACTTCAATTGACATACGTGCGAAATTAGTAATTTTTAGTGGTCCACGCTGCCCTACCTTCTCGTCCGCAAAGAAGCGCTATAAAAAACCCCACGAATGAAGACCCTGCTTGGGTTTCAAAACTATCTTCTAAGCACATGGTAGTGAATACAATGGCACAAAATGCAAGAAGCATTGGTTGATGTTCTTTGTATCCAATCCATCCGAAATAACCTATACCCCATAACATTATCAATATCCCAAGCACTCCAACTCCCATCCAAGTAGTTAAATACATGTTGTGGCTACGGTGTCGATTTTCAGGGGTAAGCAACGAACCTGTTTCCTTATATTTATTATTCATTTCACGATTGATATCTCCAATTCCAACTCCAATCAATGGATGGTCATTTATCACAGCCAATGCAGTTTTCCAATATTCTAAACGCTGCAACAGAGAATGGTTATTAGGATCCGTTGCCTCATGCAGCTCAAATCTTATTTCTTCGATGCGACTTAATAGGCCTCCTCTAGCGGAATGTTCACTGGTAAAGCCGTTTTCAATATTTAATATATCTTGTTGACTTAGATTTTGTATCGATTTTCCTGTAAGTGATTCTCCTTTATCACATAAATAACGTTCAGCAGTTCGCATGATGCGTTGTCCTTTACGGTCTAATAAATCCATCGGTAAATCAGAGCGTAAGGACCAAGCTTTGATGGCTTCTTCCGAAGAGGTAAAGGACCCACAAGTGTTACTAGGGGTGGCAATAATATTTATAATCAGTGCTCCCAAAACCCCAATAAACACAATAACCCCGACCCCAATTATCCGGGAGTAATTGGTCGGCTTGATAACATCATATGCGATGACTAACAATACAAACAATGCGCTAATGTATGCGCTAAGCGTTTGACTATAGAGGGTATACATTCCAATTAATACTAAATAAGCCATTAACCAAAACGTTGAAAGCAATTTGTTTTTCCATAAATTAAAAGCCAAGATTCCTGAAAATACCACCAAAATTCCAAACCGAATGTGAGAACCAAACCAGCTAAGTTGACGGATGTCTAAGGCAAGATTTTGTCGTTGTAAATACCAATAATGAAGCACATTTAAACTTATCACTACGGTAATCGTGAGCATTAATATAAGGACGTATCGATTAAGGACCCTAGGGTTAAAAGGTAAGGTTCCAATGTAAAGCAGAGGTAATGAAACCATGGAAATCCGAACTCGGAGTGCATTCCACCCTTCATGTAAATCCGAAGTCCATAGTAGGCTTAGGGCATGGATACCCCAAAAAGCGAGTAGTAAAAAAAGCCATTGATTTGATTGAAGCCGTTTTATAAATAGCACGTAATTACCAGCGAGAATAAAAATAAGCGCATGTAAAATGAGTGACACAGACATCAAAAACTTACTACATGTCAAGCCAATTAAGAAACCAAGACTTAAAAAGAAGTAAAAAGAATCTAAGTGTTGCTTAAAAAACTTCAATGCACTCTTTATTTAATATGTAAGGTTGATTTATATCCCTTTTCGTTGGCTAGTATTTCTAAACCTTCAATAACCACCTCATCAGATTTAAAGGCATAAATCAGTTTTCCTTTCTGAAAATAATAACGTCCAATAATTTCTTGGGTTAATAGGCCTTTAATTTCCGTTTTATTATTTTCAAAATAACCATTCGAAGCTTTTATCAAACGATCATTTAATGCGGAAAATTCTCCTGAAACCACATTGAATTGTTCTTTCTTTTCCAATGCTTCTTTAATGCGTTCTAATGCTCTTAACTCAGGAGAGATATAGACATATCCCTTACTCATCAGGTAGGTATGAAATTCTTCTAATTCCTCATTGGATAATTCAAAAGTTTCTGCCGATGGAATTGAGGGATGGGTATTTCGGTAGGCACTTGCGTAATGAAATATGTGATGTTTTGCAAGTAATGCGCGAGTATAATCACTGTATACAGAATCTTCAATTTTTATATCAGGCTCAATCCCCCTTCCATCTATGACTATTCTGCCATTTTTTGTATTAAATTTTTGCAAAAGGCTATCTGCTATAATCCTTGGCTTTCCACCATTTGCATCGTCATAATATTCTAACCGCTGTACACATCGACCTGAAGGCGTATAGTATTTTGCGATGGTTAGTTTCATTTTGGAGCCGTATTTCAGGTCAAACGTCCGTTGCACCAACCCTTTACCATAACTGGTTTTTCCAACCACTACCGCTCGGTCTAAGTCCTGCAAGGCGCCAGCCACAATTTCACTGGCTGAAGCACTGCCTTCATCGATTAATACTACAAGAGGTAAATTTTCGGCAATGGGCGCTTCCATAGTTTTATATACCATGTTCTCTTGCTTTGAACGACCTTTAGTGGTTACCACGATTTGACCTTTTGGCACAAAAAAGCCCACTATTTTAACCGCTTCCATCAAAAGCCCACCTCCATTGCCTCTCAAATCTAGAATCATATTGGTCATTCCTTTTGCTTGAAGGTCTAGAATATTTTTTTTAACTTCTTCTCCAGCTGTTTGGGTAAAACTGCTTAGAGATATGTACCCAGTTGAAGCGGTTAACATTCCTGAATAAGGAATATCGGGAATTTTAATTTCATCACGAACGATTTCAAGAGTTAATATCTGCCCATTGCGCTCAAATTCTAAACTAACAGTCGTACCCTTGGGTCCTTTGAGCGCATTCGAAGCTTCCTCTACCGACTTACCTGAAATTGGCTTCCTATCAATTCGTATAATTTTATCACCTGCCTGTAAGCCCGCTTTTTGGGCGGGATTTCCTTCATACGGGTCGGTTATGTAAATTTCATTATCCAGGCTACCGATTAAGGCGCCGATTCCCCCGTATTGTCCCGTTGTCATTAATCGATAATCTTCGATGTTCGCTTCATGATAATATACAGTGTATGGATCAAGCTCTTTGAGCATGGCATCGATGGCTGTTTTTGATAATTTTCCGTGCGCAATCTCGTCTACGAAATACAAGTCAAGATGCTCATAAATTTGATCCATGAGCTCTAAGCTTTTAAGTTCTTCAAAAGACTCTGATTGCCCATAGAACGTGCCGAAAAACAGTAGAGAAAAACAAAAAAGGATCTGAGTTAAGAAAGTTCGCATATTCGGGATATTAATTTTTTCATTTTTTGCTCAATGAGTTCATCAACCGGGATTTCTTCCCAAAGATAAACGATACTAAATAGAATTTTACAGTTTTGAGAATTCGCTCTCGTCAACAAGGGCGCTTTTTCTTTTCGAAGGCTTTCGCGAATTAGCCGTTTGATTCTATTTCGATCATGTGCCTTTTTTATTCTCTTTTTCGGAACGCTTATTAAAACTGCAAAACTCGGGGTTTCGCTCTTCTCAATTGAAACATGTGATAAAAAAGGAAATACACGCACCTTTTCTTTCGTTGTCAATACATGGTCAATTTCCTTTTTTAAGAAAATTCGATTTACCTTTCCGAGGGTTTCGTCCATAGATACAAAAGTAGGTAAATCCTAGGTTGATTTTACTTCTGCTTCAGCGGTACCGTCTATTAGTTCAATTTGAATTAAGGCACCTTGGTGAAGTGCATTTTTTGATTGTATGGCCTTTCCATTGCTTCGCGCAATTGCAAATCCGCGTGCTAATATAGCCATAGGACTCATCAATTGAACTTGTTTTTCAAATGAGTCTAAATTCGTGTTCTTTCTTACTAATTCACGTTCTAGCGTAAAAACCAGCTGTTGTTTAAGCATCGTGTGTCTATGATACTCCTGCTGTTGTGATCGATTTACAAGTCTATGAATAACCAATGAAAAGGAAGAGATAATGTCTTGACGTGAATTCAATGTTCTTTTAGTTTCTTCAAAACTTTGCAGTTCAAGCCTTTTCAGGTGGTTATGAATACGTTCAAAACGCCACTTGGTAACACCGTTAATTTTAGAAACGGTTTGGTTAAAGGTGTTTTTTGAATTGGTTAACAGTCTGATTTGAGCTCGTGTTAGGCTTGAAATAAAATTTTGAAGCTCAAATAGCTTTAATTCAAACACTTGTAATAAATCAGATGCCAAAACAGACGGAGTAATGGCGTGAGAAAAAGCAACCATCTCTGCAACTGTGAGATTTGTTGAATGCCCAATTCCACACATGATTGGAATTGGAAATTCTGCTATGCGTTTACAAAGATTGAAATCGTCATAGCAGGACATACCCACTTCAGCACCCCCTCCTCGAACTATTACAACTGCATCAAAATAATTACGAAGACGTTCAATTTTTTGAAGTGCAGACAAAATAGAATCCACCGCCTGATCTCCTTGAACAGTTGCGTTAAATAAAAAGGTGTTAACTCCGAATTTATGACTTGATGAGGTTAATACCTGCATGAAGTCAGAGAGCCCTTTACTTGATTTGGTAGAAATTACTGCAATTCGTTTCGGTAATTCAAAAGAAAGTAGTTGGTTTTTTTGTAGGATTCCCAATTTATTGAGCGTTTCTATGGTTTCTAGTTTTAGTTTATGAAGCGCCCCCAAGGAATAACTTGGATCTATGTCAGAGATTTGAAGGCTTAGTCCATATACTTCACTAAAGGTGATTTTAATTAACATCAACATTTCTTTTCCTTCACCAAAGGGTTCTTTGACCTCAGCTTCGAATTGTTTAGAAATTTTAAGGTAGTTTGTTTTCCAAATAACACCATTTAAATTTGCGACAATCTTACCATCTGTTCGTTGAACAAGCTCTGGAAAAGCATGTCCGCTTTGGAAAAGATTCAATTTGTATATCTCAGCTTTAACCCAGTAGCTGCGATCATATCTTGATTCCAATGTTTTTCGAATTGATTGAGCAACTTGTTTCAGTGTAAAAACTTCTTTAGACATGGATTAAAATTAATCAAATTGGTGTCAGCCAGGTATTTTGCGAACAAGATTAATTGTCTTATCTTTGCCGTCCTCAAACAGATACACATGGGCGTAAAAATTTTTGCAGGAAGGGCCACTCAAACATTAGGTTCGAATATTGCCTCATGTTATGGTGTTGACTTGGGGGATGTTAAAGTAACTACATTTAGTGACGGGGAGTTTCAACCTAGTTTTGAAGAAACCGTTCGCGGGCAGGACGTTTTCATTATTCAATCAACTGTTCCACCTCAGGATAATTTGTTTGAGTTATTGCTTTTAATGGATGCAGCACGACGTGCATCGGCGAGAAAAATCATAGCGGTAATTCCCTATTTTGGATTTGCAAGACAAGACCGTAAAGACCAGCCAAGAGTAGCGATTGGTGCCAAACTAGTAGCTAATATGTTAATGGCCGCAGGTGCGGATCGAATCATGACCATGGATTTGCATGCAGATCAAATTCAAGGTTTTTTTGAGGTTCCGGTCGACCATTTATTCGGATCGACCATATTTATTCCAGAAATTCAAAAATTGAATTTAGACAACTTAGTCGTTGCGGCCCCAGATGCTGGAGGTGCGAAGCGCGCGAATTCATACGCCAAAATGCTTAACTGTGGGTTAGCCTTATGTCATAAAAACCGAAAAAAAGCCAATGAAATTGCTGAAATGACAGTGATTGGAGAAGTGGAAGGTAAGGATGTCATCATCATCGACGACATGTGCGATACCGCAGGCACTCTTACTACCGCAGCTGATTTGTTAGTCGAAAGAGGGGCAAATACGGTACGCGCGTTTTGTACACACGCAGTTTTATCCGGTCCGGCATATGAACGAATTGAAAAATCTCATTTAACAGAGCTTATTGTTACGGATACCGTGCCATTGCGAAAAGAATCTGAAAAAATAAAAGTAGTTTCAGTGGATATGCTATTTGCCGATGTAATTCGACGAATGGTTAATAATGTATCCATAAGTTCACATTTTGTAATACCTTAAATTAATAATAAATGAAAACAGCACAATTGAGCGGTTCGCTTCGAGCGAACGTAGGGAAAAAGGATGCTAAAGCCCTTCGCAATGAAGGATTCGTACCTTGTGTGCTTTATGGGCAGGGCGATCAAACGCATTTTGCAGTAAAGCGAGTACCACTTGAAAAACTAGTTTTTTCCCCAGATATCTATCAAATTGAACTTGATATTGACGGTAAAAAGGCAAAAGCGATCATTCGAGAGTTGCAACAGCATCCAACGAAAGATTCCGTACAGCATGTGGACTTTTTAGAATTAAACGAAACGAAAGAAGTTCGTGTTAAATTACCTGTTCGATTGACGGGTTCTTCAGAAGGTGTTCGGGCAGGGGGTAAACTAATGCAAGTGTTTCGCCACATGCAGTGTCAGGGATTTCCTAACGTTCTTCCAGAAGAAATCAAAATAGATATAACTCCAATGCGAATTGGACATTCTTTCCGTGTTTCGAATATTGATATTCCTGGTGTAAAAATATTAGACCCTGCGAATGCTGTAGTCGTAGCCGTTAAAATGGCTAGAGGAGCAGTTAAAAGTTCTGATGCTGATTCCGAAGTGGAAGAAGAAGCATAGTGTTTCATTAAACCGCTTCGGCGGTTTTTTTTTTGCTTTACAAATCAGGGGGCTAATAAAAGCTACTCCATTATCTTTGTGAAAAATTATATCCATGCAAATACAAGAAATTTTAGACCAATTTCAAATTAAATCGACAAACCCAGGGGGCTATGTAGGTACTGAATCGCTTGGTTCTGGGGCACATGCAATTGAATCGGTGTCTCCGGTGGATGGCAGAACGATTGCCTCTGTAATTCCCGTAACTCCGCAAGATTATGACCAAATAATTCAAAAAGCGAAAGAGGCTTTTAACTCTTGGCGATTAATTCCGGCTCCTAAACGAGGAGAAATTGTTCGTCAATTAGGGGATCAATTACGAGCACACAAAGAGGCGTTGGGAGTTTTAGTTTCATATGAAATGGGTAAGTCATTACAAGAAGGACTTGGTGAAGTTCAAGAAATGATTGACATCTGTGATTTTGCCGTAGGATTATCTCGTCAGTTGTATGGACTTACCATGCATTCTGAACGTCCGGGGCATCGAATGTATGAGCAATACCACCCATTAGGAGTTGTTGGAATAATTTCCGCATTTAATTTTCCTGTAGCTGTATGGAGTTGGAATTCCGCATTAGCTTGGGTGTGCGGTGATGTTTGTGTTTGGAAACCCTCTGAGAAAACCCCAATTACGGCTTTGGCATGTCAATACATTACCAATCAGGTTTTTAAAGCGAATAACGTTCCTGATGGTGTTTCTTCCTTGGTGATTGGTGGACCAGAAATTGGTAAGTTGATGGCCGAAGATATGCGGGTTCCACTTGTTTCAGCTACAGGGTCAACACGTATGGGTAAATCCGTAGGCGAAGCAGTGGGGGCTAGGCTCGGACGTTCATTATTAGAGTTGGGCGGAAATAATGCCATTATCATCACACCAACAGCTGATTTGAAAATGGTCATTCCTGGTGCGGTGTTTGGTGCTGTAGGCACGGCTGGCCAACGCTGTACCTCAACACGTAGGTTAATTATTCACGAATCAGTATATGCAAAAGTAAAAGAAGCGTTAATAAATGCATATAGTCAATTAAAGATTGGAAACCCTTTAGATCAAACAAACCACGTTGGACCATTAATAGATGCCTCTGCCGTTGCAGCTTATCAAGCAGCCATTTCAAAAGCAATTCAAGAAGGGGGCAAGGTGTTAGTCGAAGGAGGAGTGCTTTCTGGGTCTGGCTATGAATCCGGATGTTATGTTAAACCTTGCATAATAGAAGCAGAAAATCATTATGCAATTGTACAGCATGAGACTTTTGCTCCAATCTTATATGTTATCACATACAGCGGGAATGTGCATCAGGCAATCGCTATTCAAAACGATGTCCCTCAGGGATTGTCCTCCGCCATAATGACTAACGAGTTGAAAGAAGCAGAAGTGTTTTTATCTCAAGCGGGCTCGGATTGTGGAATTGCCAATGTTAATATTGGTACTTCAGGCGCTGAAATCGGGGGCGCCTTTGGTGGAGAAAAAGAAACTGGAGGAGGAAGAGAATCTGGTTCTGATTCTTGGAAAATATATATGCGAAGGCAAACCAACACCATTAATTATTCAGATAGTTTACCTTTAGCACAAGGGATAAAATTTGATTTATAATTTAAGCATTTCCTGTTCCCATTCCCACTTTGCTTTCCTATCTTTGTAAAAAGATTGGCATGCAATTATTAACTTTAGGGAGTGTGGCTTTTGATGCCATTGAAACTCCGTTTGGAAAATCCGATAAAATTGTTGGGGGTGCTGGGACATATATATCCCTTGCCGCTTCGTTTTTTAATAAAAATCAAGCCTTAATTTCTGTAGTTGGCGAGGACTTTCCGTCGGAAGTTCTATCCGCTATGGCCAACCGAGGTATCGATATTCGGGGTATTCAAATACCCGAGGGGGGAAAAACATTTTTCTGGGCGGGCAAATATCACAACGACATGAATAGCCGAGACACATTGGTTACAGAACTAAATGTGCTTGGCACCTTTGATCCGGTTGTTCCATCAGAATATAAAAACGCACCATTCTTAATGTTAGGAAATCTAAGCCCAGACGTTCAACGAAAAGTGGTTGAACAAATGGATTCACGCCCTAAACTAATTGCGATGGACACTATGAATTTTTGGATGGATGTCGCTTTAAAAGAACTTCACAAGACCCTTAGGTTGGTAGACCTTCTCATTGTTAATGATGAAGAAGCACGACAACTAACAGGTGAATATGCACTTAAAACAGCGGCTAGACGCATTATGGATTTAGGCCCGCGGTTGGTAATCATTAAAAAAGGAGAACATGGGGCCTTGTTATTTAGTATGGATGAAGTGTTTTACGCACCGGCTTTACCACTTGAAGAGGTGTTTGACCCAACTGGTGCCGGGGATACCTTTGCCGGTGGCTTGATGGGATATCTTTCAACTCAACAAGAATTGACCTTTAATACATTAAAAAGGGGAGTTATTGCCGGTTCTGCGTTGGCGTCATTTTGTGTTGAGAAGTTTGGAACACAGCGTCTAGAAAAATTAACCCAAATTGAACTGGATGAACGCATCAACGAGTTTTATACACTTTCTAAATTTGAATTAGCCTAAGCATGGAACAATTACGTCTTTTTTTAGAACAATTAATTGCCCTTGAATCACAAGATAATTTAATCGCCATAGGTAGAGAAATTAATGAAGTAAAAAGCGATTTTGAAGATCATTTAATGGAAGCTGAGCGCATTCAACAAATCGCTGTTCTAGAAGCTTCAGAAAAAGGGGAATTGATTGATATAGTAGACTTTGTTGATATTAAGAACGATTTCAGAACACGCTATAAAGCCCTTCAAGAAAAGCGTAAACAACAAATTTCATTAAAGGAGACCTTGGAACGAGAAAATCTGAAATTAAAAAAAGGGTTGTTAGATGAATTGAAACGCATTATAGAGTCTGAAGAGCATATTGCATCGGCATTTCAATCATATAAGAATATTCATGAAACTTGGAAAAAAATCGGCGATATCCCAAGAGATCAAAGGGATGGCATTCAAAAAGAATATTCCCGATTGCTAGAGATTTTCTTTTATACCATGCGAATTTATCGAGAGATAAAGGACCACGACTATAAGCGCAATTTACAATTAAAACAAAAGGTCTTACATAAACTTCAACAACTTCGCAACGAGGAAGAAGACATTAAGTCTATTGAACAACAGTTACGACATTTTCAAGATGAATGGGAAGAAATAGGCCCTGTGCAAAACGAAGAATGGGAATTGATTAAACCAAAATATTGGGAAACAGTTAGGCAGATTTATGAAAAGATTAATCTTCATTATGAGGCTCAAAGACAAGTTTATATTCAAAATATCGCAGCAAAAAGGGCTTTGATAGATGAAATTCTTGGCTTGCACTCAGCAGCATCTGAAGCGAAGTCCAACAAGGATTGGGATAAACTGATAGAACAATTGAAGGCGTTGCAGGAATCGTATAAAAAAATTGGCCCAGGATCTAGAAAGGAAAACAATGAGGCCTGGAAAGCATTTCGTGAGGCATGTGATGGATTTTTTGAAATAAAGAAAGCATTCAGTAAAGCGCAGTATGAAGCATACTCTGGGCTTATTGAAAAGAAAAAAGCATTAATAGTTTCGGTGAATGAATTAAAAGACTCTACCGATTGGAAGAGCTCTGCTCAAAAAATCATTGGATTCCAAAAAGAATGGAAGGCTATAGGAAATACAGGTAAAGCGGAAAATCGATTATGGGCGGAATTTAGATCCGCATGTGATGCCTTTTTTAACGCCCGAGATAATGCCAATCAGTCTGCTGAAAAAGATAGAGAACACAACCATACGTTGAAATTAGAATTAATAAAAAAGATTGAAACGTTAGACACTTCAAATCGTTCAGAAGCGTTAAAATCTTTACGAAGTCTTTCCGCCGAATTTTCAGAAGTAGGTCAGGTGCCGCACGCAAAGAAGGAAGAAGTGTATGCCGCTTACAAAGGGGCACTTAATACACGCTATGGGGAATTGGCAGTAAGCGCAAAGGAAAAAGAAGAAATGGCATTTATTGCAAAACTTGAAAGTATTCAAGCATCTACTGATCGTTCGAAGTTGTTACAAAAGGAACGATTTGATATTCGGAAGCAGATTGATCGATTAGAACAAGAAGCCAATCGGATGGAAACCAACTTGTCTTTTTTTGCCCGATCTAAAGGGGCAGAATCATTGCGCGCAGAGGTTGACAAAAAAATTAACGAGATTCAACAACAAGTATCGAAATTGAAAACCAGGTTGAAACAATTACCAAATGAATAGACTCACGAATTCATTTTTATTGGTCTTGTTTTTCCCAACTTTGGCTTTAGCTATTTTTGTTGGATTCGATTTCCCCATTGAATTTATACGAAACTCTGGCGCTAACTTACCCTATAAGGAATATATATTTGCATTCTTAGCCTTGTTGATGGCTATTCTTGCAGTAAATCGGAGTATTCGAAGGTGGGTTGCACTTTTTACTATCCGCCAAACGGATGGATTTGTATTTCATACCAAGGTAAGTAACGAACGTAAAAAAAGGGTTCTAGTTTATACCTTATTGGAAGCGGGAATAATAGCCATTGTGGGTATTGCACTGTTCATAGTTTCTTCAGAGTCAATTCTTTGTTCTATGGTGTTTTTAGTATCATCAATTGATAATTTGATCTTCTTGATTATCGGTCTGCCTCGTTTTGGTGTAGGGTTAAGTAAAAAAGCAATTATTATAGCGGACAGGGAGGTAATTGTTTTATATTTTTCAGGCCTGAGGAAAGTTAGTTTATCTCAACAAACCTTGTTTTTTGATTACATACAGGCGCTTCAACTTACATTTCCCGTGGATTGTATTCCTGAGGAAAACCGCAAAGAATTTCTTTATAACTTAGAGGCAGTTACGGATAAAGATCGTGTTTTTATTGAGAATTTAGGGGAATGGAAAACGTAAACATTTTAATTGTAGAAGATGATATTTCTTTTGCAAGCCTCCTTCAGGAGCGTTTGGTGCTTTTAGGCTATCGCTCATATGACATCGTGTCAATTGATTCAATAGCAGATGCCTTAGAGGTTAAAGAAGAGTACACACCGGATGTTATTCTTCTTGATTTAAATATTCGTGATTGTTCGGG
>Ga0222714_10005362_pt1 | contig 12245 bp, 12 predicted proteins | sample C33_3DmetaG_FD_165048 | JGI IMG/M metagenome (GOLD analysis project Ga0222714, IMG submission 165048) | Estuarine water microbial communities from San Francisco Bay, California, United States - C33_3D | ecosystem: Environmental > Aquatic > Marine > Unclassified | place: USA: California... | reverse complement strand
GCCGCCCTCGACGTCACCCAGACCGAGCCGCTTCCCGCCGACAGCGCGCTGTGGGACACGCCCAATCTCATCCTCACCCCGCATATCGCGGGCACGGGATCGAACAACGCGCGCAGGCTGTTCGACATCATCGGTGAAAACATCGAGAACTACGTGGCGGGGCGGCCGCTCACCCGCGTGCTCGACTGGAAGACCATGATGCCCGAATAGGGGCTAAATCTTCCGGCAGAGTTGCGGCGCGCCTTCGTCATCGCGCGCGCGGCCATAGACCAGCTTGGAGACACCGGCGAAATAGGCCGCTGCCTCGCACATCGGACAGGCCCGCGATGACGAATAGAGAACGGCACCCTTAAGGGTATTGGCGCCGGTGCGCTTGAGGGCGTCGCGGATCGCCAGCAGCTCGGCATGGGCGGTGGGGTCGCGGTCGCGCAGGACGCGGCTGCCCGCCTTGCCGATGATGCGCGCCCCCAGCACCACCACCGCGCCATAGGGCTGGTCGCCCTCGCTGTCGGCATCGTGGCGTTCGCGGAAGGCGCGCGCCATGAAGGTCGGCGGATTGGGGGTGTCGGGCTGTTCGATGGGCTCGGGGTCGGCCGCAGAGGCGACGCCAACCCCGCCCGAGGCAAACGCCGCCGCACCGGCGATCAGATGGCGGCGGGAAAAGCTCTCCGGCGTCGTCATGGGCGGCTCAGCGGAAGTAGGCGCCCGGCTTGAACACGCAGGGGATCGCGTTGTTTTCCTTCGAATTGCCGACGAGCGGCGAGCCGTCCTTCAGCACCCGGCCATAGGGGCTTTTCGACGCATCGACGGTGGCGCCGACGCGGATCATCACCAGGTTGTCGCAATCGACCGCGGTGAAGGTGTAGAGGCAGTTGCGCGGCAGCATGATGCCTTGGTGCTTCGACACCCGTGTCTTTTCGCCGTTGGGGCCGACAAATTCCGCCGTACCCGCGAGCACGATGAAGCTGTGGTCCTCGTTGGTGTGGGTGTGCAGAAGGTTTTCGCCATCATTGGGCGAATAGGCGTTGAGGAACACCGTCAGCCGGTCGGTGTGCGCCATGTAGGTGCGGTCGTTGCCCTGGGCGGGCAGCGGGCATTCCATGGTGAAGACCGTGGGCTTCTTCGCTTCGGGGTCGAAGCCGATCTTCGACATGACGCGTTCCATCGTGCCTGTCGGCTGGTCGAGAAGGTGATCCGGTGCGGTCTTCATGGTCTGTCTCCCGTTGAAATCATGTCCCGTCGGGCGTCTTGACGACGTTTCTGAGGGGCTTTCCGTCAAGATACCGGCGCGTATTGTCGCGAACAAGGACCGAAAGCGCCGTCCACTGGTCGTCGCCGCCCTGGCCGCCGATATGCGGTGTCATCAGGAGGTTCGGAAGCGGCCAGAAGCCGCTGTCGGCGGGCAGCGGTTCGTCCTCGTACACGTCGAGTGCCGCCCCCCGGATGCCCTTGGCCGCAAGGCAGTCGATCAGCGCGGCTTCATCCACCACCGGGCCGCGGCTGATGTTGACCAGGATGGCGGATTTTTTCATCGCGGCCAGCTCCGCCTTGCCGATGAAGCCGCGCGTCGCATTGTCGAGCGGCATCGCCACCATCACCACGTCGGCTTCCGGCAGCACGTCGCGGATATTTTCGCGCGCCACCACGCGGTCGATGTGTGCGCTCGCCGGTTCGGCCGCGCGCGTCACGCAGATGACATTCATGTCGAAGGCCTTGGCCTTGCGGGCGATGTCCTGGCCGATCTTGCCCATGCCGCAGATCAGGAGCGTCGCGCCCTCGGTCACCTGGATGAAGGGAAACATTTCCTCGCGCGCCCATTCGCGCTTCGCGCGAAACGGCGCGTAGTCGTGAATGCCGCGCAGCAGGCACAGCATCAGCCCCATCGCATGGCCCGCCAGAATGCGCTGGCGCACATCGCCGATATTGGTGACGACCACCTGCGGCGGGATGCCCGCGGCCTCGGCATGATCGGTACCGACGGTGGTGAACTGGATCCACTTCAGGTCCTTGCCGTGGGCGGCAAGGGCGGCGGCGACTTCGGGCGTAAAAAACGAATCGTTGATGTGCATGACATCGGCGCCGGGCAGCGCCGCGGCAAGTTCGTCCACGGTTTCGGGCTTCACCACCGAAACTTCGGGAAAATCGCGCAGGAAGGCCGCATCCACCACATCGTGGTAATCACGGCAGAAACGCACGATCCTGAGCCGGGTCTTGCCCGCCATGAACCCCTCCCTTTTGCCCGTTCGGGCCCTTCCTTTGTTGTTCCATTTCTAGGCCTTGATTAAAGTCAGATCAACGACCGGCAAGACAAGGCCGTGCACCGGCCCCACGGGGCCACGGGGGATCCATGACAGAAGGGCCACTTGCCGGAAAATTCGCCATCGTCACCGGCGCCGGGCGCGGCATGGGCCGCGCCATCGCGCTCGGCCTTGCGCGGGCGGGTGCCGCCGGGGTGTGCGTCACCTCAGGCTCCTCGCCCGATGAAATCGCCGCCACCGCAACCGATATCGACGCCATTGCCGGACGCAAGGGCACGGGCCTCGCCGTCATCGCCGACGTCGCCGACGCCATGGCCTGCGAAGATGCCGTGGCGCGCGCGGTTGCCGCCTTCGGCGCGCTGCACATCCTCGTCAACAACGCAGGCCTCGGCATGCGCAATGTCTGCGAAGGCAGCCGCGGCCCCTTCTGGGACTGCATGACGCAGGGCTGGGACCGGCTGATCGCAGTCAACGTCAACGGCCCTTTTCACATGGCGAAGCCCGCCGTGGCGCACATGATCGCTGCCGGCTGGGGGCGCATCATCAACGTTTCCAAAAGCGTCGATTCGATGCACCAGTCGCGCAATTCCCCCTACGGCCCATCGAAGGCGGCGCTGGAGGCGATGACCATCGCCTGGGCGCAGGACCTGCTTGGCACTGGTGTGACCGCCAACACGATCCTGCCGGGCGGGCTGACCAACACGACGTTCTCGCGGCCCACTGCCGTCGCCAATGCGCGCAAGAACAACCGCCCGGTGTATGAGCCTGAAGACATCGCGCCGCTGGCGGTGGCACTGGCCTCCGACGCGTCCGCGAAATATTCGGGATGCCGCTTCAACGCGCGCGGCTGGCGACCCGATGTCGCAATCGAGGATGCGCTGGAAGCCTGCCGCACACCGGCGATCTTCCCCAAGCCCCGACGCAAGCGCGACCTGCTGACCGGATGGGAACCGGTATCAGGAGACGCCCCGTCATGAGCTACGATCCGCGCGCGCCACGCAAAGCGAGCTTCGCCGAGGCCCGTCGCGCCTTCATTGAGGGCACGTACAGGCCCGGCGATTACCTCGACCGTTTTCTTGAAACCATCATCGCGCGCGAAGGCATCGTTCGCGCCTTCGCCACCCTCGACCAGTCGGGCGCGCGCGCTGCCGCGGCGGCAAGTGATGCGCGCTATCGGGCGCGCGCGCCGCTTTCGCCCATGGACGGGCTGCCCATCGCCTTCAAGGACATCTTCGAGGTCGAGGGCCTGCCCACCACCTGGGGCATTGCCGAACGCGGGCATGTGGCATGGCGCGACGCGGCGATCGTGCACGCCCTGCGCAAGGGTGGTGCCGTGATCGTCGGCAAAACGACCCTGCCCGAGCTTGGCTTCGGCCAGCCCCCCGCCACCTCCAACCCGTGGGACGCGGAACGCTCGGCGGGCGGATCATCGTCCGGATCGGCGGCGGCCGTCGGCGCCGGGTTCATCCCCGCCGCCATCGGCACCCAGGGCAAGGGGTCGCTGACGCGCCCCGCGAGTTTCTGCGGCGCTTATGCCTTCAAGCCCGGCCACGGCACCATCCATCGCGGCGGTGACGGCGGCGGGCAGGAAACCAACACCCATGTCGGCGTTCTGGCCCACCGGCTGGAAGACGCGTGGGAAGTGGCGCGCTACCTGTCGGAAAACGCGGGCCCGCATCCGGGCCATCGCGGCCTCGGCGGGTCGATGGCGCCGCCTGCCCCGCAGATGCCGAAAACGCTGGTGCGCATGACGCGCGCGGGCTGGCCCGCGACCGACGAAGCAGCCCGCAAGGCCTTCGACGAGGTCTGCGCCGGGCTGGCGCTCATCGGTGTCGTGATCGAGGAAGCCGAAGACGTCGCCCCCGTGGCCGCACTTGCCGCGGGCCTCGATCAGGCGGCGCATGCCCTTGATGTCATTTCCGACTACGAATCGCGCTGGCCGCTGCTGATGTATCTGGAGACGGAAAAATCAGCGCCCACCGGCGCCTATTCCTCCCGCGTGGTCGAGCGTGGACTGGCGCGCGACAAATGGAGCCGCGCCGAATACGAAGACGCGCTCGCGTTCCGCGACGACTGGCGAACGAAACTCGCCGCCTGCCGCGCCGATTCCCGCTTCATCGTCTCGCCTTCGGCCACCGGCGCCGCGCCGCAAGGCACCAATGATACCGGGTCGTCGGTCTACCAGTGGGGATCGTCGCTCGCGGGCAACCCGGTCGCGAGCCTGCCGCTGATGGCCATCAACGGCCTGCCGCTCGGTCTCGAATTGCAGGGCTTCATTGGCGAGGACGCGGCATTGATGGCCGCCGCCCGTGCGCTCGACGAGGCTTTTGCCGCCGGGCGCTTCTGACTACTCGACGAAACTTTCGAGAAGTTCCACCGGATCGCCGTAACGCGAGGCCATATCGACGACATTGGGCGATTGCAGCGCCATCAGGAAACCGTTGTCGATCAGCGTCACGTTGTCGAGCTTCACCGTTGTATCGAAGGTGGCAAGATCCTGGTGCAGGTGTGGTTCTTCCCAATGCGGGATCATACGGCGCAGGTAATTCGACGGCTTGGTATAATTGACGCCCCAGTGCAGCGCACCCGCCGAATTGGAGCCCGCCGGATAGGCGGTAAACCGCGGCGCCTTCGGGTTATGGCCGCAGCCGAGTTCGGTCAGCTTGGCGCCCATGATCATCTCGCGCAGGATGTCGGCATCGCGCGACTTGCCGTGGACCTTCACGACTTCGGTGTTCTTCCACTCGATGCCGATCTTCTCGGCAAAGGGCTTCGGAAAGCCGACCGCCCATTGCGGGTAGAGAATGCCTTCCATGTCGGCGACGGCGCCGGGCACGCGCTTGAAGGCCTCGCGGTCGTAGATGTTGGGGCCGTGGGCGGGCAGGTAATGGACGTAGCAGCCGGGTTCCTCGGCGATGGTCGAGCCGCGCCAACGGTTGTTGTCGAGCATGTTTGAAACCATTTCCGGCGTGAAATGGATGGTCACGTCGGAGCCGCGCGGATCGGAAAACGTCATGTCAAAGGACTTGCCGCGCGGAAACAGGGCGGCATTCGCCCGCGTGATCTCTCCGACCAGTTCAGGCGGGAAACGGCCCTGGGGTGTGTCGAGCAGGTCGAGGTTTCGGAAATAGGTAATCTTGACCCAGCGCTGGCCCTTTTCGCGGCGCAGCTTCACGAACAGCGGCGCGTTGACCGACGCGTACCACGTGCCCATGACGAAATCGGCATCCTCGACCAGCGCCTTCGCCTCGGGCGGGCAGTCGGTCAGCTGCGTCGTCGGCGCCATGAATTCGCGCACCCGCGCCCCGCGCGATGCAGCGATGCCCGAAACCGCATCGACCACGCGCCGGTCGAGGCGCGGATCGGTCAGCAGCACGACCTTCTCGCCCGGGCGGATGGCGAACACGCGGTTCATGTTGGCGACTGCCTGGAAATGGTGGCGCAGCTTCGTCGAAGCGGTGTCCTCGACCACCGGCATCGCCGACGCGGTGGCGGAGGCGAGGATGTCGTCGAGGCCGGGCGGCACATGGGTCATGTTTGGCTCCCCTTTTGTCTTTCGGCAATTCTCCGCCCGCCCGCAGCCCGGCGCAAGGGGGGCTCAGAATACGGAGAAGCCGGTCCGCGTCGTGAACAATTCGAGCGCGCGCACGCCCGCCAGCGAGTTCCCCGTCTTGTCCAGCGCCGGCGACCATGCCGCAAGGGCAAGACGGCCCGGTATGATGCCGACGATGCCGCCGCCGACACCGCTTTTCGCCGGAATGCCGATCCGGAAGGCCATGTCTCCGGCCGCATCGTAGGTGCCGCAGGTCTGCATCAGGGCATTGATGCGCTTGGCCTGCGGCGCGGAAACGACCCGCGCGCCATCGCCACCGCGGCCGCCGCGCGCAAGAAAGGCGATGGCTCGGGCAAGATCGATGCAGCTCATGGCGAGAGCACACTGGTGAAAATACAGGTCGAGCACCGTATCGACATCACCATGAAGGTTGCTCTCGGCCTTCAGGAAGTTGGCGAGCGCGCGGTTGCGAAAACCGCTTGCCGCTTCCGAGCGGGCAACCTCCTCGTCATAGGCGATGTCCGGGTTACCCGAAAGCTCGCGCACGAACTTGAGAAGCGTTTCCTTGGCGTATGGCCGCGCCGCCATCAGCGCGTCGGTCACGACATGGGCGCCTGCGTTGATGAACGGATTTCGCGGAATGCCTTTTTCGTATTCAAGCTGAACCAGCGAATTGAAGGCGCTGCCCGACGGCTCCTTGCCCACCCGGCGCCAGAGTTTTTCGCCGACATAGCCAAGGGCAAGGGTCAGGGTGAAAACCTGCGAGATGCTCTGGATCGAAAACGCTTCGCCCGCATCGCCCGTCGCGTAAAGCTCGCCATCGACTGTCAGGACCGCCATGCCGAACTTGTCGCGCGGGACGGAAGCAAGCGCCGGGATATAGTCGGCGACGCGGCCGCGCACGAAAAGCGGCTGCACCTCCCGCGCTATGCCATCGATAATACGCTGGTAATCCATGCGGTCCGGTCCTTTCATCAACGCTGACGCCGCCCGCCGCGGCCACTATTGTGTCAGAAAACATCACCCTCGGGGAGCGATCCTGCCAATGACCCTGTTTCTCAACGAAAAACACATCACGCAGATGCACGAGGCGGGCCTCGCCACGATGGACGATTACATCGCCGCGGTGGAAGCCGCCTACACCGATCAGGGCCGGGGCGATTTCGAAATCCTGCCGCGCACCAACTTCACCGTCGACGTGCCGGGACGCAAGCGTCCGGGTACGCTCAAGATCGGCGGCGGCTGCCTCAAGGGCGTACGGGTGATGGGTGCCTCCATGTATTCGGGCGGCTACGGCGGCATGAACCTGTGGGTGACGCTCTATGACTGCGACACCGGCAAGGTCATCGCCATCCTGCACGGCTCCGTCATCGGCAAGATGAAAACCGGCGCGACCTCTGCAATGGCGGCGAAACATCTTTCGCGCCCCGAAGCGGAGACCGTCGGCATGCTGGGCACGGCGAGCCAGGCGCGCACACAGATCCTCGGCCTTTCGCGGGTGCGCCCGATCAAGCGCCTGCGCGTGTTCAGCCCCAATGCCGAAAACCGCAAGGCTTTCGCCGACTGGGCCGGGGCCGCCATCCCGGGGCTCGATGCGATCGCCGCCGACAGCGCCGAGACCGCCGTGCGCGATGCCGATATCGTCGTCACCGTCACCAATTCCAAGACGCCGATCCTCGAGGCCCAATGGCTCGCGCCGGGAACCCATTGCAACGTCATCGGCGCTCATGCGCCGGGCGCGCGCGAGATCGACACGGCGACGCTCAGGCGCGGCCGGGTGATCGTCGATGATCTCGACCAGGCGTTTTACGAAAAGGGCGAAATCCTCATTCCGCTCAACGCAGGCGAGATCGAACGCGAGCACGTCCTGGGCGCAATCGGCGAGGTGATCGCGGGCAAGGTTGCGGGGCGCACCGGCGCCGATGAGATCACGATGTTCCTGTCCGGCGGTACCAGCCTCGAATACATGGGGGCCTCGGCCATGCTGGCGGCCAAGGCGAAGGCGGCGGGCATCGGCCAGGTTCTGGATTACGAGGAAAACCGCTGAAGCGCCGCCCTTGACCGGCCTCGGCAGCGGGCGGACAATTGTTCGTTCTGCCGATGGAGGCGTCGCGTGCCGCGTATCTTGCGCATCTTCGTGATTGCCGCCTTTCTTGCCGGCGGGGCGTTCCCTTTTCCCTCTTTTGCCCAAGCACAATCGGGCAAGGTCGCCGTCGATCTGGAACTCATCCTCGCCGCCGACGTCTCGGGTTCGATGGACGAGGAAGAAGCGGCATTGCAGCGGCGTGGCTACCTTGATGCGCTGGCCAATCCGCGCGTGCTGCGCGCCATCCAGTCGGGACAGCACCGGCGCGTGGCGCTTCTCTATCTTGAATGGGCCGGACCGCACTGGCAGAAGGTCATCGTCAACTGGACGCTGGTGCATGATGGGCCGTCGCTGCAGGCTTTCGCTTCAGCCATCGCCGAGGAACCCGTGGTGACGGAACGGCGCACGTCGATCTCGGCCGCCATCGACTATTCCATGGCGCTATTCGCGAAAAGCCCGTTCAAGGGCACGCGGCGGGTCATCGACATTTCCGGCGACGGCCCCAACAACCGCGGCCGCTCCGTGCTGATGGCCCGCGCCGAAGCGCTGGCGCTGGGCGTCACCATCAACGGCCTGCCCATCATCAACGACCGGCCCAACCCGTGGGGCGGGCCGGGGCCGCGCAATCTCGACATCTATTATCAGGACAACGTCATCGGCGGGCCGGGTGCCTTCATGATCCCGGCACTCAGCTTCCAGAATTTCGGCCAGGCCATCCTCGCCAAGCTGATCCGCGAGATCGCGGGGCTTCAGGGCCCGGTGCGGGCGCAGGCCGCCGATGTCCTGAACCGCGAATCAGAGCCGGGCGGCTGATCACTTCATCGTCGGCATGATGTAGTCGGCGCCGGCGCGGATGCTGGCGGGCCAGCGTTCGGTCACGGTCTTGAGGCGCGTGTAAAATCGCACGCCTTCCATGCCGTGGATGTGGTGATCGCCGAACAGCGAGCGCTTCCAGCCGCCGAAGCTCATGAAGGCCATCGGCACCGGGATCGGCACATTGACGCCGACCATGCCGGCGGCGACGTTCGCGGTGAAGGCGCGGGCCGCGTCGCCGTCACGGGTGAAGACGGCGGCTCCGTTGCCGAAGGGATGATCGTTGATCAGCTTCAGGCCTTCGTCGAAATCCTTCGCGCGCACCACCGACAGCACGGGGCCGAAGATTTCATCGCGGTAGATGCTCATGTCCGGGCGCACGCGGTCGAACAGGGTGGCGCCGGTGAAAAAGCCGTCTTCGAAGCCCTGCAGGACGAGGCCGCGGCCATCGACGACCAGCTCGGCACCTTCGCCCACGCCCGCCGCGATATAGCCTTCGACGCGGGCCTTATGGGCGGCGGTCACCAGCGGGCCCATTTCGGCCTCGCCATCGGTGCCGGGGCCGACGCGCAAGGCGCGCGCCTTGGGTGCAAGGCGTCCGATCAGGGCATCGCCCGCCGCGCCCACGGCGACGGCAACGGACACCGCCATGCAGCGCTCGCCCGCCGAACCATAGGCGGCGCCCATCAGCGCATCGGCGGCAAGGTCCATGTCGGCATCGGGCATCACCAGAAGATGGTTCTTGGCCCCGCCCAGCGCCTGCACGCGCTTGCCCGCAGCCGTGCCCGTGCGCCAGACATGCTCGGCCACCGGCGTCGAGCCGACGAAGCTGACCGCGCCGATTTCGGGTACTCCAAGCAGCGCATCGACGGCTTCCGCATCGCCGTTGACGACGTTGAGCACGCCCGGCGGCAGGCCCGCCTCGAATGCCAGTTCGGCGAGCCGCAGCGCCGCCGAGGGCACCTTTTCCGAAGGCTTGAGGATGAAGCAATTGCCCGCCGTCACCGCAATCGGGAACATCCACAAGGGCACCATGACCGGAAAGTTGAACGGCGTGATGCCCGCGCAGATGCCTATGGGCTGACGCAGGGACCAGGAATCGATCTCGGTGCCGACGTTCTCGGCGAACTCGCCCTTGAGAAGATGCGGCATGCCGCAGGCGAACTCGACGACCTCGAGTCCGCGGGTGAGCGAACCCATGGCATCGGACAGCACCTTGCCGTGCTCGGCGGTGACGAGGCGCGCGATGTCGTCGGCGTGCTTTTCGATCAGTTCCTTGAAACGGAACATGACGCGCGCGCGGCGCACGGGCGGCGTCGCGGCCCAGGCGGGAAATGCCCGGACGGCCGAGGCGATTGCCGCGGCAACTTCCGTGGCGGAAGCAAGCGGAACCCGCTTCGTCGCCTGTCCCGTCGCCGGGTCGAAGACGTCGCCGAAACGGCCGGATGTCCCGGCAACGCGGGCACCGTCGATGAAATGCGCGAGATCTTGCAACAGACCTTCCCCCTGAACGTTCTTGTTCTTGGGAAGGAAATTAGGCCGAAGGCGGCCGGGGGTCCAGTGGCGCCGCGAGCGCGGCGCCAGACATCAGGTGATTGAGGGCGAAGCGGCGCCAGTCGCCGTCGGGCGAGGCGCAGACGGCCTCGCCCCCCTGCGCCGAAGCCTTGTGCAGGGTTACGCCGCGAATTCGCCACAGGCGCTTGAAGGTATCGATCTCGAAGAGCGTGGACCGGTGAAAGCGCTCGACCATGCGCAGGTACATTCTGGGCCGGGCGAAAACCGTGTAAAGGATGAGACCGGCCGCGACGACACCCACCCCGTATTGCCAGCCAACACCGAAGCCGGCCGCGAGGGCCGCCGCACCGCAGCCGTAGATCCAGCGCGTCTGCTCGGCCTGCACGGCGATCGGGCTGTCGGTATGCATCAGGCGGCGGCAGTCGAGATCGACTGTGACCTCGCCCGACCTGATGGCGCGCGACAAAGCCGAAAACAGGTCACGTTCGTCCAAAATGTCTCTTTATGAAAAACGCCCGGGTCGCCCCGACGGGCGGCCCGGGCCGCAGGAAAACTTCAGCCCTTGCGTGGCTTCATCGCATCGGATGCAGCCTTGATGATGTCCTTGGGCTTGGCATAGCTGCGCGCCACGATTTTCGCCACCGATTCGCCCGACTGCGGATCGACGGTCAGCTTCTGCTTGGTCGCTTCGGCAAGGAATTCCTTGTCCTTCATGGTTTCGTTGAAGGCCTTGCGCAGGAGCGCGATGCGCGCGTCGGGTACGCCCGGCGGCGCGATCACCGGACGGTCCATGCCCTGATAGGCAAGGGCGAATTCGAGGATGTCGCGGGTACGCTGATCCTTCACGAATTCGATGACCGCGGGAACGTTGGGGAAATCCTTCGAGCGTTCCAGGGCGATCTGGACGGGCACCACGACCTTCTTCTGAGGGAACCAGTCGGGCCGGGTCGCGCGGATCGAGGTGGTGATGCCGCCGCAACGGCCATGCACTTCGCCGCGTTCCATCGCGAGGTAAACGTCGTTGCCGCCCTTGTAGCCCGACACGATCTTGATCTTGGTGCCGAACAGGGAATTGAGCAGGCGCGGCATGGTCTCCATCTGAGAACCGGCGCCGGTGCCACCCACGGTGTAGTCGCCCTTGAAAAGGTCCTGCCATTTCGAGACGCCGGATGCCGTCCAAGCGACGCACAGACCATCGGCCGAATCCATCGCGCCGATGTAATTGAATTTGGTGCCGTCAAACTTGGCACCCTTGAGGCCGTAAAGCGGCGCGAACACCACCGCCGTATGCACGACGCCGATAACCGAACCGTCCTTCGGCGCGGTCGCATAAAGGAAGTTCGACGCCTTGATGCCGCCGGCACCTGGCATGTTCTGCACGATCATGTTCGGTTTGCCGGGAATGTGGCGATTGACGTGGCGGGCGAAGGAGCGCGCGTAAACCGAATAGCCGCCGCCCGCACCGGCCGAAACGATCAGGGTGACGTTCTTGTCCTTGTAGAAATCATCGGCGGATGCCGGCGCCGCGACGATCGCGGCGGCAAGCGCAATGGCGCCTGCAGAGATAACGGAAAATCTGGTCATGACGTGGCCTCCCGTGAAATTGTTGGCCCGCGGGGGTGTCCCGGGGGCTGGCGCAACGGCCGCCCTTGCGGGCGAGGGGTCTGATGCCCAACGATTACCCGTGCCTTGGACGGATTATCCCCCCGCCTCTCCCGGCGTGGCAAGGGGCGAGCGAAAGGCTATGATGGCCGGCATGGACGCAAGCCGATCTTCCCGCGCTACCCTTGTCGCCTTCGCCTTTTGCGGCGTTACTGGTGCCGCTTCGGTCATCCTCGGAGCGCTGGCGGCCCACGCCCTTTCGGGACCCTCGGCGCAGAACGCGGCAACGGCATCCCAGTACGCGCTGTTTCATGCGGTGGCGCTGATGGTGACGGCACTTGCCGCCGATCGTGTCACCGGCATCGCCCGCAAGCTGATGATGACAGCCGAAATCTTTTTTGCTGCCGGACTCATCCTG
>Ga0222714_10005361_pt1 | contig 12246 bp, 17 predicted proteins | sample C33_3DmetaG_FD_165048 | JGI IMG/M metagenome (GOLD analysis project Ga0222714, IMG submission 165048) | Estuarine water microbial communities from San Francisco Bay, California, United States - C33_3D | ecosystem: Environmental > Aquatic > Marine > Unclassified | place: USA: California... | reverse complement strand
CGTCTATTTGTGGTACTGAACTGTAAAGTATTGAACGTTCATATTCAGGTTTGTAGTTGTTGTCAACAAAATATTGAATTACTGTGTTTGGTTCTAATGTAAGTAACCCATTTGCAAAACCTCTTGGTACCATAACAGCGTGGTCCTTATCAATTTCGAAACTATATACACTTCCATAGTCAGGTCTTGTGGGGTCAACACAAAGTACAAAGTTTATAATCTTTCCGTAGATTACTTTAAGATACTTTGATTGTTGAAATGGTTCTAATTGAAAGTGTAATCCTCTGAGAGTAAAGGTGTCAATACTAATACTGGTATTCACTTGAACCCATTTTTTATCTAATCTTTCGTCTTCAATCATATCGATTGGAGAACCACAAAAGTTACCTCTGTGGTCTCCAAATGTTTGATGTTTTACTTTAAAAGGGTAGTCCATAATTAATTTGATAAAGGTGCTTTAATTGCTGGGTGTGATTGGTAGTTGACTAACTGTAAATCTTCTTCGAGTAAAGACTTACAGAAATTATCATCCTTAAATGAATTAAGGATTGCTGTTGTATCCAAAGGACCTATTCCACATTCGCCTGTTTCCGTTGGCCAAAATTCTGTATTGATGTTCAAGGTAGGTAGTAAATCAAATGACTTTCTTTCTATCTGTTCTTTAGCCTGTTCAATATGATTCAAATACAGATGGGTGTCTCCTAAATTACCAATCAACTCATCAGGTACCATATTAACCATCTTAGCAATAATCTCAAGTAACAAACCATAAGAAGCAATATTGAATGGTAAACCTAAGAATGTATCTACTGAACGTTGATTCCACATAAGGGAAATCGCTCTACGCGGTATTTTGTAATAATCCAAATGTTCGTGAAAATAATCTGAGTGGAAATTGAATGGGTCGGTAATTGACCGTAATATTTCAACTCGCTCATCTAAATTCAGCTCTCTTGTATAAACTTGAAATCCATAATGACAAGGTGGAAGAACCATTTGGTCTAATTCACCTACATTCCAAGCTGAAACCATTAGTCGTCTTGAGTCTGGGTTTGTTTTTAGGTCGTTGATTAGATTTTTGATTTGGTCGACATATAAATTGTTATCTAAACCATATTCAACGTGCTCAACAGAATAGTTTGGTAGTTCCCATCTTCTCCATTGCTTACCATAGATTGGTCCTAACTCGCCCCATTTCTTAGCAAACTCATCATCTGTTTTGATTTTGTTGATGAATTCTTCTTGTGTTAATGACTCAACTTGAGTGGACATTTCCGCAACAATAGAATATCTCTTATACGCATCTCCGTCCCAAATATGACAATTGTTATCAACAAGGAACTTAATGTTCGTGTCACCACGAAGGAACCATAATAACTCGGTAACCATTGTCTTCCAAGCCATTTTCTTGGTTGTAAGCAAAGGAAACCCCCAATTCATTTTATGTCTAACAGTGTATCCAAAAATAGACTTAGTACCTGTGCCGGTCCTATCTTTCTTTTCTACTCCAAAATCTAAAATAGCTTGGAGTAAGTCTTGGTATTGTGCATCTAAAGGGTTCATCAATATTTTAATAAAATATCTTTTATAGTTTCCTCGTCTTCAGTAGAAATTCTTTGACGAATGTCCGAAAGTTTGTTACACATTTCTTGCCATTCGATTTCCAAGATAGATGGTAAACTTTCTTCCGATTTAGTTCCTCTTGGTGAGATTCTTTTAACCCAACCACTTTCTTCTAAAACATCAATAAGTTCTTCTTTTTCTTGTCTTGAACAAGCTGATAGAAACTCTTCAACGTCAACGTCTCCATATGTGTCAAATTCTGGCATATTCTATAGTTTTTTAAATTCTGGTTTAATCATTTTCCAAATCATAGGTGAAATATCTTTACCATCCAACAATCCAAACAACAAAGATGGATGAGGATACCTTTTAGACTCTTCAGCAAATGATTTTCTGTCCTCAGTTTTGTTTTTTATTATTTCAAAACATTCGGTGTATTCTTTCATTAAATTATAATATCTCAGTGACAAATCAAAAGCAAAGTCCTGAATTTTTTTGAAGAATTCATCGGGAACATCCTTAATAAATTCGTCTATTTTACCATTGGTAGACAAAATTTCCCAAACTGAGGTAGTGGATAAATTAGTCATAATTCTGTGTAGTCGAAGATATTCCTCTCCTTTGATTTTCATTCTATCTCCGTTTGAGAAACGAACAACAAAACCCTCAGCGTTATTATCCACTAAACTTTTCAAAGATGAATAATCCTTGATACCATTGTATTCTTTTACAACATTGAAAATACTATTTGTGTAGTGGTTTAAGTCTAACTCATCACCAGACTCGGTATTAATTTCACCTAACAATACGACATCTTCTATGTTACCATAATCTACGACAATACGATTTTCGGGATAAATAATCTCGAATAAGTAAGTGTTAGGTGTATAAAGATAAGATGTTTTGTACTTTTTAGTAAAAATTTCCTTGAACTTCAGAGCTTGGTCTGATGTAAAAGAACCACGAGATGCAAAAACCCACTCATCACCATAAAAGAATAAAATACCCAAAGAACCGTCCATTTTTTCAAATACCTGAAACTGTTCGGTTGGGGTGTGTTTTCCTTCCTCTATGTTAAAAAATTTACGGAATGGCCGTGCAACCACGTTACCCTTATCATCAGTTACCAAACCTCTGCAAGAAAGTGTAATATCATCCCAAAGAGAGTCGTATTGAACTTTTTCACTGTAGTTCCAAATACTCAAAGGCAAAGTCGGGTGTACCTGTTGGTACAACAGACCTTGCGATTGGTATTGGTTCAATATCTCAAGTGAAATTTTCATTCAACAAATATACAGATTAATTTTCAATCTGCATAATTGTTGTTGCAATGGGAAGTCTCATAACAGGTACCTGTTTACCTTCTTCATCCAATTTCATAATTTCATAAAATGATTCAGGTCTAACTTTCACAGTAGGCACTGAAGAAATTCGTGAGAAAATTGTCATTTTTTCAATGTCAGAATAAACGACTACTTCTTTTGTTGTGGTATTAAATTTGATTAAGTACATATCTTTTTTAAATTGTGTCTTCTAAAAATAACGCATTTTGAGGGGATGCGTACAATCCCAAGATGTTGTAGTCATAGAATTCTATGGCATCCAACTCAGTCATAGAGTCACGTTCCATCAAAATTTCAATGATTTTCTTCTTTGAGTATAGAATTCGAGGTCCGTTTCCGAACTCTTCTACAATTCCTATAATGGCCTCTTCAAGTCCATCAAGTAATATTGCACCTTCGGCGAATTCCTTCAAATATTCCAAATCCATACCACAAATATAGTCCTTATTGGTTTCAAAGACAAACAAAGAGGTATTTATAATTAAAAATTATTATGAGACCAATGACAGTATGGACCCCCACGGATAATGAAAGACAAAGTATCTTACATTTACATAATAAACCATATGATGGTTATGCCGTGTTACAAAACCCTTCGAATACATATCCCTTGACTACTATGGACCATAGATTGGACCAACAAGGAATGACACTTAACAATAAAGGTGACATTAAAGGATATATTAATTTTGGTATCAACGAATCAATCAATGAGGAGAAAGGTATGTGTAGTGAATGTGGTGGTATGATGTATGAGGGAGAATGTTCTGAGTGTGGATATATGAACGAACAGATGTATGGTCAAGACATTGATGATTCTGAAGACTTAGACCCAAATGCAGGATTCGATTATATCGAGGGTTCTTCTAATGACGTTGACACTTTTGAAGGTATGCATAAAAACCTATATAAAGAGGACGATGAAGAAATGGAAGAACAATATAGTGAGGTTGACACCGCATACAATTTCAAATCACAGGGACCTGAGGGATTTAGTAAGCCCGAAAACACTATGGGATTGGAAGATATGTTCCAACTACAACAGGACGAGTTTGATTACGCATCTCAACACGATGGTGACCCTGAATCAGAGGAAATGATTGCTAACTTAGATGATGAAATGAATCAAGAATATAGTGGTATGGAAGACTTTGATGACGAAAAAGAAGCTTATGACTTTAGGTCAGGTGGTCCTTTTGCTGGTGGCGCTTTTTACAACGAAAGTGTTGAAGGTGAACACAAAATGATATTAGAAATGTTCAAAAGAGTTAGCAAGTTTTAGAACATCAAGCTTGGTGTACCGTTTTTGATTTCCGAGAACTTACATATGAAATCCGAACTCGTACGTTCGGATTTTATTTTTATATGAATTTCATCATTGTCAATCAATTTCAAAGTTTGAAATATTTTTAGAATTTCATTTTTTTTGTAATCATATTTGAAGTCTATATAATTTTTATTCCCGTATAGTACTTTTTTTGGGTAAACTATTTTATAACAAATGATATCATCATAAGACTCCTCGTTTTCTGTCAGAAATACTCTATAATCACCATAAGTCAGATTTTTTAAATCATCACTTATAACAAGTGTGAGACCATCTCTAAGTTTTGGTGAATCACTAAAAATTTTGAAAATTTCAGGGACATTTAGATTTAGGTTTTCGATGAGTATGGAATTTCTAAAATCATAACCAGTGTGATAAGAATCAACTATCTCAAACTCAGTCAAGCCCAAATTATTCCAATAATTTGTATTTTTAATGAATGTTTCTAAGTCACAAAAAGTACTAAAGTTCCAACCACATTGACAAATAGGGTCTCCGAAATTGATACTTCTGGTTAAAAGTTTCAAATACTCATAAACATTTTTGATACTCAAATATTGGGAATAGTTAAAAATTTGTGTACCTATCGATTGGTATTTTGAGTGATGATTATAATCCCACATAAGGCTTGTTTGTTCCAAAACTATTGGATTATAACTTAATTGAGATATACAATTTGATACTGATTTTATGTCCGGTATTTCAAAAGTCTTCGATAAAAGAAATACGTCAGTCAAATCGAAATCGAATTTTTTGTTGAGGTTAATTATTATTTCTTTGAAATCCATACCATCAAACTCATAAAAATCACTAACAAAACGAATTTGAGTTATTTTATCATTTTGAAGAGATTCACAGTCATCAAACTTGATTACTATCATATGGTCCACAAAATCTTTCAAATATTCATATCGCTTTTCAAGCATTTTAGTGTCATTGTAACTGAAAACCAAATCAAAAATTCTTTTTTTCATAATCATCTATTGAAAAATAGTTCCCAAATTGGTATTTTTAAATAAAAAAATGGACCCGAATAGATTGTTTCATCAAAATCAACGTACAGGTGTAGACCATCTGAACTATTACTACTACACAAATGCCTTTTCACCTGAAGAATGTGACTTGATAATTTCACAATTAGAAATGTTACCAAAACAAAAGGGTGTAACAGGTGCTGGGGAATCCTCAATAGAATCTGAATATAGAGTTAGTGAAATTAGTTGGGTACCGACTGATGATAAGTATATTTGGATTTATGACAGGATATCTCAGTTGGCAATCAACGCAAACAAAGAAATGTGGAATTATGATTTGTGGGGATATAATGATGACATTCAATACACAAATTATTACGATAACGGTGGTCATTACGATTGGCACGCAGATATGGGACCTTTTATGTCAAATAGAAAAGTATCTTGTGTTCTTCAATTAACAGACCCTGATGAGTTGGAAGGTGGTGATTTACAACTGAACAATGGTGCGGGAATTGTTACTCCCCCAAAGGGTAGAGGTATTTTAACTATCTTTTCTTCTTTTGTTTTACACAGAGTTACACCATTAACAAAAGGAAACAGAAAAACATTAGTAGCGTGGATAAGTGGGCCAAATTTGAGATAACACCTATTTCCGAGTTTGAACAAGTTGCCAGGGAAAACGAATATTTTTTCTGGCATTTTGTTTCCAAAGATGTTTTAGGACTTTCGATTATACCATTAGGTGCTGACTATGGTAATGGAAATTCTTTAGAATTAATTAGAGAATCATTAGGTGTAAAAATATACCAATCCTTTACTGAGGACTCTATAGATTTTTTAATTAACTTGGGTCTCCCAAGTAAAAAAATAAAAGATGGAGCTTTTTACGTTCCATCTTTTTTTGGTTTTCACAGAAGACGTATGGTAGAATCAACAATCGACCATTGTTATTGTAGGGAAGGTATTACTGAAATTATATTCAAAACCAATCCGAGTTTTTTCGAATCATTTCTCAGTATTGAAGAAGAAGACTTGAAATAGTCTTCCATTATCTTTGTTACTTCCAAAGTAATCTAACGACATATGGTAATTGTCGGCACGGTACATAATTAATCTGTTGAAGATATTACCGAACTTATCAACAATATCCCATTTTGTCATATCTTGAAAATCATTCCTTGGTTCAGTTGCAAGATATTCGGGAGTTTTGTTTTTGTAGTCCCAAGTCATCATACCTGATTCTTTGTGTCTGAAAATACCTGTCCCTGAGCTCAATGGTGCATCAGGTGTTAAGTATAAAACCGCAGCCCAATCAGTTGTAGAATCAGAGTGAATCCAAGAACGGTCACTAGCGACTGTGTATTGAAAAGAACCTGTGTATTCCCCACCCCAATTTGTAATGTTCCCTGCGTATGGGTATAGAATTTCTTGTAATCTTTTTTTGATGGAATCATTCAAATATGATTCTGTTCTTTGACCCGGGTAGTTCCCTCTTACTTTAAATTCTTGTTTAAGTGCGAATTCCCTAACCTTGTGTGGTTCAGCATAAAAATCATCAATTACAATTGCGTTTACTCTCATATCTTTTTTTAGAAAAATATTCAAAAGTTAAATTTAAGAAAGTGAATTTCTATGTTTTTCTGAATATTTGTGTATAAAGTTTATTATGGAAATTATTGAAATTGTAACCTCACGAATTGATTTAGAAAAAAATTTACTTGAGGTGTCATTCAGAACTATTGATGATTCTGATGATGAAATAAGAGAAGACAAAATTGACTACAATTTAGTAGAGGAATATGGATATGCGATTGAAGACGAATCTTTTGATTTTTTTGATTTCGACGACGAAGAGGACGATGAAGATTTTATTTTGGACGAAGAGGTCCCGATTGATGAGAATGAGCTCATTGCTTTTTTGAATGAGTATTACACTGTTAATCCCGACAACTTACCAAAATCCGAATTATTTTAATCCCGAGTAAGAAAAAAACTCACGTCTAATTTTTGACCCATTTCTTTAGATGGCCAAACACCATAAGATTTCAAAGTTAGATGTGTAATTCCATCGTCTACCACAAAAAATGTCAGAGTTGGTTTGAAAGTCTGACCATTAAATTCGTAAACGTAACTGAACTGTAAATCACCTACATAAAAAGGTGTACAATTACGTAAGGTATATGTGATTGCTTTATTGTAAGGTTCACCGTAATTTCGACCAAGTAACCAAATATCACTTGTACCATTGTGACCTCTCCAAACCATTCGTAATTCAGGACCTTCAAATTCAATTCTCAAGTCGTTAATTTTGAATGTATCAAATGGGTAGGGTAATGGGGTTACACAAGTTTCACCAGGTATAGAAAATGTGGTATCTTTTGAAGTACTTTGGTCAACACTTTTAATTTGAACTAATGATACGACATATTTACCATCTAACGATGGAGTTGCACATTCTGTGACGTAAGTCTCACAAGAGATAAAAAATAAGGATAGGATTATTCCTATTATTAGTTTTTTGACTAAATTCATTTCAAAGGTATTTATAAGTATGATTTTAGATGTCAATTCAATTATAAGAATATTATCCGATACTTCAAAGCAAGGTAAGTTTGAATTTACTGAACAAGAAGGTGAGACATCTACACCCCCACCAGCGAGTGGAGGTAGTTCAGGAGCCCCTTCAAGTGGGGGTGGAGCACCATCATCATATCCCCAAGTATCTAAGTGGGAGAGTGGTATAAAAAGAGGGAAAACTTACGGTGGACCAGGTTACAAGTGGGAAAGTGGAAGAACTATGGGTAAAACCTACGGTGGACCAGGTTTCAAATGGTCAACAGGAATGACTCGTGGAAAAGCAAACCAAGCTAAAGAAGGTTAATATTTATTATTATGCAAATTTTAATTAGTGAATCAGATAGACAGAACATTATTAGACAATACGACAAGTCTAATATAACTGAAACTTATGTGATTAAAGATTGGTTATCACCTGATGACAAATATTTGATATTCTTGGATGAATTGTATGATTTAGAATCCAAAAAATTCATAGGAAACATTTGGGAAGATTTTAACCGTTTAAAAACTTTTTTAGTTCACACTTTTGAAGTGGCTCAAAACATTCCTGTAGAACTGAAAGAATCTGTAGATTTTCTTAACAAATTAGTAATTACAGAATCTAGAAATATTTTAGAGGCCAAACTAATCATTCAATCATTAATCAACGAAGAAGAAAATTGGTTTACTGGATTATCCAATTGGATGGGTGATAAAGTCTCAGGTGCTGTTAAAGGTGTGACAGATTTTGCAAAAAAATCTTACGAAGGTGCAAAAAAATTAGTTGGTAACATTTCACAGAGTGAATGGACTAAAGTTTTGGATTTAGTAAAAAAAGGTGCGTTATATGTTGCAAGAAGTATCAGAAGTGCAATGTACCATCCTGTTGGATTAGTACTAGATGCAATTTTAGTTGCAACCGGTATAGGTAAGGGGGTTCAATGGATTCCTTGGGCAATAGTTGTTGCCTTGGACGTATATGAATTTATGTATAACGATTATGAAACTCAGGAACACCCAGCTTTAAGAATTTTATTTTTTGCAATTGATGTATTAGGTTTAATTTCAACAGGTGTAGTTGCAGCGGGAGCTAGAAAAGCCGCTAAAGCAGCAACTGCCGGTGCAAAGACATCCCAAGAGGTTGCGACCGCAATTTCTAAAAATAGTTATCTTAGAGGTATTTTTGACACGATTCTTAAAGGATTACCAAAGGTTGAGGGTTTGTTAAAAAGTGCTGCCAATTCAATCAAAACAACTTTTCCTGCAGGTGCAAAATTTATTGAAGGAATCATTTCGGGAGTGAAAAAATTCACTCAAAGTATATCAGGAATGTTTTCAAAACAGGTTACCAAACAAGCTGAACGTATTGCTGCTGCACCAAGAGCTACAGTATCTCAAACCGCTAAAACGGCAGGAAAAACCGCAGCTAAAACTACAGGTGTTGTTTATGGATTAGAAAAAGGTATTGAAAAAGGAATCGAAGTTTATTCAGGAAGAAATCTTGAAGCGGAAAGACTGGTAGCTCAAAGTTTAGATGACTACATTAAAGCTGGTGGAAACTTTGACGATTGGTAAAAATTAAACAAAAAGACAATATTTATGAATATGGAAAACTTGAATGAATCAATAAAAAAAATACTCCTGAACATTCAATATGATAACAAATTAACGTTGAAGGAAAATTTCAACGTGATTGAATTGATTGAACAAAGAGTAGGAGCTCAGAGTCTTGAGAATTTGAAATCTGCCTTAGGTGAACTTAAAGATGTGAAAACAATGTTCAATCTTGCTATGGCAGAATCAAAAATCCTCAAGTTAATTGAAATGGATGCCAAAAATTTTGGTAAAGAAGTTGAAAAAGCGGCAAGAGCAGATTTGAAAGCTGGAGTACCAGTTGGTACAATTGGACCGAATTTGAAGGAATTATCCAAAATGGATGCAGTAAGAAGAATTACTGATGAAGCTGTACGTACAAAAGCACCAGTCCCACCTGCAAGAGTTGATGCACTAAAAAATGCTGCAAAGGCTGAAAGTATTGCAACAACAGCTAAGATAAAAATCAAACCTGTAACACCAAAACCACCAGTTCAACCAAGTCCAATACCCGCACCACCGCCAAAACCTAGAACAGTTGATGTGTTGAAAAAGTGGGCGGGATACGCTGGTATTGCAGTCTTAGGAAGTGCTGCGGTCGTTGCTTTATATAATTGGTTGAATGGAAAAGGTAATGATAGTGAACTTTTGGAAGTTGCTAAAAAATGTGGATATAATTCTGTTGAGGAATTCCAAGCAGCCAACTTCAAATGTCCTAAAGGTGGTAATGTAGTTCCACAACCTAGTAAATACAGAAATTGTGAGAAAGAAACTGTTCAAACATATGGGTGTAAATCAAGTTTAATCAGACAGGTTCAGGATTGTCTTGGTGTTGTAATTGATGGTATATGGGGACCAAAAACTAATACAGCAATCAGTGCAAATGCTTCTAAATTCTTAGGTGGATTTACAAAAGATGACATCAAAGAAATTTGTAGTTCGAGTTCTCAAAAGGTTGTGACAAAACAAACTGAAAGAGAAAAAATTCTTGAACCACAAGATGTTGGTACAGCTGCAGCAACAACAGGAAGTGCAACTGCACAAGCTTCCCCAACTACAGGTTCTGAGACATCTGGTGGACGTACTTCACCAAGTGACAAAGCGTCCTTCTTTAACCCAAACTTAATGGATTAATATTATGAAAAAAATTATCATATCTGAAAATGAAAAATTGGCAATCCTAGAAAGCCACAATAAATTAAGAGATGTTCTTATGGGACATCTTTTTGATAAAGAATTAGTTTCTGAACAAGCACCAGTCAACCCACAAGGTAACGATATTTTGACTATGGCTAAAGAAAAATGTAGTAAACTTCAAGGTTCTACTTTAGTTTCAAAAAAGAACGCTTTAGGTCAGACAAGTAATGCACTTAGTATGAGAGCTTCTGGTGATGTACCTAATCCAATAAGACAGGGTGAATTTATGGTTAAGACAGGTGATATCTTGTTTTATTACCCTGATATGACTTGGGAGGCTTATTACACACCACAGGGCGGAACAGAAACTTTAAGGTCAAGTAATGTTTGGGGTTGTAAAGCACTCAATGTTGAACAAGCTGATATTGAAAAGAGAATCGCGGCATTAAAAGCTAAAGGTTATAAGACTTACGATGAGTTAACTGATGGTGATAAACAAGTTTTCCAAACAACTCCAAATTTATTTTCCAAAATAGTTGTAGGTCAAAAAGAACTTTATTTTCCAAAAAGTGCGGGAACGCCTGAATTAGGAGACACTCAAATTAAGTATTTGGAACAATATACCGGAGGTAAGTTCAATCAGGATTTTATCACTGAAAAACAAAAAGCTGATGCTCCTGAACAATACGCTAGATGGATTAAATTAACGGTACCAAAAGGTAATGTATTTGCGGCTGATGTAATTCTTTATCGTAATCCTAAAAGTGATAAGGTAGCGGCAATAATTCAACAAAGACAAGAAAATATACAGTCCCAAAAAATATCAGAGAGAGATTGTATGGATACAATTAAAACTTGGTATGAAGCTTGGAGAACAGGGACAAGTATTTCTGAAGTTGAACAAACCGAAAAAATGGATGTTCAAAAATGTTCAAGAATGTATTCTACAGGTTACTACAACTACAATAGAGACGTTAGAAACATCCTAATGGCTTTGGGCGGATTATCTCAAGGACCTGAATACCCTGCAGTACCACAATACGGTGATGAGGCTATGTTCAGAATACCTTTTAAACAAAGAGCAAGTAGATAATTTGGTATGTCATCCAAATTGAAAAAAAATATCAGCCTCATAAAAGAGGAATCTGAAAAAAGATTAATCGCTCAACAATTGTTTGAGTCGAGGATTCTTGCACTTACTGACGGAAAAAATATTGAAGAAGTATTGTCAACTTTGACAGAAAGTCAAAGATTTGATTTTTCAATAAGATTACTCGAAGAGGTGGTAAAGTATCAGGACAACAAATATGTAAACGAACAGTTTTTCGACTACTTTAAGAAGTTTGCAGGAGTTGGTTTGGACTCAGCTATCGAAACCGCTGTTGAGAGTGTTATGATGGGTATTTTCAGTTGGATGGGTATTGAAAAATGGTGGCTTTCAAGACAAATAACATCATTAATCGCTACAGACCCAAGAAGACTTTTAAAAGCCTTCAAGGGTGATTGTAGTGAGATATCAAAATTAATTGCAGAGTCCACTATTGAGGCTATGGTGATGGGTTACCAACAACAAAGCAAATCTGCTAAAGGACCATTTGCTGATTTCTTGAGAAACGCAATAGGTAACTGGGCACAAGATTCTGCATTAGTCAAGCAAGTAGAAGACCTTATATCAAATCAAGTTTGTAGTTTATTTGGTAAGGTCAAAAAGGATTTGACTCCGGCAACGTCAGGGTCATAAAGGAAT
>Ga0222714_10005360_pt1 | contig 12247 bp, 8 predicted proteins | sample C33_3DmetaG_FD_165048 | JGI IMG/M metagenome (GOLD analysis project Ga0222714, IMG submission 165048) | Estuarine water microbial communities from San Francisco Bay, California, United States - C33_3D | ecosystem: Environmental > Aquatic > Marine > Unclassified | place: USA: California... | reverse complement strand
CTCAATATTGGAGGGGGCTTTCCGATTAAAAAATCATTGGCGTTTAATTTTGACTATGCCTATATGGTTCGTGAAATTTTACAGCAAATCAAAAGGGTGTGTACCGATAATGACATTCCAGAGCCAAATATTTTTACCGAATTCGGTTCTTTTACAGTTGGTGAGAGCGGAGGAGCACTGTTCAGTATATTGTATCAAAAACAGCAAAACGACCGTGAGAAATGGAATATGATAGATTCATCCTTCATGACCAACCTGCCTGACACCTGGGCGATTAATCAGCGCTTTATTATGTTGCCTATAAACCGTTGGGAATATGATTATGAAAGGGTACTTTTGGGCGGATTAACTTGTGATAGCGACGATTACTACAATTCTGAACAGCATTCGAATGCCATATACTTGCCTAAATTTGAGAGGAATAATCCATTATACATTGGATTCTTCAATACCGGTGCTTATCAAGAAACTATTGGTGGCTATGGTGGCTTGAAACATTGTCTAATTCCAGAGCCAAGACATATTTTAATTTCGCGTGATGAAAATGAAAAAATCGTAACCGAGTTATTCAGTGAAGAACAAACAGCAGAAGATTACCTTAAAATTTTAGGGTACAAAGCTTAAAATGTAATGGATTACCTCAGTTGAGCTCCAAAATCTACTTCAAAACACCTTCGGATAGCATCCATTTCTTGATCAATTTCAGCATCGGTTAAAGTTCGCTCTACGTCTCTGAAATGGAATGATAACGCATAGGATTTTTTACCATCCTCTATTTTATCACCTTCGTATACATCAAATAAATTCGTTGCAATCAATCGGGTTGATGCTACTTTTTTGGCGGCTTTTACTAGCGCAGCATATTCAATACTCGAATCTAAAAGTAGGGCAAAATCACGACGAACCACGAATGTCTTTGGTATTTCAGTGAAACAATCAACCATCGAATTACTTAATTCAATCCAGCGTTTCCAATCAATTAAAGCTCCATATACCGCTTGCTTGAACTCTACGGTTTTTAACCATGATTCAGACAGTTTACCAAGTACAGCCAATGGTTTACCATTAACTTTTATCTCTATTCCCTCAGAAAATGCGGTGCCACCGCTCAATGGAACTTCCTCGATAAGTTGCGGATTAATTCCTTGAATTAAATTCATGACCTCACTTTTTATATCAAAAAATGAGAAGGGACGCGATCCCATCCACGATTCAGGTTCATGCACTCCCGTTAATACCATTGCCAAGGTTGATTTTTCAATGGTTCGTTCACCAAATCGGTGGTAGGTATTACCAAATTCAAAAAGTTTCAAATTTCCCGCTTGACGGTTTTTATTGTATGCCAATGTTTCTAATATTCCAAAAAACATGGATGTCCGTAACATGGATAAATCTCGACTCAACGGATTTTTTAACATAACCGGCATTCCATCTTGTTTACTAATGGTTAATGCTCCATTTGTCGCCTTGGTCAAGGAATTATTCAATATTTCATTAAATCCATTTGCGGCTAATAGTACCGATACCTTGTACCGTACTTCTTCGGTGGAAATGGTATCCGTTAATGGCACCGAAAAGTTCCATTTCATTGGTGTTGGTACCGCATCAAAACCCGCAATTCTTATTATTTCCTCAGTAACATCAATCGGACGTTTTACATCGCTGCGATATCTTGGGATTCTCCAAGTTGATTCATCAATGGGTTTGAAGTCGAGAGATTGGAGTATTCCAGTTAGTTGCGCATTTGTGAATGCGGTGCCTAATTGCTTGTTGATGCGTTCAAAATCAATTTCAACCTCAATTGCTGGGGTTGAATATGCTTTTACTTCGTGCATGTAATGAAGGGTTCCTCCGGCTACTGAAAGTATTAGGGAAACTACTCGTTGTAGGGCAATGGCTGTTAACTCAGGATCAACGCCACGTTCAAATCTAAAACTTGCCTCGGAATGAATGCCGTGATGCTTTGCCGTTTTACGAATCGTAGAGGGATTAAAATATGCTGATTCTATTAAAACCTCCGTGGTTTGCTCGCTTACTCCAGATATTTTTCCACCCATTACACCTGCAAGGCAATGCGCGGTACCATTGCCATCAATTACCAAATCTGTTGAAAGAAGTTTTCTTTTAACTCCATCAAGTGTTTCAAGGGATTCATCGGGATAGGCTTGACGAATGGATAAAGATTCATTAAAGTAACTTGCATCAAAAGCGTGTAGCGGTGTGCCTAATTCAAACATTACGTAATTCGCACAATCTACAATATTGTTAATACTTGCCACTCCAAGTGCAGATAAGCGATTCTGCAACCAATCTGGCGAAGGCCCAACTGCTATGCCACTTAGTGACGCCAAGTAATATGCTTCGCAAGTATCATCACTTAAAACTTGATGAGCATGGTTTGGATTACTTTGGATTGGAACATTTTTGAATTCCGGCATTGATATAGGTGCGGTCAGCCCTTCATGGTGCACAAGGTAGGCTCTAAGGTCGCGCGCTACTCCTAAATGCCCCATCGCATCGCATCGATTAGGGGTTAATCCAATTTCTAAGATGTAATCTGTATCAAGGGATAAAGCGGTCGAGGCAGGAATTCCAACTGGGGTGTCTTGAGGTAGAACCATAATCCCATCATGTGAATTTCCTAGGCCCAATTCATCTTCAGCACAGATCATACCATGAGATTCAATTCCGCGAATTTTTACTTTTCTTAGGGTTAGGGGTTCCCCATTCTTCGGATAAATAGTCGTTCCAACAAGTGCCACAAGCACTTTTTGTCCTACCGCTACATTTACCGCGCCACATATTATTTGCAGAATTTCATCACCAATATTTACATGCGTAACTTGTAGTTTGTCAGCATCCGGATGTTTTACACATTCTATTACCTCACCGGTTGTTACTCCGGCTAGTCCACCCTTAATAGATCCTACGGCCTCAATTCCTTCCACTTCTAAGCCAGTTTGGGTTAGGATTTCAGCGATACGCTCGGGTGAATGCTCAAACGAAACAAATTGGCTAAGCCATTTAAAGGAAACTTTCATTACAACGGAATTGATGCGAAATTACACATTTTGTTAGGAAAAAAGACCTCTTTTGTTTTCGATTATTTAACATTCATCAACCTTTTGTTCATATGAATGTTGTTACTTTTGCACACGATTTGTGTAGCTTAAAATTTCTTAATGAAGTCTGTCCTTATTCTTAAATTGTTCCTATTTGCGTGTTGCTTTTTTTCTACGCAGTCTTTTCATGCTCAAAATAAACATACGATAAGCGGGTATATCTCAAGCAGTTCAGATGGTGAAGCCCTGAATAGCGCGAAAATTTATGTACCTAGTTTGAATAAAGGGGCCATTACCAACAATTACGGATTTTATTCCTTAACTCTCCCTAGTGGAATTTATGAAATTGAATTCAGATATACAGGGTTATTAACCCTGAAAAAAACGGTTGATTTAACAGCTGTAAACATCACTTTAAATGTGGAGTTGGCGAATATGGAAGGAGAAAAAGTGTTTGACGAGGTGGTGGTAAATGGTAAGAAAGGAGATAATGTTAATTCAGCTAAACTAGGTCAAATGGAATTAAACATTGACCAAATAAAGCGTCTCCCTGCCTTTATGGGCGAAGTAGATGTAATAAAGACATTACAATTATTACCTGGAGTTTCTTCTATTTCTGAGGGTGGTCAGGGCTTTTATGTGCGTGGAGGCGGTCCGGACCAGAACTTAGTTTTGTTGGACGAAGGTGTTGTGTATAATGCGTCTCATTTGTTTGGATTTTTTTCGGTATTTAATTCAGATGCCGTTCGAAGCGTAAATTTAGTTAAAGGCGGAATGCCTGCAAATTATGGTGGACGCTTATCTTCTGTATTGGAGGTAAATATGAATGAGGGGAATAATAAGCGATTCAGTGTCAAAGGAGGTTTGGGAGCCATTTCATCCAGGCTAACACTGGAAGGTCCATTGAAAAAAGATCGGGGTAGTTTTATTGTTTCAGGCAGGCGAACGTATATCGATGTTTTGGCCAAAGCGCTAATCCCTGATACATCACCCTTTGCGGGATCTGGGTACTTTTTTTACGATATGAATGCCAAATTGAATTACAAATTGGGTGAAAAGGATCGGATATTTTTGAGTGGTTATTACGGCAAAGACGTATTCACTTTTGCAGATCGTGAGGGTGGATTTAGCGCTGACATGCCCTGGGGAAATGGCATTGGAGCTTTGCGATGGAATCACTTGTTCAATGCGAAGTTATTTATGAATGTAACCTCTACTTTTTCAGATTATAAATTCAAATTTGGTTCACAACAAGATGAATTTAGAATTGAGTTTTTATCGGGCATTCAAGATTACTGTACAAAAATTGATTTCTCCTACTATCCCAATGACCGACACCGAGTAAAGTGGGGGGCAAATTACATTTATCATGTCTTTACGCCGTCAAGTGTTTCCGCTGCGCAGGACACGGTAGTGTTTAATACAGGAAATGCACAACAACTTTTCTCGCATGAAGAGGCTATTTACTTGATGGACGAATTTGATTTGAATGACCGCTTAAGAATAAATGCTGGACTACGTTATACGGCATTTCAACACGTAGGACCATTTACAAGATATGTAAAGGGGGATATTACTAAGCCAGACACAGCCATTGATTACGGCCGAGGAGCGTTAATTAAATTCTATCACGGCCTCGAACCTCGGTTTTCATTCAGATACTTAACAGGAGAGCATAGTTCAATTAAAGGTGGATATGCTTATAATTATCAGTTTGTTCATTTAACAAGTTTGAGTGCTGTTTCTCTTCCTACGGATATATGGTATCCAACCACCGATATAGCAAAGCCACAGATTGGATTTCAGGCTTCAATGGGTTATTTTCAGAATTTCTTTAGTGACCAATATGAAGCTTCAGTAGAAGTGTATTATAAAGGTATGAATAACATCGTTGAATTTAAGGAAGGGGCTTTACCGGGAGACAATGTGAATGACAATACCGATAATTTAATGGTCTTTGGAAAAGGATGGGCCTATGGGGTTGAGTTCTTTTTTAAAAAAGCAGTGGGTAAATTTACCGGATGGGTAGGGTACACGTGGGCAAAAACAGAGCGTAAATTCCCGGATTTGAACAATGGAGAAGTGTTTCCTGCCAAATATGACCGTAGACACGACCTTAGTATTGCTGCGACCTACATGTTAAATGATCATTGGACACTATCCAGCACATTTATTTATGCAACGGGGAACACCTTAACTTTACCGACTTCATGGTATGTTCAAGATCAAAACTTATTGTTTAATTACGGGGCAAGAAATTCAACGCGAATGGCACCATACCACCGACTCGATTTTTCTGCGACTTGGTATGATAAAGCATATAAATTGAAAACGGATCCAGCTACTGGAAAAGAAATCGAAGTGAAAAAACGATTGAGAAATAACATTGCGATTTCGGTGTTTAATGTTTATAACCGTGCCAATCCTTTCTTTTTATATGTTGATAATGATGGTGACTTCTTAAATGGAGATTTCAAGTTAACCGTGAAACAAGTTTCATTATTTCCAATAATCCCAAGTGTTACATGGAATTTCGAATTTTAAATATTGGTTTAGCGGCAATTGTTCTTTTGATTTCTTCCTGTACCAAGGAAGTGCAAATTGAAATTCCAGGTTATAACGAACAGTTAGTGGTGGATGGAAGCATTCGTCAGGGAGAACCGCCCATCATCTTGTTATCAAAATCGCAGAATATTTATGCACCAACTGATATTACTGCGTATCTCAATAGTTTTGTAGGAGATGCCGTCGTAACGGTTTCGGATGGAACAACTACAGTTATTTTAGATAAGATTTGTACGGACGATTTACCACCGGGAACAGAAGCATATGCAGAGGCAATCTTTGGCATGAGTATTCAGGAATTACAGCAGTTACCTTCGCCGCTTTGTGTGTATACTTCGTTTGATCCTAATATTTTTGGACAGGTTGGGAAAACCTATATCCTTACGATTACGCATGATTCCAAAACATACACTGCAAATACGACCATTCATCCACCGGTTGCTTTGGATTATTTAACATGGAAGCCTGAGACAAATAACTCAATTGGTTATTTGTATAGTTTTATGACAGATAATGCATCAACATCAGACAATTTTATGTGGGAAATGAAAAAGGTTAGTGATCCATTTTTTACTAAACCCTTTAATCCATATTTTAATGATGCGTTTTTTAATGGTTTGGCGTTTGAATTTACCATTTATAACCCCATGTCTTTTAATGATTCTACTTATGCAGAAAACGAACGCGGTTTTTATAAGTTTGGTGATACGGTGGTGATGCGTTTATCTAGAATTGGTAAGCGGGAATTCAACTTTTTTGAAAAAAAAATCAATCAGGTTTTCTCTTCTGGTAGTCCATTTGCTACGCCTGTAAATGTTCCTTCGAACATTGAGGGAGGTGCCTTGGGAGTATGGGTCGGATATTCAACGTACTTAGATACGGTGATTTGTATCCCATAAATCTATTCAATGGGTTTCTTTTCTTCGCGCACTGCCTTTACATTTCTGAAGAAATAACGAAAATCAAGACCTAAAAAGGCGCCCGATACATCTCCATACTGAGTAACCTTATATCCTTGGTTTTTATAGGTTGCGATGTAAACAAAGAGCGGTTTGGTGGGTAAGCGAACAGTGGTTCCTACATAGAAGAATCCTGATTTTTTCGATCGGAATTCAAACCCAAGATTCCCATTCAAGTCTAGAGAAGCTTTTTTATTTACCATGCCCGTATGGTAGAAAAACTGAGATCCATTAATATTATTCATGGTTGCAATATCGGTTGGCTTAAAGCCTGTCGCAATTCCTAAGGATGCATTAGCATACCATTTCTTGGCTAATTTGATATAGAACAAAGCATTGATAGGAATATCATATTGAATGAAACCGAGTGTATTGGTTACATAAATACCAGAGTCTGCCACAGAACCTTCAATGTTGAAATTACGCTGGGTAAAGTTGATGCCTGTTTCAAGTGAAATTAATTCGGTTATTCCAACTCTTACAACTCCTCCAAACGAATATCCAGGTGTTTGGGAAATCTTGGCATTCATACCTTCTTTAGTTAGTGATAGTGAGGGATTGCTAACGAAATCACTTGGAAAAACACCACGAATTTGTAATCCAAAATACGAAGGAAGCCGATTGTCTCCCAATTGGGCATAACCTAAAAAGCAACCCATAATGAAACTAAGCAATAGAAACTTATTCATGGAGCCATTCGGTATGATACTCTAAGGGAATTCGATGTGAGGAGGGCCAATCAATGGCCGGATATCCTATATAAAACAAGCCTAGGCATTTATCTTTTTCTGAAATTCCTAGGAAAGTATTCATTTGTTCCGAATAAATCAATTTTGGTGTCGCCCAGAATCCACCTAGACCATATGCTGTGCAGGTGAGGTGCATGTTTTGTATGGCGCAAGCTACCGCTTCTACCTCCTCAATTTCAAGAATCTTTTCTTCTGATTGTCGTTTCATAGAAACGGCGATCACCACACTTGATAGCATTGGTCTACGGAGCATCTTCGCCAGTTTAGCATCTATCTGCTTTTCAACTGGGGTGAGTTCAAGGTAAGTTTTACCCAAAAACTGACTCAAGCGTTGTCGGCTATCATCCATAAAAACGTGAAATCTCCAAGGTTGAGTATTACCATGAGTGGGCGCCCATTGCGCATTTTGTAGGATAAGCTCTATTTGTTCCTTATGTACTTTACGCTCGCTAAATTGTTCTGGGTAGATAGTTCTTCGATTGCGGATGAGATCATTGATTTCTGAAAGATTGTAACGCATATTACTAAAATAACGAAAAAAGAATCCGATAAAAGTAGTGAATATAAATGGCTCTATTTGTTAAAAGCAAAGAAAGTCCTATCTTTGTTCCGTTGAAAAACGGAGGGCCTTGTGGCGCAACTGAATAGCGCACCTGATTACGGCTCAGGAGGTTTCAGGTTTGAATCCTGACAAGGTCACAAGCCAAAACCCATTCCACAAGGGAATGGGTTTTTTGTTTTTAACGCGGTCAAAAGGTCTTTTGACAAGCGACTAAAAACAAAAAACATAAACTACGCAGTAGTTTTGGGTTTTAGCTTGTAATGTAACTCCCCAAATGGTTCACGAAGTAATCCTAATGAAACTACGCAGTAGTTTTGGGTTTTAGCTTGTAATGTAACTCCCCAAATGGTTCACGAAGTAATCCTAATGAAACTACGCAGTAGTTTTGGGTTTTAGCTTGTAATGTAACTCCCCAAATGGTTCACGAAGTAATCCCAATGAAACTACGCAGTAGTTTTGGGTTTTAGCTTGTAATGTAACTCCCATTTTGGAAAACGCGCTAGCGTAATCCTGAGCGACTAAAAACTAAATGTCTTTCAGTTTTTTTGCTAATGAATGAGGTAAGTTATTCTTTTGAAATCCTTGTATGAAAGACTTCATTTTGTTGATTAAAAACGTTAAGCAGGTAAATTCCGCTTGGAAAATCAAGTATATTTAAGGTTAAGGAATCTAAATTTACTTCCTTCTTTTTTACAAGTTTACCCACACTATTATAAAGTTCGAAATTCAATATTTGACCCTTATCTAGGCTTATATTAATTAAACCATTTGTTGGATTTGGATATACGGTACATTTAGTCTGTGTACTCTCATTAATTCCTGAAGGATTATTCAAATCTACACCAACATTCCCATGAATAAATTCCCATCTACCCCATGGTGTACCTGAAGGATATACTCCTGTTTCCCAATATATTTGATCTTCAAAATAACAATTAATTGGATTTCCATTTGCAAGAAAAGCAGAGTCATTGGTAAAGTATACAATAACATTCATGGTATCATGAATTGGAACAGTATGCGAAAAATTACAAAAGGCGTTATTCACGATTGTATCTTGAAAAATGGTATTACCGAACTTATCGGTAAAGTGCCAAGAAAAAACATTATATGGTTGTGGGTGGGTTAAATATTGTCCCGAATGGTAGATGCTTAGCGATGTAGTATCCGACCCGACATTTACGCTCATACCTAATTGATCGCAAGGAAGGCAAGTTATCTGTGCTATTGATATAAGCGGAAAGCTAATAGCAATGACAAGAACTATAATTTTCAAAAGTATATTTTTCATTTTGACGGTAATTTGATTCAATTGATTTGAAACATTCGTAAATCTATTAAATTAATTTAAAACCATTATTCTTATAATGATAAATTTCCCTTACATGGATTAATCATCATCTTCATTATCATATTCTGAATCCACCTCTTTTAGATCGGTTTCTAAGGCATCAAACTTCGCTTTCATGGTGGGGTTATTTTTGACCAATTTCTTTATCGATAATTCATCGGCTTTGTCATTCGCTAATCTCAAATTATTAGCTGATTTTAATAGATTTTCCTTTGTTTTTTCTAATTGTTTAATTGAGTCATCGATGTTTTTAATGGCATCTGCAAAGCGCTCGGTAGCTATGCGATAGTTTTTACCAAACGCATTTCGGAAACCTTCTAATTGTGCCTCAAAGTTGCTAATGTCAATGTTTTGATTCTGAACCCGAAATAATTCGTTTTTATATTCCATGGATTTTAATGCGGCATTGCGAAGCAGGGTGATGATAGGAATAAAAAACTGGGGTCGTACTACGAACATTTTTGGAAATTTGTGAGAGACATCTACGATTCCTGCATTGTAATATTCATTATCAAGTTCAAGCATGGTAACCAACACCGCATATTCACATTTTTTCTCTTGACGATCCTTGTCTAGTTCTTTAAGAAAGTCTTCGTTTTTACGTTTTTTAGCGGTTCCGTCAGATTCGTTTTTCATCTCAAACATAATGCTCACAATCTCAGTTTGGTTTGCATCAAAATCACGAAAAATGAAATCTCCTTTACTTCCTGAGCTTGCATCATTGTCCTTCTCGAAATACGCCAGTGGAAAGGCTGCTGACCGAATTTTATTAAATTCAATTTCACAGTGCTCTTCTAATGTTTCACCAACCATTTTCGTAGAAAGTTTGAGCTTCAGGTCCTTGTGACGTTCTATCTCCTCCTCTTTCATTTTAATTATTTCCTCTTTCAATTTAAGCTGCTCTTGGTACTGTTGTTGAAGGTTACTGGCATTAAGTTTCATTTCTGTATCCTTACTGGATAAGGCATTGGCAAGTTGATCTTTTTCTTTTTCCAATAAGTTGGTTGCTTCCGAAATCTTGAGCTGCTTTTCCAATTCTGCATTGTCAAGTTTAGCCTTCATTTCATTTAATTGCTGTGAAGCAGCCGCTTGTTGTTGGGAAAGTGCCTTCTCTTGATTTTTAATCAATTCTTGAATTTTTATTTCAAAATGAGCAGCTAATAATTTCTCTGCGGCTTCTTTTTCTTTATTGGCGCTTTCAAGCCTATTTTTTATCTCATCTTCGAATTGTTGATCACGCACCTGTTTCAGAATATCGGCATATCCTGCTTTATCTATTTTAAAGGCTTTTTGGCAATGAGGGCAAATGATTTCGTTCATAGATACTTTTTTTATCAAAGGTAATAGGAATTTGATTGGTGTAAATTAATAAATCGTTCTTTATAAGTAAGTGTCATGCGAGAACTTTACTTATTTTTAACACCATGAAAGTGGCTATAACAGGGGCAAGTGGACACGTTGGTGTGGCCTTAATTGAGGAATTGAGACGGAGAGGACATGAGGTTCGAGCCTTGGGATTTAATGATGTGGAATATTTCATTAAAAACAACATTGAATATGTACAAGGTCATGTAAATGACCGGGCTTCCGTCAAGAAACTCTTAACCGGATGTGATGCACTCATTCATTCTGCTGCGGTGATTTCAATTAATGGAGGGCAAAATGGACACGTACGAAAGGTAAATGTGGACGGAGTACATAATGTGATGCAAACGGCCCTAGATTTAAACATTCAACGAGTAGTGCATATTTCATCCATTCATGCCTATGACCCACTACCTAAGAATGAACCCTTAGATGAAACTCGAAACTTTGTGGATGATACGGCGTTTGCCTACGATCAAAGTAAGCGGGATGGACAATTAACCGTGTTGGAATTTGTTAAGAAGGGCTTGCCGGCGGTAATTGTAAACCCAACTTCCGTTACGGGTCAGCCCGAGAACAAATTATCCCTACAGGGAAAGGCGATCTTAGATATTTATCTGGGTAAGATTCCGGCAATGTTCGCTGGCGGATACGATTGGGTAGACGTACGCGATGTAGCTTCATCCATTTGCAATGCGCTAACGATGGGAAGGGTTGGAGAGAATTACTTGTTGTCGGGTAAATATTATACCATGAAGGAAATTGTTGCGATTGTCAGTGAGGTAAAAGGAAGGAAAATTCGAGTAGCCAACGTCCCAGTGTGGCTGGTGCAAATGGGATTGCCTTTTGTAAAGTTACAATCAATGATTACCGGAAAGGCTCCACTGTATACGAATGAGTCCATCGAGATTTTACTTCATGGAAACCCAAAAATAAGCCATGAGAAGGCACGACTAGAATTACATCATAACCCGAGACCATTTAAGGATACCGTCTCCGATTTAGTGGAATGGTTTAAAACGAATGGGTACATCAAATAATAGCATATGACGGAACAATATTTTCAATGGATTTCTTGGGCATGGATTGCTATAGGGATCATTACCTTCTTGTATTTGTTTAAACAAACAGCACCTTACGGGAGACACTCAAATGAACGTTGGGGGCCAATGATCGACAACCGATGGGGCTGGTTTATCATGGAGGTTTTTGTGTTGGTAATTCTTGCCTTTTTCCTTTGGGATGCCAAAAAACAGCTCAATGTCGTAAGTGGAATTATGGTGGGGCTCTTTGTGTTTCATTATGTTAATCGATCCATTATTTTCCCCTTACGACTCAAGACCAATGGTAAAAAAATGCCGGTGATCATCATGGTTTCTGCTATGCTGTTCAATACCATGAATGGGTTTTTCATGGGGTATTATTTTGGGAATTTTGCTTCCTACACAATGGATTGGTTAACCGATCCACGATTTATTACAGGAATGCTCGTCTTTTTTACAGGAATGGCCATCAATTGGCATTCGGATGCGATTTTAATTAACTTACGTAAACCGGGCGAAACGGGATATAAAATTCCTGAAGGCGGAATGTTTCGTTGGGTATCCTGTCCGAATTTACTGGGTGAAGTGATC
>Ga0222714_10005354_pt1 | contig 12255 bp, 12 predicted proteins | sample C33_3DmetaG_FD_165048 | JGI IMG/M metagenome (GOLD analysis project Ga0222714, IMG submission 165048) | Estuarine water microbial communities from San Francisco Bay, California, United States - C33_3D | ecosystem: Environmental > Aquatic > Marine > Unclassified | place: USA: California... | reverse complement strand
TAGAATGTCAAACACTTGGCGAGAAAAACTCCTATCACCTAACAGCGCTGATACAATTTTATTCTGGAACGATGTTCCGTATTTACTTCCGAATTTTTCCATAGACACTAATATACAACTTTATTTTTGATTATCCAAATCTTTTTTGATTAGATTATCTAAATTTGAAAATGAGTTTCTTAACCAAGAATCCACATCAGCAAAAGCAGTATACAATTTGTCTCCCATAAACATCTTTTTGAATTCAATCGTATCCAATCTATGAGTTCCACCATCCATAATGTTTCGGATGTTTGATGTAATTGAAGATGAGATTTCGGGGTTTCGTAGTTGCATAAGGTCGAAGTTCATTCGTATAACATCCACATTCTCCATCAGTTTTTTTGATAGTTTTGGGTCTACGTTAGAACACTCGTTTATAAACTCATCTAACTCAAATTCACGATTATTTAGGAACGACATTTTGGATTCTATGGTTTTATCACCCACACCCCTAACTCCGGTTATGTTATCGGACTTATCGCCCGTTAAAACACGATAGAAGACAAGGTTTTGTGGTATTACACCATACTCTTCCCTAACAAGGGATTCATCATACATTTTCTTTTTGTTAGAAGACCACACTTTGATTCGTGGATTCACTAACTGAAGAAAGTCTTTGTCCGATGACACAATTACCACATCCTTTTTAAAGTAATGATTTGCAAGGTATGCAATAATATCATCCGCTTCAACGTGGTCAATATAAGTCAAGGACACGGGCAATACTTGTAGGTATTCAATCAGTCTTGCGAACTGATACCTCATTGATTGTTGTTGGTCTTCCAAGTCTTCATAACCAGCCAATCGGTTGATTTTGGTTAGACCTGTACGACCTTCTTTGTATCCGCTATATTTTGATTTTCTACGTTGGGAACCACCTTTACCATCAAAAACTACAACTACACGAGTTGGTTTAAGGGTTCGGATGGATGCTGCGGTGGATAACAAGAAACCCGTTATACCACCACAGTGTTCACCATCGTCATTTAACGCAGGAACTGCCCCAAAGACACGAATGAACTGATTCAGCCCATCTACAATAAGCACTCTATCATTCAGATTTTCATCTTTAACTTCTAAATGTTCTTTCTTAACTTCCTTGAGGAGTTCTGCGTATTTACTAATCATCGAAATCGGTTACTTCAATATTATCAATGTTTGATTCAGCGCTGGACTCTTTGTAAGACATAATGTAAGTATCACAAATCTTCTGATAGATTGATTCTTTCAGTTCGGGTCGTGACTCCATCATTTCTTCAAAGTTCTTGGCTTGGAATTTGATTTCTTCGCCAGTTTCAGTATCCACATAGGTATACCAAGCGCCAGTCTGATTTACAAGTTTGTAGGTCTTCATCATTTCCAACCACGAACCATAATTGTCAATACCACTATCAAAGTAGATATCGTAATCAATAGAACGAAGAGGTGGACCCATACGATTCTTAATCACTTGAGCACGAGTCTTAATACCCACTACTTGGTCTACACCACCTACTTTGGATTTCAACTGACCCATTTGTTTGAGTCGGATACGACAAGATGAGTGGAATGCGATTGCCTTACCACCACTTGTAGTCCAAGGGTCACCAAAAGATACTCCTAAACGAGTACGGAGTTGGTTTGTGAAGATTAGAGAGATTCGCTCACGACCAATCAAGTTCGTGACCTTTCTCATAGCTTTTGAAATGATAATCGCCTTTTGAGTTGCGTATCCAGCTTGGTCGTAGTCAGCAGAAATCTCAACTTTGGTAGAAGCCCCTGCAACGGAGTCAACTACAATAGTCACCAATTTCTTCTTTTCACCATCAGCTGCTCTGACTGATTCAATAATAGAATCAATAGCTTCAAAGATGTCTTCCACAGTTTCCAATGGAACATACAACATCTTTTTGATGTCAACTCCAATCGCCATAAGAAAATCTTGGTTCATTGCGTTCTCGGTGTCAATGTAAACACCAAGTCCACCCTTCTTTTGAGTGTCTGCGATAGCGTGAGCTGCGAGTAGTGATTTACCACTTCCTTCTAAACCTGTAATCTCCGTGATTCGACCCACAGGCAAACCGCCGTGAGGGCGGTTTGCGATTGCGAGGTCTAACATTGGTGAGCCAGTAGACACCCATTCATCCAAATCGGTAGGTGTTTGTTCTGACCCATCCAAGAAGAAAGCCACCTTGTGGGCGGACTTAAACTTCTTGTTTAGATTAGAGGCAAGAATAGAAGATAACTCATCACGAGTTGATTCTACTTTCTTTGCCATAAATTTTTAATTAGTCGTTGAATAGGTCATCAAAAGCTTCCTTAACATTAGAAGCTTTAGAGGTAGTTTGAGCAGGCGTTGAAGATACTGAAACATCAGCAGTTTGTTCTTCACCTTCTTCTACTTTACCGGTGTCCAACCATTGTTGGAGCATTTTTTCCATTTCATCGTAAGAAGCACGCTTGAACATTGTAGACAAATCAATTTGGTCTTTAGCCAATTCCAAGATGTTTTTATCTTCTGAAATAGGGGTTGTGTTTGGTTTAACACGGATTGAAGTTTCGGGATAAGATTTACCAACTTCAGCTGCGGTTTTGAAATCTACCGTAACATCACGACCATTCACAGGGTCAGTCAAATCACCATAGTCAGGGTCAGCAAAGAATCCAAGAAGTTCTTGGTAAACTTGCTTACCAAATCCCCAAAACTTAACACCTTCAGATTCCTCACCACGAACCAATACAGGAACGTAAGTACGCATCTTTGGGGTTAGTTGTTTTGCAAGATTCCAATCTTCACGATTGCCAGTTGCCTTCAACTTTTCAGCAAACTCTACAATAGGGTCAGCCTCACCGAAAGACATCGGAGAGATGACATTCTTACCACCCAAATCAAAGTGGAAGTAAAGTTCAATAAAAGGGTTGTTGGGGTTGTGGATGTACGGAAGGATTCGTACTTGCTGTTTGCCGGGAGTCGGCTTCCAGAGGTTGTCCGTTTTTTGGACTTTTGTCTGAAGAGAATTCAGACGGTTACGGATTGCGTTTAAATCAATAGCCATAATTTCCTTTTTTTAATTGTTAATTGTTAAACTTGTCACTAATATACAACATTTGGTTGACAATTCCAAATGTATTCCAAAATATTTTTTATTTTTTATTTCTGAACATCAACGATGCGAAACAAACTTGTTTTCAAAACCTTGTATGAGTCCCCATTGGTGAGTATCACACTGTTTCTATAAATATCCCAATCAATCTGAAAAGACTTATCTACCACACCTCTATTTAGGTCAGCAATTAGTCTATTTAACGCATTGATGGTGTACATTGTATTTGATTCTTTCTTTCGGTGAACCATAATAGTATTTGGTAAGAATGAGTTTTGTTCGTGTGGAATTATATTATAACTAACAACCAATTCTTTTGATGGTTCTAATTTTAAGATAAAGATTTTTCTACTAAACAATTCATATGTCTTTAATATTGTGTTTACGATATCCTCAAACGACTCCTCATTTGTAAAGGTGCATAACAGTTGGGTTCTCACTCATCTCTCCGTAATTATTTTGTTCTATGTCTGAATAGTATTTTAGGTGAACCTTTATCTTCGGTCTTCATATCCACTTGTAAGAATGAATCATCCTTACCACCCATATTGATTACAAGTTTAACACCATCAAACTTTACTCCAAATGGTGGAGTTGGATTACAATAGTGGTCTGGTGATTTCATTTGAACATCACCGGTTTTTTTGTTAATTACCTGCGTATGTACGTTCTGACCACATCCGTGGACATCTTTCCACATATCAGTTAGTTTTTGTTGACCTTCTTTACTCTTTGATAGCTCTTCCATTTTAGATGAGAACTCACCAAGGTACGCTTGTTTTAAGTCTTTTTTCTGCTTGGCTTTTTCTTCATCTGACATACTATCATTCCAAGCATACTTTTTTCTCAACTCACCAACTTTAGCATCAAGGTCTTTACCAATCTCACCCAAGTATGTAGCACCCGCGTTATTAACGCCAGAGTTTTTCATTGTGATGTTCTTGGGGTCGGTATAGGTCTTAGCGGAAACTTTCATAATCTGGTCGTTTCCATCTTTGTCTTTGTATTGGATAATCAAATCGGTTGGGTCTACCTTTGGGTCAATACCTAATTTAGCTAATGCGGTCTTACCCACACCACCCACTTGTTGAGCACCTGTAATTTGTGAACCCTCTGGCAATGATGCTTTCATTATATCGGCAGCCTTTTTGTTGATTGCGTCAAATTTAGCCTCATCACCACCCAACTCTTTTAAAGTTTTTTGGGTAGACTCATATGCAGCTTTGTTTTCATCTGATGGGAACAAATAAGATACCACACCAGCTTCGTTGTGTTTACCACTCATATCAGCCAAAGCTCGGTCTTTAGCCCCACCCCTCATAGGAACATCAATTCCTTCTTCTTGGATGATTTTGTTCATCTCTTCACTTACCGATGTACCACTTGCACCCGTGAGGTGTTTGTAAGGTAAAGCGCTGTTTGGTGATAGGTAAATCTTCTTACCACCAGCGTGTCCTTCAATCAAGTTATTGTCAGCCAATTCACGAACCGCTTGAACTCGTTCTTCACGAGTTTTTGCATTTACAAATTGGTCCCAATTTTGTTTTAAGACTTCAGCTCGTTGTAAAGTGTTTTCATCTTGACCAGCCAATAACTCATCAACTTTAGCTAATCTAGCTTGTTCTGATTTTACAGTTGCTGATGGAAATTGTTTTACTTCACCTTGTGGTTTGTCTTCTTTTTCCTTTTGGGCTTTTTCAATCTCACCCTTGCTTGGTGTAGTATGTGTTTCTGGGTTTGGTTTTTTAACCGTGTATACGTTGCCAGACTTTTTGTTCTTTACCCAACTATCTTCATCAAGGTCTTGATGTTTTTTCTTTAACTCATCCTTTTCGGCTTGAGTCAACATATCATACTGGTCCAACTCTTTTTCAATATCAGTTGGCTTTTCTTCTTTTTTTGGTGGAATTGGACCACCACCTTCTAAAATAGCAACAACTAACTCTTTGGCTTTCTTCTCATCAAACTCTTCTAAAAGAACTGAATACAATCCTGCAACCGCCCTTTCGCTCAGAGGATTTTTATAAAGTTCGTATCCGACTTCATTCCACCATTTTTTTGAAATACGTTCAATGAGTTTATTCATAAATATAAATATCAAATATGTGTTGTAACCATTTCTTTATAATTGTCCCCTACCTCAATTCCAACAGGAAACCCATCTTTTTCCATTATTGACTTTACTTCACTAATATACGTTGAGTCATCCGAACGGACATCAAACAAAATTGAGTCATAAGTGTAAAGTATTGGTAGAGAGCCGTTGGTTTTGATTTTAGACAATTTATCAAGTATAATTATATTCCTTTCGGTCTCAACGGACTGAAGAATGTAGTTAAATAGCTTATTTTTGTTTAAATCATTCGAAAAAACTATTTTCCGTTTGAAGATTGGTGTATAAACTACCTTATCTACTAAAAATTGTCTCCATAACGTTTCAATATACTCTGCAGTTTTACTGAAAAACGGAATGTGTTTGTATTCATCTTGAACACCACCATATAATTGTCGGAAGGTAATTGCTTTTGCGTCTTTTAGGTCAGCCCCATATTGGTCAGCCAACCATTGGTGGGCTTTTATATCAAGCGGAATGTCTACACCAATGAGTTTACCAATAAGCCGTGGGTGATATCCATCAAAGTCAAGTTGGTATAACTTACCCCCTTTAAATCGTGAAATAAACCTCTTACGAACATCACCATCTTTTGGTAGAGCAGCATAGTTGACACCCCCAAATGTGTTAGATGGTCGTGAGGTTGTAGTCAACATATTGTATTGGGTGTATTCCATACCACTTAAAGTATGAAGACCACTTAACTCAATCCAATTTAAAGACTTTGGATACAATTGTGCAAACTTACTTGGATTTACATCAGACCATTTCTTTTTCCACTCTTGGAATTGTTCGTAATGTTTCCAAATTGGAATTAGGTCATTACCTCGTGGAGCTTTTCTCCTACGGAAGACGGTGTAGATTGGTTTCTCATCTACCTCGAAATCTGACGCCTGATGGAATAACTCCATTTCAAGGTCGTACATATTATTTACGAACTCATAGTGGTGTAGGAACTCTTTAAGACCCACTACCCAGACTTCTTTAAACTGACTGAAATCTATCTTATCACTTACACAACTTGCATCTATGTTGTTGTAGTTTACAAATAAATCCAATTCACCATCGGAAATCAAAACAGCAGACAAACGAGAAAGGTGTGGGTGTTTCTCCAAACTTGAAAGAATGGGAAATACCAACACCTTGCTTGACAGGGCGGGTATATTTTTATGCAATCTCTCGTTTGTATCTACTATCTTCACGGATACAAATATACGAATTTATTTTGAAAGTTCCAAATCACGGAGGACTTTTTGTTCTTCCTCCCACTCATCGGCTTGAATTTCAATGTCTCTATACTCCCACATTATCGGTAGAGAGTTACAAACATTCCAAAGTTTTCATCAAACACTTCGAGAAGGTGTTCGTAGTCACCACTCATCATTTCTTTGGTAATCTCATTACCATCTAAACCTAATTGTTTAGCGAGGTTCTTAGCAGTTCCAAGAAGGAAATAGGCGTTACCTTGGGGACCGGTGAGGTCAATTTCAATACCTCGTGTTTGGGGTTTACTTACGATAGCCATATCTGATTATTTTACGATTTCAATCATTGACAAAGGAACAGTGTAAGAACCGAAACCATTAAGGAGTTTAAGAACCGCCTTGGTTCGGTTAATCTTTTCAACACGAAGTTGTTTACCAAACAACTTGGGGTGGTTAACCTTAACATTAGCACCCAAGTAAAGTGCATCCTTTACATCAAGAGCAACTTCATGTTTTTTCATCTTAATGACTTCAATCAACTTGGCGTTCAAGGCACGGAGTTCTTCGATGGACATTTTGTTTAATTCAGCGTAATTCATTTTTTACTTTTTAATTAACTATCACTTACAGAACAAATATACGAAACTTATTGGAACTGCAAAACTTTTAATGTTAAGAAATTGTTAAATTTTATTTAAGGTTATCAATTTTGATACTCAACTTAGCGATTCGTTTGAGGAGGGTCTTCATATCTCGTTTAGGCCAGTCAATGTACCAATTTTTAAAGTCTTTGATACTATCTTCCAAGAACTTCTCATCACCATCTCGTTTCCAAGCTTCGTATCTCCAAGAGTACATACTACTCTCTTTCATCGCCTCAATCAGTTCTGAACGATTCATCGCTGAGTAGGTGTTGAATGTAGTTTGTTTCTCCTCGTATGTCTTATTGAGGTAATCCAACTCCTTTTGCAATCGTTCAATGGTTTTCATCTTCTTTTGTTCAGCCACATATTCACTAGCCAAATCACCCCACACACGCGGCATCTTACTCTTAACGATGTATCGGTAGTGGAATCGTTGGATGTTGTAACCACCAGCGGTAATAGCTTCGGTAACGAAGTGGTAATTAGTTCCTTCTCGTTCAATACCGGCTGAAATCTCAATACCTTTAGGACCACCATACCAATTGAACCCAACCAACTTATCGGTGGGGAGGATGTAGTTTTGAAGGGCTTTCATTAGGTCAATCACCAAACTCAAACGAATCATTTTCTCAAAGTGGGGAGTGATGTTCAACTCTTTACCAGTCTTTTTAAGGTGGTGGGCTTTCTCACTCTCAATGATTTGAGCGGTGAGTTCACTAATCGGTTTCTCTAACTGATGGAGGATTTCTTCTTTGATGTTTTTCATATCTCTCTTATTACATAGTAAAGATACGAAATAATTTGGAACTACCAAATTTCTAATGTTATCAAATTGTTAAGTTTTTTCGGAACTCCACAAAGTTTGTTATGTAATCTTTGATTTGCGGAACATCACGTTCAGCCAAATTAACCAATCTTCGGTTAGTATCCTCAACTCCGGGCTCGGAGCCCGAATCGTTTACAGCACCTGTAATTTTCCAAGGTATGGTTGTTTTGTAAAAATGTTCGTTTTTTGCTTTCTTATAATCCTTTACTGATGTTTCCATAAGAACATTGTTGAATTTACTTTTTACAAAGTATCGTGATACAAATCCTTTTAGATAATCAGTTTCGGTTGGAATTGTTTTTGAATATGTTGGAAAGAAATACTCCGATATTGGTTGTTTCTTTGGCAACTTGTCGTAATCAAAAGATGTTTTGATTTCCTCTTGTGTAATGTCTTTATATGGGATGAGTTTTTTAGATACATCTCTAACATATGAAGATTGTGTAAATACTTCACCGGTTGTATAGGTATGATACGACCCAATAAATTCTTTACCATCCTCGGTCATCCATTGTTTTCCGATGGTGTATAATCCTTTTTGGATTTTTCCTTCTGGGTAATATATTCTTCTTCTGCTCATCTTATGTGTTAATCATCATATAACCAACAATAGTAGTGTCCCAATTACCATCTGACACGGAGTGTTCAATTTCACCAACTGCGAAGAACACATCACCAAATCCACCAGGTAAGTTATCAACGGTAAATGTATTGAAGAATTGAATACCATCTACACCATCAACGGTAACACTCAAGTTAATAGAATATGGAATACCCTTACCTTTTGGAAAAGCAGTACCCATAAAATATTTTCTCAATACAGTTCTAAAATCACTAACTTCATTTTCGTTGTAGTTATCACCCATTTGTTTGATTTTATCACCCAAAGCGGTTGCAGCATCCTCCATAGCACCGGAACCACCTGTTTTTTCTTTTGGTGTACAATTAAAAACATTATTTACAGCGTTGCTTGGGTATTTACCACCACCGCCGGTGTAAGCAATAGCAGACATTTCAGCATCCAAATTGGATGACATACTAATACCTTTTAAAATTGAATTTGGAGTAAGGGTTTTAAATGTGTATCCAGCACTTTTACCACCAACTACATCATTATGTCGGTTTACGATTGTGTATTGTTTATTACCAGGCGATTGTAATGGATTTGATTGTAAATAACAGTTTACAACGGCTCCCGTTTCATTCTCCAATTCTTTAAACAACTGGCCCATAAATTGGTGAACTGTATAAGATGCTTGTTCACCCTCTTTTTTTCTCTCAAATAATGTTTGTTCAATTCCAATCAGCAATGCGGTTGAAATCCAAATGTCTTCAACTTTACCCGCAGTTCCGCCAATTGCACTAAAATCATTTATTGAACCACCCGTACTTTTGTAATTCGCTCCTTGACCCGGTAACAATATTTTTGCAGGGTCTGCTGATTTTATTCTTGAGTCGGTAAAGTATGTGGCTTCGTTTGATACTATTGTACCATTTGGATTTAACACGGTGGTATTAAGAAAATTTACTATTTGTTTTAACTGAACAAAAGAAACAACCAACTCATTTGCACTACCAAGCGATGTAAACATTTCCCAAGCACTTGCTTCTTTTTGGATTTTTATAACACCATATCCACCACCACCGCCGGTGATTGCTGCAGCAATCCCGCCAGATGTTCTAGCTTGACCTTCTTCCAATCCATCGTTTGTTACACCACCACCTTCATCTCTACCAAGCCCCAATGCTTGGTCAGCAGCAGCTTGTAATTGAGCAGCAATACCATAATATTTTATCTCATTACCTTCATCATCTTTTGATGCTACTGATGATTTTGATGGTTTGATAGTAAAACCACCCGCGTTTGCTGTTTTAGCTAAAGCACTAGCACTACAAGACCAAGAACCATCTAAATTATAAGACCAACTAAAATTGTAAATTACACAATCGGTAATTTTTATGCTACCAAATCCATTAGTCCAACCAAAATCAACAGTTAAATAATTTCCAGGAATCATAAACGCAGAAGATGCTGCTTTAAAATCACCACTTGAATAAACCGTATATTCAAAAGTAATATCCCACATAGTAATGTCGGAAATATCACCGCTACCTTGGTTTTTGGTTGTAATAGATGTTAAATGTGGTTTTGGAACATATCTACCAGCTCTTTTTAATGCAGCTTCATCACCTGTTCCAAACGAAATGCTATACGCACCTGCTTTACAATTAAACCCATCGTTTGTACCTGTAAAACTAACCGTACCATATGCTCTTCTTTGATGTAACCATTCTAATGCACGGGCTGAAGTGGATGTTCCCGCAACCCAACCTTCTCTGGCTGATAGCGTTCCAGCCGCACCAAAACCACCAGGAGTTAACATTCCCATAACTTATACTTTGTTTAATTCATTAAATTGAGTTACAATATCTAACGGGTTTGCCGGAATACGAATTTGAGCCCCAACGGGTACTGAAAGGTCACCCTTACCAATATTATTTGCTCTTGCAATAATCCACCACAATGAGGGGTCCTTGTAATAAGTCCAAGCAAGGTTATCTAATCGGTCGGACTCCATACCAATAATATATGTGTCTTCAAATGATGGTTCAATCACAGGATATTTTACAGTCTTGCGATATCTTCTACCAGTTGAGGTTTTTAGTATTTCTATATCAGTATATCGTTCCATTATACTCTTGGTTCAAAAAATTTGGTTAATCCACTTGATGGAGTTCCACTAAACTCACTATTGAATGAATACAATGCAAGTCCATTTACATCATATCTTCTACCACCGGTAGCACTGCCCGGTAATAATGTAAGTGAAATATTCACATCAATTCCCATAGGTAGTTCACCCAAATTACCATCAGCGTTTAAGTCCCACGGATGGTCATCGTTATAAGTATAAGTCAACGCAGTAATAATTGATGGAACACCACTTGAACCTTTACCCCAAAGGTCACCCAATCGGAAGAACACCAACTGACCGGAGTATGGTCCACCTGAATAATCAGGTAAGGTTAGTTTTGCAAGTTCTTGCACTTTTAACCACATATTCTTCATTTCTCTTCGTGAGTTTGCGTAAACCTTAAAGTTAAATGTAAGTGTTCGTTCAAACGACTCATACATATAACCTTGGTCAGCACGGCCTGGATATTTAATTGGATTGTATGATGGTGAGTATGTTTCCGTAAGACCAGAAATAGTTGAACGGAATTGAATTATTTTTGAACTATCTTGAGCACCACTTCTATTGTCATATGCAAAGAATAGGGTTACATAGTCTGGTGATACTGTACTATTGTCGTTAAATATAGTATTATTGAGTGGGTCTACTGAAGTATCATTTGCAAATTTCTTAACCGAATCAGCACCACTTAAATATTTTGCAATTTTCTTATCAATAGTAAGAGGATTTGGTATTTCATAAGTAGCGTGTAGGTTTGCTAAATTATAGTTTGCTTCTTCAGCAAGGTCAGCTTTAACACCCTTTTCATACAAACCTCTAAAATCACTTGCTCTTTGACTTGGATATTCTTCTGCTCTCTTTTTGATAGTTCCGTATGTTAAAAACTCATAATCAGCAATATCTGGCTGATTACCATAAAATCCATCTGATTTTAATAAATTTGGTTTGTCTTGGTTTTTAACATCAATAGGAATTGGAGATTGTTCTTTTGTTTGACTTACAAGATTTCCGTTTTTATCATCAGGTAAAGTTTCGGTGTATGTTTTAAACCCAAGGAGTTTGAATGGGTCGTACTTTTGTTTAAACTTTGCTGTTTTGTCGGCTTCTTCTTTACTTGCATTGTTAAACGTATTCTGATTACTACGAGTTGTAGTAGTTACCCCAATACCATAAACCGAACCAAATCCACCACGAGCATCCGTAGCCAAAACGAATGGTAAACCAGCACCAGTGAATGGTAATTCAAGATATAAATTTTCAATTTTACCCGAAGTGTATCTACCTCTATCATCACTTGGGAACACACCCTGTCTATCAGGTCTAAATCCAATATGTTGACCTGCAATGGTTGCTAATAAATTTGTCGGAGTCCAAGTTTTTCCCCATCTCTGGCTTCTCTGCATTCCAACTTGTTTCAACGCCCATACAATGCCACGAGGTGTTAATAGGAATTGTGTAATTCTTGCAACATCAAAAGCAGCTCGTACAGTAGATGTAACAGCACCACCACGAACAAAGGATAATCCACCAAATCCGTAATTGAACTCTTTGCCTTTTCCGTTTTGAATACCTGTAATGATAAATGGTTGTTTAATCATCCAAGTATTGAACGAGTCTTCTTTTAACAATCCGTGAGCATTACCGCC
>Ga0222714_10005353_pt1 | contig 12256 bp, 12 predicted proteins | sample C33_3DmetaG_FD_165048 | JGI IMG/M metagenome (GOLD analysis project Ga0222714, IMG submission 165048) | Estuarine water microbial communities from San Francisco Bay, California, United States - C33_3D | ecosystem: Environmental > Aquatic > Marine > Unclassified | place: USA: California... | reverse complement strand
CAAGTCTTCGTGGAAATCCTTTTGTAAAAACAACCTTTTAGCAGACACGATTGTTGAGGATATTTTACCCAAGATAAATACCATCTGTTTCTTATCCTACAAGTTGATAAACTTCCATTTTACACGTCTTTTGGAAGAACACAAACCCTTGCCTGAAATAAAACAAAATCTATTTTATCAAGCGTGTTGTATGGTTTCGCAACTCAAATATACAAAGGATACTACGGATACAACCACCGAACTATATGAAAGTTTTTCACAGATGAGGGAGTTTATGACTGATGCTTTACCTGCTCGTGATTATTTATGTTTAGGATACATTACCAACCTGAATAAATTACAACTCACGATGGCAAATAATCATTTGAAACTGAACTTTTATAATCGGTTTCGTAAATATTTGAAATTACGAACTGGTGAAACTGATAATGCTGTTGTATATCGTTGGTTGAAAGATATTTATGAACCAAAATACGAAGGAAAGAACACGTTTATTTTGTATATGCGTGAATGGTTGAAATACACACCAACTGAAGCAAACATCGTAAAACATTCCAATCACTTTGTAAAGATTTACTATTCTATTTTGAAGGAGTTTGAAAAGTATCCTGATACAAAAGGAATACGAACCTTTACTTTATTACCACACAAGCACGGATTTACGCAATCACATATTACCATTTGTAATACTGGTTTAGAAAACACACTCAAATACATAGCAAAGAAACTAAAAGTAGAAAATAGTGATGTTGAAAGTGGTTTAGATGTGAAGAAGTTTTCTGAAAACAGCGAAGAATATTGGAGGGAACTTTTCAATATCAATCGGTATGAAACGAAAAACAAGAAGTTTGGATTTACAATTTTAACAGACGGAAAAAGTATTGTATTACAGATGAGAAAACCGAAACAACCTGATACACCTGTTCGTGAATACACAGAACAACAATACGATAATTTTATCGGTATTGACCCTGGTGTGAGAGCACTCATTACTTCTTATGATACAAATGATAAAATCATTCAAGTATCAACAAAGGAATATCGTCATAAAAGCAAAATGATTTATGCCTGTAAAAAACGTGTAGGGTGGTATAAAAGGTGGGAACATTATGAAGAATGGAAACTCATACCAACCATAAAAACCAGCAAAACAAGCGTAATGAAGGAATATTTCAAATACGTATTTCCACGAATGCGAACCTTTACGGAGTTTCATACAGAAAAAGGGTTTCGCAATTTGAACTTCACTTCCTATTGTAGAAGCAAAGCAACCTTAGCAAAAATATGCGAACGCATAGGAGGAGGTAAAAATGTGAAAACATTAGTAGGATTTGGTGATTATTCGCAACAACACGGTTTAGTAAAATCACATCCAACAACACCAATTTTACGATTGAAACGAGAACTTCGTAAGTATTGTAAGGTGATTGGAATAGATGAATACAACACCAGCAAAACGTGTTCTTCGTGTAGCAATCCTATTGAGTTATATAGAAACCGTATTCGTAGGAAAAAGAAGGGTGTTTTAGAACCCATAGCAAGAATGTCTAATATCCATAGTGTAATCCGTTGTAAAACCAACGAGTGTAAATTATGCTGTCTGGATAGGGACATCAACGCTTCAAAAAATATATTAGGGTTGCTTCTCAATCAGTATAGAGGAGAAGAAAGACCAGTATGTTTCAAACCAGCAAAAATTGGCGTTATACCTCGCAAGAGTGATAAGCGACCAAAGGCGTGCGATTCGCCATTACAACCTTGTTGATTTATTTTTACGGATATTTTGTTCCGTTTTAAATTACCAAGGGTGTAATCAAATATGCGGATCACCGCCATAATGTATTTGTGTAAGTGTAATCAATTATATTGTGATTACATTTACAAGTGGTTAATTCTATACATATTTATCTACAGAATCTCATCTCACCGGTGGTTGTAACGGTAGGAGTATTTTTATTTGGATAACCCAACTTATCTTTTATCGTATATCCATTCGCTGGTACATTATACGCCAACGCATTTGCTACGTGTAATCCATAAGCAGAAGTGTAGGATGCTGCGGTATTAGTAATAGTATCATATTTAATTCGCGCGATTTTAGAACTTGACGTGACTGCCCCTTGTTGTGCAAACTGCGGGTTATTTGGTTTGTAGTAAACACGATTATAACGAGGTTTTATTAGCGGTGACACAGCTGAGACGAATGTCTCATCCGTAGTATTTGTATTTGCAGATGGATATGTAGCAGATGCAAACCCGATTACAGTCTTAAATTCATTATCTAGGATAGTAACCTGTGGAGTAGTACTAACTGTGGGGGTTGTCCATTCGGTTGTTTCTGACACATTCAACTGAGTCGTTATGAAAGCCTTTTTGTAATTATTTGAAAGAACTAATGCTGCGCTAATTGGCGATACGGTTAATTCAATATTTTCGGTTGTGTTATTAAACACTATATTTATCAAAAATACCTTAGTTTGGTTATTCTCTCGTTGATAATAATGACGATTTGCAATCATTGTATTGTGTAAGAGATTGTTGAGATCCTCAGTGTCATAGTAACCAACTGGCACAGTCACTGTAACTGTCGCTGGCGGCGTGGTATTCGTCTCAACACTCGTTTCTGGATCTACAACTATGGTTGGTTGATTCACCCACGTATATTGAAAGCTAGTTGGAGCTGAGAGATAGAATTTTTTACAATTAGTTAATGTATTGCTTGCATAAATATTGTTTGTTGATAAACTGTCTCCTGGCGTTGCAGATGAATTCCCTGTACGAATGTAATAATATTGATTTTGATTAAACCCACGATTGCGACTGTTTATGTACTGTTGAGTATTTGTATAATAAGTTGCCTTGTCATTTGATAAATCAAACTGTTTTTTTATCATTCCGCCACTGCGTAAACGTCGCAATGCATTCGATTGAGTGGTGCCTACACTCTCAGACGGACAGTTAGCAGATTGGCTGCACATATCTTCTACCCATCCTTCCAAAGTTAGTAGTTGTGCCCACCCGGCGTTAGAATCTGTACGTGTTACAGTTAATACATTATCTTTAACGCTTACTGAGAATGCATCTGTCCAAGAGGGGTCTTGTGCATTTGTAGGAACTGAACTTACCTGAATATTATAATATGGAATCGTCACTTGTTTCGTATTTGTTAGTGACGAACCAATGTCAATATGAACACTATGCAATTTTACATTCAAGTGTTGCGTATTAACTAAACCGCCGGATTTACCATCGTTTATAGACGAGTTTGTTATACTGCCACCAGGCATATTCAATATTTCAATACTCATTGATTTTCGTTCGTTGCAAGTTAAATCCGATGGCACAACAATCTCGCGACGATATATTTTAAGCGGACGTCCACCACGTTTTTTGAAAATATTGTTACCCACTATTAGATTTTCATCAATCGCCCCGTTCTTTAAAATGGAACTTGATATTTGGTTAAATGTTCGTCCTTTCCAAGAAATAATTTCGTTTATACCAATATTTGAATTAGGAGACATATTATATATTATATATTATATAGTAGATATAATTAGTATGAAATATTCGGCGAAACTGTATGGCATAGTTCTCGTTGGGATAATAATAATCGTTGGATATACGGTATTATCAAATGGGTTATTTAAGAGCAATGAAGGTATGAATAATGAATCGTCCGCGACAACTCCTACAAAAAAAGAGGAAGCCGCTAAAAAGACAATCGATAAGTTAAAACACGAATTAGATCAATTAACTCCCGATCTTAATGCAAATAAAAAAGAATTGGGGAAGATTCAAACAAGGATCGAATTGTTATCTAGTCAAGTTCAATCCAAACAATCAGAGATTGATAAAATTCAAAATCAAATCGATGTTGACAACCTGGCGAGAACCGGATAAATTATTTTTATGCAAAACAAGATAAACATAATTCATTTACATTATTAGCGTAAATGAATATTATATTAAATGCCAACGAAATATCGTTACACAATGTAGTTTTAGCTGATAAGAAACGTAATGTTGTAATTGATGGGACGTTCGCTAAGATTATATACTCAAACGAGAATGTTGTTCTAAGTGGGATATATCTGAATGTTCCATTTATGTCGCTTAAACTAGTTAATTGTGAGAACGATCGTTTTTTACAATATAATTCGTCTGATCCAACCAATATTCGCATTATACAGGAATTCTCAAAAATCGAATTCCAATTGCTTGACTACTACACAAAATTTAATAACCTTCGTACCAATATATCAACCAGTCTGGCAAAACGACTTCAATCTGGCAAAATTAAAATTTCTAGCCTAAATAATGTGTGCCTAAACGAAAATATTACAATAGTCGTTAAAATATCTGGGATATGGGAAACTCTCAATGAAATCGGATTAGCCGTTAAAATTGTCCCTATTCAAAAAATAGTTGTATGAATCTAAAGACGGAGTCCAAGTCTCGGTCTGGCTCTCCCTGAAAACGGTTTGTTGCCGTTAGCCAAAGAATGTATTTTGGTTTGAACATCCGTTGAATTTGTCTTTGTTTCAAATGTAGTTATATTAATGAAGCCGGTCTTATCATCAATATTATATGTTAAATCCGTTATATCTGAAAATCCATCAGCAGTGTTCGTTGTGTATTTATCAAATTCAGTTCTACTTACAATGCGTTCAAGACCGTCTTTTAATTGCAAAATATTGCCATCAAGAATTGGGTAGAATTGATTGTAATCGATAGTTAAACCTGCTTTATCCACCCGTTGCTTCAACATATTGTCTTCATATCCCCAAGCCCAAAAATTGGGAAATCCATTTGTTTTTTCAAAATCGCCCGCTTTAATGGATACAATTCCGCCTAATGCAAATTTATAACCATAAAAATGTTTCACTGTACCCGTTTTTGTATCATAATTTAAAAAATTTTTGGTATATGGCATAGTATCTACATCATTAAAGACAAGGGTAATATTTTTATAATGATTTGGATATTTTTCTTTAACGACGAGAAATCCGATATTCTTCATTGCTCCGCGATTAAAATTTCGATGATCTTGTTGATGTGCAAAAAATATTTTGTAATCTGTTTTCGGCATATTCGATAATACTTTACCCATCTGCTCATTAAAAAAGTGTAAATGTTGAGGGCGGTCACGATATGGAATAATAAATATGATCTTTGGTATATTGTCCGGTTGTTGTGTTATTGGTTCAGGTTCTTGTACGATTATTGGTGCGGGTTCTTGTACGATTATTGGTTCAGGTTCTTGTACGATTATTTGTTCAGGTTCTTGTACGATTATTTGTTCAGGTTCTTTTACGATTATTTGTTCAGGTTCTTTTACGATTATTTGTTCAGGTTCTTCTACGATTATTTGTTCAGGTTCTTGTACGATTATTGGTGCGGGTTCTGGATTTACATTATATGTTATGGCTGCATTAAGTTGATTACTTTCAATTGCTCGTATAATTATTTTATTTTGCAACATAGACATGATATATGCTTCCATTTTGTTTTATTATATTATAGTATAATAAAAAATATTGGCTGAATAACATTATACGCGAAACCTTATTTGTATTTATCTAAAATAGATGCTGGCAATAATGATTCACGTATAAGGTCTAATTTTTTGAAACATTTGTTAATGGTCACTTCACTGACGCCAGAAACTGTCTTAATATCGGTCTTTGTTATATTCAAACCACAACTTTGTGCTATAAAATAAATTATTCCAGCAGAAATTGCGTGAGGTATGTTATCAGTGATTGTATTGTTCTGTTCTATTTTGAACGCAATAAATTTTGACAACATTGTTAATTCTGGATTAATACCAAGTTTGCTACAGTATCGTTCAACAAATGAACTTGGCAATGTAATGCATAAGTCAGCTTGTTTTGCTGGGTCAACATTCCGTTCAATATTATGAAGAATATTGACTGCAACTGAACAGCCAGTTGTTGCACTGGTTTTATCCAGTTTGAATATTTCCGCAATTTCGTGGGCGGTTCGCGGACATCCATTTACTCTACACGAAATATAAATAGATGCAGCTTTAATGCCGTCTCTATTCATACCTCTAAACATTTTCTGTTCAGATATATCTTTATGAATGCTAACAGCATCATCAATAAATATTTTTGGTATTCCCGCGTTTTGTGCCATAATCGTAATAAACTGAAACTCATCGTATAGTGATTTTTCTTTATGTGGCATGGATTGCCATTCCGTCCATTTACGAATTTTTTTCATCTCGTATGATGATTTATTGCTACACATCACTTTGCAACCGAACGATGATTGTACTAACAATGGATTAATTGGATTTCCACATCGTGTAGGGTCCTTTGCATTCTTATCTTCACTTCCATAGAAACGCCATTCTGGTGAAAAGTCAAGAGTATCTGTATACATGACTCCGCATTTTGCATTTACGCAAGTCGGAAATCCATCATCCATAATCATTAATGGCGATTTGCATAGATTACATATATCCTCGTTTTTATTATATACACATTCTATCGGGGGGTCTGCATCAGAGGATTCTTTTGTGATAGTTTTTAAATCAACATCAAAGACATTCCACAATTTTGACTTTGCCGACAAAGATAGATCATTTTTATTTTTTTGTGTTTTACGTGAGGTAGATTGTGGTTTCTGTGTTGAAATATTAAGCATTTATAAAATGAAATATTATTATGACAATTGATAATAATATTAAAAACGAAGCGAATTCAATTTTATGTCTCTATATTGTATAAATGGCAACAGTTGCATATTTTAAACGTAAAGTTGGCGATGCAATTACAGCTTCTGTCTCAGAAAATGGCAAATCACAATCCGAAAAAATAACAGAAGAGACTTGTAAATTACTTGCAGATAAAATACCCGATATTACCACTAAAATAGCGAATGGTATCCTTGCTGATTTAAAAACAAAAATTGATAGTGAGGCATTTAGTACAGATTTTGTAAATGTTCTCCAACGAAAACTTTTAGAGGAAAATAAAACGTCAGAACCCTTTTTAAGCAAATTTTCATCACTTTTTGATAAGATTATAAAAAAGGCTGAAGAAAATAAAGAGAATGAAAAACAACAAGGGGGTGCAGAGGCAGTTGAACCCGTTGCAGAGGCAGCAACCGCAGTTGAACCCGGCGCAGAAGCAGCAACCGTAGTTGAACCCGTTGCAGAGGCAGTTGAACCCGTTGCAGAAGCAGCAACCGCACTTGACACCGGTGCAGATGCAAATCCAAATCAATTGGGAGGCAATGCGAAAAGAACCACGCGTCGTGGTAACCATAAGGTTAAAATGCAAACACGTAAGCATAAGCGCCGAACAAATAAACGGCGTAATAAAAAAGGCAATATTATCTAAATGAAACCTTTTTTTCGATGGTTTCTAACATTTCTGGGTTGTACACTAATTTACCGGTTGGTTTATAACTATTTGCATCGGAATATTGTTTTTGCGATTTTGCGTTCGGGTTTGATTGCTTATCACCTAACATGATAGAATTCACATCCTCATCCCCATCGTCATCGCTATCATCTGACTTTTTTTTTACGACATTGCCTTTCTCGTCAATTACAACGCCAGTTTTCTTTTTTACTTCATTGCGAACATACGATGGAATCCAATTTTTCCAAGATACAAACAATGTATTTGGATGCATATACCGAACGTAAAAACCATTTGTTTCTAACTGTGCAACTAAATATCCGGTGCAATCACCATTATCATATACAGGTTCGCCAAATATATATTCAGGAACAATAAACCATATATGTGTATCGTTTGATCTACTGCGCGCTACAGTATTAATTCGTTTATGTACACGATTTAATAATTTATTATATATACTTAATTGTTTCAAATCCCTGCGTTGTTTTTTCGCAAATAGATTATCAATGTTCATTTTTTGAACAACATCCTCCTCTTCGGTATTTATAAAAACGGACATCGTGCTAATATATATGCATAAGAAAAAACATAGAATCATATTACGTAAATAGATTAGAATTATCTCTGTATGAGTAGCGAACAGAATGATCAAGAAACTACCAGCATAAACAATAATGAAAGTACTATAATAAAGCATATCGTTTGTTCAGGTGGTGGAGTAACTGGATTTGCTTTTTACGGTGCAATTAAAGAAAGCTATAACCAAGGCTTATGGCATATAGATAATATAAAAACGATCTATGGAACCTCGGTTGGAAGCATTTTTGCAGTAATATTAACATTAAAATACGATTGGGATACACTTGATGATTATTTAATCAAACGTCCTTGGCAAAATGTCTTCAAATTTAATCTGTATTCTATATTTGAATCGCTTCAACGACGCGGCATTTTTGGCAGAGAGACCATTGTGGATCTTTTTTTGCCCTTATTTAATGGAAAAGATATTTCGATTGACATTACCTTGTTAGACTTCTATGAATTAACACAAATCGAAGTACATATGTTTGCAACTGATATTAATATATTTCAGATAACAGATATTTCGTATAAAACACACCCGAATTGGAAAGTAGTAGATGCAGTGTATAGTTCGTGTGCAATACCGATTATATTCAGCCCATTTTTTAAAGATAATTCGTGTTATTGTGACGGTGGATTATTGACAAATTACCCGTTGGAAGAATGTATTAATAACGGCGCTGCACCGGAAGAAGTCATTGGATTATGTCACATTTATAATAGCGAACATATAGAAACAGTAAGTTCTGAATCATCGTTATTAGATTACGTAATGACGATAATAAAAAAATTACTTGGTGCAAAGCTATCTGCAAAATCCTATAATATTGCAAAGGAATTTTGCATAAGTAGTCCGTCCATTTCGATTTATGACATTGTAAATACAACCAGTGATATAAATGAACGCATTCGGCTCATACAACAAGGCATTGATTGTGTAAAAACAACGATTGGAATGATCCCTGCAAAATAACAACTATTTCACAATAAGTTGTTATTTACCATATAGCAATCTAATCGAATCGAATCTAATCTAAAAGCATCGTGTTGACAAATCGTTCTAACGTCTTCGATGTAATCTTTGAATCAAATTCAATCGTGTTGGTATCTTTCACCATTTTTACAGTAGGATAAGATTCGATTTGAAATTTATTAGTTAAACTTGTTATCTCACTAGACTCTGCGGTGCAGTCAATGTCTTTGCATTTTATAATGTATCCGTTTATTTCCTTGTCATTGTATTGCTTTTTGAAGTTATTCCACTCGGGCAAAGCTTTTTTGCAATGTGGGCACCAATCGACATGGAAAAACATAACCTCCGCTTCTTTATTTCGACGGTTGGCGTTTGCTACATTCGCAAATTTGTTATCTAGTGTCTTCTTATAATAATTATTGTATGCGTAGTAAGACAATGCAGCAAATATCGAACCAAATATAATTATTAACAAATAGTAATAATAAGGACGGATTAAATTCCCAACGACTTCAACTAGACCAGGCATTCTATATATATGATTAAGAAGATATTATGTCAATTACAACGAAAAGTATTGTCTAAACCAAGCAAATTTTAGTAATATATTTATTTATCCGTATTCTATACAGTAAGTACAAAAATGGCAAACAACAAAACACGTAAGTGTGTGCGTCGTCCGCAGAAAACAAAGAAAGTTTATTCAATTACTGACTATGAAAGCAATAATGGTATGCTAACAACTGTCTGGGGTCCCGGAATGTGGCACGCTCTACATACAATAAGTTTTAATTATCCGGTCAATCCAACAAAAGATGATAAACATAATTATATGAAATTTATATTAAATTTAAAGTATGTGTTGCCGTGTGGAAAATGTCGTAAGAACTTTCGTAAAAATTTAAAACATTTACCACTTACCATCTCACAAATGCAATCAAGAGAGACTTTTTCAAAATATATATATAATTTGCACGAGCTGATTAATACAATGTTAGGCAAAAAATCTGGATTATCATATGCAGAAGTAAGAGAACGATACGAGCATTTTCGTGCTAGATGCGGTCAACCAATAGCTGATATGTTAAAAAGATCGATTTGCAAAACGCGTAAATCTGGTAAAAAAATCGAGAACGGATGTACTGAACCGTTATATGGTGAAAAATCAAAATGCATATTAAAGATTGTACCAAACGATGAAAAATGTGATACGTTTCAAATCGATGAGAAATGTATCAAACAAAAACTACTATAATGCGAAAGAATTATTTAGTCATTTCATCAGCGTAAATATCGTATCTTTTAGTAAGAAATATATAGGAACTCTATATATACGAATTTAATATAGATGGTACAACCGAAACTGAAATCAACAACGACAATTAATGCAGATGAACCGCAAAATGACTCTTGTGGTCCAACAGATCAATTCTGTAATGCGAATAATAAAAAGCGTCCGAAGTCTGTACCATTTTGGGGCGAGAACCCAAATATATTATTTAATCAGAAATATTTGTTCGAATTCTTTCCAGTAGAAGATATGACATATGAACAGAAGTTAAACTCGGTAACGAGAACAGTTATACTATTAACTTTGGTCGGTTCTCTATTATCTCGTAGTATTCGCACATTGATTGTTGGAGCCATCACCGTCGGATCCATTTATATTTTGAATTATTACCACGAAAAAGAGAGAAAAAAAATACAAACTAAAACCACGGCAGAGGAAGTTAAGGAAGGATTTGAAAGTCCGGCGATTGCCTATTTAAACGACAATAACATCAGCATCCCGACTGATGCGTTTTTGACACCGGACACAAGCAACCCATTCGGCAATGTAATGATGACAGACTATGATTATAATCCAAATAAAAAACCGGCTCCTCCTGCATTTAATAACAAGGTAAATGCTGAGATATTAAAAAGTGCAAAACAATTAGTAAGTGATGCGAACCCCGATCAGCCAAACATTGCAGATAAATTATTCAAGGATTTAGGAGATAATTTCGCATTTGAACAATCCCTCCGCCCCTTTAATTCAAACCCTAGTACAACTATACCCAACGACCAACAATCATTCGCGGAATTTTGTTACGGCAGTATGATATCGTGCAAAGAAGGCAATCAATTTGCGTGCGCAAGAAATACCTCTCATTATACGAATTACTAGAATTGTCAGGTTTAGACTGTTATTTAAGTAATGTAAAATTCATTTACTTAAATAAATTCATATATTAGAAAATTCATTCTCTAACTATAATATAATAAGTGAATTACAATGTCTTCTACTAGTTCGTATTTCTTTAATAACGCCGGACGCATTGGTGCCGATGTTACTGACCAGTCACAACGAAATGTTTATAATACGCGATTTACTAATTACACCCTATCAGATTATTTTAGCGATAAAACCACCGATAGTCACGTTAAATTTGCCACAAAACAACCCGCGGTTATGTTTAGCGGAACAACTCACGGTTCCGGAATACACAGCAGCGTAGTTGATGACGAATCAATCTTGAAGTTAAAGGTTGAACAAGACCACGCAGTAGAGAAACTCCAATTGTTTCAGCGACCATTTTTAACTGTTCCATACCTCGGACGCGGCAGTTGCGACCCAGCATTGGAGTCTCAATTGTTACAAGGCGAAATGATCTCCGACAAGAAGAGTGCATCTACCATTATGGACAAGTCATTCTCTCAATATGCTCTTTATCCTACTGATAAAAAGATGGAGGAACGCGTGAATAATGCAGCGCATACCGTAGAAGAGGCAGCTCTTGATGGTTGGGTCCGCGGTGGTATGTCCACTCGCGAAATGTCAACTGATGAGATTATGAAAAAGAACAATCGCCCCAACGCATCCTTTTAATTGATATAAGCTATATTGTCAATACAACATCCAGTGTGTTTTTTATATTTTATGTAATGAATATAAAAAATGGTTGCGTTACTTATGTAGATAGACATGTTTCAATATAAGCATAATACAAAACGTAAAGCAAATACGCGTAGTAAAAATATTATTATTAAAAATGAGGAAGACAGCGATGCGTCTGATGCCGACAATGACGATTATGCAAGTAAGACTATCATGAAAGAAAATAATCACATTTATTTTCATTCAGAAGTAAATCGAGAGGCGATTTTTGAAATGATTACCCATATTCGCAAAGCTGAAATTGAAAATATTGTATTGGCTCATAAACTAAATAGCGATAATGCTATTCCCATTTTCTTACACATAAATTCTTTCGGTGGATCGGTGTTTGATGCACTCACTGCAATTGATGTTATTCAA
>Ga0222714_10005351_pt1 | contig 12259 bp, 20 predicted proteins | sample C33_3DmetaG_FD_165048 | JGI IMG/M metagenome (GOLD analysis project Ga0222714, IMG submission 165048) | Estuarine water microbial communities from San Francisco Bay, California, United States - C33_3D | ecosystem: Environmental > Aquatic > Marine > Unclassified | place: USA: California... | reverse complement strand
TGCGTTGAATTGCTTCAAGCTGTCCACGCCGATACCAGAATTGTTTCTCATCAGGGATTGTAGTTATGTCAGCTAAGATATCAGCATTGTCTTGGATATCTTCGATAAACTGTTTCCACCCATCACGAGTAAACAAATCTAGCAAATTCTCATAATATACCTGTAATTCTTTGTCCATCTCTTTTTCCTTTCAAGTGGAGAGATGTCGTTATTATACCACACTTTTACTGTTTTGTCAAGTTTTTTTGTCGCATTTGCATCACTGCAATTCGCTCATTACTCTTGATATCTGCCTCCTTGAGCATCAGTTCAGCAATCTTGGCTCTACGGGCAAACTCAGAGTCATCCTCTGACCCAGACTGTAGGTTGGTCGAGATTGCCGCCACAACTTTAGCTTTAACAACCTCTGGTTCCAACTGGGCTTCTGTAGCCAGTTTCTGCGCCCGAGCCTGTGCCTCCATCGTCTGAGCCTGTACAAGTTGAAGCTGGGCTTGCGCCATAGCCATCTGCTGCTGCATGTGGGCTTGCTCCATCTGTTGAGCCTCTGGGTTAGGCTGCATACTCTGTTGCAACTGAGCCATCAACTCCTCACGGTTGGTCAGACCCATGTTGTCAATAACAGCAGATACCAGCATCGGGTACATTGGGCTATTCTGACCCAGGGTTTGTAATAGTTGTACAAGTTGGGTAACTTCATACTCACGGGCAATAACGCCCAAAGAGGAAGATGGTACAAACTTGTAATCTGAAACAGGATAATGTTCAGGGTCAAATTGCATATACCGCCATGCCGTCTTCTCAATCATCGGGATGAGAAAACTCTCTTGGAAGTTAATCAATGTACGCTTGTGGCGCTTGATAATAGCTCCCATAGACATAGATACAGCGCCAGCGGCAGCGTCCCCATTGATAGTGCCGGGGATACCAGCAGCGTCAATAGCGCCTGTAGCCATCTGTACCATCTTCTGCAACTCACCAGCTTGGGCAAAGGTAACTTGGTCGAGGTTGCCAAACTTAAATGGCTGCAAAATCTCTGCTGGGTTACCATTGGTGAGAATTGTCTTGCCTGGACGTACCTCAAGTTTAGCCCCACGAGGCATACGAGAAGCATCCATAGCAATCATTGGGTGAACGGTGAGGGCTAGGGCATCAATACGGGCGCGAAGCTCTGCATCCAACGCCTTTTGGCTGTTATACCCCTTCTCACACACGCCACGACCCCAGAAACGCCCAGGAACTACATCCCAAGGGAACGCCACAATGGGTCTATCTTGCATCATGTAGGGGTTTTCTTCGATTTTTAGCAGTTGACCACCGTTGGCGACAACCACAATAACCTCTACATACCCTTCCTCTTCAACTTCGTCCTCATCTTCCTCTTTTTCAGGCTTGATAGTCTTGGACATCTCGCTCTCATCCTCTTCCATGATGGCATCGTTGTACAAATGCCGAGGGATAAGACCATAATACTTGGTTAGACGTACCTTATCCTCATCAAAAGAGGTGATTTCTTTGTCAGGCTCAATGTCAGTGTCTGTCGAAGCACTCTCTAGCTTAACATCTAGGTAGATACCAGACTGAATCCCCATCTCAACCTGATGGCGAGGCACGAATTCGTCAATAGCAACACCCAAAGCATCGTCAATGGAGGTGGCAACAGGGTCAATCAAGAAGTTTTGAGGCAGAATGGGGCGTAGTTTAACCACAACCCTATCCTCAATGTTAACACCAACTGCCTGCATCGCCCCATCCATAATAGGTTGGGTAGCTGGCTTCATCTCCTTGACCTCTTCGATGACAATTTCACCGATGCCAGTGCCAAAAACAGCAGCATTCAGGATACACTCAGCGACTGCCTTACGAGTCTTGGTAAACTGGAAATCTTCTGATAGCTGTTCGCGCAAGTAGGCGACATCTTCCTTGTTAGTGTCACGGCGGTCATCACGAATGTCAAACCATTTACCACGCCCAAAGGTGGCTTCCTCCACTTCAGCAACAGAGCTTTCGACTGCCTGCTGTAGGGCTGGAGAGATTAGCCGAGAACGCTCACTCTCGCGTGTCTTGTCCTCAGCAGCCCAGATACCACGCCACAGACGATAGTACTCATCGAACTTATCTTCGTAGTTGGCACTGTAGTGGTCGCGCCATTGGTCTACCTTGGAGATAACCCAATTCTCAACCTTTTGGTCTACAAAGTCTTTTTCTTCCATATTTTAATACCCCGCAGTTGCGTCTAACATTTCATACTCTTCCTCTTCGTAGTCGAACGTGTAAGAAACTTTTGCAAGTTGCTCAATATACGACAGAGCGTCAGGAAGGTCATCATGTACTAGCTTATTGGGGAACTGAAATAACTGGTCTAAGAATTCGTTATTCCAATCACCCTTGTTAAGTTTTATATAACCGTTCTCAAATCTTCCTTGGAGCGCCCACACTACACGGTCTACTTTCTTCTTATTCCCGTGTGATAGCTCTTCAACCCTAAAGAAGGTTTGAGTACGCTTCATAATATCCGACAGGTATGGCATAACAGCCTGTTTTGCAATACCCTTCTCAATACCGACTGCTATCGGCTCATACTTCTTAACAGCATCAAATATAATCTTGGCTGTCTCCTTGACATCCCAACGACCATAGATGATATCTGCAACCCACCAGCCCTTTTCATTGGCTTTGACAATAGCAATCGCCGTACTGTCTAACCTGGAGTTTTTAAGCCCCTTTGTACCCTCATCCTCAAAGCCAGCTAGGTCAACCGCAATGTAGAAATCACCCTCTTTTGGCTCTTCCTCATCAAACTTAATCCACTCCTCTTTGAATAGCTCACCACCAGCCGCTTCAAAGGAAGCCATAAACTCTTGCCTGAAGCTGAAAGAGGACATACTCTTCTTAGCAGCTTCAATCTCCTTTGGGTCTAACAGCGGGTTATCAAACGAAGAGAAGTGAAACGATTTAAACGTAACATCCTCACCCTTTAACCCGTATTGGTACAAGTCATAAAAATGATTACGACCCATAGGCGTACCAATGAATAACGCCCTACCCTTTAAGTCAGCCAGCGCGGGACGTAAGATTTGCTCCCACACCTCTGGCTTCATATCTGCATACTCATCCAGCACCAGAAACTTTAGCGACACACCCCGCATAGTCTCTGGACGGTCAGCACCCTTTAGCGATATGGTTGCCCCGTTAATAAGTTTAATCTGCAAGTTGTTAATGTGACTCCCACTGATAACAGAGTGACCCACCTCAAGCAACACTTGCCACATAATGTCCCTAGCCTGCCCCTGTGTAGGAGCAACATAGAAGACATGTCCGCGCTCACTCTGTAGCGCCTCAACAATCAGTCGATATGCTGCGAGTCTACTTTTCCCCGTTCTTCGCCCAGCAGCCACGACATGAAACCTTGCGGGGTCATTCCAGACTTTCTGTTGCCACGGGAGTAACTCAATTTTTAAATCACTCACGAATCTTTATAGTATTTCTGTACAAAACAAGCTGCGTTAAAAGGAGTTTCATCTGACACATTTATCTCTAGTGTCTTCTCTGCACACAATTCTAAAGTAGGAACTTCAATTTGTGTTACCAGCCTGAAGTCGGGTGTGTTTGAGAACATAAACACTAGCACATAAAATTTAATCATTAGTATTGCTTCTGGTAAATATAGCCTCCGAACCTATCAAGGATTGGATTCCCTTGAGAATCCCTCCAAATGTTTTGTGGCGCAACTGGCTCACCCATAAATGACTTTGGTCTGATTTCGTTGTCGCGGTATACTTCATCAGGCATAACTGATGGTGGGTTTACAAGACCTCTGCCTGCCCCAGCGCCAATTGAAACTTCTGGAATATACTCCCGCATTACGTTGGGGATTACCTGGATTGGCTCTGTAATTCTTGCGGGATAACCACCAAAAAGGTCATCTCTTCCAGCTTTAAGAGCGTCCATGTAAGCTGCCCATTCAGGGTTTACTGTATCCCCACGAATTTCATCTTGGTTAGATGCAACAAAAGGCGGGTTAACAAAACCACGCCCAGCCCCAGCAGAAGGTGGAGGTGTTGGCACAGTTGCGTCAGGCATAAACCCTTGCCATTCAGCACTTACTGTATCACCCGGAACTTCTAAACCAAACTCAGAATTAGTTAGAGCCAAGAGAGGGTTGACAAAACCTCTTCCAGCGCCAGCCCCTACTGGTGTTTCTGTTGCATTAGCCTGACTGATAATACCTTTTTTAGTTTGTTGTGCTTTTGATTTAACAGGGTCTCTTTGAAAACTAAACTCAGCAGGCGCTCTAAAATTTACACTAGAGGTAGGGTAGAGAGGTTTACCAATATCCTTGGAAAACAAAACATCCCTGCCTTCCCCTGTAAAGTAGGAAACAACCCCTTCTTTAGAAACAAGGGTATCTGTAATCGTTGGCTGGTTTAAATCTTTGGCGGCTAAGTTGTAAGCAGCGGCTCTACGATTTGCCAATCCAGGGCTAGTGTACTCTTTTTTTGTCTTATCGTCAGTTACGCCAACAATATCTAACGTATCTTTTAGAGCTTCTTTATAATTACCAGCTTTTAAATTTTTAACAAAACTAGGGGCAATGTTTAACCCAGCATTGAAATGCGTATCTAACGCCACAATTTTCATTGACTCTGGTATTTTGTCCCACGTTGTACCCAGTTTCTTTTTAACTTCCGGTAGGTACTTTTGCTCAACTATACGTTTAGCGTAATCTCTATCTGATTCATTGGCACGTTTAGCGCCAAATGATTTAGCAATGTCTACTCTTATCCCATAAGGTAGAGTTGGGCGCTTATCTTGACCTTTATCATGAAAGGTAGTGCCTTCAGCTTTAGCTAAAACGCCATCAATATATTTGTCTAAAAAACTAGTTGCCATATACATCCTCTGCGTCGATAACGTCATCTGAGCCTGCGATACTGACTGACTCCCCAACCCCTGTGATAGTGATATTAACAGAGGGACGGTGACCCATAGCTTTGTCCTTCTCGAAATAAGACATTGGAAGCATCCTGTCCACAAGCAACTTCCAAGCTGCTGCCTGGTTCTTGTGGTTCTCATCCAGAGCAGCGTCAAGGATAGCATCTAACACCTTCCTGCTCTTAGGGGAATTCATGATACGAGCCTTGAATTCCGCTATAGCATAGTTGTCACCCCTTGGTCGCCCAATAGGGTTTTTCTTTGCTCTCTCGATGTCTGTTTTAGGGGGTCTTCCCCTTTTAATCAGTTTTTCCTCTTGCGGGTTCTCCAAATTCGCTACGCTCATAGCTTGCTGGTTCCTTCTATATAGATTACTTAGCACTGTTTTTGGCTACTTACTATATAGTACTTAGCTAAAAACTGACTCTATAGGATGCTTATTAGTTATATAGCTAATGACCAAAACTGAGTATCGAGCAACCCGTTAACACCATTTCCTATATAGGCATTATAACACACTTTTTGAATTTTGTCAAGTCTTTTTTTCACTTTTTTTACTTTTTAGCTGTTCAGTCGCTATCGGCTCCATAGCTGTTCAGTCTTTGTCGGCTCCAAATGCGAATGATTCTCAACTACAAACCTGTTTGCTTTGTTACCTTTTAGAGCCAACTTAGCCCGACATCGACTGATGGCTGTTATTCCCTTTAGAATCAACAGCTTAGGACTGTTAAACCTATATAGTATACGGGCTTCTTTTTTTATAGTTTAGGGAGGCTAAAATAGCCTTTTTTTGTATCTACGGGGCTACCGCTACATATCCGTGCTGCCTATACCCCCCCCCGGGTATCTTTTTAGGCTTGGGTGTTGTTTCCAGGCAACAAAGGGCTTTACAGATTGGGTAGACTGTGGTAAGAGATGAGAGCTCAGTAGGGTACCCTATAGGGGCAGCAGAGACAATGCAAAAATACAACAGCAGCAAAAATATTTTTAACAGACGGCACAAACCCATAAAAACCCCTATAATGGTACCCAGACAGACAGGCAACCCGTCAGACTGTCACAACCGAAAGGGTAAACACCATGCGAATCATTAAGACAATCATCAGACACCGCAAGATTGGCGGCTTACACTTCTGGCGCATCGGGCGCATCGGTGGCAGCTTCCACATTACACGTAAAGGGGCATGACATGGACAAGGAAACCATTCTAGCATTGACCAAGCCACACGGGTTATTCGCAACCCCTGAATCATTCGAAGTGATCCAGCAACTGATCGACTCATGCGAAAATCCGATGGTAACCTTGACGGCTGTAATGATGTACCACAACCTACTCAGCAAGGCGATACGCGAGGCAGTAGCTGATGAGTCGCAACAGTATTTGCTGGGCTATCCCTACCCTTTGGAAGGGGCAGCCGCAACCAGTTGACCAGTCCGAAACCCTGAGTAATCGGGGTTTCTAGCGGGTTAATTTTGACCTAGAATGGGGGATTTATGCGATACGTCAAAACTTTGGATATCTACACTTTCCCGCGGGAGTTGCTAAAACACTTACAACGCGGACAATGGGTGTCCGCTGGTGTGCCAGACGCAAACCGTGCAAATTGCGGGGTTTTTTGTGGCGTGAAAAAATCCGGGTCTGTCGTTGTGTGCTGGAATGGCGCACGGCAAAACCTACAATCCAGACGCGCTACATTGATGGCTTATGCAAAAGGATGTTAAAATGCATATCTCAATTATGACCGGTAAGCTAGAGGGGTTGCGCGCTATCAGCACAAATACCGCAACTAATCCATTTTGTGTGCGCCAGAATACGTGCGGCGACGAGAATAATATCTGTACAAAATGCTACTCTCACACTATGCTTCGCAGCTACCGTAAAAACATGCAGCCAGCATTACAACGCAATAGCGACTTACTAGCTGCGCGTTTGTTATCCAGCAGCGAAATACCATTTATTGCGGATGCATTTTTACGGGTTAACGCGCATGGTGAACTTATCAATGAAACGCATTTGGCGAACATTGTGCAAGTTGCCAAGGTGAACGCGCATTGTCGTGTAGCATTATGGACAAAGCGCAAGGACATTGTGAACAAGTATTTTCGAGAGAATCCAAAACCCGATAATCTGGTTTTAATATTCTCAAATAGCCGGATTAACAATATAATGGCGCAGCCGCCACAATATTTTAATAAGACATTTAATAATGTCGCGGAAGATTTATTTATTGACCAGCAAAATTGCACTGGTCAAAAATGCCGAGATTGTATGCTGTGTTATTCCGAAAATAATACAACGACAATAGTGGAAAAGGTTAAAAAGTATTAACAAAGAAAGGGTTTATCATGCTAGTATTCAACTATCCAAGTAAAAAAGTATTGAAGGAAAATATCGGGCAGCCGCTACGGTATATTGAAACCAGTCTATTCGGTGCGGAGTACCTACGCGATGGCTGGTTAACGGGTGCGAACAGACCGCATATCACTGGACAAGGACGTGAGTTTTTTGCCCGTGTTCAGATGGTTGATGGTAAAATAGTAAAAGTAACTTGAGCACCACCTGAAGCCCCTATGAAAATGGGGGTTTCGGGGGCTGTTTAGCCTGTTTGTGACTTGGCTAATGCCAGGTCAGGGATCAACTCACTCTGGAGGTTTTATGAGAGTGCTAGTAGCGTGTGAGTATAGCGGTGCGGTGCGCGATGCATTCGCCGCGTTGGGGCATGACGCTATGTCGTGCGATTTGTTGCCTAGTGATGCGCCGCATGGTAAACACTACCAAGGGGACGTGTTCGACATTATTGGTGATGGGTGGGATTTAATGGTAGCGCATCCCCCTTGCACCCATCTTGCTGTATCAGGTGCTCGATGGTTCAAGGATAAGCAGGCAGAGCAGGAACAGGGGCTGGAGTTTGTGCGTAGGCTCATGGGTGCTCCAATACCGCGAATAGCTATTGAAAACCCAGTCAGCATCATTAGCAGTCGCATTCGCAAGCCAGACCAGATCATCCAACCTTGGCAATTCGGGCATGGTGAGACAAAGGCAACGTGTTTGTGGTTAAAAAACTTGCCCAAGTTAACACCGACTGATATAGTCGATGGGCGAGAGGCTAGGATTCACAAGTTACCACCTAGTCCTGATCGTTGGAAAATCAGGAGCGCAACTTACCAAGGAATCGCAAACGCAATGGCACAACAATGGGGAACGTATGAAAACAGCACCACGTCAACACTTTGAAGAGATACCCAACACCGAAGAGGGATGGGCGCTAGTTAAGGCGATGAAAAAGCACCTTGGCAAGCGTTATACTCTCAGGGTTAGGGGGCAACACCTTAAGCCTGAATTAGCCGCCAATGGTGGTTGGCGTAAGTACACGTTCGGGCAAGGAATTGAGGCTTCGACACACTTGCGTGTTTACATTGAGGAGAAAAAAGCATGACCATGACTGAAAAATTGTTGCGTGACTACATCGCTCAACTTGAAGAGTATTTGCTTTGGCTGCACAGCGAGGGCATAATCAACCTTGACGAGACAGAATTTGCTAACCTAGGAGAGGAAACATGAAAACAAAGAAAACACACGCAAAGGGTGATTACATCCGCGAGTCACGCTTGGGTGTCCCTGTACACTTGTCACTTTGTGGTGCGGTTAACACGCTGACCGGATATGTCAGGGAGAAACACACTCAGGACATCACTTGCGAACGCTGCGCTAAAGCTATGTACAAACAATGGAGGGAACTGGCATGAACATCGAAGCAAGCGAACACTTTTTGACGGCAGAGTTGTTGATGAGGGCTTATGGCAATGGTGCGCTTGATGGGTACAATTGCAAAGAAAACAACAACCCTTATGAACAAGGCTCACAAGAGTACGAGGCTTACAATTCAGGCTGTAATTATGGATTGGCACTTTCCACGCAGGATGCTTTAACATGAAAGAATCACGCTTTAAAACACGCAAGGGTCATTTTGAAATAATCAGTTATGGCAATGGTGCGGCGTACAGCGTCACTTGCAACGCAACAGGCAAAAATCTTTTTGTCCAAGGGGATGAGGCAATGTGGCTGCAAGACGAGACAGATGACTTCAAAGAAGGCGCACTAGCTGAAATTTTTGCTGAACTTGACGATTAAGGGGACAATATGACTTACATTAACGAAAACGAAGGGACTTGCGCCACTATTACGCCAACTAAAAAAGGCTTTGTGGTATGCTTCATTGACATTGACGTGCCCGATGGCATTGTCCACACTCGCATTTTCCAGGACGAGAAGGAGGCTAACAGGACGGCGCGCTACTGGGTGCATGGTGTGTTAAGTGAGGAGGTGTGGGCTGTACAATGAGTTTACTGATTGCAGGGCATCACAAGTGCTCTGTGACCAGTCAATTCCGGCTGGGTTTAAGGAGTTTTTAAAATGCGAGTTTCTAGTTACAAAAATTTTCTGATTGTCGAGTGGAGAAAGCATGGCATCGAAGTGGTTAACCCTCACACGGAGCGGGTGCGTAAGGTGAAGAGCATCTTCGCTGCTAAGTGGCGTATCGGTCGTGCTCAAAACCTGGCAGGTAAAATTGGGAGGTTGGTGTAATGCTTGATGAGCTTCTTCTATCTAGTGTAGGTCGGTTTGTAACTGTCGAGTTCTACAAAAAGGATGGGTCTTTGCGGACTCTGAATGGTAGGCTGGGCGTGACAAAGCACCTAAAGGGAGGCGTATCCACGCTAGACCCTGACAAGTACATCACCATCTACGATTTGGTTAACAAGGGGTATCGTGCTGTAAACCGCAGTACCATCAGGTCTGTTACAGTCGATCACACCAAAGTATGCGCTACATCGTAGGGTATGTTATAATGCTGGTTTGCCTCTCTGTTATTGGTACTATAACACGAGAGGCAACCGAGGCTCGGCATCTACAGGAGGTAACCACCAGATGAGATGTATTTGTTGCAATGTAATCTTAACACCATTTGAGAGTACGGTTCGGAGTGCTGCGGACAACTCATTTATGGATACTTGTGAGAGGTGTTTGTCGTTCGCTAACGTGCAAACTTTAACCAGAGAGGACTTAAGACGTGAAGTTGGCATAGATTTTGCTCCCTATATAGATGAAATAGGTACAGAGTTTGATTAAGTTAAGAACAGCCTATGTAGTAAGAGGTATAACTGACTTCTACATAGGCTGTTTGTTCTAAGTAGAGGAAACTGCCTGCATGACATTCAAAAAAATACACCTACCTTGTTCCGACTGTGGAAGTTCAGATGCCCTGTCTGTTAACGAGGATGGTTCAACGAAGTGCTTCAATTGCGGAGAGTACAGGAGGGACGCTGTTGATTTATCAGGGGATACCTATACCCAGGTATCAACCACCCCAAAAAAACCGATTGTGAGCCATTCTGATGCGTTTGTGACGGCATTAGCTGATAGGAGGTTAACCCAACAGACAGTTGAGAAGTTCGGAGTGCTGCAAAAGAGGTCAGGCGACATCCTATTTCCTTACCACGACAAGGAAGGTGTGCTGTCTGCGTACAAGGTGCGTTCCCCTGACAAGCTGTTCAGTGTAGAAGGTGAGTTTAAGGGGACACAACTGTTCGGACAGAGTGCTTTCCACAAAGGAGGGAAGGTTGTTACCATCTGTGAGGGGGAGATTGACGCTATGTCGGCGTACCAGATGCTCTCCCTGCCTTGTGTTAGCGTTAAGTCAGGTGCTCAGGGTGCTCTCTCCGACTGTAAAGCTGCTTATGAGTGGCTGGACTCATTCGATAAGGTGGTTATCTGTTTCGATGATGACGAGCCTGGGAAGGAGGCTACAAAAAAGGTAGCTGAACTGTTCGGAGCCAAAGCCTGTATGTTCAGGCATAACCCCGACTACAAGGATGCCAATGACTGGCTGCGTGGGCGCTCTGAATCCTTTTTTGCTGAGGCTTGGAAGGGGGCAGATGCCTATAAGCCAGAGGGTATTGTCACTGTTAGCGACATCAAGGCTAGGTTGTTACAACCACCTGTTCCTGGTGTGCCGTGGTGCTTTGAAACCCTAACCGATCTCACCTATGGGCGTAGGAAGGGTGAGTTGTACGCTTTCGGTGCTGGTGTAGGGGTGGGTAAGACTGATGTGTTCACCCAGCAGATTGCCTACGACATTGAGAAGCTGGGTAAAAAGGTGGGTGTTATCTACCTTGAGCAGAATGTGGTCGAGACAAGCCAGAGGGTGATGGGTAAGCTGGACAAGAAGCTGTACCATGTGCCTGACTCTGGCTGGAATCGCAAGGAGTATGAGGAGAGCGTGGACAGGCTGGAGGATAGGGATCAACTGTACATGATGGAGCACTTCGGTGCTATGCAATGGAAGATTATCAAGAATATCATTCGATTCTTCAACAAGGCGTATGACATTGACCACATCTACCTTGACCACCTGACAGCACTCTCAGCCAATGAACAGGATGAGCGCAGGGCGTTGGATGCCATCATGGCTGACATGGCTAGTTTGGCTCAGGAGTTGGGACTAATCATCCACTTCATCAGCCACCTAACCACACCAGAGGGGAAGGCGCACGAGGAAGGTGGGCGTGTTATGGAGAAGCATTTCACTGGCTCTAGGGCTATTGCTAGGTGGAGTCACTACATGTTCGGATTGGAGCGTAACAAGCAGCATTCTGACCCTATCAAGCGTCAAATCACCACGTTCAGGGTGCTCAAGGATAGGTTTACTGGCAGGGCAACAGGCATAAAATTTGGCTTGCAGTACAACCAAAAGAATGGTATACTAACTGAAGTTGTTGAACTAATGGAGGATGATGACTTATGACTGAACAGGTAATCGTGGGCGCCGACATGGATGTGCGGCAGTGGTCGCAGGAGCGATGGCGAGGGTTCAATGCTGGTTATAAACAAGCCATAAAGGACGCTGTTGCTATGTTAATGATTCAGCACGAAGCCGCAAAAGGGTCGCACAACTACTGGCACGTTGCCGCGCAATTGGTTCAAAAGGAGGAAAGTTATGACTGAAGAAACTATTGAAGGCGAATACGCTGTCAGGCTAACCAAAGAAAACCCTGATGGGAGTGCTGTCTTTGAGTTTGACTTCCCACCAGAGGCTATCAGGGCATTCACTAGGCTTGGGATTCTTGCTGCGATAGAGGCTGGTATTGAAAATGCTAAAAAGCTAGACCCAAATGAGCCTGTTTGATTTATCGGTAGAGCAGGTTATTGTAGGTGCTACTGGCATTGGTTATTTCATTGTCGGTATGCTGCAATGGGGCAAAGGGGATACTCCAGGGGGTATGATATGGATTGGTTATGCCTTTGCTCAGATTGGTTTGTGGCTTAACT
>Ga0222714_10005350_pt1 | contig 12260 bp, 12 predicted proteins | sample C33_3DmetaG_FD_165048 | JGI IMG/M metagenome (GOLD analysis project Ga0222714, IMG submission 165048) | Estuarine water microbial communities from San Francisco Bay, California, United States - C33_3D | ecosystem: Environmental > Aquatic > Marine > Unclassified | place: USA: California... | reverse complement strand
AAAAAATGTTAAAATTCCGTATTATATTTAGATTTTTTTTTTTTATATTGATTTCTTTAATAGCATTATCTTTTGATGACAAAGTTGAAATATTCGTAAAAGAGTATATTAATTTTGTTAATTGGTAAATATTATATGAATTATAGAAAATCTCTTTATTTAAACTAATATTAGACTTACTAAATATATCAATTAAATTAACTAAATTAGATATTTTAAAAAAATTATTACTATTGGTTATTATCCATAAAGTATAAATTTCTTTTTCGACAATTTTCTCTATATGTTTATAACTAAATTTTTTGTAATTATTATAGTTATAATTATTTGAGAAACAAAGTAATATTGATTCATTATTATTTGTATTCTCTACTTTATTTTTATTTTTATTTAATTGAATAATATATTTACAAAAAGAATTATCAAAATACTGATAAGTTAAAAGTGAATAATGATTAAATTTATCGTCATTTTTTATATAATGAATCCATATATTAAATTCAATCCTGTCTTCAAACAAAAGTGTTAAATAGTTTACATTCTCAAATAATGATAATAATTTATTTTTAGATGAATGATTATAATTTGTATATATAATTCCTCCTGTAAAATCTATATTTAAATTATCATATTTTTTATTTATACTTTTTTCAAATGGAGGTGTGCTTGAAAGAATTTCTAAATCAGATAGTGTGTTTTTAGGTATATTTATTTGATATGTTTTATTTATTAAATCAAATGATATATTTCCTATTTTAATATAGTTGTTATTAACAAGTTCAAGATTTTTAATATCTAAACAATTTAAATTCTTAGTTTTCATGTTATTAACACATATTAAATCAAAAATATTATGTTCTAGAGTTGTTTGATGATAATTTTTTCTTAAAATATTGAATAAATAGTTAAGCTGTTGTAATTTAAAATAATCATCAATTGATGGTTCTATTATTTTAATAATAAACTTTTCTATATCTTCCTCGCTAAATACTAAAAATATACGCATATTATGCTTAGTATGATTTCTATATTGAACTTTTTTAGACTGTCTTTTTGATATTAAATACTTTTCTAATACAATATCATAATTGGGAATTTCGGGAATTTGTAAAAGACCCAGTATAAAATTTCCTACACAATTTTTAAATTGTTTAGTAGTTTTATCATAAACAATATCCTTAGAATTTGCTATGTATTGATATGAATGAAATAATCTTATCATAAAAACAAAGGTGATTAATAATTTAAATAGAAAATTCTATAAATAAGAATTAAGGAATTATTATTTATTTTTCGTTTTAGTTATTAAAGGTTAAATATATGTTAAATATAATATTTATGAATAGATTAAAAGATAATAATTCTATAAAACTAGATGAAGAGATAGTCGAGGAATGTTTTAAAACAAATATATTAAAGTATGATTATAGTTTATTGTCTATAAATAACACAGAAATATTTCAAATAAATGAAGAGAAGTTATTAGGTAATAAATACATATTAAACATATATACTAGTATTATTAATAGTGTTATTCATGATTATAATATAAATTTTTGCGTCTCTTTTAATAATACTTTGAATGTATATTTAAATACAATTATAAGTTATAATAAAAATATCCCTGTTTTCTTTATAAAAAAATCGAGTATAGTAAAGAAATCTATATATGGTTTAGATATATTAATGGATTTATTTAGTAAGGATAATGATAATAATAATAGTTATTCAATGATGTTTCCATTTTTTTTTAAAAAAGATTTTGAATTTTATAAAAAAGTGTTGGATTCAATAAAGCTACTATTTACTTTAGTAAAACTTAAAAGAATTGTATTATTTTCATTATTTGATATTAATATAACTGAACAAGAAATTAGAAAAATAAATCAACTTATTATTGATTTTAAGAGGTCATATCCAGATACTATTATAATAAACGAATCAAGAATAAATACAAATAAAACTATTGAATATATGAGAAATACAAATATTATTAATAAGGATATTTATAATAAAGTAAGTATGTTTATTAATAAAAGTATTTTACAAAATCCCATACAAAAAGTTATACAAAATCCATTATTTTTACATTTTAAAGATTTAAGTATAAACAAAAAATCAAAAGTTTGTTTGAGTTTAGAATGTATTGATAATATTACTGAACTTATTAAATATGCGAATTTATTAGGTCCATATATTGTAGCAATAAGAATAAATACTAATTTTATTTATAATGAGGCTGTTTTAAAAGGTTTAAAAAAATTAGCTGACCATCATAAGTTTATAATTTTTGATGATAAAAAAATAATTGTGAAAAATATAGAAGATTTTAAAAGAATTAATCTATATTCATATGTTGATGTTATATCTATTAAATTGGAATTTATGTCTGAAGATATAGAAAAATGGTATAAGGAAATTAGGAATACATTCAACAAATATGCTAGTTTTGTATTAGAAATAAATAAAGTGGATGAATTAGAAAAAGAACTTATTACTAAACAATATACATATTTTAATAATTTCGTATTTGGTATCTGTGGTTTAAATGAGAATGACCCGGAGTTATTTACAATTTTAAATTACAAAAATATAGCAAACATTAATGATGATTTTAGGTCATTAAAAGTTTCGGATATTATAGTTTTAGAAGATGAATTATACAAGTCTAAGAATCCTATTGAAATATTATCAAAAATTAACAAGATAACTAGCACTTAATATTTAATCTAGAATACTTTTTTTTATAATTATTTATATTAAATACTAAGCATATAATTTTCAGAATATGGTATTATTATATTAAGAAATATAAATCTCATTTTTAATAAAGTTGATTCTGTAATAAATCGCATAACCTTTTTCGAATATTTATCAATAATATATTCTGTTTTTAAATAGTGAATAGTATCATTTGGTGTATATTCTATTTCTTTAATACCACACATATCTTTAATTTCTATTTTTACAATTTTACCACAAATATCGATATATTTTACTATAAGATTAATTATATCTATATCTAATAATAGTAATTTACTATCGTGAAATTCATTATATATTTCTACAATATCTTTATTAAATTCTAATTGTATATTAATATTTTTAATAATATAGTTTACATCTATATTTGTTATGTTATAATTATCATAATCATAATCATTAACATTATGATTATAATTATCATTAGTGTCTTTAATACTATCATATTTTTCTTTTAAATTATTTGTTTCTTCTAGTTTAATTTTTCGTTTTTTTAATAGTATAAATATATGCTCTTCTAAATCAAGTAGTTTATTAAAATAATGTGTCATAATATATATTTTCTAAATTATATAGTGGAGTATCCTATAATATTAAAATAATAAAATTGAATAATTAATAATAACCTTAAATATATTATTCTATTACTATTGAACACAATACAACTATGGCATTTTGTAAAGCTTACTTTTGTAGATTTTCTTTATCCCATACTACAAAATTTCATCAATGTGGTAATTGTGGTGCGTTTGGACATGGACAAATGGAATGTAAAGATATCAATGAACAAGAAAAATTGAGGGAATTTCACAATGAAATACTCGAGGAAGACCTTTGGTGTTCCTATTGCTCTTATAGTAATGAAGATAAAAAATATCATACAGATGATGCTCATATCTGTGAAAAATGTGGTGATAGACATAGTGAATATGAATGTATAATTCAAGAATTGGGATATTATAAACGAAGATTTACTGATATAGCAGAACTTATGTGTTTTTCTGAGAATATGTTTAAAGATTATGTAGACGATGATGGAGTAATGAATAATATTTATACAATGATATATACTGGGATGGGGAGTCAACTTTATATAAACAGAAAAAATAATGAAATATCTGCACTTTTTATGGACCAGGATTCTTGGGGTCAATATGGGCAACATTATGATAATAGTAAGAAACTAGTTAAATTTTGTGAATCATGTCAAGCAATAGACAAAGAAAAATTTATTGTATTAGTAAATCGATATGAAGAAGAAAAAGAGTATGACTGTCCTATTTGTAGAACATCAAATCCAAGTTCAGAAATAAAAAAGGCATATGGTATAGAAGATAAATGTAAACTTTGTTTGGATAATTCAGTTACGCGGTTTTTTAGTGTTTGTGGACATGCGGTTTCTTGTGATGATTGTTTTGAAAAATTGTAAGTTAATATTATTTATTAAAAATAAAATATTTAAAATAGTAATAAATTAACATCTTATTTTTTATAAAAATTTATTAGTATATATTAATGAATATTAAAAACATTAGTTCAAGTTATTATACAATTGGCACACTTTTTATTATTATAACCCTATTAATAGTTATCATATTAAAAAAGAATAATAAAGAAGGTTTTGAATTATATAAATTCCAAAAATATGGTTTTGTAGATAAAAATACAAAATACGATTTAAATGGTATTGACTATGGAACACTATTAGGTCGATTAAATCCAAAGACAAAAAGATTACCAGGAGCTGGCACATTATCTTGGGAATCTGATACTGTTTTAAAAAACGATAAACTTATGCCAATTATGAATTTATTATATAGTAGAGCTTGTGGACCACAATTAATAAGTAAAATGGCTGGATATTCTATATATAAAAATCAAAATGAACTTGTTGTTGACGAAATGTAATAATTAACCTAAAAGAGTAAAATATTATTGATAATATTATTGATAATATTATTATTATTAGTATTTTTCATTATACTAGAGGAACCTGTAATTGACGCGAAAGTTCGGTTTTAATTTCAATTAATTTTTCATTTATAACTTCTAACTTAGATTGGATAAATGTATCATCTGAATATGTTATTTTAAGATTTTGAATACCTGAAACAGATTTAGATACCTCAACTAATATTTTTTGACAGTGTCTATTATCTTCTTCTGTTCTATTTTCTATTTTTATATTATTTTTTACAAATAATAGTGTATTATCTATAAGAGTATCTAGGTCACTCATAGTTTTTGATCGCGAATAATCATTAAACCATCTAAATATACCTTGCATTAATTTAGGAGTATCTATTCTTATTTGACCTTCTTCAGTATAAAGTTTATCATTAGGTTTAATTTGTGAAAGCATTTTTAAGTTTAAAATAATATTATCTATTGTATTAACGCATATGTTAGTAGTTATACTTCTATTGTTTGATTCAGAATTAGGAATAATTTTTAAAGTTTCAGATTTAGATTCAGATTCAGATATTATGTTATTTTTATTATTCATAAAATCTATATAACTGTAATTTATAAAAAAAATTATTTATTTCTTTATTTAAAATTTAATATTCAAAATTTAAAAAATTGATTTAAACAATAAAGTAGTATATTTTGTATTATAAAACACATGTCAGAACAACCAACAACAGAAACAAAGCGCTATGTTCCTCCTACAAGGGAGGATAGAAAATCCGAGAACAAGGAAAAACCAACCTTAGATTATGATAATACATATACAACATCTTTTGATGATTTAAAAATTAAGGATAAACTATTGAGAGGAGTATATGCTATGGGTTATGAAGAGCCAAGTGTTATTCAGCAGAAGGCAATTCTACCAGTTATTCATTCACACGATATTATTGCCCAGGCACAATCTGGAACGGGGAAAACAGCCACATTTTCAATTGGACTATTGGATAGAATTAATGAAAATGAGCATCAAACTCAGGCATTAGTATTAGCAAATACACGCGAATTGGCACAGCAAATTTATTCAGTAATGAGTGGTCTTAGTCAGTTTATGAATGTTACATATAATTTGTGTGTAGGAGGGTCACAAATTAAGGATAATATTGATGAATTGCTTCAGAATCCACAAGTAGTAATTGGAACACCAGGTCGTGTTCTTGATATGATTAATAAAAAGGCTTTATATACACGTTCATTGAAACTTTTAGTAATTGACGAGGCAGATGAAATGTTGTCAAAGATTTTTTCAAACCAGATTTATGATATCTTTAGATTTTTACCTAACGACATTCAGGTAGGATTGTTTAGTGCTACAATGACAGAAGAATTCTTTAAACTTACTAAATGCTTTATGAGAGACCCAGTTAAAATTCTTGTTAAAAACGAGAACTTGACTCTTGAAGGTATTAGACAATTCTACATTAATTTGGATAAGAATGAATACAAGTTTAGTACACTTTGTGATATTTATGCTGCGTGCACTATTTCTCAGACTATTATTTATTGTAACTCACGTAGAACAGTTGAACAACTTACTCGTCAACTTAATGAGGCAGACTTCTCTGTAGAATGTATTCATGGAGAAATGACACAGGAAGAGCGAAATAAGATTATGCGCGATTTCCGTAATGGAACGTGTCGTGTTCTTATTTCTACTGATTTGTTATCAAGAGGTATTGATGTTCAGCAAGTGTCTTTGGTAATTAATTATGATTTGCCAAATAATATTGAAAGTTATATTCATAGAATTGGACGTAGTGGTCGATTTGGTAGAAAAGGAACCGCTATTAATTTCATTACAGGATATGATGCTAAAAAGATGGAAGAGATTGAGCAATATTATTCCACAGTAGTCGATGAACTCCCTGCTAATTTTAGTGAATTGATTTAAAAAAGTAATAAAAAAAGTTAATAATTAAATAATATCAATACTTAGTTTTCTAAAAGTATAAATAATTTTAATCCTGATATAGGATATTTTATTGAATCATCAAGGCTATATACTTCTTTTATTTGATTAAATATATTTTTATCAAAACTTAATAATTTATCTATTATTGATGGTAATTTATTATCTTTAGCATATTGGATTAAGTATGAAAAATCATTAAAGAATATAAATAATTCTAATTGGTCAAATATGTATTTATCTAGTTTATGTTTATTTATTAATAATGTATAAATATCTAATAAAGTAGTAATTAGATTACATCCTTTATTTGTTTTTTCTCTACCATCAAATATTTTATATTTGTTGCTTATTTTATCCCATCTTTTAATATTCGTATTTAAAATATTTATATCATAATTACTATTAGTTCTCATTAAATCAATTGAGAAAAGTGATATATATTTAGTAATGCACGATTCTATCTCTTCATACATTTGAATAGATTGTAATTTATTTAAATTATTAGACCACGCATCAATTGGTCTATTAATAATTTTATTTTTTTTGTAAAAATTGGTGATACTTGTTTTAAATCCTAGCCAAAATTGTTCTATATCATGGTCGACATTTTGTTTAATATCCATAGTTTATAATACCAATTATATAAGATTTTAAAATTTAAATTATATAAATAAAAGTATATTTATCTATAAGTTATTTAATATTTTATTTTATTTTTACTTTAAAAATAGTTCTTTATATTTCTGAAAATTTACCTTTAATATAAGAATATTCTCTATCAGAGTAATATTTACCACAAACTAATTCGAAAATTTGAGAATCATCTAGATAAAGATGTTTATTAAGAGAGTCAAACACAAATTTCACAAAATTATCAATATCCTTTTTTACTACATTATGTTGTGGTGCATTTGGCTTTAATTCTCCCGAATATTTTCCAGTTCTATAATGGGATTTAGGCCGTGTTTCATAAAAATATAACTCAACTTTTATAGGACGTGAAAACGGCTTTGAAGGAAATGGTGAAACATTATAAATTTTTTTTATAAATTCTTTCTTTTCTCCAGCACTCGGATCATATGTATGATTACCAAATTTAGTATGTCTATGCCTTTTTAAACTTGTTGGTGGAAAATTTACATCAAATACATACTCGCGGGGTAGTTCATCTATAACTAAATTATCAATTATATTAATTTCATTATTTTCATTATTTTCATTATTTTCATTATTTTCATTATTTTCATTATTTTCATTATTTTCGTTATGTGAATCATTATCATTATTAAGACTATGTTCGGCTAACATATTTGTTGTATCATCGTATTTAAACTCATTTATATTAGTATTAGTATCTTTGTTAATACTTTCTTCTAAATTACTAGCTGAAATATTATATCCAGGAATATTAAAAAAATTATCCATTTTCAATAATAAAAATAATTGTTTCAAGTAGTTTTTAAAATATTTTTTTTTTTAAATAAATTATTATTTAATTTAATGCGCGTTATATTAAAGAAATAAGTTTCTATACCTATATAAATTATGGAAGAGATTAATCTCGAACTTGAAAAGGATAGCCATAAATCATTTAATTTTAGTAATTCATCTCCATCTACTGGAAATTTAAATGTTATTAGAGAGAAAAAGGATGTAGATATTGGTCTTGACCTTCTTATTAATAGGAGTAAAGTTGGAAGTGACACTTCAAAAAACGTAGAAGAGTTTAAACCTTCCGAACCAATTAAGTCTAGAACACCATCACCTCCTATATCATTTAGCTTAGAATCAAAACCATTTAATTCTTCATCATCATTTGGTAATAATAACTCATTTAGTAATAGTAATAATAAAAATAATTCTTATGGAATTAATGATTTAAGTTTTGAGAATGATTTAGACTTAGATGATATTGGAATTACTGATATTCCATCAAAATCTATGAATAATAATTCATCTAATATTTCATCATCTATTAATTTAGGAGCACAAAACGATGATTTAAATGATTTAGATTTAAATTTAGAAAATTTATTATCAGATAATGACACATCAAACAATAATAATTCATCACAATATTCACCACCACCTATAAATAATAGTTATAATACTTATAATGAACATGAACCTCAAAAATCATACGAAGAATTACAAAAAGAAAAAGCAGAATTTATTAGACTTCTAGAAAGAATGGAAAAAAGAGGTATGCAAGTTCATAAACGTTTTACAATGGAATCTGATTATAATGAAGTAAAAGCCGAATTTGACAGATTAACAAGACAGCGAGAATGTGACCAAAGTGTTAAATTTCAAAGGAAAATGTTGGTAGCTTTTATAACTGCTATTGAGTTCTTAAATAATAAGTTTGACCCATTAGACTTAAAATTAGATGGTTGGGGTGAAAGTATTCACGAAAATATTAATGATTATGATGATGTTTTTGAAGAATTACACGAAAAATATAAAGGAACATCTCAAATGTCGCCAGAGCTTAAATTACTTCTTATGGTTGGAGGTAGTGGATTTATGTTTCATCTCACAAATACAATGTTTAAATCAGCAATACCTGGTATGGGAGATGTTATGAGACAAAACCCTGATTTAATGTCGCAATTTGCTAAAGCCGCAGCAAATTCTATGGGAGGAGAAAATGCTGGTTTTGGAAACTTAATGGGTGATATTCTTGGTGGAGGCGGAGGCGGAATGAGACCTCCTCAACAAAGACCACAACAACAAAGACCACCACAAAAAAGACCACCTAGAAGAGAAATGGATGGACCACCAGATATTTCTGATATTTTAAATAACATGTCTTCTAATCAAAATGTTAATGTAGATTTAAATTCAGGTTTTAGTGAGAGTGAAATTGAGACCTCAAGTGGAACACGTAAACATAGAACACTTGATTTAGATTTATAAAAAATATAATTAAAAAAATAGAATTTCAGTTATATTAGATTTTTGTTTTAAATAATCAATTATGAAACCTTTTATTTGTTGTTTTGATTGTCTAACATTATCAAATTCCTTTTCAGTATCATCTGTTTTTATAACTAATTTTTCTATACTTTGTATCAAATTAATACCATAACAACAAATTATGTTTATACCTAATCTTTTTATAGCATTATTTATTTTATCTAGATTTAACCAATTATAATTTAATAAATAATCATGATACAAAATTTGATTTTCATCTGTATAACAGCTATTTATAAAGTTATATAGTATTTTATTGTTATTATTAATATTTATGTAATTTTTAGATACATCAAAAATATTTATAACACCAATTATATTTCCTATATATCTTGGATTTAAATAAGATAATGCTATTGTAGATTGTGTAATATTATCACTTTTAAATCTATTATACTCTTCTCCATTAAAATTATTAAAACCACCTGCGCCTTCTATTAACGGATGTTTATATTTACCAATAAAATCATTAAATGGTATTATGTTAGGAACAAATCCTAAAATATTTAACATAATAGAAGGGTCTATTTCACTTAAATAATATTGAATATCATTATATAAAATACACGTATTTGAAGCAAAGAATAAATATTCTCCTATATCTAAATATTTTTCAACCTTTTTAATATCTTCTTTAAGATTTTTAATATCAATTATAGATTCTATTCCAATTAAACAAGGAATTGCCTTTAAAATAATTACGGGTATAACATCCAATAATTCTAAATACATATCAACTACTATTTTTTGGGGAACAATATCATTTCCTATTTTCACACAACAATCGTAATAATTATATTTATATAAATATGGAACTATAATTCCTCGGTTTTCATAACCATTTTGTAAACTTATAACAACATCGGTTATCATTTAATAATAGCAATTATTTTCTTTTTGTATTTTTTGTCCCAGCCTTTTTCTGTAATTCATATAACTTAATTATTTTTTCAGCTTCTTTGTAATCATCAAATGTAACTTGTTTTATTACAGGTTTTGTAATAATGCAATATTTACTATTTTCATTGAATAATCCGCTTACTAAAATTATAAATACTGCTGTTACAATCATTGAAACCCATATATCTCGTGTTGAGACAAATACTACAGTAAAAATAATAAAACGTCTAATAATTTTATTACTTAATAATTGTTCTTGTGTTTCAGATAATTCTAAAGTTAAATATCTTGAACTAAGATTTAAAAATAAAATCATAAGACCAGCAAAATATTTAGAAGAATTTAAATTATTTAATGTATCATTAAATGTTAATCCAAACATACTTAAATTAAACAAATATTATTTTTTTCATTTTCCTAGATGAATATCCCTTATGAATTTATTACTATTGTTATTAAACCGACAAAATATAAAATTATACCTACAAATGTATATTTATTTATAACTTGACCAAACAAAAAGTAAGCAAGTATTAAAGATATAATAGCATTAATATTAATTATTAAATGTGAATATCCAACATTTGGACAATTTTCAACTGATTTTAAAAATATATACCTACTTGTCAACGCAAATATAACAAATAGTGTTATTTGAATAATTAATTTTTTAGGTTCATTGTCTTTATTTAAATTTATTGTTTCTCTTCTATTAAATAATAAATAAATAGCAGCAACGATTCCAGTAATAACAAAGCATTGAGCCACAGTAACCATATGATTTTTAGAAAAAAATGTTAAATATTTAAAATTTAATACGGCAAAACTAGTAATAAATGCATTTATTATTGAATATATTACCCAGGGTTTTATCATTTATTAAAATAAACATAGATATAAAACTTACCTAGATGAGTAATAGTCTTCAAACCCTTCAATGAGAAGATTTTCAGTATTTTCCAAACGTAAATATACACAAAAGAATGCCATTATTAATATAATACCAATTCTAATATCTTCCATCATTACTAAAACAATAATAGCGAGAATAGCAAGCTTATTAATCAATCCATCAAATAATAAAGCTATTCTAAATTTGTTTTTATTTGACATATTATCGTATAAACAAAGTATAATAACAGCTACAACAAATACTAGAAGAAAAATAGATTTATTCATTAAATATAAAATATATTATTTTTATAAAATATTAAATAATTATATGATAGAAATACCAGATAATTTTTCTGAAATGTCATGGCTTCAAATACTCATTGTTTGTATGAAGTTTATTATATACATTGATTCATCTGATATTATAGAATTAAATGACCAAACTGGAGGAAGTACCGCTGTATCTACAAATCCAGAACAACCAATCCTGAATAATAATCATAGTACAGATGAAACTCAATCAGCTTCTCAACCTAATCCTAATCCTAATCCTAATACAGATGAAACTCAATCAGCTTCTCAACCTAATCCTAATCCTAATCCTAATATGAAAAGTAATAATAATAAACCACTTACACCAGCACCTTTAATAAAAGGGAACTTAAATACACCAGCAAATAATAATGTAATGAATGAAGCTTTAAGAACAGATGACTTATATGCTGATAAAGATGTAGCAAATCAAACAGGATATTTCAATAATAATTTAATTGTGTATATGCTTAAAAATTTATTATCAGCTATAAAACGTGTATCAAAAGTAGTTGCTGATATTTTAGCT
>Ga0222714_10005349_pt1 | contig 12261 bp, 14 predicted proteins | sample C33_3DmetaG_FD_165048 | JGI IMG/M metagenome (GOLD analysis project Ga0222714, IMG submission 165048) | Estuarine water microbial communities from San Francisco Bay, California, United States - C33_3D | ecosystem: Environmental > Aquatic > Marine > Unclassified | place: USA: California... | reverse complement strand
TGGGTTATCAATTACTACCTGTCCACCTATTCCACCAGAAACCGCTTTGGCTACGTGAAAAATAGCATCCACACTCGCACCTGTTCCAATACCTACGTTACCAGAGGAGTCGATGCGCATACGTTCTCCACCACCAGTTTCAATAACTGTGTAACTCCCACCAATCGAGAGTGGCTGATAACTTGCTGATAACGTATTGTCAACTCCTTGTATTGCCGTTAATGTCGAATTATGCGTTATTCTTACTGCTTTTGTATTACCAGACGCAGAAAAACTATAATCCCCACCATCAGTTGAAATTGAATGAAGTTTAGCACTTGGACTCGTAGTCCCAATCCCAAGCCTTCCATTCGTGTCATCATAATACAAGGCACTCGCACCGCCTAACGCACCATTATTATTATACTGCACCTGTCCATCGCTACCTGCTGGGGTTGCGGTTGCAGAAACATTTGTCAATCCAGAGCCATCACCCTGAAAGTATGGTGCTATAAGTGTCGTACCATCAAACGTAAGATTATCCTCTCCAACCAACCCACTCGCACCATTAGATGTCAGAACATTATTATTCGTATTACCAGAAGCCCAATACGCAAGTATTCCTGTTGCATCTGGAAGGGTTAGCGTTCTATCTGAACCTAATGTCGATGCACCTGTTGGTGATTTGAGGATGAAGTTTACAGTTATCGCATCAGCAGTATCGTAAGTCTTTAAGTTGATCTGTGAACTTTGTGAGCCTACTGTACCCTGACCAATAGTCAGCCCATAGAAGGAGGGTGAATCAGTTGTTCTTATGTTCTGATTCATCAAGTGTACTTCTGTCGCACCCTGCCCCGTATTGATAGTTCCAATGTTTACAAGATTCAACGAGTCATCAATAAACCTCGTACCATTTGAAAAATATCCGTATCGGGCATTTACTCCCGTGTCATCATAAATCTGAAAATGTATTTTATCCCCATCCTCCGGTTCGTAGAAATCCAATCCCTCCGGAGTTGCTTTTATAGCCATATCCGATGTTGCACCGTCCCCTCCATCAGCAGTCCCATTGAAGTAAATAACAGGATTAACTGATGACAGTTGTAAATTGGCGAATTTAGGCATATCGGACTCTCCCAAACCTAATGATGTCCTTGCCGTGTTACCGCTCTCTGCGACAAAATTTGCCCCATTTCCGACAATTATATTGCCATCTGTTACCGCAAGTCCTGAAATGTCTTCAAGATTCTGATCGAAGCCCTGAACATCAACTCCAATCTCAACCCCGAGATTCTGCCTGGAAGTAATGGCTGATTCTACGTCTGAAAGATTGTTAGCCTTTTGTAAATACTCCCCTGTCGATGTTTGAGTATCAAAACCGCCACCGCCACTCGGCAATCCTTGTGCGCTTTCTTTCTTAATTAACTCCGCAAAAGTTGTAGTTGGTGAGGAGTAACTGATAGCCAGGTAATCAATGCGCCGGATATTATACCCATTAAAACTACCTCCGAGCATGAAAAAGTGAGTCGATTCATATAATAGCATCTGACTTGCACCCACGCTACCGTGCATCTCTGCTTCGATCATGCGGAGTCCAGTTGCCTGTAATTCAACAAACTCTCTCAACAGTAACTTAAAGAAGTTATCACTTGAAGCCTCACCAACTCGCTTCCATCCATCAGCCGTTACATCGTCATTATCCGTACTAAATCGAAGTGCGGAATCTGCATATTTCACCGGTCCGTCCCCGAAGTAAACAGTACCGTGATCGTATATATAGGAATAATTCCCTGTTTGAGTCAGCGAATAAGCAATGGCATCGGAGTTTGTTTCATCCGTTGAGCCAATGATTTCAAAGTTAGCCACCCGATATATCGTGCTATCTGAATTGGGTGCTGAATAGAATTTAACTGTAAACTCCCCATCTGCCGCCGCCGGTATAGGGTCTGTTATATTTATCCCTGAACCGAAGCCAATACTCCCAATGGCTGAATAAGTGGACGTGCCACCCGTTGTTCTGCCGCCTCTATCTTCAAGATTGATTGTAATTGTTGTTGGTGTAGTCGTCCAACTTCCGTCCTCTTTCAGGTAGTAATCAGAACCAACCGTATTAACATATACTTCGATATTGGCATATAAATCTCCCGCCGAAGGTTGTGATGAATAGGTTCCGGTAACCTGGACTTGCAAACTAACCGTTTGTGTTCCATCCGATAAAAAGAATTGTGTATATGTTTCACTATCCGCACCAAAAAAAGTAAACTGATCTGGAATCTGAATACCCGATAAAGGCGATCTGTGATCCCAAACAACCGTAGCCTGTTTGATTGCAGGATGAACGAAGTTTGTTGATGAAGGCAGAATAAAGGTTGTGTTTGAATCTATTACCCCACTAATATCTGCCGTAGAACTTGATTGCTGAACCCCTGATGAATTGTATCTGTACTCCGCAACGGACTCTGAATCGGTTAGTCCCGATAATTGATAAATCCTCCAAGCGCCTCCCGCCTGTCTTAAAATAAGACCAAAATTGCGAAGGATAGATTCAAGCCAAAATTCATTTGTTTGAGGAACGTCATCCTCATACCCGCTCTCCTTAAAATCACGCATCGCAATCGTTTCATGATACGTCAGATTCAAGAAGTCATCAGATGTCGTAAAAGAGTCGTTTGTCCAGTTTGTGTAGGTGTATATGTCTAACCCTAACCCAATGTTGTCTAACAAGTCCGCTATCGTTACAATCAATTTTTGGCGGGTTTCCTGCAAAGGGAAAGTGAACTGTGATAGCCTTGTTAAGTCCTTCGCTATAATTGTCGCCCTATATGGATAATCCCCGTTTGAATACTGCATCAAATCTTTGAGAATATATCCAGTCCAGACTACCGTTCCGTTCTGTTTAAGCCTTAACTGATGCGTATCTTCATCACCCGAAAATACCTCATTTAATAAATCAAGTTCAGCCGATGAACGTATTGTAACGTAAAACTCCATTCTGGATTCATTGATCGGAGTTTTGAATGGCTCTCTGACATTTACACGGTCATATTCTAACGAAAAAGTTTCCTCCCAACCTACAAGTTCTTGCGGATAAAAGACGTAATTCTTTTTGAGAATATCAATTACATAGGTTGTATCTGTCCCATTAGTGTTTGCCTTATGGGTGCAGGTGTAAAGAACTCCATAACTCATCGTAGAATACTTTTATTTGTTCTGATAATTGAGCCAACAAGATCAGTTCCTTTTAACACGAACTGACCACCTACTGTAACATTTGCGCCGGATAGTTGAGGAGTTGCCGCACCCATTGATAAAGGCGCACCGGATGCACCGAATACTTTTGGAAAGATAGAACCTAATAATCCGCCACCAGTTCCCAAAAACCCGGCTTTTGCACCTGGAAGTCCCCCCAAAAGAAGCGCCTCAAATAATTTTGCGAGTCCAGATTTTAATAATTGCTTACCTATTCTTTTGAGCATATCATCTAATCTTCCACCCTCTGTTATTATACTCGCAAGTCCATCCGAAAAACTACCTGTGAATGATTTTGCCACTCCCTCTATTGATAGGATATTATTTTCAATGCTTTTTAAAGTTTCATTAAATACAGGCAAAGATTCATCAGTACCTTCATCGAGTACCCCGAATAAATCTGCAAAATCTAATTTTAAGGCATTGACGAATTGTTGGAATGTTTGGAACTCAACCTTTGAATTTATAGTTTCTTGTCGCATTGCATTAAGCCTGGAACTCAACGCCTCGAATGTTCCTTGTAAGGCATAACCGGAAACACCAAAAGCGGTCAATCCCTGCGATATAAACGCAAGAGCATCAATTACCGCCTGTGAGCCTGTAATTGCAAAATTAGTTATTCTTGCCCATGTATTTTGAAACACAATTTCAAACGCTTCAAGATTTTTTACTACATAAACAAAACCTCCAACCATTGCAATTATTACAACTGTTATTCCAAGAACTCTCAATCTTAAAGTGGTTAATACTCGAATAAGGGTACCAAGAAGAAGTAAAACCGGTCCGATTGCCGCCGTTATTAAAGCAATCCCTGTATAAAATGCTTTTGTCGGTTGATCTAAATCTTTAAATCTTAAAACTACACTATTTAGTTTTTCAACAAAGGGAGTAATTGCATTTGAAATCAATTCTCCGATTTGCTCCATTAAATCGCCAAAATTGTTCTTTAATTGAACTACTGGTCCGAGTCCAACCTGTGCTTCGGCAGTCGCCGCTCCAAACGCCTTGCTTAAAATATCGTGTGCAAGTGCCGTCTTTTCTGCTTCATCTGTTACTGATCGAAGCGCTGGAATATATCTTGTCAACATAGTGGCATCGCCTTGTTCAAGCGAAGCAGTGTATCGAATGGCTGATTTCTCATTCACCCCGAACGCCTTACCCATCGCAATCGCATTTTTTACTGCTCTCTTTGCAGATTCTCCTGTGAGTCCCATTGCTTCTGCGACTTGAAGCATCTCTAATGTCGTTTCATCTCCAACCGTTGTAATTTGTTGTAATCCAGAAGCAAATTCTTTGTAATCTTTAAATAAATCATTTACCTGGCGACCGTTAGCCTCTAATGCGGTTCTTAATCTTGCCTCTGCTTTGATTTGCGTATCAAAGGCTTTTATAGCAAATCCTGCACCACCTACAATCGGAACTGTGAACGCTTTTGTAAATGCCGCACCTGCGGTCATTAAACTCTGACCGAGTTGCTTCATCTTTGCATCAATGGAGTTTAAAGCACCGTCTAATTCTTTTGTACTTGCGCCAATATCAACTTGTAGTCGAGGATTGCTCATTCTCTATTCCATTTTTTTATTAATTCGGTCATTTGTTGCTTTGGGATAGGCGCAACAATCTTGTCAGACGGTAATTTAAGCAAATCTCTCGGCTTTACCTTTTTCTTCGTATGAGGACTGATCGTCCATACCCCAAGTGTACGGGCTATGTCCCACTCTCTTTCGATCTCTTTTGATTTGTGTCTGGCTATATAGTCGAACTCACGAAAGGTAAGGTTCCAGAACTCGTCTGGTTTGAGTCCGATCTCTACAAAAGCGACCTCCAATAGATCGCTCCACTCAATTACTTTCCCGGCTTTGACTCTCCTGCTTCGGGCATTGAATTATTGAAGGCATCAATGATCTTGTTGAACTCTGCCTCCTCCATTTCATCTATCCACTCACCGACTGTCCATTCGTCAAAGTCAATGGTTTCTTTTCTCATTTTAGCACCCGCAACAAGTCCTGACCATATCAAGTCCCGGATATGTTCCATGCCGAATGATACTTCGGATAGTTGAAGATTGTGCTTTTGCGTAAATAGTGCGAGTTGGTTAGTACCAAACTTCACAAGTCGAAGCCTCCCACCAATGGAAACTTCGACCTCTCCACGAAATATATTCATAAAATTATGCTAATGATACAGAACCGGTGATCTGAACCGAACCTGAATATGTTGCTACATCTTCCATCGGTGCATCAATAGAAAGATTTGTAACAATTCCGTTTCCGCTTAAAGTGTTTGTCCCGTCAGCGAATGTCCAGGCGACTTCTGTACCGGCAGTCCAGTATGTATAGATTGCGCCACCAGTTGTGTTTGTTCCAAGATCAACCAATCCTTCAAAGTCGATTGTTCCTGACTTCTGACCCTGAATGACTTCTTGATAACCACCACTTGATTTTGTAGATACATCGATTGTATCCGCATCAAGTGAGATAGAAGCAGTTGTGGACTGTCCGACTGTTACGCCACCGATTGATACTGTAAAACTTGTTCCGTTGAAAGTTGCCATATTATTCTTGTGATATTATGTGTCTGAACCGAAGTTTATTTATGTACAAAATATGTGTTTCGTCTTGATCTTGCAAAATGTTAGCAGAGTCAAGAGTTGATGTTAAAATCTTGAAACCATTCAAAGATAGGTAACTTCCCGGAGTCTTTCTAATTATGTTAATGACTTGATCGCTTATATCATAGGCTTGACTCTTACCGCCAAAAGCACCCTCGAATCCAGTTGTAATATCCACGTCCATAATTACATCCACGATCTGTCTGGTCGTGTTGAAGTTAGATTCGTTTACGAACTGCGACCCTAATAAGATAAACGGATAATCTGCGCCGGGAGGAATCACGTCATAAACTGGAACATTCGAGCCTCCATAGGATATATTCCCATTGAGAGCCTGAAAATATGCCACCTGCAAAAGTCTTGAAGGAATGTTCATAGTTCGAGAATGTAGAATTTTACGAAATAGTTCTTCGTGTTATTGTCGCCGTTGGTTAATTCTAAAACGTAATCAGTTGATTTCTTGAACTTTAATCTAATGTTCCCGGCTTCACCTGCAACTCCCAAACTCTTTTTGGCTTCATACTGCTCAACTTCATCTATAACCGTTCCACCACTAATACTTGTTGGATTTGTGTATATATCAAATCCGGGAACGTCCGTGCTTTGACGGTTTGTATTGTAGATCGTAGATAGGGGAGTTGTTCCGTCTGTTATTGTAGGTGCTTCAATTATCTTTTCTGTCGTACGGGCTGAATCTGTTACAACTCCATAAGACAAAAGGTAAACATCACCACCGTTTGTTTTCATCTGCAAATAGGACTTTTCCAATGTGGCAATCGAAAGTTTAGCATAGCCTACATAAATATCTCCCCTATCAACTGCGATCTCCGGTTGAGCATAAAACCAATCCGCCTCTGACACTTGTTCGTAGCCACTTGTAATTTGATAGCGAGGGTAATTATTATTCATAAATCTAAATCTTTTAATTTCTTAATGATCTTATCTCTGTTTGAATAAAACGCCGGGAATAGGGCTGGACGTGCGGTTGCGTTCCGTCCCGGTCCACGTCTAAACTGCGAAGCGTATTTTCTGTCATCTGAACTAAATCCAAACTCACTTGCCTCATTGATAAACACCTTGCTTCCAGTACCAAACTCCACGAATGGTGCATAATAATCCCTGTGATGCACGTTTGCTGAAATACCGCCCTTTGGGAACTCCGCCTGGAATCCAGAAGCGTATGTTGTTTGTGTCATCATTCCGGCGCCGATCATTCCGATTACGTTCTTTTTTGCATCCGACTCAATCATTAAAGCGCCTTCATTAACAATATCTTTTACCTTGCCTTCGTATTTGTTTGCACGGGCTTTGATCTCTCTATCGAGTTTAGCCATCTCGCTATGTGAGATACTCATCTTTATCATACTTCCCACCCAATGATCTCAAAAAACTGATTCTCAAAATCTATTACCTGGACTGAATGGATATTAAAGAATCTCGTTCCATATTTAATCCGGTAGTCATTATCCGGCGTGGCGTTGAAATCGTCCGTATAACGAACGATGAATCTGAACTGCTGATTACCTGTCAACTGCTCGGCTTCGAGGCTCTCACGCCCTGTTAAAGGCTCTATTTGCGACCACACGGCAGTTTCATCCTGCCAAGTGTTCGTCCACCCTCCCGCACCGTCAGCAACTCGGCTCTGATATTGTAAGACGATCTTGTGTTTGAACCTGCCTATGTTTTTTGATCGAGTTCTCAAAGGATAATTTGTTTGTATTGATTGAGCAACATTTTAGAAGCGTTTGGAAGTGCGAAGGCTGAACCTTCCACCAAGTCTTGTCTGTCCTCGTAATTACTTAACACGGCTTTATAGAGAGCCAACTGAATCAACTCTGGAACATTTGCAGCACCATATCCCGCCGTAACATCAATCTCAATCTGTTGGTATCTAAACGATTCTCTTACATTAAGTGTCTTAAAGTCTTGTCCTGTAACGAAATAATCAGTATCTGCCGTGAGTGTCGTTTCTGTCCCGTCTAATTTAGTTCGGACTTCATCAACTGAAACGTGCGGTCCGTACGGCAACTGTATGGTATTTCCGTACTGCTGGAACTCAAAAGTGTATTCTTTTCTGCGTAATGTTATTCCGGCATACTTCTCTGCCATGTCAATCATGGCTTCAATCAACATCGACAATAGAGCATCGTCATCGCTTGTAGTAATTCTGCACCAATTCTTGACGTTTGCAAGAGTTATTATATCTCCTGCGGTTTCGCTTGTTGTCGTCTTGCTGAATCCAGTTGTAAAGCCGTTGTCCCGAGTTGCGAGTAAGGAATACATTATTTGACCTTCATATTTTTATGTGATACTTCATTAACCTTTGCGAGTCCCTGTTTGATTAGAAACTCCCCAACCTCTTTTGGGAGTTGCGTAATCTCTCCCTCAACTAACCGCATAAAGGGAATGTCTGCCAGTATTTCGTAGTAATTCATTTCTGCTTTGTTAATTTGTTCAGGAACGATTCAAACTCTGCCAACTCTTTCTGCGATTGCTCGTATAACTGAACCGAACGTAATTTAACCTTTTCCTGCCATTCGGAGTAATTGGCATCTATCTCCTCAATGGCTTTCTTGTGACCTTCCACATCATTAAACTTTACGAAGTACCCCGCATCGCCTAATGATTCTTTTAATCCAGGAGTCGGATTTGCTATTACCGGAATCCCGCAACTCATTGCCTCAACTGCTACCCGTCCCCAACTCTCATACCGTGATGGCATGATAATTATGCGAGTTTTTTCGTATGCCTTACGAATATCGGGTAGATTCTCGATTATCTTAACATTTTTAGGCTGATCGACTACTTGATTACCATACGAACCTTTTACTCCCAAGAATTTTTCCTTCGGCATCAACTTCGCAAGATGTTGTAAAGTAACCCCGCCCTTTGCATCGTTTATGTTTATCAATGTAACGTGCGTTCCGGGTTTCTTGATCTTGTAATGCTCAATATCACACGGAGGAGTAACGATCATATTCGGCTGGTGCTTATGGATTCCGTGAACCTCACCTTTAACGAACTCGGAATTGTAAACGACTCCAATCTTCTTTCTCTTTACTGCGACCATTCCGTAAGGATGGGTATTGTGAGCAATAAATACAAACGGCTTCTTGTATCTCTGACCGAGATTCAATCCATCCCCAGTTCTATTTAAGTGTGAAACAATTATGTCTGAATTTCGTATATCTCCCGCTTTGATCTCTCCTGTTACTTTGATTCCATTAAATTCTTTCTCCTTTGCTTTCGGGACTTGCACCACCGCCTGGTGTCCTCTGTCCACTAAATACTTTAACATATCATGAAGCATCCATTCTGCACCCGAACCGTGTTCCGGTACGAAGGCGTGGACAGGGCAGTAAATTCTCATATCATTCCTGTATAGTTGACTTGTTGGTTAAGTATATCCGAGTAATCCGGGTTCTGAATAAATAGTGAAGGTGAGTAATAAAACGACTTGTTGTCCTTTTGAACCTCCCATAAAGCAACATCAACCGCCTCTGTGTTGATCGGACTTTTAAGAGCCTTTTCCGCACCCTTCCTGCTCATGATATAGGCGTGAGTTGTTAAAACTCTACGGGCTATTTTCCAGATTTTATAATCGCCTTGATTGTACTTTGCGTAGGTGGTTGCGTTTCCGCCCAAGTATAAAATATCGAAGTCGTCCGGGAGTTCCCCTCTCCAATGCTTCACCATACGGGCATCATCTTCTAATACCCCCAAGAGTTCCTCATTGGACTCCAAGAATTGTTCCCATAAAGTTTTGTGAGATAGGTTGCAACCCAATAAGCCTTTGGAATGTTTCCAGCCTTCCATATCTGCCCCAGAAGGCACGATCGCATCGAACCTGACATAAGGTATGCCTTTATCTCCGGCGTGATCTACAAACGATTGCCACCGATCTCCTCTATGTGCCAAGTTGATTACATGAAATATCATATCCATAAAATAAAAAAAGGGAACGAGCATTGCCCGTCCCCTCTTTAACCTAACCAACGAAAGGTTCTTTATCAGGCAGAACCGTTTGCAAGAGCAGCAGCGAAGGTTCCGTAGATGAAGGCACTCGGACGGTAGATCGGAAGTGCAATTCTCTCGGAAGCAACGACTGTAATTACGCCTTTGATAGCGTTGTCTTGATCTTGCTCGTAGAAGCGGATGCTTGACTGTTGACGGTCAAACAACTGCGCACCCATTGCGAAGTCCCCAACGAGGAAGTCGCCTGTGGTGATTGCAGTATTTGCGATCAACGGTACACCTGCGATGCGTGGTGCTTGTGCGCCGAAGCGGAAGGCATCTGGCATCAAGTACAATCCGTTTGTGTCTTTGATAAGAAGCAGATTGTAGAAGTCGTCAGGGTGAACCATGATTGCGTTTGCCATGTACTCGCCATCTCTAACTTGTGCGATTGCAGAAGTAAGAACATCGAAGCGGTTTACATTTGAGTCAGCAAGTGCATCTGTGTATGAGGAAGCGGCTTCTGTGATACCTGTAAGAGCAGGTGAGTTGCTTCCGTAAAGAAGTACATTGTCCTCTTTTACACGGATTTTGCTCGGTAGTCTTGCACCCAAGTATGCAGAAAGTCCAGCAACGTCATCAAGCATTTCGTTAGAAACACGAACGAAGGCAGAGATGGTACGAACTGGTGCTTCTTTCACTTCAAGATCGAAGGTAGTGTTACCTGCATCAGCACCTTCTACTTTGACGGCAGTTCCATCGGTAAAGTTTGCTTCCTCGATGTAACGAACCAAGTCAGAAGTTGTAACTCCTTGTGGAAGGAATTGACGGACGTGTTCTGCACGATCTGGATTGAACACGATACCTGGCTGATAGTCAGGTGCAACTACGTTGTTTGAACTTGTGCTATCTACATAGTCAGAAGTTCCGGTAAGTACAGTTCCTGTTTTGAACATAGGCACGTTGAATTGTGCGCCTTTGTTTGAACGTACTTGTGAAGCGAAATCTTCGCTACCTTTGATCTGCTCGATCATTGAGCCGACCCAGTTTTTTGCTACTGCTTCACCGGAGTTTCTCTTTGCAGAGGTTTCGATTGAATCGACTTGCTCTTGCAATTTGTTGTAAGAGTTTGTCAAGTGGGACAGTTCATTGGCTTTCAGATTGTCCAGTTGATTGTTAAGGTTAGCCTTTTGTGCTTCGAGGGCTTCCTCAATTTTACTGTCGATCTGATTGCCTAATCCCTGTAATTTTTCATTAAGGAGTTCTTTGATTTCCATTGTATTCAAAGTTTAGGGTTAATCAGTTGTATTGCGAGTGCCTCGAACGCATCCTCAATATCTTTCGGCTCAACCTCTTCCGGAGTGTCCTTTGACGGCTCTGGTGCTTGATAGAGTGAATCAATTATGAATTGTTCGAGTTGTTTTAGTTGTATTTCAAGCAGATGAAATGTTTCATCTGTGAAAGTCCCGTTGCGTACCGCCTTTGTCAGCCTTCTGACTTGCTCGGTTGCAGTTTCTTTATCCATGTTCTTAAATCCTGTAAACGGAGTATTTTCGTTAGCACCGAATGTTACGGTTGAGCCTTCAAATAACTTTACTTCCTGAATCTCCATATAACCACTTTTCGGTTGACCTTTTACAGTTACGAATCCAATGGAGTGTTCGTTAATGACTCCCGCTTCGTATAATTTAAGTACATCCTCACCATAAGAAGTGCCGACAATCTTTGACTCAAAATAAAGCCCATAGTCGTCCTCTTTAAGGACATACGGCTTTCCAAGTGGTTTAGATACATCGTGTTGGTATAAGTGAACGATTCTTTGTTTCTGGCTCTCCGGTCCGTTTTCCATGATGGACTTTGCGAAGGCGCCTTTTACAATTACGTCCCCATCAGAGTCAACCTCTCCGAACTGCGAAAAATATCCGGTAACAACACCGTTCTTTCTATCGATGTCTTTAATCTGCGCCGGTATGCCTTTATATTGGTATGCGTTCATATTTTTTTGGGTTTGTTCATCCATGCGAGAAAAATACTAACTTTCAGGAGTTATATAAATTTGGGTGCATCTGCAATTTATCACGTTTCCTGGACTGCCTGTTGGGTCGCCTGGAACTCTTAACTGCTCACCGTCCACAAGAAACGGCGCTTGTTTATCTACTGTCTGCCCGTCTGCTTCTGCGTGAGCATCTCTTGTTCTGTCATCCGGTGTTGAGAGCCATTGTTTATCAAAGGCAAGTCCCGTTGATAATGCACCCTCTAATGAGCCTATATTTGAAGCGGATACGATTTCAGTACGGGCTATTCTTCTGGCTCTTACTTGCAGAGTTCCATTTAAAGGTTGAAGTCCTGTCGTGCCAATTATCCGGCGCTTGATTTCTTCTACACCTAACCCTTCCTCTAATCCCGCCACGATTATTGCGTTGATCTGTCGTCTTGTAGTTTCGGTGATCTCAACAATACGTGCGGAG
>Ga0222714_10005348_pt1 | contig 12262 bp, 3 predicted proteins | sample C33_3DmetaG_FD_165048 | JGI IMG/M metagenome (GOLD analysis project Ga0222714, IMG submission 165048) | Estuarine water microbial communities from San Francisco Bay, California, United States - C33_3D | ecosystem: Environmental > Aquatic > Marine > Unclassified | place: USA: California... | reverse complement strand
ACGGGCAGATGGCTACCGACCCCGGCTCTATGCAAGCGTATATGTCGCCGTATATGCAGAACGTGGTTGATATTCAAAAGCGCGAAGCGCAGCGCCAAGCTGATATTGCAGCGACGGGTCGTGGTGCTCAGGCTGTTCGTGCCGGTGCGTTTGGCGGTAGCCGTCAGGCAATCATGGAGAATGAAGCCGAGCGTAACTTACAGCAGCAGCTGGGCGACATCCAAGCGCTTGGGTCGCAGAAAGCCTTCGAGGACGCGCAGCGCGCGCAGCAGTTCGGTGCTCAATTGGGTCTTACCGGTCTACAACAAGCAGGTCAAATGGCTAGCACGCTTGGCGGTTTGGGGGCTACCCGCTTCGGTCAACAGCGCGACATCCTAGGAATGCAGCGTGAGCTTGGACAAGAAGAGCGCGGGCTCCAGCAAGCGATGCGGGATATCGAGTACGAACAAGGCATGGCCGAGCAGCGCTATCCGTACGAGCAGCTTGGGTTCTTCGCCGACATGCTGCGTGGTGTACCCGTTGGTCAGACGTCGCAGTCTATCTATCGTCAGGCTACGCCTGGTCTTGGTCAGCAGCTGCTTGGCGCAGCTCTGACTGCTAAAGGTTTTGGGTTCTTTAAAGAAGGCGGCGACGTATCTACCGAAAAGGGTCTGACCGCTTTGGCTATGCAAAAAATTAAGGGGTAACTGATGACGCCTCAGTACATGTCTACAGCTAAGAAGCTGGCTATTCTTGACAACGACGCGCTTGGTCAGTTCGCTGAAACCAACAAAAATGACGCCATGATGCTCGCTATGGCAATGAGCGAGAAGGCTCGCCGCGATGCTATTAAAGCTGACCAGATGGCCCAAGCTGCCCCTATGGGTATGCAGCCAACCGTTAAAGAACAAAAAGTAGCCGAGTTGCGTCAACAGGCGGGTCTGACCGCGCTGCCCGCCCCCACTATGGAGGCTATGGGCACCCGTGCTGCCAAAGGCGGCATCATGACGTACGCTGGCGGCGGGTTTACCGACGAACAAATTCTTAACAAAGTTCGTGCCGAAGCTGCTCGCCGTGGTCTCAACCCGGATACGGTGCTTGGTATCTTGCGCGCTGAGAACGCCAAACTAGATCCGACGGCTAGCCCTGAAACTTCTTCTGCTTTTGGTTTGTTTCAAACGACTGAGGCAACGTGGAAAGCAATGGGCGGCGACCCCAAAAATAAAACCGACGTCGATGAACAGATTCGCGTAGGTTTAGACCTTATCCAAGACAACGACACCAAACTGGGCGACGCCCTTGGTCGTCAGCCTACCCCAACAGAAAGCTACACGGCACACGTTGTCGGTCTGGGCAAAGCCATACAGATGGGCCAAGCAGCTCCCGATGCAAAAGTAGAAGACATCCTTGGCGAAGCCGCAGTAAAAGCCAACCCAACTTTGTTTAAAGGCAAAACCGTAGCGCAAGCCACGGACATACTGGGTCAAAAGGTAGGCGCTGGTGCGCCAGAAGATAGGACGCCTGCTTACCTTAGACAAGCCACGGTGCCCACTGCTGAAGGCATAGCACGCGAACAGGCCCAAACCGCCCAAAATATTGCTGCAGAAAGAGCGCGTGTTGAGGGCTTGCCTGTTGGGGAAAGACTTTTGGGTGCTGGCGAAGCCGGGCTATCGGCTCTTACTGGCGCGGCGTCTATACCTGTGGCCGGGGCTATGGCGCTGTTTGGCCCGCGTCAAGAAGGCGAGTCTGCTGAGCAAGCGTTTGCGCGTCGTGCAGAAGCGATGACATTTGCGCCTCGCACTGCAGAAGGTCAACGGCAGCTTAGGGAGTTTGGCAAAGCCATAGAAGAGACGAAGCTGCCCCCTGTTCTACCAGGCGTTATGGGTACTGCTGGTACCACTCCCGCTCGACGCGGTGCTATTAGTGATGCTGCGTTTCTTGCTGGTAAAGCCGACGAAGCTCAAGCCGCTGCTGCGGCTGCACAAAGGGCTGCTACTCCTGCACTACAAAGTCCCCAAGCGGCAGCTAGATCTGCTAAGCAACGCGCTGCTGCGCAACAAGCAGAGGCAGAACTGTCGGCAAGCGAGCGCGTTTTGGGCACTACCCCAAGAGAGCTGGCTGCAGCAGAAGCAGATCTGGCTGCTACAGCCGCACAAGCGGCGCGAGGATCTAGAGACGCGACAACCCAGCGTAGGCTGGCAAATATTCAGAGCGAACTCGACGCAAGAGCGCGTGCTACGGGTGTCCGTCCTATAGGCGCAGAACCGGTACAAAGACAGCCGAGAAACTTGGTGATGGAGGCCCAAGAGCGTCTTGCGCAAGCTGCTCAAGAAAGGCTGTCTCCGTTAGAGCAAAAAGTACGCGGATTGCAAGGCATACTGGACGAGAAAAAGCAGAACTTGGCTCCTACCGCTGCCGACGTATTGGCCGCAGAGCAGCGCGCCGAAGCTGCCGCTCGTGCCACTCGCCAAGCCCAAGAAAGGGCCGCTGCTGCGTTACCCGAAGCCCAACGTCGTGCCGCTGGTGCCATGAGTGCTGCAGATGAAGCGGTTGCTCGTGCAGCGCAGGCCCCGGGTCAACAACTTGTAATGCCTGTGGTAACGCCTACAGCAGCTCTTGCCGGGCCTAAACCAGAAGGCGGTATACGCGATCTAGCCAAGGGCACCGCTGCCCCTATTGCTGCTATGACGCCTGACGAGCAGGCTGGGTTGGCTTCGCAGACTGCTGCTTTTGCTAGGGGCGAAGAGCCTGACTTTGAGGTTGGCGACCCGTCAGTGCTGGGCGAGCAGTTTGTTAAAAACCTGCCTAAAGAAGAGCAAGAAGGTCTACGCGGTTTGCTTGGCAAGCTGGACAACGACTTCTACTTGTCTTTGGGTATCGGACTGCTTTCGCAGCCTGACTTTGGGCAGGGCCTCGCCTACGGCACTCAGCTGTACATGACCCGTAAAGACGCTAAGACCAAGGCAGAAGCCAAAGCCAAAGAGACCGCCAGTGAGATCGCAGAGCGCGAGGCTAGGACGGAGTATGCTAGAGCGCAAACAAAAGTGCTGGAAAGTGGAGACAGAAATAGAGCCACTGCACTTAAGATGGCTCAAGACGCTTACGAGGAATGGGTCAAAGACTTTGGTAAAGAGGGCGGAGCACTTGCTAACCAGACAGATAAGGCAGCTAAACTTGCTCAGCTACAAAGGGCTATGCTTGCTGAGTTTGGCTTGACGCCGCGTGGGATGGGCGTACAATCTAGTAGTCTCATGCCTGGGTTTAAGTTGCTCGGACAAGATTAGTAAAAATAAATTAAGGATTTGCGATGCCTATTTATCGCGTAGAAGGCCCCGACGGTCAAATCTATCGTGTAGAAGCGCCCGAAGGGGCGACCGAGCAGCAAATCTTTAGTTTTTTACAGTCTCAGCTAGCGCAACAAACTGCTACTGCCGAGCAACAACCCGAGTCTGGGCTTCTCGCCCAATTAAAACGCGGTGCCGAAGAGGCGGCATCTGGACTGCGTACAACTGCTGGAAGCATACTGACACCCAATGAAGCAGCCGAAGCTGGCGTTCGCCGTCAAGAAGAAATAGGTCAAAAGTACGCAGACGAAGTAAGTCTAGAGAAGTTAAAGCAGGCTTACGCAGAACGCGGTCTGCTAGGCGCAGCCGGTGAAGTAGGTACGCAAATACCCTTGGCGTTTGCTGCGCAGGCTCCAAATCTTGCTGGTATCGCTGCCGGTTCTAGGTTGGGGGCAATGGCTGGGTCTTTTGCTGGCCCTGTTGGCACAATCGTTGGAGGTATTGGTGGCGGTTTAGCCTATAGCTTTATCCAACAGTATAGTGAAGGTTTAGAAAGTAAGGCTGCTGCAGATATTGAAGCCGGGCGTCCTGTTGATGTCGATCGTGGTAGAGCCGCTCTTTTTGCTTTACCGCAAGCCGCGTTGGACGTTGCTGGCCCAGCAATTGCCTTAGGTGGCAGGTTAGTATCTAAAATTACTGGCATCCCTGCAGGGGCGTTGTTTGGCGAGCGTAGTGCCGCCGCTGCCCGCAAACTGGCAGATGAGCGTTTGTTGTCTGCTGTCACCAAAGGGACAGCTAGGGGTGTTGCGGCTGAAGTCCCAACTGAAATTGCGCAAGAAATTATCGGGCGTTATCGGGACGGTTTACCGCTGACTGACGACGATGCCATGAAAGTGTATGGCGAGGTTGCGTACCAGACATCGCTGCTTGGCCCCTTGGGTATTGCTGGTCGTGTGTCAGACCGCGCTGGTGCCCGGGAGCAGGTACGCCAAGAAGAAGCCACTATCGCTGCCCAGCAGGCAGAGGCTCAACGTGCCGAAGCAGCCGCAGCAGAGACCGCTGCCGCGCAAGAAGCCGAGACTACCCGCGTTGCTGAAGAAGCCGAGCGCGCCACGCCTGAGTATGCCCAGCGTATTGGCGAAGAATACGAAGCCAAGCGCCAGCAGTTTCAAGACGCTAGAAAAGCGCTGGGTAAAAAACCCCCAGCCGACGACCCTGCAGCACAGCTTGAGTACAAAGGCAAGCAAGACGCGCTTAAAGAAATGCAAAAAGAGCTGGCTACGCTGGCTCCTGAGTACAACCGCACCAAGCCTATCCGTGAGCAACTAGCCCCTGCTGCCGCAGCGGTGCCCGGTGTAGAACGCCAGATTGAGCGCCCGTTTGCTGCCGAAGAAGCCCCGGCTGTAGAAGAAGCACCGCTTGCTCCGACCGAGGCACCGGCGGTGCCAGTTCAAGATATGCAGGCGGAGCTTACCCGTCTAGAAGGTCAATTAGAAGAAAACCAAGCGGCTATCGGCGAAGCTAACAAGCGCGTAGACCCAATTGATGCCCAGCGCCTCTTTGCTGAGCGCGATCGTTTGATAGAACAAGCAGCCGTACTGCGTAAACAACTGGAGGCTCGACCAGAGACTAGAGCCGATGCGCTGGCACAACAGATTGCCAAACTCGATGCCCGCATACAAAAGAACATTGACGAGGGTGTGGATGTTGATAAGGCGCGTCGTGATTATGAGACACGCGCTGGGCTTGTCCGTCAACTGACCACGCTTGACCCCAATCGTAAAGAACGCTTAGACGCCGAAGCTGCTGCACTAGAAGCGCAAATCGCCCGTGCCGAACAACAGGCCGAAGACTTTGCTGCTACGGTACGGCAACCAGATGAAGAACAGCAGACGCTGGCGGCTTTAGATGACATCAATGCGCAGATAAATGATACGCGGCAGAAGATAGAGCAGCAAAAGAAAAACCTTGAAGTACAAAGACAGTTGTTTGTTGCGACTGATCCGCAACCTGCACTAGAACTTTTAGCTAAACAAGGCGTAATACCTAAAGGTTATAAAGAAGACCCAAAGAAATTTACTAAAGACCCGACTAATCTGGCCAGAATAGAAGCGGAAGCCGCGCAACAAATAGAGGCTTTAGAGAAAACATTAGCCGGGCTGAACACGCAAAGACAAACACTAGAACGCGCGTTGCCTGAAAGCCGCAGGTACAAAGGAGCAACCCGGGATGTTGTAGCTACCGAAATAGATTATGACGCGCTACAACAAGACATGGCGCCAGAAGCCATTACGCCTGACAGGTGGGCGGATAACTTTTTGGCGAACTTGCCCGTATTTAAAGGGTTTCATATCAAAGCGCCCGATACCGTCGTGCCGTTACCAAGGGCGCAGGCTCGTGTTCAACGTGAGCGTATTGACGGTTTACAGAAAGAATACGACCAGCTTATGGACGACGCTGCGGGTCTTTACGCAGTAAACCAAGGCGCGGAAGCAGACAATCGCATAAGGCAGGCAAGAGAGATTGCCGAGCAAATTTCTGCCATTAGGCGTGATGTTGGCAGCGGTTATGCAACTGAAGTTTTACAGGCTAGAGCCCAACAAAAAGATGCTTTGGCGGATATTGAAACCGGGCTAAACGACATAAGAGAAGCCGGGGGCACTTACGCCAGAGGTGTCGCAGAAGAAGGTGCCCGTCCTGTACTTTCGGTACCAAAACTAAAACGCGCTGAAAACTTTGTAAACAACGCAAGAGGCGCTTACGTTAGTGCAGTTTTGCGGGAGGCAGCGGCGCACAGAAAAGCTAATGGTGGCGGGCCTATTTCTACTGACGAAGCCTTGCGCGCTGCAGAAGCCATTGATCTTGGTGTTCAAGAGTTAATTACACGCATTCAGGCGGAGCCGCGTAGGGCTAATTTAAAAGAGGTCACGGTTATCCCGGCGCAAATGCGCTCTAACAAACTTGTCCGTCCTGCACAGACAATAATGATGGACACTCGTCCATTAGAGCAGCGCCGTTTTGCTAAGCCTTCTGCTGCCATACAAGCTGTTTTTGAGCAACTAGAACAAGCTAAAGAAGCCTTAATTACGCCGACAACGGCAGCTAAAGCGGCTAGGGCGGCTATTTCTCCTACAGTACGCACACAGTTTGCCCCAACAGAAGCTGCCCGTGTAGCAGAAGCCAGAGGTGAAACAGCCACAACTTTAGGTGGCGAGTTGCGTCGTCGTACAGAGTTTGTACGTGAAAAAATGGCTCGCATGGGCGGTATGCGACCGATGGCTGCTACTGCGTTAAACGAAGCCGCTGACGTAATGGACGCTGGCAATGCCACTCGCGGTTTGTTAGACGCTGTGGAGCCAGTCGTTGACGCTATTAACGACGGTCGTAATGTTACTCAAGCTGACATTCGCGCTATCCGTGATGCGCTTGCTGCTAGCCGCCCAACAGCAGAGGAAGCCCGTGTTACTGGACAAAGAGAGCTTTTTGCCGAAACTACAGCGGATCGCCGTCGTCGTGACGAAGAACTTGGTCTTATTAGAACGACCACAGAAAACTTTGACAAGGCTCCGGCAGTCAAGAAAGGCCGAGCAGCTGTTGAAAAACTCAGGGCAGAAACGCTAAAGATAGAAGAAGACGCAAAAGAACTTTTACGCAAAGAAGCTGTAGAAGCACAAAAGCGTAAACAAGCACTGGAGCGTAAGGTTTCTACTGCCGGGTTTTTTAGCGACGCTGTACAAGAACAACGGGCAGATTTACAAGACGCCATTGATAGGGCAAGCAAAGTCTATCGTGTTTTAACTAAGCGTGCAACGCGACAAGCCGCTGCGCCTGAAGTAATAAACGCAATAAATGCAATAAATGAAGTCGAGTCGGCTTTAATCAGACAGCAACAACGCTTGACTGTTGCTGAGGGCATGGATCCCGCAGTTCGTGTAGCTATTCGTAAGCGCATTGAGCGCCTGCGGTCAGAACAAGAAGAGGCTGTACAAAACTTGCAAAACGCAATGGCTACACAAATAGCCAACATAGACGCAGCAGCGGCCACTAAGTTTGCGTTACAAGACAGTCTTGTTCAGTTTGAGGCGGACGCTCTTAAAAAGCTAGAACAGACAGCGGAAAAAGCGGCTGCGGATTTAGCTGCGGGGCGTTTTAACCGACCTGACTATTTAAGGCTACAAAATGCAATTCAAGAGCAGCGTCGTGCAGCAATAGCAGCTGAACAAAAAAGATTAGAGACACGTCGTGCTGAGTCTGTTGAGGCAGATAAGGCGAAGCAAGCGGCTCTTGAGCGAGCTAGGTCTGTGATAGGTGTTGCCGGTGTTACCCGACGTATTGCTGACATAGAAAGAGAAGAAATTAAAGCGCTGACAGAGTACCAAGAAAAACTCTTAGCAGCCAAAAACCGTAGAAAAGACAGTTTAGCTGTTGTTGATAGGCAAGTTAATGCTGCGTATAAACGCTTGCAACAGGCTCGTGCAGGCGCAGCCGCGCCAGAACCAAGCCCACGTCAACGTGCCAAAGAAATTGAACGTATTGCAGCTAAGCAGACTACTGAGCGTATGGGGCCAGCAACCGTTGTTCAGAGTTCTGCCCCAACAGCATTTCGTATTGGCCCGCAAACCGGAACCCCTGCAGCAGGCGAAACCGGACAGCAACGCGTTGCACCGGCTATGGGCATCCGTGAGAAGCGGCGCTCTATTACGACGCAACGCAACGTACAGATTTCTGAGAAAGAAATACAAGAAGCCAACACGCTTGGCGCAGCTACTGCGCAAGACGCTTTTAATGAAGTAAAGCAAAAGTACGCGGATCAAAGAACTGAAGCGCTGGCTAAGATAGATGCCAATGAAAAACTTAGCAGCCAAGACAAAATAAAACAAAAAGAGCGGGCGTTAGCTAAGATTAAAGATACAGAAGACGCCGAGCTTGACGCTGTTACTAACCGCTTACTTGGCGACTCTACTAAAAACTCTTTGTTTAGCTTGGGCGCTACGGCTAACGGCGGCAGTTTGTCTACGTCTGCTATTGAGAGCCTTGAGGCTGGCAGTATCGCCGGTGCGCTCGATGCGATTGAGCAGAGCACAAGCAACCCAACTAACAAGGCTATTGCTCGCAGGCTTAAGTTACTGCTTGGCGGTACCCGTGTTGTACTAAAAGACACCGGGACTTTGATCGGCCCTGACGGCAAACCGGCTAACGGCTCTGCCCTACTTGACGGCACCGGCATTGAACTCGACCGCGTTACTGGTATGAATGAGCACGTTGTGCTGCACGAAGCTACCCACGCTGCCGTTGAACGGGTATTGGGTTTGCCGGATGACCAGCTTAACGACAAGCAACGCGCCGGTAAAAAAGAACTTGAGGCCCTTTACGACGCCGTAAAGAATGACCCTGACTTTAAGGGCGAGTATGCGTTAGATAGTCTTAGCGAGTTTGTTGCCGAAGCGCTTAGTAACGAGGGTATGCAGGGCAAGATGCGCCAGAAAAAGTGGACGCTCAAGGCCATGTGGGACTCGTTTAAGAGCCTGATACTTGACGTGCTTGGTATTGACCGCCCGCAGAATATGCTCGACGCCACCCTTGCTGCGGCTGAACGGATGATGGCTGTGGTGCCACGCGCCACAACAGCTGACTTTAGTCTGGCTACACCCCGCGCGTTCTTTGCGCCTACTGCTCCGTCGTCTCCCGGGCTTGTGTCGGCTATTGAGATTACCGACCGGCTGGTTGCTAAACAAAGACCTTGGCTGGATAAAGTACGGACAGGCGCTAGCGGCTTGGCATTTGAGACCAATCTGGTCGACCGTTTTGCCCCGCTTGAGCGGGCAACGAAGCTGATGGACGAGCTAAAAGGCACGCAGGTCATGTACTTTGCTCGCATGTTTGACCAGCGCATGAACTTTGCGGCCCAGTCAATAGCCAACGGTGCGATACAGATTAAGACCTTAAAGCGCAAAGACGGCCAGACCGAGATGCTTCTTGAGAGCGAAAAAGGCGCTAGCATCAAAGGCGTTGTTGAGATTCTTAAAGAAGCCGCCGATAAGACCGGCGGGGCAGATAACGCCAGCCGTTTGTTTACTGCTTACTTGGCTGCACTGCGCGGCAAGCGCGTTGGGTTGAACAGACTTAACTACGGCGCTGGGTTGACGCAGGCAGACTTAGACAATGCTGTGCGAGACATTGAGAGCGCTGGGCTTAAGGATGTGTTTGATCGGGCACGTGAGACGTATAACGAATACAACCGTGGTCTTGTACGCTTTGCCCAAGAATCTGGCGTGTTTAGCAAAGAGCAAGCCGACGCGCTGCTCAAAGACTCTGACTACGTGCCTTTCTACCGAGAAGAAAACGGCCAGCTGCTCTTTGATATTGGCGGTGGTACGCCGTTCAGGATTGGTAACTTGCGTGACATGCCACACCTACGCGAGCTTGTTGGCGGTGATCAGCGGATTCTTGACTTCACTACCAGCGCTGTGCAGAACACGGCTATGCTGACCGATATGTCGCTTAACAACTTGGCGACAAAGAACGCTGTAACTGAGCTTATCAACATCGGTATGGCAACTGAGGCTAAGGGTGTGCTTGCTGGCCCCGACGTTGTTCGATACAAAGTTGACGGGCAAGACCGCTACGCTAGGATTGAAACCGACAAGGCAGGCATCCCGGCGGATCTGCTTGTTAAGGGTATGGCTGGTATCCCGGCACAGGTTACGGGCTTCATGCGCGCGATGGTCATGCCGGCTTCTTTTGTCCGTAAAGCGATTACTGTCAGCCCGTTCTATGCAGCTCGACAGTTGTTCCGCGATTCTTTGGCTGCACCCCTGACGTCAGGCGCGGGCTTTACCCCTGTTCTAGGCGCTCTACGTGAGATGCAAGCCTTGGGCGGCACGCTGGGTAACACGCTTGAGTCTCGTGGTGTAACCGGTGGTCAGCAGTTTACGGGCACGCAAGAAGATATTAGCGGCGTGCTTCGCCGCATTGCCGGTGGCAAGCGCAACTTTGCTATTGAGGCTTTTGCCAAGATGGAGACGCTGGCTATGCAGGCTGATGCCTTGACCCGCCGCGCCCAGTACAACAGCTACATCCGTCAGGGCTTGTCTGAGATGGAAGCGACGTTGATGTCGCTCGAGTCGATGAACTTCACCAAGCGCGGTATGTCGCCTACTGTACACATCGCCAACTCGTTGGTGCCGTTTTTTAATGCACAGATACAAGGTCTCAATGTCATCTACAAGGCGATGACCGGCAAGATGCCGCTGAATGAGAAACTAAACTTGCAGCGTAAGTTTTATACCCGTGGCGCTATGTTGATGGCGACTTCGTTTGCTTACGCAGCCATGATGCAGGACGACGAGGCATACAAGAACGCTACCCCCGACGCCAAGTACAACAACTACTTTATCCGCGTACCGGGCTTTGACGAGCCGTTTAAGCTGCCCGTCCCGTTTGAAGTTGGTTACTTGTTTAAGTCCCTGCCAGAAGCACTGTTTAACATGATGACGGGTGACGAGCAGGCACAACGTGACGCGCTCAAGGGCTTGAACGGTATCGCCATTAACCTGGTGCCAGGCGGTAGCAGCATGATGACTTTTGAGGCTGGTGGTGCTGAGATACCCGTGCCGGTGCCCGTGCCCCAAGCGGTTAAGCCTTTGGCCGAGATGTACGCCAACAAGTCGTTCTTTAGCCGCCAGCCGTTGCTGTCTAGAAGCGAAGAAGCGCGTTTGCCTGAGTATCAGTTCCGTCAATCGACGACCGAGCTGGTCAAGATGTTCGGTGAGACGACAGGACTGTCACCTATCCAGACAGAAAATCTTATCCGTGGCTACACGGGGTCGTTGCCGATGCTGGGGATAGCGCTTGTCAGCAGCATGATACCGGGCGATCCGGGCGCGCCTACGGCAGCAGAGAAGCCACTATCGAAGTGGCCCGGGCTGAGCACCTTGTTCCAAGATAACTATGCTTCTGCCTCTATTTCTGCTGCCTACGACAAGATGGCTGAATACCAACAGGTACGCAACACGGTGCGCCAGCTTATAAAGGATGGGTACGTAGCCAAAGCCCAAGAGCTGATAGAAGCTGAGAGCGAAAAGTTTGCCCGAGCCGCTATGGCCGATCAATTTAAGGCAAACATGGACAAGCTGAATCAGGCTATGCGGGCTATCCGGGCGTCTCAGTTGCCCCCGGACGAGAAGCGGCTGCGTCTAGAAGAGATTCAGAAGGCCCGCGTGGCGCTGTCTCGTGCGGTTGTCGGGGCGGAATAAAGAACCAAACGCCAATGAGCCCGTCGTGGATAGCGACGATGGCTCTGGCGGGAGATACGCGGACATGGATAGCCGCTACGAGACCCTCTTGCCTAGTCTTGGCTGTGTCCAGACTGGGTACAAAGAAGCCCTCGCCGCGACTAACCTTCTGCCAAGGGTAGCAGACCTTCATCCACATCCTCCAGCCGCTGACTAATCTTTAGCGCGTTGACCCGCATACTGGGCCCCTGCGTCTTGGCGGTCATGTCTTTCTTGATATGGCTCACCGGATACTTAGCCTCCAGCTGCTTGCGCATGTCCTCGTAGCCGTAACTCATGCTGGCACAGTAGCTGCGCAGCAGCTTTTCTTCTATGTAGAAGTCGGCATAGCCCGGGGTTACGTTGAACTCGACGCGCCCGCACACCTTGCTACGGGTCAGGGATTGGTTGATGGCGTCGCTGTTCTCGCCGCCCAGAGCCGCCGTCCATTGCTGGTTGACGTACCGTACAGAGATAAAGCTGCCGTAGAACTCCCGTACATAGCTGTGCAGGATGTCGTCTGCCGTTTTCTTGCTCTCTTTGGTCGTCCTGCGCATCTTTTCTACCGTAGCCTTGTACGACGCCATGATGTTCTTGAGTGGCAGGTCGACTATCCCGGCGTAGTCTGAGCTAAGGATGATGCCGCCCAACATGCAGCTGGACACCCCGGCAACCCAAAAACGCTCGGTACTATCGGCTTTGAGCTGGTTAAATATCTTGTTGTAG
>Ga0222714_10005347_pt1 | contig 12263 bp, 8 predicted proteins | sample C33_3DmetaG_FD_165048 | JGI IMG/M metagenome (GOLD analysis project Ga0222714, IMG submission 165048) | Estuarine water microbial communities from San Francisco Bay, California, United States - C33_3D | ecosystem: Environmental > Aquatic > Marine > Unclassified | place: USA: California... | reverse complement strand
CGCTATAAGAATGGGGGATATGTCCAAAATTTTAAGGATGGGTCCGATGAGCGCGGCGTGACCCCTCCTTCTGCTAATCGCGCTGAGGCTCTTGATCCTGTAACAGAGCGCATGTTGCTTCGCAGCATGGCTGTCAGCAAAATCCTTAACTCTGAGTTGACTAGGGGAAGTGAAGCCCCTGAGCCCAAGCTTGAAGACGAGTTTGAGCGGAGAAAATCCGTTTACCAATCCTTGATTGGAGAAGACGCAGGGGCAGCGGAAAAAGAAAAGTATTGGGCGTTGACGGAGGCATTCCTTAATCTGGCGTCTAACACTGATCCAACAACCGGAAAGCCCATGCGCGGCGGATTCTTGTCGAAGCTTGGTGGGTCCTTCAAAGGTACGCCCAGTAAGATTGCGGCGATTGACCAAGCCCGACGGAAACAGGACCTCGGCATTAAAATGGCCGCGCTTGAATCGGCTGAGCGATATATTGACACCATCCGTAAGCAGAACGCAGACCTTATCGGGAAAGACACAGGCGAGTGGCTGAAGACCTATACGGCAACGCAGGAAGATGACTTTCAAGTCCCTTCTTCTAGAAATCAAGCCATTGAATGGTTGGCACGTGTCGCCCCTGCCTATGCTGCAGGAACTGCGCCTGATGATGTTTCAAGAACCTTTGAAGCGGTTTATCTCGACCTTAGTAAGGATAGTTATTACATCTCTCAGGACCCTGTAACGGGGCAACCGAGGAAAATAATTACCCCGGGAGTGAAATATTCATGGGCAGAGGATGCAATTAAAGCCCGTGGTCGACTTGCGGATGTTGCAGAAGAAACGGGAGCGCCTGTTTCAATAAGTCGTCCGAATATTAGTTTGGACGAGGAAGGCAATGTGACTTCTCCGGAAGGAGAGGCTTCCATATCTCCTTCTTCCCCTGAAATGGAAGGAGGCCCTGCGCCTGAGTCGGCAGGACAACCGCCCGCTGCAGAAGAAACGTCTTACTCCCTTCTGGCTGATCAGCCAGATTCTAAAGAACCGTGGGATCCATCAATTGTCCCGAAAGTTTGGGAGTGGGATCCGTTAGACAAAAGGACGGTAGCTGGCGGATACTATTTCCCCCATAAACTAACCATGTTCAACGCCGCTAGTGGAACTGGCCCTATAGGGAGGATGATGGCGGCATTGTACAAGACTCCCGGTGTGGGAGAAATTTCTTCGGATCTACTGGAAGAAGCGGCAAGGAACAAAGAGATTCTTGACAACAGTGCCCGAGAAATTGTCCGTGCTTTTCAGTCTAGCCGACGGTTTGCGGAGGGGGAAAGACAGGCCATTGTCAAGCAGTTGGATTTGGAGTCTGCTCTTTTTGACAGGCCCGGAGCCTACATGAGTAGGTTGATTGCTTATGATCAGCTGTTGCAGGAGCTTCAACGGAACGAACTAAGGGATTTTAATAACGATGAGCTTCCTCCGGACGTTAGAAAGGATATTCGAGCTAGTCTTAAAACGATACATGACGCACGCGCACTAATAGGGGCCCCAATAGCGATTGAAGGAAAAGGAGACCCTCTCCTAGACACGTTGCCGATGGGCACCATGGTGCATGACAATACATCTGGTAAGATTTGGCAGATAAAAGAATAAGGAAAGGTAATGGCCAACACCCGCCGACTTGTTCCCGTTGATGAAACGGTGGCATTTGAAAAACCCTCTGGGGACCGTGGACGCAGACTTGTTCAAGTCTCAGATGGCGCTACGGCTGAGGAAAAAAGGGCGGCAATCCTTCGAGGGATTGAGGAAGGTGCTTATACCGGCGGTACTGCTCTTACGGGGATGATTGGAGGCGCAAAAGCAGGCGCGCTAATTGGAGTGGCTGCGGCAGGTCCTCCGGGAGCAATGGCTGGAGGGGGACTTGGAGCAATTACCGGAGGTTTTTTAGGGGGACTGGCAGGAGACTTCTCTTCTAAGTCTATAATTCCAGAGGAGGAAGGCGAGGCGACCGTCCCTTATCGAGAGGGCGGAAAGACCTTTGGCACGGGCATCGCGATGGCTCCTGCTGCCTTTTTCCTTCCCGCTTCTTACGGAAACTCGCTTCTTGGCAGGTTCATTTCTGAACTTGGGATGAAAGCCCGTAAGTTTCCTAAGTCTTATCTTCTGACAGAAGCTTCTAGCGCAGCAGGTGCAGGTGTAGGGGCTGCGGTGGCCGAGAGCTACGATCCGGGCGATGCTGTTACTCGTTTCGGAGCAGAAGTTGTGGGAGGAGCCGCTTCTCCATTTAAGTTCGTTATTGGACAGGTAGGTCCGTTGACTACGTTCATCAAGAACCGAATTAAGTCTCTCTCAAAAGGAGGCAGGGAAGAACGTGCCGCCACTCTTCTTGTTGACGTTCTGCAGAGGAGCGGGGAAGACCCCATAGAGCTGCAGAAGCAATTGCAAAAAATACAACGGGCAGTTGGAGCTGATCCTACTGCTGCACAAGCAACGGGTAGCCCTATCCTTATTGGACTTGAAAAATCACTCGCGTCTAAAAATCCCACATTTCTTTCAAGGATTGATCAGAAAGGCCGCGATTCCTTTAGAGCCTATCAAGGGGTGATTGATTCCCTCCGAGCCATTGGAGACCCGGAGCTTCTTACTGCCTCGGCCAAAATGCAGGAAAACCTATACACCTCTATGCTTGAAGCCAGCCGCCTTCAGGCTCAATCCGAAGCGGCAAGTCGGATAGCCGCTATTCGGGTAGACAGCCCGGCCACTAGGAGACAGATTGGGCGTATCGTCCATGATACCCAGATGGAAGCCTTGGCAGATGCGCGACAGTACGAAAGTGCACTTTGGGAAGAGGCGTACAGGAAGTCCTTCAAGATAGGCGCAAAAGGCGTTCAGGCAAAGAAGGTCCGCCCCTCTAGCTTGGGCGAGACGTTTATGGATTTCGTCAGCACCATGACGCCGGAGCGTTATCAGGCGCAAGTGCCAACAGAAATCAAGAAAATAATGACTAGACTTGGCGTTGACGACAAGGCCCTTGCTCGTTACGAAGCGGGTAAAAAAACTAGAGAGTACCTTGAGACAGGGAAGGTTCCTCAGGAGTTCTTGTCCGCTCCTTTACAGGGGAAAAAGACAAAGGCGGGCATGCCTGACACGCTTACGGCTCCTGCTACGTTTGCCCCAATTGTGAAAGAAACGGAAGTCCCAGACCTCATTCGCATTCGAGGCGACATGTTGGCGTATGCACGAGAGGCCGCTGGAGCGGGCAACATGGCCATGGCCAATCTTTATGGGAAGATGGCGTCTGCGGCGCTTAATGACCTTGAGACATTGAACATTTCCGCTTATGACAAGGCCCGTACTTTTTCACGTAAGTTTAATGACTACTACACTCGTACTTTTGCGGGAGATGTAGGAGCTGTCAACAAAAAAGGCGGAGAAAAAATACCTGCAGAGCTTTTAGTGGCTAAAGCTTTTGCAAAAGCTGGAGACGTTACTGCCAAGCGGTTTTCAGATGTTGAAAATGCGGTAGGTATGATGTCCCAACTGTATCGAGAAGCGGTTGCAAAAGGAGGAAAACGAAGCAAGGAGGCACTTGCCCTCGCGCCTTTTGCGGATATTGCGCAAGACAGAGCGGTGACCATACGTGAGGCGCAAAAAGCCTTCATGTTGACTGCTGCGAACAACGCAATCACTCGTAATCCGATCACAGGCGCGGAAACTCTTGACCCGAACAGGCTTTCTCGATTCATCACAGAGAACAAGGATGTATTGGATAAAGTAGGGCTGACAGACGACCTTACTGACGCCCTTAAGGCAGAGAATGCCGTGCGGTCTATCACCGACCCAGCGAGCGTAGAGGGACGACGGCTACTTAATGAGCAGGACTTTTCCGCAGTACTGAATGGCGCAAGTCCCGCTGATGCTCTTTCTACTGCGCTGAACAGCAAGTCCCCTGTTCTCCAGCTACAGAGGATTATTCGTACAGCGAAAACCGCAGGGCCTTCTGCTCTCAATGGTTTGAAATCAAGCCTCTATTCACTTGCTTATGAAAAAGCTGGTGGGGCAAATAATTTCAGTCCCCAGAAGTACAAGGATTTCTTTTACAAGGGCATCACGCCAGATGGGCCTTCTCTTGCGCGGGTACTGTCCAGCAACAAAGTGATGTCGCTTTCGGAATATAAAAACCTTTCCAAGCTCCTTGCCCCTATGGAGCGGATTGAGAAAGCCATTAAGGGCCGGGCGGATGTGCCGGTTGATGAAGAGCTATCAGAGGCTATGTCCGGCTTTGCAGCTAGGTTATTTGGTGCAAAAGCGGCATCCCTGTTTGCCCCCAAAGGACCGGGGTCCTTGGTCATTGCAGGTCAAACCGCGAGATATGCAGAACAGCTTTTTGACAAGATGCCTGCTACACAGGTCAGAACGATTTTGGAAGAGGCTGCTATTGACCCTCAGTTGACCTTTCTTCTTTTGCGAAAAGGTAAAACGGCAAAAGAAAAGGCATTGTTCCTGCGCCAAATGGGAGCCTATCTGTATTCCGCAGGCTACACCGCAATGAGCCCGCAGATTCCAGACGTACTTCCTGAGGAAGCGGAGGAGCAGCTCAGGGAAATGCAGGGTCCGCAGAGGCGCACGCTCCCTCCGGGAGTGCAGACCCGTGGGACGTTGCCCCCGGGCCAAGGCGCAGGCCCCCAGCCGCCTGCTGGCGGTCCCCCTCCGGGAGGTCCGCCCAACACGCAGTCGCGGATGATGCTGCAGTCGTTGTTCCCTAACGACACGACGCTGCAGATGCCGCCGCCTCAACCTCCGATGCCCGCGTAATACTGCTCTACGCGGCGCATCCACGTCTCTTTATACGACTTGAACTCATGGCCCACTGTGGTGAACTCCGCAGTGGTGCCATCCCTGACGGCCATTAGAATCACCCCGTAGTCAATCGAGGTGCCGTGGACTTGATCATGAGCCATGGCATATGCAGCAAGCTGGTGGAAGTAGTTTTGAATCCATTCTTTTTTCTTCGGCTTGTTTGACTGCTTGAAGTCTATGATGGCCTGCCTGCCTCGATAGACCCCTACCAAATCCGCTGTTCCAGCGTACTTCTCCGGGTAGAACAGCGGCACTTCTGAGCCGAACACGCATTCCAAGTGTTTAAAATATTGATTCACAAGGCGGTATCCCATTTCATAGCCTTGCGTCATCAGCCAGTTGGTCGGGCGGGGCAGGTCCTTGTGCGCGAGCAGCCGCTCCATCACCGTGTGCATATGCGTCCCGATAGTGGACGCCTCGTTTTTGATATTCTCCGCGTTCTCTGGCCCAACCCTCGCGGCCCACGCCTCAAGGGACGACTTGTCGCCTGTAGCCGACAGAATGGTGGTCACGCTGGGCAGGCGCTGGTCGCCATAGACGTACTTCCGGCCCTCGGTCGAGTCTATCCGTTCAAGCGCCTCATACTTGTACAACTTATTCCATGGAATCAGACTAACCATGCTTTGATTTCCTCCCCTAGCACCTGATTGGCGATGTCGATCTTGTTCCTGAGGGCCTGCACTATCTTCTCGTCCACCGTCTTCGGCGCAATCAGGTCCACATAGGTCACGTTCTTGGTCTGTCCGATGCGGTGAGCACGGTCTTCCGACTGCATCCGCACTTCCAAGTCAAAGGAATTGCTGTAGTAGATGACGACACTGGCAGCAGTGAGCGTGAGACCGTAGCCGCCTGTCCGAGGGTTGCCTACGAAGAACCGCATCTCGCTGTCAGGGTCTTGGAAGTTGCGGACAGCCGCCTGCCGGTCCTCTTCTTCTGTGTCCCCGTAGTACGTCCCGACACTGTTCATGCCGTATATCTTCTGAAGCTCTAGTTTGATCGCCTCAATGTCGTGTCGGTACGTCGCCCAGATGATTGCCTTGCCTTCGAACTCCTCAGTCAGGCTTATCAGCTCTTTGATACGGTTACTGGGGATTTCCCGCACTTCGCCGTTGTCCAGCTTGATGTGCCCACACACAATCTGATGCAGTCGCATCAGCTGGGTGAGTGCATTGATCGTACTGGTCATCTGACCGTCTTCGAACAAGGCCAACGCCATGTTCTTCATCTCCATGTACGCTTTGCCCTGCTCTTCTGTCAGGTCCACTTCGCGTTTCGTGTACAGTTTGTCTGGCAAGTCCAAGCATTCGGCCTTGGTCACTCGGAAACTGAACTCATCCAGCTTCTCTTGCAGCTCATCCAGTTTGCGGTAGCCCACTATCTGCTTGAAGCTGTGCCGCGCCATGTTGCGCTCAATGGTCACTGCATACCGGGACTGGAACGCATAGTAGCTGGCGAGGTTCAGGCACTCTTCGGACAGGAACAGGCATTGCTGGTACAGGTCCATCGGACTTTTGGTGACCGGGGAGCCTGTCATGATGCGGCGATACTTGGCGTATTTGCCTATTTTTACGGCGTTTTTTGCACGTTGGGCGGACGGCGTCTTGATCGTCGTACTTTCGTCAATCGCCATCAGGGCAGGGAAGCACTGCAGGAAAAGCTGCGCGAACTTCATTCCCTTGACCGTGGACAACGCCTCAATGTTCATGACCAGTATCTTCAGGTCTTCGGTCACCTCCATCACCTTGTTCAACGCATCTGCCTCAGCTTTGCGTGGACTGGGCGACCAAAGCGCTATACGATGGACAATGTGTGAAGGCAGATGCTTGGGCAGTTCACTGTCGACCCAGTTCCGGTAGACACCTTTCGGCGCTACAATCAGGGCGGCAGTGACCTTCCCCAAGTCATACAACATCGCGATGTTGTTGATGACCATGAAGGATTTGCCAGTGCCCATGTCCGCGAACAGAGCACCAACCTCCCTGTCCCAGAACCTACTTAGGTAGGCTTTCTGATGTAGGAAAGGCTTGTTCTTGAAGGGATAATTGGCTAAAAATTCATAAAATTCATAAAATTCGGTATTCATATATCTCTCTTTCTGACGGCTTGCATCTGCCGCGATTGGGAGTGTACACTCGGCTTCGTCACGAAGAAAGGAGAAATCAGGTGCCAACTGTCTACGTCGTGTCTGAAACAGACCGGCATAACATCACTAGCGCATTGAACTACGGCAACATCGAAACCATCCTGCCCCCTAACTCGCAGGTGGCTTTTTCGATAGGACCAACTGTTGCTCGTATCCGCAGGAAACTGGAGAATTTCACGGACGAGGACTATCTGCTGTTCATTGGAGACCCTACCGCCATAGGCATCATCAGTGCGTATGCGGCCTACAAGAACAAAGGACGGTTCAAGTGCTTGAAATGGGACAAGCTCGAAAGACGCTACATCCCTATCCAAGTCGACCTGTTTCAGAAAGGAGAAAGCTAATGAAACTCAACGAACTGTTTGAGAAGGAAGCTTCCATCTTTGTGATGGAAGACGAAGGCATCGAAGGCGTAGCTAAGCTTGCCAAACGTGCCAAAGAACTTGAGAAAGAGCTGGAAGACTTAGAGTCGGTTGTGAAGGAACGCAAGGAGCAGTATCGCAAACTGCTTGAAGAAGCCATCCCGGAGGCGCTAGCCTCATTCGGTGTGCGTTCACTGAAGATGGATGACGGCTCGCAGATTGAGATTAAGGCGTACTACAGTGCGTCGATCTCAGAAGCACGGCGAGCGGAAGCCTTCCAATGGCTCAGGGACCACGGACATGATGACCTCATCAAGAACATCGTCAGCGTGCGCTTCGGGCGCGGTGAAGATGAACTTTGCTCGGGGTTGTTAGAGAACCTTCGTCAGAACGGCTATCCAGTCGAGCAGACGGAGAAGGTAGAGCCCATGACCTTGAAGGCATGGGTTCGTGAGCAGGTGGAACGCGGCAACGAGTTCCCCAGCGAGCTTTTTGGTGCCTACACGGGCCAGAAGGCCGTAATTAAATCTTAAAGGAAACTACACATGACTAAAGAAGTAGCTGCAACGAAAGAGAAGTCACTTGCCGTCCTCTCCGTGTTTGAAGAGGATTCATTTGATGGGTTCGACTCGATGGGGCAGGAGGACTTTGCTCTTCCGTTCCTGAGACTGCTAACCGCCACCAGCCCTGAAGTGGGCGATGTTGAGGGCGCGATGCCGGGCATGATTTACAACACCGTGACGGGACAACTGTACGACGGTAAGAAGGGAATTCTCGTGGTTCCGTGTTCTTACTTGCGCCAGTACATCGAATGGGCACCGCGTGGCAGCGGCAGCGGCGCGCCTATTGCGATGCACCCAGCAACTAGTGACATCCTGTCGAAGACGCACCGCGAGCCCGGTGACAACCGCGACTATCTGGACAATGGTAACTACATCGAGAACACCGCCAATCACTACGTGATGGTGCTGGACGATGCAGGGGTCCCGAGTCCTGCGTTGATCGTCATGAAGTCCACTCAGCTTAAGAAAAGCAGGAAGTGGAACAGCATGATGATGAGTGTTAAATTGAACGGTAAGTCAGGCCTGTACACGCCTCCGATGTACAGTCAGGTCTACCGCCTCACCACCGTCAGCGAGTCCAATGACAAGGGCAAGTGGTACGGCTGGGAAGTCGAGCGGGTAGGCTCTGTTGAAGATGTGGGGGTATACCAAACGGCTAAGGCCTTTGCTCAGTCGATCAAAGCTGGTGACGTGAAGGTCAAGCACGAAGGCACTGCTCCTTCTTCGGAAGACGCTCCCTTTTGATGTTTCACAGGGGGCCGTAAGGCCCCCTTTTTACTGAGAAAGAAGAATGAGTCAGATAGACCGTTTCAAGGCTATATTTTGGGGGCTAGACATAGCCTATGGCACCTACAAGATTGAAAAAGCCAGAGAAGATGGAAAGCAAGCAGGAAAAGCCGTTGTCGTTCGTCAGCCGCCTGTTGACGATTTGTGGGATAAGCATCTGCAGGGCGTTGAGCCTTCCCTTGGTATTATTCCTATTCGTAGGGATAACACTTGTATATGGGGCTGTATTGATATCGACCAGTATCCTGTTGATTACAAGGGACTGGTTCACCGAATTCGATCACTGAAGCTTCCCCTTATTGTGTGCCGCAGCAAGTCTGGCGGTGCACATGTGTTCCTGTTCACAAAAGAACCGATTGCCGCTGCGGAGATGCAACGGTATCTGAAGGCGTGCGCCGGGCTGCTCGGCCAGTCTGGCCGGGAAATTTTCCCAAAGCAGGCGGAAATCCTTGTTGAGCGGGGTGACACCGGGAACTTCTTGAACCTGCCGTACTTTGGCGGGGACCGGTCGCTGCGCCATGCCTTTGACGATGAAGGGCATGCCGTGGACCTCGAGGGGTTCTTCACGCTCCACGATCAGTACGCGCAGGAGCTGCCGCTGACGTTCCCTGAGGAGCAGAAGGAAACAACTGCGATAATCGGGAATGGTCCTCCATGTTTGCAGGCTCTCTGTCAGCAGGGCTTTCCCGAAGGAACACGGAACAACGGCCTGTTCAACATCGGCATTTACCTCCGCAAGGCGTTCCCTGAGAACTGGGAGGACAAGCTGCTGGAATACAACATGAAGTACCTGTCCCCGCCGTTGGGGATGAGCGAGCTTCAGGTGATTGCCAAGCAGTTGCAGAAGAAGGAGTACCACTATAAGTGCAAGGATGCGCCGATCAACAGCTTCTGCAATTCAGGGCTGTGCCGGACCCGAAAGTATGGGGTGGGAGCAGATGGCCCGGATAGCCCGGCCATGTCCTCCCTGTCCAAGTATAATAGTGACCCTCCGCTGTGGTTCCTTGACGTAAACGGGAAACGGCTGGAGCTGGACACCGAGGGCCTGTTCAATCAGGCAGCGTTCCAAAAGGCCTGCATAGAAAAAATCAATCTGCTGCCCCCGACGCTGAAGCGTTCGGACTGGGAGCATGTACTGAACGGCCTGCTGCGGGAGATGGTCGAGCTGGAGCATATACAAGAGGCTCCGGAGGACACAACCGTGCAGGGGCGCTTCCACGACTTGGTGGAGGAGTTCTGTACACACATGCACCAAGCAATGGACCGTGAGGAGATACTGCTGGGCCGTCCTTGGACGGACAGCGAGGAGGGCAGGGTGTACTTCAGGATAAAAGACCTTGAGGCACATTTGCGCCGCAACAGTTTCACCGGGATGTCTGCGCCGAAGATGGCCCAGCGCCTGAGGGAACTAGGTGGGGAGCCTATCAGTCTATTCCTGAAAGGACGGGCTACCCGAGCATGGCGGCTCCCGCGTTTCAACCCTCAGTCTTCTCCGTTCGAGACGCCTGAGATGAAGCGTAGCGCGCCGTTCTGATGGCCCTTAAGAAAGTCTTTGGTCCTCCCGGCTCCGGGAAGACAACCTACCTGCTGAATATCGTTCAGCAGGAGTTGGCCGAAGGCACTAGCCCACCACAAGTGGGCTATTTTGCCTTTACTCGCAAAGCAGCGAATGAGGCCAAGGAAAGAGCCGTAGCGAAGTTCCCGCACTTGAACGAGGACATGGACTTCCCGTGGTTCAGGACGCTACACAGTCTGGCCTACCGATGCCTCGGGGTGTCCCAGAAAGACATGATGAAACCCGCGAACTACCGCGAGTTTGCGAAAGAGGCTGGGATCGAGATAGGGCTAGAGAGCGACGATGAGGACATCTCTGTCAAAGCCAACAACCCTATCCTCAACCAGATAGGCATCGCACGCACGCGTGGAGAGGACCTTCGAGTCCACTACAACAAATCGGGGATGGACATCGAGTGGTTCCATTTCGAGTATGTAGAGCGGGCGTACCGCCATTACAAGCATTCGAAAGAACTTCTGGATTTTACAGATTTGTTGGAACGAGTCCTTGAGGACACTGACCGACTGCCATCACTGGACGTGGTCATCATTGACGAGGCGCAGGACCTGTCTCCGCTCCAGTGGAAACTGGTGAAGGCGCTTGTCGAGCGTAGCAACCGGGCCTACATCGCCGGGGATGACGATCAAGCAGTCTACACGTGGGCAGGCGCGGACGTGGCGTCTTTCTTGTCGCTGGAAGGCGACATTACTGTCCTAGCGCAGTCGTATCGTGTTCCGGCAAAAATTCACAATCTTGCTAACCGCGTTATTCAGCGCGTTCATAACCGACAACCCAAGGAGTGGATGCCGCGCCAGTTCGATGGCGAGATATATACCTATAATGGTATAGAGTACGTCGACGTGACTCATGGTGAATGGCTCATATTGGCTGCTACAAATTACATGCTAAACGACATGCACCAGTGGCTAAAGAGCGAGGGCATCCTCTTCGAGCGCCATGGCCACCGGAGCATACCTGAGAAAATTGTCAATTGCGTACTAGGCTGGGAGACACTGCGGAAGGGAGAGCAGGTACATGGTCCTGTAGTACGGAACATCTACAAGCATCTCGATCCAAGCTTCATTGCCCGTGGCCACAAGTCGCTACCTACATTGGATGACGAAGGTCTCTACACGTTGGAGGACCTCAAGCAGAGTCATGGACTGCTAACAGATGCCATCTGGCATCAAGCGCTGACTAAAATTGACGAAGGACGCAGGGACTACATCATTGCGCTACTGCGTCGAGGCACTAGAATCACGGGTAAGGCTCACGTGAAACTAAGCACGATTCACGGAGCAAAGGGCGGTGAGGCAGATAATGTCTTGTTGATGATGGACCTTTCTTCAAGGTTTTCAGAGGAATACTATAAGAACCCAGATGACCTCAATCGTTTGGCATATGTAGGAATCACAAGGGCACGACAATCACTGCACCTTGTCCTTCCGAAGAACCAGAAGAAAGCATTTGTACTGTGAAGACTCTTTCTCTTTTTACCCGTCCTTCGGAGTGGGTGCCTCCTGATGTTTTCCCTGACCTGAGTTCAGCCAAGGAGATTGCCATCGACCTTGAGACCTGCGACCCCAACATGGAGTCGATGGGTCCCGGCTGGCCTCGCAAGGACGGCTACATCATCGGATATGCGTTCGCGGTAGACGGGTGGAAAGGCTACTTCCCTGTAGCCCATCAGGGGGGAGGCAACCTAGACCGGGGTATGGTAGAGCGGTGGGTCCGGGAAACGCTGCTGCTGCCTGCTGACAAGATTATGCATAACGCTGCCTATGACATGGGCTGGCTGATGGCCCAAGGCTTTGAAGTGAAGGGGCGCATTATAGACACATTGATAGCCGCCCCGCTAGTGGACGAGAACCGGTTTGCCTACTCCCTGAACAGCCTCGGCTATGACTACCTACAGGAGACCAAGTCGGAGCAGGGGCTCAGGGACGCAGCGGCGGACTTCGGCGTCCACCCCAAGAAGGAGCTATGGAAGCTCCCCGCCATGTACGTCGGAGGATATGCCG
>Ga0222714_10005344_pt1 | contig 12269 bp, 8 predicted proteins | sample C33_3DmetaG_FD_165048 | JGI IMG/M metagenome (GOLD analysis project Ga0222714, IMG submission 165048) | Estuarine water microbial communities from San Francisco Bay, California, United States - C33_3D | ecosystem: Environmental > Aquatic > Marine > Unclassified | place: USA: California... | reverse complement strand
TGTAGTATTCTAAATGAAGAATCACTTGCGTCTCCTTCTACTGTTGTAGTTGACCAAGTTGAGCCGTCATTACTTCTTTCAATAGTAACATCATCGCCTTCACTAAAATTTGTATGAGAATCACTTGATCCTAAAATAGAATCTGGTAAATATGAATTATCATAGTTATAGTTTTCAAAAACTTTACCTTTAACTGTATATTCTACTTCTGGAACAGTAGTTTGATCTTCTGAAATTACATATGCGCCAACTACATAAGCTGTATCAAGTAGTCGATGATCAGGCCCCCAATATGGTAAATCTGAATCATAATAATCAGTCTGTCTTTTAAATTTTCCATATTCTCCTGTACCTTCTGCTTGGGTTACTAGGATATCCGCTGCTTTTTGAGTGGATCTTCCTGCAAAGAAAGTAAGGGATAAATCATGTGGATGAGATATTTTTGTCCATTGTTGATGTTGTAAGCCTAATGCATCTGTTGCTGTTAAATTAGGTGCATTTGAGTTTACAATAGTTTGATAAGCAGAATTAGTAGATGCTAATAGACTTTTTAATATATTTGAACGAGATTCTGGATCATCATCAGGAGATATTTGTTTTGCTTGATCGAATTGATCAGAGTATTGCGCTTTTGCTTGTGAAGTTGCATAATTATCTGTATCTTGACCACCAACAGTATCTCCTTGATCTGCTCTACCATAGCACTGTAATTGACTATTATCTTTATCAGTACCAGTAGATGCATTTCTTACATCAAAGTCGGATTTATCTGTACAAATGATTGGAACGCCATCAACATAGAAATTATAAATACCATGTATTTCACCTTCTGAAAGAGCATGAACAACATAGACTATATTTGAAGCATTTTGAGTAGTATCTGCGAAAACTGGAATACCTGCTATTCTTTGAACACCATATACAATGGGTAAAAACTTTCCTTGAAGTCCTATTTGAAGATCAACTTCATTTATATCTTCAACTGTTGTACGAACTTCTACAAGTTTTGTTTGCCCCATAACTCCAGCAACTCCTCCTCGTTTTTTAGTTTTATAAGTTACTTCTTCACGAAAAGTTGAGTAATTTGCAATTTGATTCAGTGTTGTTTCTGCGTGTAAAAAGCCTAAGTCATAAGCATACTCAGGTCTAACTGCTGAATTTGGATTGGGAGTTCCATTAGCATTTAAAGCACGATGAACTTCATCAGTTGTCATTCTTCCAGTAAGAGCTGACCAGTCTGCCCAATGACTTGATAATGACCATTTTACTCTGCTGCCAGTAAGAGTTTCATCTATTGAACAAGAAGAAACAATACCTTTAAACAAAAGAATACTTGTATTTCCTACAAGATCTCCTGTTTCTGGATCTATAAATACTTTATGTATAAAACATTCACGATTCAGAAAAGAAGGATTTGCTAAACTTACACCACTTCTATCAAGTAATGCAGCTTTAAGTTCTTCTGATTCTAGTGAAATAGTTACTGCTACATTTGTATCTGTTGGGTAAGTAGAGTCATCATCTGAATCATTACCAGTTGTAGTTAAAGCAAGAGTTCTATTAGTATTTGAGAATCCAGTAATAATATAAGTTACAGAAGAATTCCCAGTAGAAAAAGTACCAGAATTTTTAGTAATTTTTATTTTATCGCCTTCACGAAAACCTTCTTCTACTAAGTCTATAACATTTCCATTATAAAAAGTTGTATCAAGTGCAAAAGCACCGCTTGAAAAATCTCCTGTAACAGATACAGAAGTTCCTAAATGTTCTCCAGCAAGAGTAAGTCCTACACTTATTGCACGAGGAGAAGTTGTTTCTGAGTATTGTCCTACAGAAAGTACACGATTTGCTCTATAAACTTGTGAGCCGTTTGCATTTCCATCTTGGTCTGAAGTACCATCATTAAAATTTATGTCACGACTTGCATCAGTAAAATATACATAACGATTTGCATTTGTACGAAATCCTATACCACTTGGATCTTGATCGAAAGGTCTTTCGAATTTTATTAGATGCGCGTATTCAAAGTCACCATTACTGACTAATAGTTCTTCTATACTTGTATCAATACTACGCTTTGTCATTAGGGTTGAGCCTCCTCTAATTGAAGACTAAATTGATATAGATTATTTGTTCCAAGAGAATACTCTTGAACATCACTACGTTGAATAACTCTAAAAGTTGGGTTTGTATAAGTAATTGTTGAATTATCTGAAACATCTTTTTCTACTGGAGGAACAACATATAATCTTCTTTCATCTGTTGTATCTAAAGCAGAATCAGAAGATAATTTATTTGTTGAGTCAGCAACTCTTACTACTTGATATATTTTTTTATGATTTGAATTTCCAGAATCTGAGAAATTAAACATGTCACCTGGACGTAATCCACCAGTGACACTGTCCATTCCATCTATTAAAAAATTTGTATCCCCTGCTGTTATACTACCCGAAACATAAATTGTTCCACTCGTTGTCGTTCTCGGTGACGAATACTGTGGTAGGACAACATAAAATGGTTTTAATCGCCCTCTTTTTTCCATTAAAAAATTATAAACTGGTTCGAATTCATTTCGAGTCATAGGATTATAAGTAATATCTATGATCCAATGTTGAGCCATAATGCTTCTTGTAATTACACGCCCAGAGTTTGTTCTTGACATAGAAACGGGTTGCTCAGAAGAAAATTTAACTGAAGCAAATCCTGGACCAGCTGTTCCACTTCCTGAATTTTCTCCTGCTTCTGTTATTTTATAATTGGGATCTGGTAATCTATCCGCAAAACTACTAAATGCCATTATCCTCCACCTCCGTATACTGCGGGATCAACTGATTCTAAAAAGCCTTCACCATTTGCATTGGCTGCTTCTCTTATCATTCCTATGATATTTCCTCTTTGTGTATATAACATGTTTTGTACGCTTTGTCCATCTACTGCATTAATTGTAAAGTTAACATTTGTGCTCCCGCCACCAAGTGCGTAGTTTGGTATAACATCTACTTGTCCAGAAGGTGCTACTACTTCAGGGCCTCTTTCTCCAACAAGCATTGCTCCATCTGCGTATCCTCTGCGACCCATAGCTGAGCCTGGTAGTGACGCACCCGATCCTCCGAGATTTTCTCCTGTTGTTTTTCCCCCTCTAAGATAAGATAGTTCTCCTGATGTTGCTCTTTGTGAAATATCTACGGCGCTTGACCTTCCTCCTATTGATAATGCTGTTTGAGGTGAAGATATATCACCTCCTGTTGTTCCTTGATATTGCTGTTTTGAAATAATTGCAACTTGTGCAGCTGTTAAAGCAGCAATTGCACCTGCAAGAATTGGTCCAAATAAAGGGCCTGCACCTACAGGTGGTGGAGCTAGAGCTGCTACCATTGCAGAAGCCCCACTAATTAATGCTGTTGCTATACTTATTTTCTTTTGTTGCTCAAAAGATTTTCTTGCTAAAGCATCTTTTTTCTTTTCTAATGCTTGAATTTTTGATAAAGATTCTGCTGATTTGCCATCTCTTCTCTTTTCTGCTTCAATTTGTTGGTCTAAATTTGCAATATTTGCCTTTGAATTAGCTGCCATTATACTACCTATAGTTGAAATTATATCTCCAACTGCAGCTATCTTTTCTGCGGCGGTAGCAGAAGTATTAGCTATAAGCGTAAATGAATCTGCTATAGCAAGAGTTCCTTCTCCTATCGCAGCTGCGAACTCCCCTTCTGCTCCTAATTTTTTTAAGTCATCAAACATAGGACTTAAAGCATTTCTAATTGCCTCGACTTTTGCAGGAATGGAACTTTTAGCATTTGTTAAAACTGTTGAAATATCCTCTATTCTTTGAACTAAGCTTCCATCGGCACCTGCACCCCCAAGAGCTGTTAATTGATTTCCTACTATTCCTAAAATATTTGTTGTTGTTTCATCTCCTATTTGCTGTTTTCTTATATCTTTAATTCCTTTAATAACTGTCTCTACTTGTTGTAATTGTTCTTCTGTAGCTCCAAATATTTTTAATTTTAATAGTTCTAATTCAAATTCTTTTTCTAATAGTTGTAATTTTATATTTGATGTTTGCTTTTCTAATTCTAATGCTCTTTCTTGTTTGTCTAAATTTGCTCTAGTTTTATCTGCCGCACTAATTTCAAATTTTCCTCTTTGATTAAAGTTTTCTGCTGATATTCTAAAATTTTCTGCTGCATCCTTTAAAGCTGCGGAAGATTTCAATTGATTTAATTCTGCATTAAGTTGTTTTACTTCAAGTGCATTTTTTCTAGTTGCATCCGCAGCATTTACAAAATCTTGAATTAAGTTTTGTACAGGACCTTCTCCGTCTTTTACGGACTCGACTAATTGATCAAAACTAATTCCAAATTCTTTTAAAGGATCATCCCCAAGTTGTTGTTTTAAAAATTCTCCTAAATCTGTAAATTCTCCGCTAGTTTTTAAAGTATTAGCTTTATCAAGAACTCCTTGTAATTTTGTTTCTAAATCATCAAAGACATTTAATCTTTTTAATGCTTTTTGATTTTTTGCAACTTCTTTATTAAATTCTGAAAAAGAAGTTGCTATTGATCCAGCAGCATCAGAAGCACTTACTATTCCTGTAGTTAATTTAGTGTATTCTTGTCTAACTAATCTAGAGGCTTTTTCAAAAGTATATAATTCTCCAGTTGCAGGGTCTATTGAATTTTTTAGTTCTGTAAATATTTTTTTAGGTTCAAAATTTGATAATGTATCGGTTAATCTTTTTCCAAGTTCTGGAGAAGTTTTAGCTACAGTTTCTATTAATTCTTCTGTTTGTTTTTGTAAATTTATTCCCGCTTGGTCAAATTTTCTTTCTCTTTCATCTCCTACAATAGCGTCTGCAACTCCACCAAAAATATCTGCAACAAAGTCTGCGGCACTAAATAACCATCCCATTTGTTCTCTGAACGTTTTAGCTGCTTCTTTCATTCTTTCATTTAAAGCGTCAAAGAAAAAAGTTAATTTATTTAAAGCTGCTCCAAAGAATCCTACTGATTCTTCTCCTGCGGACATTTGATTTAAATATGTTGCCATATTTCCTTCAAATTCTTGTAGTATACCTGAAGTAACTTTTAAAGCATTTCCTTGTTGAATAGTTAAAACAGTATTTTTATCAATTTCAATTCCTGCACGTAATAATCTAGTTTCAACAGCTGCATTTGTTTCTGCTAACTGTTTAAATTTATCGGCAGAAGTAGTGGCTGTTTCATTTAAAGCTTTTAATGCTTTATCAGCAGCCGTTTCTTTAGTTACTAATCCAGTTAAAAATTGAATTAATAATCCTCCAAAAAATAATAACTGCCCTATAATTGGAATAGAATTTAATAAAGCAGCTCCAAATAATCTTGCTCCTGCTCCAGCAATACTAAATCCATTTTTTACATTTGCTCCAAAACGACTCCAAGTTTTTCCTCCTAAAGTTCCTTTTAGTTCGTCAAAAGTTTTTGCATTTTCAGCTCTAAATTCTTTAAAAGAAGCTGTTGCAATTGTAAAAGATTCTTTAATTCCTTTTCCTGTAATATCACCCACACCTGCAGCAACTATAGTTTGTTGTTGTGCTCTTCCAAAAGCAATTGAAGAAGTTCCAGCTCCTGCTGATCTTCCTTGTTCTAATCGTTGTAATTCAATTATTTCTGCTTGTAAAGCTTGAATATCTCTAATTTCTTGTTGTTTTTGTTGTTTTATTTTTCCTGAGAATTTATCTAAATTGTTTTGTCTTGAATTTTCTGCTGCTTTTAGTTTATTCAATGCTTTTTCAAAATCTACAGTTTCTGCTTTTCCACTTTTTAATTTTTTCTTTAAGTTTTCAACAGTTGTAAATTCTGCGCCTGTTCCTCCACCTCTAACAAAAGATATTTTTGCTCTCTGTGCTGCTTCCTTATTTGCTTGTGCTTCTGCTTTTGCCATTTCTAAAGCAGAGGCCGCGACTTCTGCTTGTCTTTGTGCTAATTGTCCAAAGGCAGGAATAATTTGAGTAAGAATAGTAGAAGCAAAAAGAACTAAGGCACCTGTTAATGCGGCTCCGCTTCCTGCTAATAAATTTAAGAAAGGGGTTAAGACTGTATTAATTAATTTTAAGCCACTTCGAGTAAGGTCTTGGAAAGCTGCGGATAATTGATCGTATGCATTAGGTTTAATTGCATCTGTTAGAGCTCCATATTTGAGTTCACCTTGTGTAATGGTAGCATTTAAAAATGCTTGTCTTCTCTCAAAGTCTGTTAATTCTTCGGAAGTTTTACCTATGGATGCGCCATATTCTTTTGTAGCCGTATCAAGTCTTACAAGAATACCTAATTCGTCTAAAATTTCTGGTTCGAGTTTTGCTACACCTCGGAATAATCTATCAAGAGAATCTCCTAAGTTTCTACCAAGAGCAATTGAAGCATTTCTTGCTACTTCTCCTAGTCTTTGTATTTGCTCTGGGTTAAATCCTGAAGTAATAGCAATTGAAGATGCTCGTAAAGATTCTTCTAAGGAAATAGCATTATCTGTGACATTACGTAAGCTTTCTGCAACTTGTAAGCCAGTAGTACCTGCAGCATTACTTAAAAAGCTAAAACCTTGGATAAGAGTATCTACTTGAGCAGCACTTCTTAATGCATTAAATGCTGCTGTTGCCGCAAATATATTTGCTGCGAGTGCTGCATATGCTCCAACAAGTCCGCTTCTGTCATTTCCAATAGAGCTTGCTAATTTTGAGAAATTTTTTGTACCGTTTGCTGTTTGAACAAGTCCTTGTTCTTGGCGACCATAAGTTACTTTTTGTTGTTTGTCTAATTTTTTATGGGATTGAGTTGTTTTATCAACAGATTTGCTCAGCTTTTCCTGCTGTTTCTGTACTATCTCAAATCCCTGAGAAGTTGCTATAACTTCAAATATTACCTTATTAGCCACGTTTTCTCTTTATTTTATCGTACTCAGCTTTTAATTTTTTCTGAGCTATGTCGATTGCTCTACTGTCTAACCACAGTATTGTTTCAAATACAAATTCTTTTTGATGTTTTTCTACTCCGTAATTTTTTAATAAAAATTCAAAATTGGTATAATCTTTTCCTATATAACCAATCTCTGGATAAATTCTATCCCCCATGCTATTAAAAATATTCATACAATCTAATATCACAGGAGGAAAATCTTCCCAATCTGGAGGACATTTTTCCCAATTAGGCTCTTCGCCCATCTGATCCATCATTTCCAAGTATTGATCCTTGGACATGCCTACATCTTTATTGTCCAGAAACAGGCGGAGTCTTTTGTACAGTTTTTCCTTGTTCTCTGCTACGAAAGTTTTCTAGATCAAAGACTACCTCGTTGAGCCAATTATCAAATTCTGCTGAATTTTCTACTAATTGTTGTGCGTTTTCATCAGAGTAACTCATTTCTGCTTCTCTATCCTGCCCTTTTAAGTCAACAAGTAATAGATCTTCTAAATAACCTAATTTTAATCCTTTCCAATTTTTAACTGTTGCTTTTGTAAATTCTACAACAAATTTTTCATCATTTAATTCGTCTTCAAATTGACGAGTTTTACGATTAAATTTATTAACTGTACATCTTTTTCTAAGATTTACAAGCTCTTTTCTTGAGAGATTTGCAAGTTCTACTTCAAACCCTTCAAGGCCTGGGAATTCTACCCATGTGGTCTTACTGTCGACCAGTAATGATTTTAAATCCATTTATTTCTCCTAATATGAAATTAAAGTTGATAAGTCTGCAGGATTTGTTAATAATCTAAAATCAAATGCCTGCGTAAATGCTTCTGCAACGGTTGTTCTCTTTGTAAACATGCAATTTGTTAAATTTGCATCAAAGAAATTACTACCATCAACAAGAGTTTTAATTCTTACTCTTGTATCAGTATTAAAAGTCTGCAATGTGCTTGAGTTATTGCTAGTAAGATACTGAACAATATTTCCAGACACTACTCTTCTTTCAAGAGTATACCCAGATGGATACATTGCGTTTGAAGCACTTGTAACTGAAAGACTGTTTTGCAATGTTGTATAAGGTGTCCAAGATATTTCATTTTGTATACTTAGTGTTGCAGATACTAAGTTTGATACATCTGAACCACTTACCTCAACATCAATCAGTGATAAGGTGGGAGTTCTTGTGGAACTTGCCGATTGCAAAGTTCCTGGAAGTGAATAATTTTCATCTCCTGCTCTTTCTAGCTTTTGTGCTTGCCCACTTACTGTTAAAATTAATGATGAACCTTTATTTAAATTAAATTGTCCATCAGTTATAATACATTCAGTTAATTTAAAAGTGCTTTCGCCAGTTACAATATAAAGATCAAAACTTTTCATATTTGATCCAGTACTATCATAATCGACTAAAAGATCTAGCACGATAGATTCATCTTTTTCTTCTGTAAGATGAACTGCAAAACTAAAGTCCGCAGGATTGGCTTTTGTAATACTCGTCCCTTGAAACATCTTTGTTTGATCATGCAAAGTCTTTACTTGGTATGCATCTTCCGCAAATGTTTGTGAGAACGATACGTCGGGAGTCGTTTTTAAATTGTAGCGACTCCCTCCATATACTAGGTGTACACTACTTTCTCTAAGAAAGTTGTACGCTGTCATTGTTAGACAGTATAATCTGATGCGTATTGAGAATCAGAATGTGATCTTGATCCTTTATACTTGACAGTCATTTCATCTCCTGTTAATAGATCTGTTCCATGACCAGAAAATTCTAGTGATGTTGAAATAAGATCTGCAACTTCGATGGTTGGTACTTGTAAGTGAGCTCTAGGAATATCAAACTCTACAACTGGTGTATCACTTGATCCGCCACCCATAAACAAACTCATATTAAATGAGTTAGTAACCAAATCAGTAGCAGCTGCTAAGTCAGTTAATAACTGGTTAGAACCGTTTGATTTAGTATCTAAGTACATTGTTAAAGAACCAGAAACTTGTCTAGCTCCTGTGAAAGATCCAATTGGTTTATCAACAACACCAAGAGTTTCTGGTGTTACATAAGTAACATTATTAGCAATAGTTATAGAACCACCAGTAATATTGATATCATATGTTCTTGTATCTAAACCTCCAGAACTTGCTCCTCCACCTTGTGCTGAGTCTACAGCAAGTGTTAGAGTAGACAATTTATTTCTTAAATAGTCTGCATCGTCTGGACCTGTTGAATCAGCATAGTTGTAACCTTCTACATAAGTTGCAGTAGTTACAGAAGTATCTGTTCCAGCTGGTTTAGCATGAAGAGTTTTTGATGGATCTTCAATTGCTGTTGTAACTTGGTCAATAGTTGTTGCATTTCCTGACCATGTTATTTGAGCAATACCATCGATTGAGAAGTCAATCTCTGCCTGATTAACTTGACATTCATTTAATCTGTAAGTTGTGTTTTCAAGAGCAAAGAATATTGAGAGTTTTAATAACTCGTGATGTTCTGATCTCTCGAAAGTTACATCTGCATCTGATGAATCAACAGTAATTGCAGAAGCTTCAGTACTTGTTAAAGCACCTCCTGTAATATCTTTACCAGCGATAGCAGCCCACAAAATGTTTTCACACATGTCATGAGTACCGCTTGATCTCCAACTGTTTGTGCCATGTTTGTAAGGTCTTACATAAGTACCAAATGACCATTCTGCTGGTGGTAAAGCATCATTAAATCTTTTTGAACCACGGTTTGGAGCTGCACCAGCTTCGTTAATAGTAACGTCTGTTGCTTCACTTCCTTGTGAGAAGCTGTATCCATCTAATACCCCGATTCTAAAAGTATTTGCATCTGTTCCGTTTCCTTTGAATAGTCCAGTTGCAGTTCTGCTTCCTTGTGCTGTTGTAGTGCTTGTTACACCATTTACAACTGCTGCAAAACTTGTTCCTGATCCAGAAGTAGCAGACTGAGTAACTGTATCATTATCAGCATACCCAGTTCCACGGAAATTATTTGGAATGTAAACTTCAGTAACTCCACCAGAAGATACAGCAGCAACTATACATTTTGCTCCTGTTCCAGACCCTGATGTTGTTCCCAAAGTAATTACATCGCCAACTGCGTGACCTGATCCTGCAGTAAATCCATCCAAAGTTACGATAGATCCCCCAGAAGCATGCACTCCGTTTACAGAGCTGACAAACACCTTGGTATTTCTCGATAAATTTAAAGCCATTTTGCTTTCTCCGTTTTACTTTGGAAAGGGTGCGGCTACATATTTATGTGCCTTACCTGTTTCCTAATATCGTACTCGAACTGTCATTTCTCCGATACCAAGAGGAGAAATTACTCCTTCATCAGTACTAATACTTCCTATTGTTAAAGAAGTAGTAGTTTTATTCGGTGTGACAGTATCATCATACACTAAATTATCATTATTATCTATAATTCTTTCGATATCTTCTAACAATAATGCTAAAGTTTCTTGAGCATCATTTTCATCTCGAATATATGCTCGTATTGTTAAATCTAAAAGTCTCCATTTGAATTCGCCAGGTTGATACTCTCTGAATTCGTCTCCTGCTACTACGCAGATTTTAGGATATTGTTCTATTTCGTCTAAAAATTTTAAATGTCCATCTACATTATTATAAACATTTGAATTATAAGGATGATTTCCATTAATTCCTTTTAATTTATTTACCAAAGCATCAACTACTTTTTTTCTTGCTGTTCTATATGTTGATGCCATTATATTCTCCTAAGTGTAAATTTAGCCTCTGCTTTTTGAATTGCTAATTCTCTTATACTTTTTTCTATAAGAGGTCTTGGGTCATAATTAGAAGAATATCCTCCATTTTCAAATACTCTATAAATAGGATTATAAGTGTAATCTAAATGTATTTGATTTCCTAAAGCAGTTGAATTAACAACTTGCACTGATTCTGCGAATCTACCTGATTGATTTATTAATCTAGGTCTACCCATATTGCTTTTTACTTTTCCAGTTAGTCTGGAATTTACAAAAGCTCTTACTTCAAATGCTTTTTGTGTTAAATTATTTTGTCCGCTTTCAACTCCTTGTTGTGTTTTCTTTGGTTTGGGTGGAAGTATTTTATTACCACCTTTTACCTTATATGAAGTTCTTTTTCCGTCATATTTTAGTGCAGAAGAAGTTTTATTGTTTCTTTTTTTAGGTTTATATGTTATAGAAGTTAAATTTTTTGCTAATCCTTTTGCATAAGCTTTTCGCATAGTAGGATTATTAACTAATATTGCTAATGCATTTTCTTCTAAAGTTCTTGACCCTTTTCTTTTTGCAAAAGCAGAAGCACTTTCTCCTTTTAATCTTTCACTTGCTTGTTTTACTAGCATTTCGTTTAAAAGATTTATAATTGAGTTTTGATCTTTTGGATTTGTTAATGCTGCTCCAAATTGCGCTTCTTCTTGTCTTAAAACCTGATTTTTAAACCAACTTTCTGCATCATATTTTATTTGCATTGTGCCTTCTAAAGCACCATCTTTACCTATATAAATATCAATATTATCAGTTATTTCTATATTAAGATTTAAATTAGATAAAGAAGTTTTTACTGTTTGAACAATTAATTTTTTTCCTTTATCTTCTAAATGATCAAATGCTCCTGAATCTGCAGCAGATCTTACTGCCATAGAAGTAAAAACGCTTAATCTAGCTTCTGCTACTGATACATGGTGTCCTATATTAAAAACTTCTGTACCTTTTTGACTTTTTGAAGCTCTAGTTAATACATCATCATATTTTCCTGTTGATGTTAAAGCTTGTCGAGTCTCTTTTTGTCGAGTACTAAAAAAGTTAAAAACATTTGACTCTGTTGTACCTGGTTTAAAAATAGCAGTAACTAATAAATGAGTTGGTTGATCTATATCAAATCTAACTTCTAATGCTGTAGACTTTTTTTGTACTTCTTTTTTAAATTGTTGTATCCATGCTTTTGCGAATTCTACAAGTTTTTTATCATCTCCTTGTTGTACAAATTCACTATATAAAGCTCCTCCATATTTTCCTGTTTCAGGAGCTCTTTGTTGAACTAGTCGTAATTCTCTAACCATTTGATCTAATTCTAGTTCAAAAGAAGCAGGAATTTTATCAAATAACCTTCTTAGTGGATCGTCTCCTGAGTCTCCTCCTTTAGGTCTACGAATTGCATTTATTATATCATCTAATTCTTGTTTTAAATTAGCAATAGCCATTACTTGTGTACTTTATAAAAATCAAGTATTCGTTTAATATGGTCTGGGAATCCAATATTCTCTCTCAGACTTGTGGAAACTTGATTCTGTATCGAAGCACCTGCGATAGTTAG
>Ga0222714_10005343_pt1 | contig 12272 bp, 6 predicted proteins | sample C33_3DmetaG_FD_165048 | JGI IMG/M metagenome (GOLD analysis project Ga0222714, IMG submission 165048) | Estuarine water microbial communities from San Francisco Bay, California, United States - C33_3D | ecosystem: Environmental > Aquatic > Marine > Unclassified | place: USA: California... | reverse complement strand
TATCGCCAGTTTTCTCGCAAGCTTTCATTGGCTCAAGAAACAGCTACAGATAACCGCAACTTCGTGTTGAACTTCAGGCTTTCAGCTGGATTCTTAGTTTTCTTTTTGATTACCGAATCAATCATGTCTTGGGACTGGATTATGAGTATAGACCCGCACTGGTTTAGCACCTTGTTTGGCTGGTATGTATTCGCTAGTTTCTTTGTTTCAGGAATCACGGTTATCGCACTGTTCACGCTTTACCTCAAGTCAAAGGGTCTATTAGAAGCCGTGAACAATTCACATATTCACGATCTAGCCAAATTTATGTTTGGAATCAGCGTGTTTTGGACCTACTTATGGTTCAGCCAATTTATGCTTATATGGTACGCTGATATTCCTGAAGAGGTCACCTACTACGTGATGCGCTTTGAGTCGTATAAAGTGCCTTTCTTGGGTATGCTTGTGCTCAATTTCTTGTTTCCGCTGTTGGTGATTATGCGCAGCGATTACAAACGAATTCCGTGGTTTGTTCAGACGGTGGGTATCGTCATTTTGGTTGGGCATTACCTTGACTTCTACAACATGATCATGCCAGGAAGTGTTGGCGCTCATTGGTCTATTGGAATTCCTGAGTTGGGAGGTATACTATTTTTCTCTGGTTTATTTTTATTCGTGGTAGCTACGGCACTGACCAAAGTTCCGGTTACTCCTAAGGGAAGCCCGCTACTTGAAGAAAGTAAACATTTTCACTATTAATTGAAACGCCTTAGTTTTTTACTATGACAACACCTTTGATTCTTGCCGTTCTCGTTTTAGTTGCGATTGCCATTTGGCAGCTGGCTAAAATCTTTGAACTTTCTCAAATGGGTGCTGATCGTGCAAACGACCAAATTGCCAATGATTCTGACAATAAGTACAACGGATACTTGTTGTTCGCCTTTCTTGTATTCATCTATGGGATTACCATCTTCAGTTTTGCCAAATACGGCAAGATGCTGCTGCCTGTTTCAGCTTCTGAGCACGGTGTAGACTACGACCGATTGATGTGGATTTCGTTTGCCATTATCTTTTTTGTGCAGACCATTACTCAGTTTTTACTGCACTATTTCGGTTATAAGTACCGAGGTGAAAAAGGCAAAAAAGCCCTCTTCTATGCCGATAACGATCGACTTGAATTTATCTGGACTATCATTCCCGTGATCACCCTGGCGAGCCTTATTCTTTACGGCCTTTACTCTTGGGTGAATATCATGGACTTTAACGATGAAGGAGATCCGCTTGTGGTTGAGCTTTATGCGCAACAGTTTAACTGGACCGCTCGATACGGTGGAGACGATAATGTGCTAGGAGACGCCAGTGTTCGATTGATTGATATCAATAATGCGAATGTATTGGGATTAGACCAAGGAGACCCCAACGCTTCTGATGATGTAATTGTAAAAGAGCTGCACCTTCCGGTAGGACGCAAGGTCAACTTTTTTATGCGTTCTCAAGACGTTCTGCATTCGGCTTATATGCCTCATTTTAGAGCTCAGATGAACTGTGTCCCAGGAATGGTTACCCAGTTCTCGTTTACGCCAACAGTGACCACCGAAGAAATGCGATTGAACCCTGAGGTGATCGATAAGGTTAAGCGAACCAACGGTTTGCGTGCCCAGCGCGCCGCTGCAGGAGAGCCAGACAGCGACCCATGGGAATTTGATTACGTGCTGTTGTGTAATAAGAATTGCGGAAAATCGCATTACAACATGCAAATGAAGATCATTGTTGAGTCAGAAGAAGATTTCAACAAATGGCTAAAAGAACAAAAAACCTTTAGCGAAACTGTAACTGCTCTTCCTTAATTTTGTAATTGAAAAAGAAAATAGAAAAATAGTATAGCTATTATGGCCCACGCAGCAGAACATCATCACAAAGAAACCTTTATCACCAAATACATTTTTAGCCAAGATCACAAGATGATCGCTAAGCAGTATTTGATCACTGGTCTTATCATGGGGGCCATCGGAATCGCCATGTCGCTTCTCTTTAGAATGCAGTTGGCTTGGCCCGGTGAGTCTTCGGTTGTTTTTAAAGCATTGCTCGGAAAATGGGCGCCAGACGGTGTCATGGATGCCGACATCTATTTAGCCCTAGTTACTATACACGGGACCATCATGGTTTTCTTCGTGCTTACAGCTGGGTTAAGCGGAACATTTTCAAACCTACTCATTCCGCTTCAGATCGGAGCGCGTGATATGGCATCAGGATTTTTGAACATGGTGTCTTACTGGTTGTTCTTCATCTCTTGTGCGATTATGATGAGCTCGTTATTTGCTGAAGCTGGGCCTGCAGCAGCTGGATGGACAGTGTATCCACCGCTATCTGCTCTTCCGCAAGCGCAACCCGGATCGGGCTTGGGTATGACGCTATGGTTAGTTTCTATGGCCATCTTTATCGCGTCTTCGCTATTAGGCTCATTGAATTACATCGTCACCGTATTGAACCTGAGAACTAAGGGAATGACCATGACGCGTCTTCCGCTTACCATTTGGGCATTTTTTGTGACTGCTATTATTGGGGTAGTATCGTTCCCTGTTCTACTTTCGGCTGCTTTGCTTCTTATTATGGACAGAAGCTTTGGAACGTCATTCTTCTTATCAGACATCTTTATTCAGGGAGAGGTACTGCACTATCAAGGAGGTTCTCCTGTACTTTATGAGCATTTGTTTTGGTTCTTGGGACACCCTGAGGTCTATATCGTGTTACTTCCGGCTTTAGGAATTACCTCTGAAGTAATGTCGACCAATGCGCGCAAGCCCATCTTTGGATACCGCGCTATGATCGCCTCTATTCTGGGAATAGCCTTCTTGTCAACGATTGTTTGGGGTCACCACATGTTTATTTCTGGAATGAATCCATTCTTAGGCTCTGTATTTACATTTACTACGCTGTTAATTGCTATTCCATCTGCGGTTAAGGCTTTTAATTACATCACTACATTGTGGAAGGGTAACCTGCAATTGAATCCGGCCATGCTGTTTTCAATCGGCCTTGTTTCTACCTTTATCACTGGAGGTCTTACCGGGATTATATTAGGAGACAGTACGCTCGATATTAACGTTCACGACACCTATTTCGTGGTAGCTCACTTTCACTTGGTGATGGGTATTTCTGCGCTTTACGGATTATTTGCTGGAGTTTACCACTGGTTCCCGAAACTGTTCCAAGGGCGTCTCATGAACAAGAACATGGGGTACATACATTTCTGGGTAACGGCAGTTGCTTCTTACGGGGTCTTCTTTCCGATGCACTTTGTGGGTATGGCCGGAGTGCCTAGAAGATACTATCAGAATACGGCCTTTCCGATGTTTGACGAATTGACCGATGTACAGATTCTTATGACGGTCTTCGCCCTCATAGCTGCAGCCGCTCAGCTCGTATTCGTTTATAACTTTATTCACTCTATATTCTACGGTCAAAAGGGCGAGCAAAACCCTTGGAAATCGAACACGCTTGAGTGGACTGCACCTACCGAACATATTCACGGTAACTGGCCCGGTGAAATCCCAGAGGTACACCGCTGGTCTTATGATTACAGCAAAACCTATGAAGACGGATCGTATATCATCGAAGGTCAAGATTTCGTTCCGCAGCACATTCCGCTTCAGCAAAACGAAGAAGAACTCAATCACTAGTTTTTTCATACTTAAGACTTTAAGGCCCTGCAAAATTGCGGGGCCTTTTTTTTGATGAATGCACTACCTTTAACCTAAGATGACCGTTGATTATGAATGAAAATCTTGATCCATCAGGCGCCCATTTTGAGCGAGAAGATTTTGACGTCGAGCGCGTACTGCGCCCTCAAGGCTTTGACGATTTCGCCGGCCAAGAGGCCGTATTAGACAACCTTAAGGTATTTGTAGAAGCGGCTAATCAGCGCGACGAAGCTTTGGATCACACGTTGTTGCATGGCCCACCAGGATTGGGTAAGACCACCTTGGCCCATATCTTAGCCAACGAGTTAGACGTATCTATTCGCGTGACTTCTGGTCCGGTTTTGGACAAGCCTGGAGACCTTGCAGGATTGCTAACCAACCTCGAGGAGCGCGATGTACTTTTCATAGATGAGATTCACCGATTAAGTCCTGTGGTTGAAGAGTACCTGTATTCGGCCATGGAAGACTTTAAGATAGACATCATGATCGAAACTGGCCCGAATGCGCGCTCGGTTCAAATTCACTTGAAGCCATTTACGCTTATAGGCGCCACGACTCGATCGGGATTGCTAACAGCTCCTATGCGGGCGCGTTTTGGAATTCAATCGCGACTTTCGTACTACAACACCGAATTGCTTTCTACTATAGCCAGTAGAAGTGCAGAAATACTCAAAGTAGCCATAACCGAAGAGGCGGCTATAGAAATAGCTAGAAGAAGCAGAGGAACGCCTCGTATCTGCAACGCTTTGCTGCGAAGAATTCGAGATTTTGCGCAGATCAAAGGCAACGGTCAGATAGATTTAGACATTGCGCGTTACGGTTTAAAAGCGCTTAATGTCGATGCCTTCGGGTTGGATGAGATGGACAACAAAATACTACTCACCTTAATTGATAAGTTTCAGGGGGGTCCAGTGGGAATTAACACCCTGGCGACTGCCGTTTCTGAAAACGCCGAAACCCTTGAAGAAGTCTATGAGCCCTTTTTGATCCAAGAGGGATTTTTGGTGCGCACCCCGCGCGGACGAGAGGCCACTGCTTTAGCCTATAAACACTTGGGTAAAGATCGCAGCGGAACTCAGCCCGGACTCTTCTAACTCAATAGTTGCCATTCATGCAGAAAGATGAGCGCCTTTCCCGAAGATCAAAGTGGATTAAAGAGGCTGCCATGCGGCACGGTTTTATGGCTTGTGGCATCGCTCGCGCTGAATTCTTAGACGATCACGCCCCAGCCTTAGAGAACTGGCTAAAACAAGGGATGCACGGAAAGATGAGCTACATGGAACGCAATTTTGACAAGCGTTTAGACCCTAAAAAGCTTGTTGATGGCGCCAAAACGGTGGTTTCATTACTGTTTAATTACTATCCGCCCGAGTCGCTAACATTCAAGCAGGATCATTTTAAAATTTCAAAATACGCCTTCGGCGAAGACTACCATCAACTCATACGAGAGCGGCTCAATCACCTTTTGTCCGAACTCAGAGAAGAGATGGGCGACGTAGGGGGCAGGGCATTTGTCGACTCGGCACCCATTCTAGAAAAAGCCTGGGCAGAGCGTTCGGGATTGGGTTGGATAGCCAAGAATAGCAACCTGATCAATAAGCGAAAGGGTTCATTTTTCTTTTTGGCTGAGCTCATTATTGATTTGGAGTGTGCGTACGATCATCCAATGGCGACTGATCATTGCGGCACATGCACCGCCTGTATAGACGCCTGCCCGACTCAGGCCATTGTGAGCGCTAAAGTGGTCGACGCCACTAAGTGTATTTCTTACTTTACCATCGAACTGAAAGAATCCATACCTACTTCGTTCAAAGGGCAATTTGAAGACTGGGCTTTTGGGTGCGATACCTGCCAAGATGTGTGCCCGTGGAATCGCTTTTCTTCAAGTCATAATGAACCGCGCTTATTGCCCTCTACAGAACTTTTGGACCTTGACAGAGAGGCCATGATAGAGCTCACTGAGGAAACCTTTGGAAGGGTCTTCGCCAAGTCGGCAGTTAAGCGGACTAAGTTCAGCGGCCTTAGGCGCAATATCGATTTTTTGAAGGGCTAGACTGCCAATTTGATTTATCTTTGACTACCCGTATTTTAACAAAAAACTTATGAGCAAAGCGCGACAAAGGCGCGAAGCTTTGGTGTATCACGCCAAACCTCAGCCCGGTAAAATAAAGATTGTTCCTACCAAACCGTATCAGACTCAGCGCGATTTAGCGCTAGCTTATTCGCCTGGTGTTGCGGAGCCCTGTTTGGAGATCGAGAAGAATCCGACCGATGTCTACAAATACACCGCTAAGGGAAATATGGTTGCAGTGATCTCTAATGGAACCGCCGTACTCGGCCTAGGTGATATTGGACCACTTGCCGCCAAACCCGTGATGGAGGGCAAGAGTTTGCTGTTTAAGATTTTCGCCGATATAGACGGCATAGACATTGAAGTAGATACCAAAGATGTCGATGAGTTTGTAAACACGGTCAAGCGTATTGCACCTACATTCGGAGGAATCAATCTCGAGGACATTAAGGCTCCAGAGGCTTTTGAAATCGAGCGTCGTTTAAAGGAAGAGCTTGACATTCCGGTTATGCACGACGACCAGCACGGCACCGCCATAATCTCTGCGGCTGCATTGCTCAATGCTTTAGAGATCGCTGAGAAGCGCATCGAAGAGGTGCGCATTGTGGTCAGTGGGGCAGGAGCTGCTGCAGTATCGTGCACCAAGCTGTATAAGGCATTCGGGGCAAAGGCGGAGAATATCGTCATGTTAGACAGCAAGGGAGTTATTCACAAGCAACGCGAAAATTTAGACGCTTCAAAGCTCGAATTTGCGACTGATCGCCAAATAGAAACCCTAGAGGAGGCCATGATTGATGCCGATGTGTTTATCGGACTTTCTATTGCGAATATCGTCACTGAAAAAATGTTGCTGAGTATGGCGAACAATCCAATTGTATTCGCCATGGCTAACCCAGACCCAGAGATCGACTATGCGCTGGCGGTTCGTACTCGTGAAGATGTCATTATGGCTACGGGCCGTTCTGACCATCCGAATCAGGTGAACAATGTGCTAGGTTTTCCGTTTATTTTCAGAGGTGCATTAGATGTGCGGGCAACAAAGATTAATGAGGCTATGAAGATGGCCGCTGTGCGTGCGCTTGCCGAACTGACCAAAGAGCCGGTCCCCGAGCAGGTGAATATTACGTACGATATTACCCGACTCACTTTCGGAAGAGAATACATTATCCCTAAGCCGTTTGATCCGCGCTTGATCTGTAAAATTCCTGTTGCAGTTGCCAAGGCGGCCATTGAATCTGGAGTGGCTCAATTAGAAATTACTGATTGGGAACGCTATGAAGACGAGTTGATGGCGCGTTCGGGTAACGACAATAAATTCATTCGTTCACTGCACGACAAGGCTAAGTCGAATCCCAAAAAAGTGGTTTTTGCTGAGGCAGATCAGATTGATGTGTTGAAGGCTGCCCAATTTGTATACGACGAAGGAATCGCTATTCCTATTCTTCTTGGAGACAAAGAGGTCATAAGCAGCCTTAAAGAAGAATTGGAATTTGATGCTGACTTGTTGGTTCTAGATCCCGGAGAAGATGAGGAACAAGAACGCAGAAATACCTATGCCAATTTGCTTTGGAAACGAGGCGAGCGAAACGGGGTTCAGCCCTACAGCGCACGAGTGCGTATGGAACACCGCAATTACTATGGCCCCATGATGGTACTCAGCGGAGAGGCTGACGCCATGATCTCTGGATACTCAAGATCGTTTCCTAAAGTCTTGATACCCGTTCTTGAAACGGTTGGCAGAGGCCCAGGGGTGAAGCGCGCTTCGACTATGAATATTATGATTAGCCCTCGAGGCCCTATGTTCTTGGCAGACACGGCTATTAACATTGACCCTAGCGCTGAAGAACTGGCCGAAATTGCTGTGATGACTGCAAAAGAAGTTAGGGCATTTGGATTCGAGCCCATTATTGCCATGCTTTCTTTCTCAAACTACGGGTCATCTAAGCATCCGCAGGCCAAAAAAGTGAAGGAGGCTGTGAGACTACTGCATCAGAATCATCCCGATCTCATTGTAGACGGGGAGATTCAGGCCGATTTTGCGCTCAATCAAGAGATGGGTGCCAATACATTTCCGTTCTCTAAGCTGGCAAATCGCCGTGTAAATACACTGGTTTTTCCGAATCTTGATGCGGCTAACATCACCTACAAACTTTTGAAAGAATTGCACGGAGCCAAGTCAGTTGGCCCGGTGATGCTTGGCCTTGAGAAACCGATACACATTTTGCAGTTAGGCGCTAGCGTAGAAGAGATCATCAATATGACGGCTATAGCAGTTATAGACGCGCAGTTGAGAGAAAAAATGAGGTAACTTGCTCTTATGATTACGCAGCTTTCAGGAAAATTAGTAGAGAAAAGCCCTACCCATGTGGTGATAGACTGCGGCGGAGTTGGATACCACCTTGATATTTCCCTACATACCTACCAGCAGCTATCGGACCAGGAGCACCAGCGCCTGTTCACCCATCTTCAGATCAAAGAAGACGCCCATAGTTTATTTGGATTCAGTACCACGTTTGAGCGAGCCGTATTTAGATTGTTACTCTCAGTAAGCGGAATAGGAGCGAATACTGCACGCACTATGCTCTCGTCCCTAGCGCCTGAGGAGATCCTAGAGGCTATTGTCAACGAACAAGCCCAAAAGATTCAGGCCGTCAAGGGAATTGGACAAAAGACTGCCCAGCGTGTGATTATTGATTTGAGAGACAAAGCTGTAGTGATGATGCACGATCAGCCTGACATGCCTATACAAAGCCGCGCAAGTCTCGCTCAGGTTGACGAAGCTTTGGCAGCCTTAGAGGTGTTGGGTTTTTCTAGGAAGGTGATTCAGAAAGTTGTTGAGCGCCTCGCCAAGGAACAACCCGATAGTACGGTGGAGGAGTTGATTAAAAACACGTTAAACGCACTTTGATTCTAGGCAGAGCGCATCAGATTGTTCTTATTCTCTGTATCTCCTTTCTGGTCTTGGTGCAGAAGGCTAATGCGCAAAAGCTTCCCTCTATACTTCCGTTTCCTCTTGAAGATGTATACGATTACGATCCGTTGAATCAGCGATTTGTAAAACGCCAAACCCTAGCTGAACAAACTTCTGGTTATCCGCTTTACCTATCGCTTACAGAGTTCTATGAGGCCCTAAGAAGGCAGGCACTTAAAGCGAATTTTCAGCAAAAAACTGCAGCACTGTCACAGTCAAATGACACGATTAGGGGTGCGCGAAAAGACCTTTTGCCCACCTACTATGTCAATTCTGATTTTTTCGAGTCGGTCTTTGGGGGCAATACGGTAACAGTGGCTACCAGTGGAGGTTTCAACTTTGATACAGGGGCCTTGGTTCAGCGTACCGAGAACCCCGCTTTGGCTTTGCGCAACCAGCGTTCGACCATTCTAGATATCGATCAGCAGTTTGATTTTAATCTCAACGCCCAGGTAGGTGAACGACTTAATATTAGCGCGGCTATAGATAGCCGATCTACCTTCAACTTTGAGAATCTCTTCAAGCTAACCTATACGCCAAACGAAGACGACTGGCTTAGAAATCTAGAGTTTGGAAATGTGAATTTACCCCTGCGAAGCAGTTTGCTTTCTGGGGCTCAGAATGTGTTTGGTGTTCGAAGTGACTTTCAGTTTGGCAGAACGCGTGTTTCAGCTGTTTATGGCGAACAGCGCTCTCAGCGTTCGTCGGTTCGCAGTGAGAACGGAAGTGTTGTTAATCGGTTTGAACTCAGCGCCCTTGATTACGAAGAGAATACGCACTTTTTTTTGGCTCATTTTTTTCGCGATACTTACGATCAGGCACTTGCCAACTATCCGTTCATCGCAAGCCCTGCTCAGATTACACGCATTGAAGTGTGGGTTACCAACAGGCAGCAGCAAACCGACAACGTGCGCAGTATCATTGCTTTTCAAGATTTAGCAGAATCTGATCCTGAGAATGTATCGTTTAATGCCCCGGAGACCTTTTATAGGGGTCTAAACGCGCTTCCTGATAATGCGGCAAACTTTCTAAACCCTGGGTTTATTGGTGGATCTGGGCTTTCAGCCGAGATTCGAGCTCCAAGGGCCAACCTGAGCACCATTAATGTTCTCGGCCAGTCACTGACCAATGGAATTCATTTCACCAACTTGAGCAATGCTCGTAAACTAGAAGAAGGGGTGAATTACACCTTTAATCAGCAACTGGGTTATATCTCCTTGAATCAACCCTTGGCAACCGATGAGGTTTTGGCTGTGGCCTTTCAGTACACCTACAATGGTCAGGTCTACACCGTCGGTGAATTTTCAAACGACAACACATTAACTTCTGATCAAACCTTAGTGCTGAAGTTACTCAAGAGCACGATAACGCGCGTAGAAGATCCTTTATGGGATTTGATGATGAAGAATATCTATGCGGTTGGGGCCTTCGGATTGCTCCCCGATGACTTTCAAATGCAGCTGTTTTACAATGATCCGAGCCCGAGAAACTTTTTAACCAAGGCTAGTGAAGACTTACCATGGCCCAGTAATTTTGAAAATCAGAGTCTGCTGCGCATTTTTAATTTTGACCGACTTGACGCCTATGAAAATTTAGCGGAAGAGGGCGACGGTTTTTTCGACTTCGTTGAGGGAGTCACCATTGACGCTGCTAATGGAAGGGTCATCTTTACCAAGGCCGAGCCTTTCGGGTCATTTTTATTTGAGCAGCTTCAATCTAGCGGGTCTGAAGACTACCAAGACGTTAGTAGCTACAACGACAACCAGCGAAAGTTTGTTTATAGAAGTCTTTACGCCCAAACCAAGGCGGCGGCCCAACAAGACGCTAGTGCTAATCGCTTTGCGCTAAAGGGCTCATTTGCCGATAGTCAGTCGAATACCCAAAATAGAATTCCTTTAGGGGTGCTGTATGCTGTTCCTGGATCGGTGCAGGTCACTGCAGCAGGTCGACTGCTTACAGAGGGCATTGATTACCGTGTAGATTACACCACGTCAACGGTTGAATTACTCGATCCGAGCTTGGCCTCTGGGGCCATTCCTATTCAGGTCACTGCTGAAGACGCGGGGCAACTAGGCCAACTAACGCGACGCTTTTTCGGACTAACGGTAGATCATTACTTTTCTGACGATCTGCAAGTCGGAGGTGCCCTACTCAACCTCAGAGAGCGTCCCTTAACGCAGAAAGCGGCATACGGAGTAGAGCCCATAAACAACACTATGCTCGGGGCTTCTTTGCGCTATCGAAAACGACTTCCTTTCTTAACTCGATTGATTAATCAGTGGCCTACTATCGATACCGAGGCGCCATCCGAATTAGTCATTGAAGCCGAGGTGGCTGCCTTGATACCGAGTGCGCCGTCTAACACCTCATTCAATCAAGAGATCACCAGCTATATTGACGATTTTGAAGACACCCAGCAATTTATAGACCTCACTGAGCCTCGGGAATGGGTGCTTTCTAGTAATCCATTTGGAGAAACCGGACTTCAGGCTATGCGAAACAGAGCTCGCTTGGCCTGGTATACCATAGACCCCATTTTTTATGGGCGTTCTAGGCCCTCAGAAATTACTGAAGCCATGCTGAGCGATGACAGCATGAGACGCGTATTTATTACTGAGGTGTATCCAGAGACCGATGTCGTTCAGGGTCAAACTGCCGTGCAGCGCACTTTCGATATGGCCTATTTTCCAAACGAGTCTGGTCCCTATAACACTAATGCCGATTTCAATCCACTGGCCACTTCAGATCGCTGGGGCGGAGCTATGCGCGCGATTGCCACAACAAATTTCGAGCAGGCGAATATAGAGTACCTGCAGTTTTGGATGATGCATCCGATAGAACCAGGAGACCTGAGTTCGGGGAAGCTGCTCATTGACTTGGGAAATCTTTCTGAGGATATTCTGCCCGATCAGGCTGCGCAGTTTGAGAACGGCCTTAACCAGCAGGCCAATTCAGCGACTTTTGGAAAGGTTCCTCAGCGAAATGCCCTAATCTATAATTTTGACAATGAGGCTTCCTTAAGGGCGATTCAAGACGTGGGTCTTGATGGGCTAGACGATGCCGAAGAGGCGTTTATTTATCCGGGCCCAGCTGCCGATCCTGCCGGTGATAATTTCCAAAACTACCTAGAAGCCCAAGGAACCATAGTCGAGCGCTATAAGTTTTTTAACAATACTCAAGGCAATTCTCCAGTGGAGTCTGGTGACAGCACAAGAGGATCTACAGTACTGCCCGACGTAGAAGATGTAGACCGCGATTTTGCCATGAATACGGTCGAAAGTTTTTTTCAATATGAGATCCCTTTGAGTTCGGTGGTGACTGAGTCTATGCCCTATGTGACTACGGTTAGGGCTCCTGAAGATGCTAACGGTTCGGTTTGGGTGCAGTATAAGATACCTCTTCGAGACTTTACTAAGGCAGTCGGAGGAATCAGTGATTTCAGGTCTATACCCTTTATTCGTATGTATCTGCAGGGCTTTAATAAGCCCGTTGTGTTGCGATTTGCCGCAATAGACCTTATTCAAGGCAGTTGGCGCATCTACGATAAACC
>Ga0222714_10005342_pt1 | contig 12273 bp, 7 predicted proteins | sample C33_3DmetaG_FD_165048 | JGI IMG/M metagenome (GOLD analysis project Ga0222714, IMG submission 165048) | Estuarine water microbial communities from San Francisco Bay, California, United States - C33_3D | ecosystem: Environmental > Aquatic > Marine > Unclassified | place: USA: California... | reverse complement strand
CAAAAATATTTTCCTTGTCGAATAAAATTGTAGGATAAACTGACCAAAATTGTATTGTCATTTATATATATATATTATTGTTTAAAAATAAAATAATATATATTATGAAAACTAGAAAAACTAGAAAAACTAGAAAAACTGGAAAACTGGAAAACTGAAAAAACTGAAAAAACTGAAAAACCCCCAATTATATTGAGGATTTTTTAGTGAGTTAAAACATTACATTAAAAAGGAAAGTCCAAATACTTATGATGATATTTATAATGTAATTGCTAATATTTTAGAAAAGAAAATCACGAAAGAACATTTAACAAATTACTTGAAACATAGTTATAAAATATACAAATAATAACTGTGTTTTTGTCTCATTTTTCTTTCCGGTCGGTGTAATAATAAATCTGGTCATTACAACCCAACATTAGAAACCATGTTAAGGGCAAAAGAAATTTTTGAATTGGATACAGAGGGGTCTCGCGTATTCATCAAAGAAAAGGAGGATAAAGAGGCATTAAAAATAAAATATGGGAAAATGCTAACAATTTTAGTGGAATTTGTTTCTAAAGATAATCTTATTTCTTATTCTTTTTCTTTTTATTTGATGAGGATTGTTGTTTTTGTTGGGGGTTAGAACCACGAGGTGTTTTTTCTGCTTTTTCGGTTGTCCCAAATAATTTAAACAGTTCCTCGTCAGTCATAGGTTTTTGTTCAGGTTTAACGGGTGTATCGAGTGGTGTATGAGATTGTGCCATTTGTCTTCTTAAAGCATTTGCTTCAGCCTTTGCTTTGATTCTCTCTTTAGTTTTTGCCAATTTTAAACGCTGATTTAATTGTGCGTCCATTGCCCCAGTATTTACTTTCCCACCTAAGCCGGCTAATCCAGATAAATCCCCCATACCCATTTTACTTAACATAGACTGAATATTTCCCATTCCAGGCATATTTTTCATTTTGTTCATTATTTCAGTAGCTTCTTGTATCATTTCAGATTCTTTCAATTCGCCAGACTTTAATTTAGTGTCGAGTTTATCGCCGACTGATTTAACCAATCCCATAAGTTTAGTAGGATTTTTCACGAGCTGATTGAATACATCTTTCATGTCAGTTGCTCCGTCAAATTCCATATTCAAATTGGATGCAGTTTCTTCAGCAATTTCGCGAGCCAATTGTCCTATTTTGCATTCTAACATGCCACTAATATGTTCATTAATTTTCTCAACATTAGGTAAGTCGCTTGGGTTCAATTTGTCTCCTAAATTTTCACAAGAGTTGCCGCTGATATCAAATAAGTCTTGCATGTGGGATAACGTTTCCTCTAATTTAGATTTAAAATCATCTTGATTAATTGCCTCAAATAATTTCGCGGTGTCTCCAAATGCGTCTTTATTATCTAATGTTCCAACAACAGCAAATAACATAAGTTGAAGATATTTCCAAATAGTTTCGCGTGTTTTATCAGTTATGTCACATTGCCACAAATTTTTGAAGTGAATTTTAGGGAAGAACTCAGTATCGATTTCGGAGTCTTCCTTAAACATGTCGTCGTTTTGGTATAAAATATCAAAAAATCGTGGTGGCAACTTTTTCTTGCAAAAGTCGAATAAAAGTTTAACAGAATTTGCCTCCGATTTTTCGTAAGCTATTTTTTTATCTTCTTCTTCATCGATATAATTAAAATGTTCTTTGGTCTTCCACCACTTATCAATAAATGATATATATTCTGGAAAAGTCGCCTTTAAGTCGCCAATAAAATCTCTTACAACCTTGACAAATTCTTCTGGTATGGAATTATAAGCAGACATAATGTAAATTATAATAAATATATTTAAATACTAATTTTTAAAATATATTTATTATGTTATATGTAAAATATAATTAATCACATAACTCAGAAAGTTTGGTTAAATTTTGAATATACTTCATAACCTTGGATTGATTTTCGGGTCCCATATTTTTGACCGGCTCTCTTAAACGATTGATGGATTCCATAATTTTATCTGAATTTTGAGCGGTTAAAACGTCGGCTCCATAATCCTTATCAATAAAAAAAGCAATATCTCCGGCTAAAATTTGGTCTTTATATTTGTCAGCAATAAATGCTCTCCATATTTTTACAATCATTTTTGGATTTGCCTTTCTAATAGCAGTTAAAGCATTTTTAGCAGTTAAAATATCTACGTCTTCAGGAAATACACTTTGTATATCATTTAAGAAGTCAATGAAATGGTCATTAAACGCAGACAATATGTTTGACATTATTTATTTTCAACAAATCTTTTTAAATTACTTTTTCTAATTATTATAATTTGTGTTTATCAAATAAATTTATATCATATGATTATAGATATAAATTTATTTTGAAACGATTAGACAATAGGAGGTCTGTTTCCTGTTATCGAACGAATATCGGCATCGCGTTCCTCCTTCATTTTTCGAATTCTCGCCTCCATTTGGTCGTTTGCTGCACCATCTTCCATTTTCTTTACACCACGGATAGTAGTATTATGTTCGTCTCCTCGACCACCCGCGTCAGAAACTTTACCACTAAATGCGGTATTTAAATCTACATAATTATGCATTTGTCTCATTCCACCATTTCCTTCGGCGCTTAACTCACTAGGGTCTTGGTCTAAAAAACTATACTGATCTGAAACTATATCACCAAACCCGCCATTTCCGCCTAAAGAGAATGCCATAGGTTCCATATTATTTTGTGTTGCTATTATAACCTCTTCTTGTTGTTTTGGTTTTAAATATTGTAAAATTTGTTCTCCGTATAATAGTTGATATCCTTGATTTAAAAGTAATAAAGCAGGTACTTTAGTTATATTTTCAGGTAATATTATCTTCTGACTATTTTCTAAAATAATATATGTTTTATTATTGGCGTCTTTTATTCTTTTATCAATACATATAAAATGAATATCTTTTTGCGCTTCGGTCTTGGTTAAAAGCTGTAAATATTTTTTACAGACATCGCAATATTTACTGTAATATAAAATGCAACTCATCTTAATATATAATTAGTTAATCAAAAATAATATTTAACTCATTTAAAAAAAAAATGAATTAAATTAACAATTTAAATATAAATATATCATAGATATAATGAGTGAAAGCAATCAAATGACTTCTTCGAATATAGTTTCTCCAATCGTTCCTCGTGTTGAAATTAATTCGGATATAAAAGATGATGAATTAAAATTTACTCTAAGTGGTGTAAACGTAAGTATTGCGAATGCATTGCGAAGAATTATTCTGTCGGATATTCCGATTGTTGTATTTAGAGTTTCGCCAAATAATAAAAATAAATGTAATATTATTGCGAATACTTGTGGGTTGAATAATGAAATTGTGAAGCACCGTTTAAGTTGTATTCCTATTCACATCAATGATATTAAAGAATTTCCATTGAAAAATTACCAACTTGAATTAAATATTCAAAATAACACAGATACAACTATGTATGTTACAACAAAGGATTTTGCGATTAAAGATTTAGTATCTGGTAAGTTTCTTTCAGAAGAAAGAACTCGTGAAATTTTCCCAGCAAATAATATTACTGGAGATTATATTGATTTTGTCCGTTTAAATGGAAAACCATCGGATGAAATTTCGTCTAAGACAATTAATCTCACGTGTGAGTTTGATATAGGAACCGCAAAGGAAGATGCCGCATATAATGTAGCGTCCACTTGTTCGTATGGAAATACAATTGACACGGCACTTCAGGATACTACACTAGAACAATTGAAGCAAAAATGGAAAGATGAAGGTAAAAAGGAGCGTGAAGTAGAATTTGAAGCATCAAATTGGAAGCTTTTGGAAGGAAAGCGTATTTTCTTGAAAGATAGTTTTGATTTTGTCATAGAAACAATCGGTATAAATACTAATGCGGAATTGCTCATAATGGCATGTGAAATTATGATTGATAAATTGAAAAATGTAGATTCAATAATCGAAAAAGACGAGTTACAAATTAAATCATCCGATAATACGATGCAAAACTGTTTTGACATCATTCTACAAAACGAGGACTATACAATTGGAAAAGTAATTGAATATTTCCTACTTAAAAAATTTTGGGAGACTAGAATATTAACATTTTGTGGGTTTAAGGTGTTGCATCCGCACGACACCTTTAGTATTATTAGAGTTGCTTATAAACAGCCAGTTGAAATTTCCACTATTAAGGGCCATCTAAAAGAATGTATATCTGATGCAACAGATGTGTATAGAATTATTCGTAAGGAATTTTTAAAGCTAGTTCCAAGATAAATTTAAAATTTTAATCCGTATGAAAATACTCATGGTTGTCCTGGTATGCGAAAAAGACGTGTCAATTATTTAGGTAACAAATATTAATCGTTTATATTCAATTGTATAGAATATAATAAATACATTAGTATCTTTATTATATTTTACTAACTAACAAATTAGTTTTTTTACACATTTTACACCATTTTAAATATTCAAGGGTGTAAATGTAAATCATCATTTTATTTTTTCGTTTGATAATTTAAGCAATACATTAAAAGAGATGGATGTAATTGATTCACATAGTCCTGAACTACATTATTTGTTACCACTTTCTGGGTATCTTTGAGTTCATTAATATAAATTTTATGGATATTAAACATATGAGTTCTATATTGTTCTGAAAATTCAATTAATGGTCGTTGTTTTTTAATATAGCAGGCTATATAATTGGTAAATAGAGTATTTGTGAATAAATGAACTAAATCCCGGAAGGAAGAAAGATCTTTTTTGTTCTCAGGATAATAATTCAAAAATGCCTTTACCTTTCCTTCCTTTCGTAGACATAAATAATGATATAGGAGCTTCGGTTGGTTTCCTCTAAGATGTCTAACTTCCTCATAAACAGGATTTCTAATCTTAGTTCGCTCACCCGTTAATTTATTGTGAATAATTACTCCAACAATAAGATAAGATGTATTAATAGATCCATATTTATCAACAAGTTCTTCATAACTGTCAAAATTATAAATCTCTGGAAATTTAACAGAGGTACCCAAATCATGGAAAAACTGTTTATATTCTGACGAATCGTAATTATATACAATAATATTATTTTGATTATTTTCAATTTTATATACTCCAACTAAATACAATTGAGGTTTAGAAAATGGAACAACAATTCTATTTTCAGGATGTTGAAGAACGAAACTATAACACAATTCATTATTTAATGTTTGGATGTCTAATTTGTTTTCAGCAGCCGCCTCCATAAACATTTGTCTAAATGTTTTAGAGTTATGTGATTTATAAAAACTAGACGTTGCCCCGACGGTATTGCGTGTTGAAATTTCCCATTCGCCAGTAGGTCCAACGCTAGGGTCAAAAAATACATTAATCATAGTTCCCTCAATAAATTCTTCTGCAACAATAAAATTATCTGTTTTATGTTGAGAATATTTTTGGATAAATGTTTCACTTGAAATTGACTTGGGTGGTGCGAACCCAACAACTTGGTTTGCGCAGTTAATGATTACAGAACGGCATAATCCATAAGACGGTATTAGGTTGAAATCAAGAAATTGTTTGTCATAATTAATAACTTTATAAAGAGAGTTATTAGAAGAACACGCTATTTTATTTAATTTTAGTATATTAGCATTATGATTATCATTTATATTTTCATCATTAAGTAAAGTATAAAACTCGGGCAACAAAGATAAATTAAATGTATTTTTCATGGTAACTATTATATTAGTTATACAAATTGTCTTTATATAACTAATATAATATTGTTTTATAGTTAATTTTATAGTTAAGTATAAAAATATCTAATATAATTATAGAATAATGTATGAAGAAGAAGAAAATTTGGTATCTCAACAACAAAACATAGAAGTAAAACTTCAATTGGGTGATGTTATTCAAATAATAAATCCGTCTAATGAAATACTCAACAACCAATCTTTTATTATTGATTATATAGACAAATCAACAGCTTATTTAATAAATACCGATTCATTAAATAGAGTTAAGCTTAAAATAAGCGAAGATGGTATTTTAGGTGATGGTAATATTATACAAATTGATATTCTTAGTAGAGCAGATACACCAAGTTATGCAAGACAAAATGGTCTTCTAACCGGTAAATGGATTAATATTTATTTTGGAGGAGACTTTCCAGTAATAATAACGGGAAAGATTACAAATTTAGAAAAAGATATGATTGAGATCGAAACAGTCGATAAAGATGTAATATATATAAATTTTGATTATAAGGGAATTCCAGAGGATTTACCAATCGAAAATATTGAAATAAGGGAAAAACCATCCACTCCTTTAAAACAACACTTGGTTGAAGAGGATGAAAAAGACGAAGGTGATGAAATGGATGAAAGGGATGAAATGGATGAAAGGGATGAAGAGAAACTAGTAATTCCTGAACTTGAGAAAGAAAAACAAATAATCCCAACGGAACAAGTTCAAATGGCCATTTCAACAAAGGTTATAAAAGACCAATTAAGAGAATTAATAATAAACGCCGATCAGATTAAGTTTGGTGACGAAGAGTTGGGTCCAATACTTCAATATATTGATATATCTGGTAAATCTCAAAGATATAGTATTGAAGATCAAGTAGCAGATTTATTAGATGACCTTCTCTCTACTGTACCAAACGCACAAAGAACCCCGAGAGTTTTGAATAATATTCATATAATGATAGATAGGTTTAAACAATTGAGGGAAAATTTTTCATTTTTTGACCAATATGGAAATGTGGAAGGTTTTGTTGTAAAGGAAGCCTCATATAAACCTCTTCAAACGTGGTTAAATAAATTTAACAAAAATCTATATTGGCTATTACCGGTTGTTAAAAATATAAAAAAAACATATAATGTTGGTGTTGTTGATGACGATATTAATGACATAATAAATATAGAATTAAATGATGATATAAAAAATATAAATGAAATATTTCAAAGGTATGCTTCAAATGATTTGCCGGTGGAGAGTAACAATTATTCAACGTTGTATTCTGAATTAAATAAACATTTCACCCCTTTTAATTTAGTAAATGAAGAAAATTTAGATGAAATAATTAGCGAAAAATATGTAGAGGAAAATTTGAATGTTCTAATTGATAATTTAGGTGAGATGTATTCATCAGTATACAGTAATAATATGGTAAGAAATAGAAATTTTGTAATAACAAGATATAACTTGGGTGATACAAAATTAAATGCGACAGATTTTACAAGCTCAACAATGACAACAATTAGAGTTCCAATGACAGGAAACGATATAATGTCAATTAAATCAATTATAACTTTGCCGGAGCCAACCATAAAATTTGCTAAAATTAATCTACCAGGGACGGATATTCTCTCTAGAGCGAATTTGAATGATATATTTTTGAATTATTGGCAATTATTAAAGAAAAAGACTGTTGTAAATACAACATTTATAGATTCGCTTGATTCGGAACTAGAATTTGACGAGAATACATTTGTGAGTAGTATAAGAAATTACACATTAAATCTATCAAAAGAGGAATTAATAAGCAAATCAAAAGAGGATATTTACAAACAATTTGTAAATGTAATAGTTCCAAAAACGAGAGTGATATTTAATTTAATGAAAAAATATATAAAAGGAAAATTGTCGATTATTGAAGTAGTATCTTATTTAGAGCCTTTTATGATTTATACAGATGATTTAACATTTAAACAATATCAGGAAATAACATATTTTATAGATAAAAAAATTTCAGAATATAACAAAAATATAATTGAACTATCTAGAATTTTTAAAATCATATCTACAGTTAAAACCGTACCACTTTTAAAATCACGAGCATTTAGTGTATTTCAAATAATAAACAATGAAGCGAGCGATGATATATTTAATATAGGATATGGCATTAATCAAAGTGTCAATCAATTAACAAACACTGAATTATTGAGAAGATTAACAATAAAAGATTATGCGAGATTATATACTTCTAGAATTGGTTATGATAATTTAAAACTAATGTTTCAACACGAGGTGATCGAAATGTTTGAAGTTGAAAGGAACAACAATGATAAAAAAATTAAAGATATAAAAACAACTGATAAATGCGAAACAATCGTAATAGGAAAATTGTATACTTCTCTGGAGCAATTAAAAAAGGATGATGATAAGGTTATTTATTTCGACGGAAGATATGATAAAACAAATTATGGGGTAATGGAAGAAGATAGTAAACGGGGTGGGTATTCAGAACAAGTAATAAATTTAAGTCTTGATAAACTAACAGAATACATAATAAATGACCAAATAAAGAGAAAACATTTATCGGAAACAGAAGCCATTTATTTGGCAGATACATTAGTAAACGGAATAAAAAAAGTAATTGATGGTCAATATGCGATTTTATTTAAAGGAGCTTCAACAAGTGATAACTATATTCAAGAAGAATTCGAATATTATATAAGAAAAAATAATAAATGGGTATTAGACAAGGAACTAATAAAAAATAATTTTGTAACAGATGAGCCGTCCATTATGTGTGATTTGCAAGAAAAGTGTATAAACATTCCAAATAAATCGGGGGATGAATGTGAAAGTATGAAAGTAAATGAATTAAATTTACAAAATTCCCTTCTTAAAAATATAATGGATGAATTTGACACAACATATAAAACATCAAAAGAAAAATTTGAAAAAAATATAAAAGAGCAATATGAGTATTTTATGTCAATCATGCCAATTATATCAAAAATTGAAACAAACTCGATGTTAAAATATAATAATCAACAGTATAAACTTGGTATTAATATAGATGATACAAATAATGTGATTATAGTATCGCCATTCAGTCAATTATTGGACATTATATTAGGTCAAAAAGATTTCACAAAAAAACAGACCGATATAATTAAATTTTGTAATAAATTTACAAGAACTTACATTCCTGGGTTCGCCATAGATGATAAGATGGAGACAGAACATTGGTTGTATTGTTATAAAACAGGAGCCCGTTTAATTCCATCATTTAAGAAAGAATTAGCTACCGCATTTATTACATCTAAATATTATTATAAAGATAAGCTCGACGAAATAAAGACGAAAATAGGTGAGAATAGTGATGGGGAAGGGTGGACAGATAAATTTACAGGTTGGTCAATATGTCCTGGTGAGTTTGATACAGAAGAAGGTTATGATGATGGGTTTCGGGCTTCATCAAGAGCTGTTATGGAAGAAGATGCAGGTAACAAAATTATGGCATCAACAACTACAAAAACAATAAAATATATTACACCTGAAACAATAATGATAAATAATATAGTAAATTCTCTTTCAATCGCGATGGGTATAAATATTGAAACACAGAAAGAGTTTATAATAAATTGTGTTGTAGAAGCAATAAGAGCTACGGTTGAAAGTGAGATTGATTACAAAGAAAATATTAAATTAGCATCACAAAAAGGTAAAAGTTTGCCATCTTATAGAGATTTTTTTAACACTTCTCTCTTATATTATACATTAGGAATGGTTTTAATTGCCATTCAAACTGCGATCCCATCAGTTAGAACAAGAAAAACCCATCCAGGTTGTGTTCGTTCATTTACAGGTTATCCATTTGACGGTCCAGGTGATTTAAGTAGTCTTACTTATTTAGCGTGTGTAACATATGATATTAGAGGAGGTTATGGTGAGCCGTGGAATGTTTTAAAGAAAACAAATGTAGAAAAAATACAAAAAAAAATTAAAACGGTGATTGATGAATACCTTCTTGCATTTCCAGATGTTCAAAGAAAAAATTTAGAAAAAGTTGAATATCTACTTACAAGTCCAGCAACCGAAATACCTGCCGAACATGACATATCAAAATGGTCGGATTTTCTTCCACCTCTTATTCCATTTAAAATAGTACATCTATCAAACGTTGGAGAAATATTTAAGAGTGGTTTGGAAAATGAGTTAAGAAACGGAATACACAAACAGAGGGAGAAAATATTAGTAATAGAATCAAAAATAGTTCAATTCTCTCTAGCTATTCAAGAACGTATTCAAACAATTGTTAAGAAAAATAAAGTGTTGCTGAATAATGCAAATAATGAACCTTATATTGAAAATGCGTGTTGTGCTAGTGTAAAAAATGAGCCGACTATTGATTATTTTACTAGCATAGATAAAGATATAATTGAATTTAATAATATTGTTACTAATTTGAACAATTATTTAGATGATATAAGATGGCATACAGAACCTGTATTATTATATAGTAATATTAACACTAAAAATATATATCCTCCAGTATCAAATACAATAAATGAAAAAACAATTTATTTGGCCTTTGTATTTTATTGCAAATTTAAATCATTACTACCAATCCCAAAACATTTATTGCCAATATGCAAGGATAAACCAGAAGCATCAGTTATAACCCAAACGGATAGTATTGAGCGTATTATACAAAAACTAAAAGAAAATGGAAGAAATTATAATACTGAACAATTTTTAAGACTTATTCAAATAGTAAGTAGAGATAATATTCTTCATATAGATGTTGATAATCCTATAATATCTAGTGTAGCCAAATTAAGTAATTTTTTAGATGCGATGGAAGATGAATACGATGAAAAGATAATTATAGAGAAATCGCTGAGAGAATTAATAAAAAATGCTATAGATACGTTTGATATTGCGTCTGACAAAACTACAAAAGAAGTAAAAGATTTAAATAACTATTTAATTAGAACCAATGGTGAGATGACAAAGGATTTAACTGATTTTGTGAAAAAAAATAGTGGTGCAAATGTAACTCAACGAAAAATTATAAAATGCGTTGAAACGTTTAATAATATACCAATTTGGAATTATGACACCACTAATCGAAATGAAAATAATAAAATAACAAGTGAGATAATGTATAATATTACAAATTTTTATAAAACATTTATTGATAATTTTACTACAATTTTTCCAAATATAATATTAAATAAGGTTAATTATGATAATACTTTGATACCGAGTTATTACGGATTTTCAAAAAATCATAACACTAAACTAAAAAACAATATATCTAACTATTTCAAGAATTTAACACCTTTCTACGATATTCCCATATTATTTAATATTTTACAGACCATTCAACAAAATGGTAAGAATACAATAAAATTAGCAGAATATACACCGTGTTTTTCAAGTATTAAACTAGGCGATGATAAAATATTACATGGTGTCATTGATGAACGAACCAGTAGATATTTATTTGAATTTTATTTGCTTCGAACTTTAATTAATTTTATAGAACTAGCTGATACAGATGGTATGATTGTATCAGAGGTTAAACAATATACCGATGTTTCTGATATATATTCTGTCGACTACATTGAAACAATAAACACTAGAAGTGATGTAACAATGAGTACATCCAGTAAACCAGATAGAATTGTTATGGGTAATAAGAGAGAATTAAAACAAAAAACTGCCGAACTTCTAATTGTATTTATGGAAATATTTAGAAATGAAAAAGATACAATTGATGTAAAATATGAAGATATTCAAGATAGAATTTTCAAATTAAAGGAGAAGGAAAAGAATATGGTAACTGATAGATTAAAAGCTTTGACAGATGAAGAAAGAGATGTTGATACACTCCTTAAAATAACTAAACAGGGTGATTATAGTAAAGGTTTACAAAAAGGATTAACCGTATATGACAAGGATTTTTATGAAGGAGAACAAAAATTAAGACATGAAATGGAGAACGCAGAAAAAAAAATAAGAATGAAAAATAAAGATATTACCGATGAAAATATGGAATTCTTTCTTGACGAACATTTGGCACAACAACATACAGATTCATATGTTGAAAATGATGAATTCGATATTGGACATTTAGATGAAAATTACACCGATGGACATTATGATGGCGTAGATGATGAGTCAGGTGAAGAAGACTATGATGTATTTGATGAATAATTTAAGTATAACTTTATGAAATATAATTATAATTATATTTTCATAATTATAAAAATATAATTATGAAAATATAATTATAAAAAGTTTATACATTATATATAATGTATAAAACATATATTAGAGAAAATATAACACTTGTATCCATTATATTATTTGTTATTATTTTTGGAGCAATTCAAATGATGAGACCAGCCTGCTTTTATTATAAAGACGGAAGTATTCGAGAATTTGGCATAGGATATAAAAATAAAACAATATTACCTATTTGGTTATTATCATTAATACTAGGTATTTTGTGCTATTTAGCTGTATTATATTATGTAAATT
>Ga0222714_10005340_pt1 | contig 12277 bp, 6 predicted proteins | sample C33_3DmetaG_FD_165048 | JGI IMG/M metagenome (GOLD analysis project Ga0222714, IMG submission 165048) | Estuarine water microbial communities from San Francisco Bay, California, United States - C33_3D | ecosystem: Environmental > Aquatic > Marine > Unclassified | place: USA: California... | reverse complement strand
GGGCATGCGTCACTCTACGCCTCCGCGCCCCTCTGACAACCGATCGCGGGTTTTTGACACATCGCCGCCGAGCCGGCGTTGTCATCGGCCGATGAAATGCCTGCTTCTCCTTGCCCTGCTGCTGCCAGCCGCCGTCCTGGCGGCACCGCAACCCAATGTGATCTTTTTGATGGCCGATGACATGGGCTGGGGACAGACCGGCTACCGCGGGCATCCGCGACTGAAGACGCCGAACCTCGACGCGATGGCCGCCAACGGCCTGCGCTTCGATCGGTTCTATGCCGGCAATCCGGTCTGCTCGCCGACCCGCGCGACGGTGCTCACAGGTCGCACCAACGACCGCACCGGCGTGCTCTCGCATGGCTACGCCCTGCGCCTGCAGGAAAAGACCGTTGCCCAGGCGCTGCAGAAGGCCGGTTACGCCACCGGCCACTTTGGCAAGTGGCATCTCGACGGTTTCAAGGGGCCCGGTGCGCCGGTGCTCGCCAGCGACCCGCGCAACCCGGGCGCCTTTGGTTTCGAAACCTGGGTGTCGGCCACCAACTTCATCGACATGAATCCGCGCCTCGGACGCCAGGGCGAGCCGGAGCAGTTCAGCGGTGATTCCTCGGAGGTCATCGTTGCCGAGGCGTTGAAGTTTGTGGAGGCGCGTCATCGCGCCGGCAAGCCCTTCTTTGCCGTGGTCTGGTACGGCAGTCCGCATTCGCCCTTCAAGGCGGCTGCGGGCGACAAGGCGCCCTTCGAGGATCTCGATGACCTCTCGGCCCATCACTACGGGGAGTTGGCTGCCATGGATCGCAGCATCGGCACGCTGCGCGGGAAGTTGCGCGAACTCGGCATCGCCGACGACACCCTGGTGGTTTTCAACAGTGACAACGGCGGCCTGCCGGAGATCAAGCCGTCGAGCACCGGCGGTCTGCGCGGTCACAAGGGAACGGTGTATGAGGGCGGCCTGCGGGTGCCGGGGATCATGGAATGGCCGGCCGGCATCCAGCCGCGCGTCACGCAGCACCCGGCCTGCACGCTGGATCTGTTCCCGACGGTGGCTGATCTGCTGAGCCTGCCGGCCGACAGCTTCGTTCAACCACTCGATGGTGTCAGCCTGAAGCCGCTTTTTGCCGGTGAAGAGGGTTCCCGGGAGAAGCCGATTCCGTTCCGATATGGTGCCAAGGCGGCGCTGATCGACGGTCGCCACAAGATCCTCACCCAGGATCTCGCCAAGGGGGTCTTTGAACTCTACGATGTCGAGGCGGACCCCGCCGAGACGAACGACCTGAGCACCGAACAACCGGAACTCTTCAGCCGACTCAAGGCCGCCCTGCTGATGGTCAACGAGGGCATTGAGGCCAGCTTCGCCGGTCGCGACTATCCCGAAGGCAGGGTCGCACCCGCCGACCCCGAGCCGGCCTTCTGGTATGAGGCCGACCTCTACAAACCCTGGCTGGAAGAGTGGAAGAACGACTGGAACTACGCCAGCTACATGAACCGCCAGGCTGGCGCCGGGAAGGTGAAGAAGAAAAAGACCGAACGCTGACTCCCCGTGCCACGCTTTCTCCTGCCCCTGCTTGCCCTCGCCTCGCTGGCGGCCGCCGCGCCGCCGCCGAACCTCGTCTGGATCATCGCCGACGACATGTCGCCCGACACCGCCGCCTATGGCGCGGTCGGGGTGCACACCCCCAACCTCGATCGTCTGGCGGCAGAGGGTCGACGCTTCACGCGTGCCTATGCCACTGCCCCGGTGTGCAGTTCCTCGCGCTCGGCCTTCATCCTCGGTGTCCACCAGACCACCAGCGGTCTGCACGCCCACGATGTCGAAAACCCGCAGCCGCTGGCCGCGCCCTACCTCCCGTTGCCGGCGTTGCTGCGTGAAGCGGGCTGGTTTGTCACCAACGCGCCCGCACCCGGCACGATGCGCAGCGGTCGCGTCATCAAAAAGGCGAAGACCCACTACAACTTCGCCCATGATCCGGCGCAGATGTATGATGGCGACGACTGGCGCAAGCGCCGGCCGGGGCAGTCCTTCTTCGCCCAGTTCCAGGTTGTTGAACCGCATCGACCCTTTCCGATACCGGAACAGTATGACGAGAAAAGTCTCGCCGAACTTCGACTGCCGCCGAACTACCCGGATCATCCGCTCGTGCGCCGCGATTGGTATGCCTACCTGCGCAGCGTCGAAATGGTCGACCGTCGGGTCGGCGACATCCTGGAGCAGTTGCGGGCCGAGGGTGTGCTCGACCACACAATCGTGATGTTCTTTGCCGATCACGGGCGACCGATGCCGTGGGGCAAGCAGTGGCTGAGCGTGGAGGGCCTGCAGGTGCCCCTGCTGGCGCGCGGACCCGGCATTCTGGCAGGCGGTGTGGAAACGGGGTTGGTCAGTCTGATTGACCTGGCGCCATCCCTGTTGCAGGTCGCCGGGTTGCCGGTTCCGGCCTGGATGGAAGGCCGGCCCTTGCTGGGGGGCGAGTTCCCGAGGCGGGCGCAGATCTTTGCCGCCCGTGACCGCTGCGGCGATGCCCAGGACCGCATTCGCGCAGTGATCACCCCCGATCATTTCTTTGTCCGGCACTTTCATCCGGAACTGCCCTGGCTGAACTGGTCGGGCTACAAGGAGGCCAGTTACCCCGGGATGCCGTTGCTGCGGGAACTGCATCGTGCCGGATCGCTGACACCACAGCAGGCGCGTTTTCTGGTGGACTCGCGTCCCTCGGTGGAACTCTTCGACCTGCGGAGCGATCCGCTCGGTCTCGACAACCTCGCCGCCGTAGAACCGGCGCGGGCCACGGAACTGGCCGGCACGCTGGAACAATGGATTGCCGCCTCCGGGGATCGCGGCGCCCTGCCGGACCCGGACACCGAACCGTCGCTGGCGGAAATCCAGGCGGCGAAGCGCAAGGACTACCAGCGCACCTGGACTCAGCGGGGACTAGGACCGGAACCGAGCGATGCCGAACGTCTCCGTTGGTGGCAGCAGCAGTATGGGCTCACGCCGGAAGTCCTGCCGCCGCGCTGATGTGCGGTTGACCCGGCTCTCCGGCGTTCCACTGGTGACCCGTGGCAAGCGATCGTCCCCGTCTGAACCGGCCCTGGCTCTGGCCGCACCTGCTCAGCCTGGAGGCGCCGGCGGTGGCGGTTGGCTGGACCTGGGCGCTTGCCCATCTGCAGGGCATGTGGCTGCCGAACGGCGTGCTGTTGGGTCTGGCTCTGGTGGTCTGGATCATTTACGTCGCCGACCGACTGCTCGACACCTGCGGTGTGCCCGTGGTCGAACTCGATGATCGCCATCGCTTTTACCGCGACTGGCACGGGGCGCTGGTTCTGGGCGGCCTTTTGCCGGCCGTGGCGGTGTCCGTCTGGCTCGCCCTCGTTGTGCTGCCTTCGGGGTTGGTGGTTGAAGCCCTGCTGCTGTCGCCGCTGATGGCCACCTACCTCGTGCTGTATTCGAGCGCGGATCTGGCGATACGGCGCCGTTTGATGCTGGGCGGACTGATGTTGCTGCTGCTGCTCTGGAACGCACTCTCCCTCCGGCCGGCCCTGGCGTTGGCGGGCAACGTCGTGGTCGTCTCCCTCGGCCTTCTTGGCCTGCGCACGGACCTGCTCGACCGTTTGCAGAACCTGCTGCGCAAGGAGACCGCCGCGGGGGTGTTGTTCGCCCTCGGTTGCACGGCCCCGGAGCGTTTTCTCAATCCCGGTGACGCCTCCGTCTGGCTGGAGATGCTGGTGCTCAGTTTCCTGTTCACCGCCAACCTTGGCGTCATTGTCCAGATCGAGGAACCACCGGACCGGCGCCGCAGTCAGGTGGCGCATCTCGGGCTCGCCCTGCTGCTCACGCTCGGCCTCGGGATCGTGGACCTGGGGGGCGAGATTCGTCCACCGTTCAAGCTGGCGCTGCTCGCCGGCACCGGTCAGGTTCTGCACCTGCTGCTCTGGCGCTTCGGTCAGCGGCTTGAAGCCGATGCCTTCCGGGTGCTGGCCGATCTTGCCCTGCTGCTCCCACTGGTCGCTCTGCCCTGGCTGTGATCTCAGCGACCGGCGGTCGAGCGCTCGGGCAGGGTGAAGGCATTTTCGATGACGTTCACACGCGGCAGTTCATCGGGCATCAGCCAGACCTCGACAATGTCAAAACGGAAGCGCAGGCGCGGTTGGCCAAGTTGTCGCAGCCAGTCGAGCGCCCCACGCTGGATGAGGCGTTGCTTGTCCGGTGTCACGGCATCGGCTGGACGACCAAAAGCCGTGCTGCTGCGGGTTTTCACCTCGACAAAGGTCAGCACCTTGCCGTGGCGGGCCACCAGATCCACCTCGCCCCGATGGGCACCGCGATAGTTGCGATACAGGATCGAGCGCCCCCGCTCCCGCAACCACTTTGCCGCCAGGCATTCTCCGGTGAACCCCAGCTCCGCACGACTCAACGGCCGGCCCCAGAGTTGGGGGCGGTGCAACCGGTCCATGGCCACTTGCCAGCCCAGCACCCGCCGACGCAGGGTGGGGGAGTGTTTGAGGCGGTTGAACCAGCGGCGGGTCAGAGCCTGGAAATCCTGGCCAGGATCCCGGCTGTCCAGGCTTGGGGGTGAATTATTCAGCAATACACCTAGGAAAAGGTATGAATCTGTGGATTGCAAGCCCATCCATCACCCCGCCTCTGAAATTCGAATCTGAGATCCGAATGGGTTGTGCCCTACTTCCCAACGCGATACAGCGCCTTGTCGCTGCGCAGCAGCAGTCCATCGGTCAGGATGGCCGGGGTGCCATGGAACTGGGAATCGTCGGAGGCGAAGACGTTGTGGGCAAGTTTCTGGAAGTCGGCGCCGGCTGCCAGCACATAGGTGCCACCACGGCGCGAGACACAGTAGAGATGGTCTCCGATGCGCACGGTGGAGGCATAGAAGGGTTTGCCGCGACCGCGACCTCCGCCGCTGTCGATGACGCGCTCCCGGTAAATCTCCCTGCCGGTGGCGGCATCGAGGCAAAGGGCGAAGCCGGCGTCGTTGACCACATGCAGGCGCCCCTGATACAGCAGGGGGGTTGGCACGTAGCTGCTCGAGTTGGTCGACCAGACGATGTGGCTGGCGGTGACATCGCCCTTGCCCCCGAGTTTGACGGCGACGCTGCCCTGGGTCGGGTAACCGCCGAAGAGGTAGGCGATTCGGCCATCGGTGACGATGCCCGGCGAGACATTGCCGGGCAGCTTGTGGTTGGCATACCAGCGCAGCTTGCCAGTCTCGGGATTCAGGCCCCAGACTTCCTCGGCGAGGGCGTACACGAGATCGGTGCGGTCGTCCGTGCTGATGATCGAAGGCGTGCCGTAGGCCATGCCGATCGCATCGCCATCGGCCTTCCAGACCTGTTGGCCGGTCTTCTTGTCGAGGGCAACCAGCGCGCGGCTTTCGTCGGCGGCATTGATGATGACCAGGTCGCCCCACAGGATCGGGCTGGCGCCGGAGCCCCAGCGGTTGCGGCCGGATTCGGTGCCAAGCGGGGTGTGCCAGAGCTGCTTGCCGTCGTGATCAAAGGCGAGTGCACCGGTCTTGCCGAAGAAGACATAGACACGCTCGTCATCGGCCACCGGGGTGTGCGTGGCGTAGCCGTGCTCGGTCAGGAAGCCCTGCCAGGGATCCTCCTCGGCCTTCGAGGGCACGACCTGCTCCCAGAGCTTCTTGCCGGTGGCCAGTTCGTAGCAGAGCAGGTGACGCTTCAGCTTCGTCGGATCGTTGGCGCCTTCCTGATCGCCGTAACCCGACCAGCAGGTGAGGAAAATCTTGTCGCCCTTGACGATCGGACTCGAAGAACCGGGACCGGGTGTTTCGATCTTCCAGCGCAGGTTCTCCGTGTCCGACCAGGTCAGAGGCACCTGTGCCGTGTCCGAAACCGCCGCGCCCTCCGGTCCGAGAAAGCGCGGCCAGTCGGCGGCCGTCAGGGAAGTGGCGAGGACGAGCAGGGGCAGCAGGGCTTTCATGCCCGCGTTCAACCCATGGACCGTCGCGCGGTTGCGGTCTCAATGAAGAGAGAAAAAGCCGGCCTGCGGAATGCGCGAAAGGAGGAAGCGGGTTGGTGGGAGGGGGTGATTCACCGCTGATGGGGCGCTGTTCCTGAGGGGAAGGAGCGCTGAGCCAAGAACGGAGAGACGTCAGGCAAGCCCAACGGGCTTGCGGCATGCATCCCAAGGATGCCGAGCGTCCAGGTCTGACGGAGCGCGACTGTGCCGAAGATCACTCGCTTTGGAATGGTGGCCGGTTCTGGAGCGCGGCTACTGGCTGCATGCCTATCAGGATGAAGACGCAAAGCGGGTCTTCTTTATGAACGCGGAGAAGGGGCACTGCGAGTATCGATTGGCACGCCGTCGCGAAGGCGGCACTGGCCAAGCGACGGCCCACTGAACCGGCATGCAAGTGCGCTCCCGGGCTTCCAGTCGTGTCGTGCGGCTGGCGCGGAACACAGGGATCAACACGCCACAAGTCTGGTTTATCCTCCGCCCTTCGCGTCTAGGCGCCTTGGCGTGAGACCATCTCACCCCAGCATCCCCCGCAAAAACGGCGCGGTGCGGCTGGTCTTGTGCCTGGCGACCTTTTCCGGGGTGCCGGTCGCGACAAGGCGACCGCCTTCGGCGCCGGCTTCGGGGCCGATGTCAATGAGGTAGTCGGCCTCGGCGAAGAGGTCGGGGTGATGCTCGATGACGACGACCGTGTGGCCGTCGTCGACGAGGCGGTGCAGGATGTCGAGCAGGCGGGCGACGTCGGCGGTGTGCAGGCCGATGGTGGGTTCCTCGATGAGGTAGAGGTTTTTCTTTGGATTGCTCAGGCCTCGCAGCTTTTCGGTGGCGCTGCGGCTGATGCCGCCACTGAGTTCGCTGACGAGCTTGAGGCGCTGGGCCTCGCCGCCGCTGAGGGTTGGGCTGGGCTGGCCGAGCTGCAGGTAGCCTAGGCCGGTGTCGGCAAGCAGTTGCAGCGGGCGCGCAAGGCGGGGTTGGTCGGCAAAGAACTCGGCGGCCTCGGCGATGCTCAGGCGCAGGACGTCGCCGATGTGTTTGCCGTTGAACTCGATCTCGAGGGTGGCGCGGTTGTAGCGCAGGCCCTGGCAGGTCTCGCAGTGGACGCGGGTCGAGGGCAGGAAGTTCATCTCGACCTTGACCACGCCGTTGCCGCCGCAGGCTTCGCAGCGGCCGCCTTCGGTGTTGAAGGAGAAGCGGCCCGCGTCGTAGCCGCGCGCACGCGCGGCGGGCAGTTGGGCGAAGAGCTTGCGGACCTCGTCCATCAGGCCGACGTAGGTGGCCGGGCAGGAGCGTGAGGTTTTGCCGATGGGCGACTGGTCGACCTCGTAGACCGAGGCGAACTGGCCGGCGCCACGAACAGCTTTCCAGGGCTGGCCGGCGGATTTCAGCGCGCCCTTGCGACCCATCGCGGCTTTCACCGCCGGATGCAGCACCTGGTGAAGCAGGGTGCTCTTGCCGCTGCCGCTGACGCCGGTGATGACGGTCAGGCGCCCGGCCGGCACACGGACGTCAATGTTCCGGAGGTTGTTGGCGCTGGCACCCTCGATGATCAGCCAGGCCTCGCTCTTCTTCAGGGAAGGCAGCGGCCGGCGCTTGCCGCGCAGGGGGTGTTTCATCGGCTCGCGCAGGCTGCGGCCGGTGACGCTGCGCTCGTTCTTGAGCAGGTGCTTGAGGTCGCCGCGCGCGACCACCTCGCCGCCAAAGCGGCCGGCCCCGGGGCCGAGGTCGATGATCGTGTCGGCCCGGCGCATGGTGTCGTCGTCGTGTTCGACGACGAGCAGGGAATTGCCCTTGTCGCGCAGCGCGGTGAGGGTGTCGAGCAGGCGGACGTTGTCGCGCGGGTGCAGGCCGATGGTGGGTTCATCGAGCACATACAGCACACCCCGCAGGTTCGAACCGAGTTGGGCGGCAAGACGGATGCGCTGGGCTTCGCCGCCGCTGAGAGTGTCGGCACTGCGATCGAGTTGCAGGTAGCCGAGGCCGACCTCGCCCATGAAGTGCAGGCGCTGGCCAATCTCCTGCAGGATGTCGCGGGCAATCACCGCTTCGGTGCCGTCGAACTTCAGGCGGGCAAGGCGGGCGGCGGCATCGCCGGCGGCGAGGCTGTTGATCTCCTGGATGCGCTGGCTCTGGAGGCGCACCGCGCGGGCGGTGGCGTTCAGGCGGGTGCCGGCGCAGACCGAACAGACGCGGCGCTCACCCTCCGCCTCGTCGTCCTCGCTGCGCGCGAGTCGGCGCTCCTCCTCGAGTTCCGCCTCAAGCTTCGACATGTCGCCGCGGTGCGGTGTGGCACCGTGTTCGGCGACTTCGAAACCGAAGCCGCGGCAGGACGGGCACCAGCCATGCGGGCTGTTGAACGAGAAAAGGCGAGGGTCGAGTTCCTCGAACGAGAGCTCGCACTGCGGGCAGCTCATTTCCGTGCTCAGCACACGCGCCGCTTCGCCGGGAGCTAGCAACTTGACCGTGCCCTTGCCGAGTTTGAGGGCCTTTTCCAGGAAGGGGCGCAGCTCGACTTCGGACGTGTTCTTGGCGAGTTCGGCGACCACCGCGTCAATGTTGTGTTCCTTGAATCGCGCGAGTTTTTTGAAGCCTTCGGTGGCGCGGAATTCGCCGTCGACCAGCAGGGTCGCAATGCCCTGCTTGCGCGCCGCCTCGGCGACCTCGGTGTGGAAACCCTTGCGCGCCTTGACGAGCGGCGCCAGCAGCTTGACCGGGCCTTTCTTCAGTCGCGCCGCGATGGCGGTGGTGATGGCGCTGACGCTCTGCTTCTGCACCGGCACGTCGCAGCGCGGGCAGAACTGGGTGCCGAGCTTGGCGAACAGCAGGCGCAGGAAGTGCCAGGTCTCGGTGACCGTCGCCACCGTGCTCTTGCCGCCGCCGCGCGAGATGCGCTGCTCGATCGCCACTGTCGGAGGCACCCCGGTGATGAGGTCGACGTCGGGCTTCTCCATCTGTTCGACGAAGCTGCGCGCATACACCGACATGCTGTCGAGGAAGCGGCGCTGGCCCTCGGCGAAGACGAGGTCGAAGACGAGCGAGGACTTGCCCGAGCCGCTCAGGCCGGTGACCACGACGAACTCGTCGCGCGGAATGTCGAGGGAGAGGTTCTTCAGGTTGTGCTCGCGCGCGCCGCGGATCGTGATGGCATTGGCCGGGCGGGCCGTGGAACTCCCATAGGGGACGGCGGATTCGCGCAGGGCGACCGGCGCACCGCGCGAGGCAAACTTGTCGGCCAGGTGACGGCCGGTCCATGAATCCGGGCAGCGAGCCAGGTCCTCGGGCGTGCCGGCGAAGACCAGACGGCCGCCACTGGCCCCGGCCTCGGGACCGAGATCGAGCACCCAGTCGGCGCACTGGATGACGTCGAGGTTGTGTTCGATGACGATGAGACTGGCGCCGCCGTCGACGAGGCGCTGCAGCAGCTTCAGAAGCAGGGCGATGTCGTCAAAGTGCAGGCCGGTGGTGGGTTCATCGAGCAGCAGGAGGTCGGTGCCCGCGCCGCCGGAGGCGGGTGCGTTGAGCAGGTGGCCGACGAGTTTCAGACGCTGCGCCTCGCCACCCGAGAGGGTGTTGAGGGGTTGGCCGACCCGCAGGTAACCGAGACCGGCCTCGCTGAGCACGGCGAGGGCGTCGGCGACCGCGTGAAAGCGCTTCGCCTGCGCCTTGGGGGCGTCGGTGGCCGAGACGCGGCACCAGGCCACGGTCTCATCCAGGGTCATTTCAAGCACGTCGTGAATCGACTTGCCGGCGAGGCGGATCTTCAGCGCGTGCGGTTGGTAGCGCCGGCCCTCGCATTCCGGACAGGTGACGAAGAGATCGCTGAGAAACTGCATCTCGATCTTCTCGTAGCCCGTGCCGCCGCAGCGCTCGCAGCGGCCCTCGCCGGAGTTGAAGGAAAAGAAGCCCGGCGTGATGCCGAGCGCGCGGCCGTCATCGCTGTCGGCAAAGAGCGTGCGCAGGCCGTCGAAGGCGCCGACGTAGACGGCGGGCGTGCTGCGCGGCGTGCGCGCCAGCGGTGATTGATCGACCAGCACCACCTCGCGCAGTTGCTCGTGGCCGGTGATGGCACGCACGCGCCCCGGTTCATCCTCGCAGGATTCACCGCGCAGGCGCTGCAGGTTGCGATAGAGCACCTCGTGGATCAGGGTGCTTTTGCCGGAGCCGGAAACGCCGGTGAGGCAGCAGAAGACCCCGAGCGGCAGTTCGACGTCGAGGTTCTGCAGGTTGTTCTGGCGGGCGCCGCGCACGCGCAGCACGGGCGTGCCGGCCGGGTCCTTCGCCTGTTTTTGGCTCCGCCCCTTCTTCCCCTTGGGAGCTGCGGCGGAGGCATCGCCGAAGTTGACCGGCCGGCGGTGGTCGGGCAGCGGGAGGTTCTTGCGACCGGTGAGATAATCCGAGGTGAGGGAGTCCTTCGCCCTGGCAAGTCCGGCAAGCGGTCCTGAATAGACGAGACGGCCACCCTGGTCGCCGCGGCCGGGGCCGATCTCGACCACGTGATCGGCGGCGCGCATGACCGCCTCCTCGTGCTCGACAACGAGCAGCGTGTTGCCCTTGTCGCGCAGACCTTCCATGACGCCGATGAGTCGGCCAATGTCGCGCGGGTGCAGGCCGATGCTGGGTTCGTCGAGGACGAAGAGCGTGTTCACCAGCGAGGCACCCAGGCAGGTGGTGAGATTGACCCGCTGCAGTTCGCCGCCGCTGAGCGTGCGTGTTTGACGGTCGAGGTGCAGGTAGCCAAGACCGGCGCGCTCAAGGTAGCTGAGGCGCGCGGTGATCTCGTCGCGCAACAGCACCGCGGCATGATCGGCGGCGGCCGGGGCGAGGTCTTGCACGAAGGGCAGCAACTCGGTGACCGGCAGATTCCAGAGATCCGCCAGGCTGAGGCCGGCGACGCGGAACGCACCCGCCTCGGGCTTCAGGCGACCGCCGTTGCACTCGGCGCAGGTCGTGTAGGCGCGAAATCGACTCAGGAAGATGCGCACGTGCATCTTGTAGGCGCGTGCTTCGAGCCATTTAAAGAAGCCGCGCACGCCATACCACTGCCCGCGCTTCCAGGCCTTTTCCGGATCCGGGTCCTCGCCCTCAATGATCCAGCGCTGCTGGGCGGCCGGCAGGTCGAGGAAGGGCGTGTCGAGATCGACACCGCGCTTGCGCGCCGCGCGCTCGAGGTCCTCCTGGCTTTCGCTGTAGGTGCTGCCGGCGAAGGCGCGGACGAGGCCCTCGCGGATGCTCAGGCCCTCGTCGGGCATGGCCTTGCGGATGTCGAGGCCAAGCGTGCGGCCGAAACCCTTGCAGGCCGGACAGGCACCGATGGGGCTGTTGAAGCTGAACAGGCCCGGAGTCGGTGCCGGCAACTTCAGGTCGCAGTCGGCGCAGCGCCAGTCGGTCGAGAACTGGCGGAGTTCACCACTGGCATCCAGCACTGCCGCAATTTCGCCCCTGCCGAGGCGGAGAGCGGCTTCCACGGCCTCGGTCAGGCGGGTGCGCTGGCCGGGTTCAAGGGTGATGCGGTCCTGGACGACGAAGACCTGGGCCGGCAGTTTTTTGCCGCCGAGGCCGGAGGGTTCATCGGTGCGCACCAGTTCGCCGTAAAGACGCACGCGCAGGTAGCCCTGGCTTTGCAGGAAGGGAAAGAAATCTTCGGCCAGGGTGCCCACTGGCACCGGCACGTGGAAGCCGATCAGCGCCCGCTGACCCGCAGGTTCCTGCAGCAGAGCCTGAACGATGCTTTCGGCGGTCTCGGGTCGCACCGGCCTTCCGCAGTTTGGACAGGCGGCTTCGGCGAGTCGCGGGAAGAGCAGCTTCAGGTAGTCGTTGATTTCCGTGATCGTGCCGACCGTGCTGCGGGTCGAGCGCATGGAATTGACCTGCTCGATGGCAATCGCGGGCGGGATGCCATGGATGGCATCGACCTTCGGCTTGTCCATGCGCTCGAAAAACTGGCGCGTGTAGGGTGAAAAGGTTTCCACGTAGCGGCGCTGGCCCTCCGCGTAGATCGTGTCGAAGGCGAGCGAGGACTTGCCGGAACCGCTTGGGCCGGTAACCACGCAAAGCTTGCCGAGGGGCAGGTCGAGGTCGAAGCCGCGCAGGTTGTTTTGCCGGGCGCCGCGGATCTGGATGGCATCGACGGGGGCGGGGGACTTGGCGGCGGGCTTTTTCGGCATGGGGGGAGGGAACTTGAAGATACGCGGCCGGCGCGCAAGCCAGCGCGTGGAAATTCCCTGTGAGGCCGGCGCACCGCTCAACATCGGGCGGAGCCACTCCAGATTTGCGATCTAAATCAGCATTCCG
>Ga0222714_10005339_pt1 | contig 12279 bp, 8 predicted proteins | sample C33_3DmetaG_FD_165048 | JGI IMG/M metagenome (GOLD analysis project Ga0222714, IMG submission 165048) | Estuarine water microbial communities from San Francisco Bay, California, United States - C33_3D | ecosystem: Environmental > Aquatic > Marine > Unclassified | place: USA: California... | reverse complement strand
AAATCAACAATAGTATCAATTGTAGTATTAAAATTTATCTTATTATTAATATACTTTTCTATTGCTTTAATTAAGATTTGTTTCATGTTTTTATAGTTTTTTTCTTGTAAAATACGACTAAACTCGTATTTAAAATAATTATATATAAAATCTTTATAAATATTATTTCTTAAATTAAGTATTTCTATTTCTGGACTCATTTCTAAATGAAAGTCAAAATGAGCTAGACGAAATAAAGTTTCTACACGTATATCATCTACCGAGGTTAGCATTTTATATTTAATCATTTTTGCTATTATATCTTTAGTATTATTATAGGTATAGGGTTCTGGAATTATAGGAACTATTAAATTATTTTCAAATTGTATGCTAGTTATTAATCCTTTAAGTTCATCATAAAAAATTTTAGATATTTTATATCCATTTTGTAACATTTTTTTCTCAAAGTTGGTATCTTTATCTTTATCTTCTTTATCTTCTTTATCTTTACTATCTTTACTACTATACTTAATATATTTACTCAATGGTATCATATCTTGTGTTGATAATAGTTTAAATTTATTAGTATGTTGTTTAACACGTATAGCTAATGGATAAATTGGTAATAAATAATTATTTGAAAGTTTTATAAATTCAATCTGGGTAGTGGTTAATGCTATTTGATTTACTATAGTTATATCTAATTCTTCTAATTCTTTAATGATAGTTTCAGTATTTTGTTGATTCTCATATTTACAAATATTTGAATGTAATATAATTAAATTAAGGATTTTATCATCTCTTTTGCGTGTTAAATCTAATAATTTAACATTTATTTTTTTCTTTTCAAAAAAATTATAGGACAATGTATTTAAATTTATATTTTTAATATCATATATACCAAGAATTGTGCTATTTTTATAAAGATAATGAATATGAAATAAGGGTACAAAATGATTTGGTTTTTCTCTTATCAAAATAATATATTTCTTTCTTAATTTATCACAATACGGATTACATAATAATTTTGAACTATTTGAATCGAATAGTAATATATTACATCCATCTTTATTTAACCATGATATGGGGCTGCTAAATAAATCTAGGAAATGAGTATACTCTTTTTTCTCTTTATCATAACTAATATGTTCAATAAAATTATAAAATGCTGTATAAATTTTATAAAATAATAGTAGTTTTTTTATATTATCAATATCATCCATATACTTTATACTGTCTTCTAGAATAGTCTTTCCTAATGTAGTATTATTATTAAGTTTTTCATTAATAATTTCTATATCTTTGTATTTTAATCTTTCAATAATACTGGCATCTATATCCATTAAATTAAAAAATAAAATATAATGTGTTATAAATGTATTGAATTTTTCATAATCATTAATACTATTTGGTAAAATATTTTTTGAAGCATAAATATCTATTAATTCACCATTATTTAATGTTATAAATACATCTGGTGTTAGTTTTTTAATAATAAGTTGTTTAAGTTGTTCTAGACTATAACCCATAATAACTGAAAAAGTCTCTAATATATTGTCTTTGACATTTTTATTTATACCACGTCTTAGAAATAAACTACTATTTTCCTTTATAGAGTTTCCAGTTTGTGTAATAAATAGTTCTTGTTGATTATTTAAAAGAATATCTAGATTTTTTGGTAATTGACCAAAACGGCATTTTTCTAATTCAGATAATTCATTAGAAATATATTGTATATTTTCTATATTAGAAGAACATATTGATTGATTACGATTACTATCAGTATCTATTTTAAGACCATCATTACTATTACCGTCAGTATCTATATCTACATGACAGTCTTTTGCCATTTTTCCTGGATTTAGTTTAAAAAATTGCTGTATGGTTTTTTTATTTTTATCATAATCTTCTGGAGCTTTAGAACCACAACATGGAACACACATTTTATTTGGGTGATTTTGAGGTTTCATTAACATTGGATAAGCATCTTTTTCTGTTTTTTTTAATAGAGCCGGCCAATCCTTATGTTTATTTGTATCTTCCCAGTATGATGATGTTATTGGTTTTCTAATAATAACTGTATGTTTATCATCTATGATTGATTTATTCATGGTGATAGGTAATCCATTTGAATATGGACTTTTTAAACCATTATCTATAAAACGCTGAGCTGAAACAGGTTTTCTGGCTAATGTATCCCAAATACGAGGGCATATATAATAATTCTTATTGTATTTTATATATCCAGTTAATGCTTCTGGATCATCATAATTTTCAATTTCTTTTTTTGTAATAATATAGGGTTGACGCATATTTGTTTTTTGACAATCGCGATCATATGAATATTCTTTATTGTTCTTTTTAGGATAATAAAGGTCATAATCATATTTTTTTCTTTCAGAAGTCATATATTTAGATATTGTTAATTTTTTAGTTTGTTTATTTAATTTATGAAAATCTTCATCCGTGTCATCATCACTTTTATCATATTTATCACCTTTATCATATTTATCACCTTTTTTCCTTTTATCTTCTTCTTTATTTATTAATTTATCAATATCATTATAATTAATGTCATCATACGTTGTATTCTTATCTAAATATCTAGTATTATGATTATTACCATCACCATTATTATCTCTCGCATCTTTATCATTTATATTGTAATTATCGTATTTATCAAGATCATCTAAATCAAGATCTAAATCTAAATCTAAATCTAGGTCTAAATTTAAACTAGATAAATATGGTTTAGCTTTATCTTTATCTTTACCTATACTTTTCATACTTATTTTTTTACCCATAAGATTACTCTTATCGTCTCTAGACTTATCGTCTTTAGCCTTAACGTATTTAGCCTTAACGTATTTAGCATTAATGTCTTTATACTTATCATCACTAGTTTTATCTTTACTATTTACTTCTTCTTCATTTAAATTTTTAATTTCATAGTGTATATTTGAAAATAATAGTTTAAAGTAAAATAATATTAATTTTACTGAATGATATTTATCAATATTATTAAAAACAAATTCTAAATTTCCATCATTATCAAATTTTATTTTTATTTCAATATTATTTAATAATGTATAATTTTTATTAAGATTATATGTTTCCCTTTCATTATATAGTTTTTTAACTATTTTACTATCTGTAAAAAATAAGTTTTCACAGTATATAAATAAATTTTCTAATTCTTTATCAGTTAATTTTTTATTTTCTACCTTAGAATTTAAAAATTTTATAATACTCAAATCGCTGTAAAAATTATCTACTTGTTTATAATAAATGGTTATCAAATTATCTAATATTTGTTTATGTATGCGAAATTGATGAAATGATGTAATATGTTTTCTTACTCTTTCAATAAACAATTTATTATTTAATTTATTATTATATTGTTTATTTTCAATATCAGTTTGAAATTTTAAACTATCTATTTTACCATTAACACTTATATTACCCTTAATTAAATTTGAATAATTTATCATTTTACTTGATTCATTTAATAAAATAGATAAATTAGGTAATTTTAAATGTTTAATATTTATTATTTTCTTTATTTGTTTTATGGTATGTGTAAGATATTCAAAATATCCATTTAATATATCATCTATCTTTATTTTAATATTATTAGTATTAAAATGTGTAATGATATAGCCATTTTCATAAAAATAAATTGTTATTAATGTAATATGGTCATGAGGGAGTTTATGAATACTAGGAATTTTATTAGGTGATAGCTTCTTTGATTGTGATGGTATTTGCCATATAAATTGTATATAATCTAGATTATTAACACTATTTAATTTATTTATATAATTGTCCTTATTTTTATTATTTATAAGTTTAGATAAATCATTTACAGTATATTTTTTTAATATTGCTTTATGTAGTTTTATATTTTTTTCTATACCATTACTAAAATACTTAATGACTGGATTGTAAAATGTTGTATTTAAATTATTAAAAATACGAGCTAGATTATAGTTTATATTTAATTTTTCACTTAATGTTTCAAATATAATATCTTCATAATAACATTCATTTATACTCATACTTTTATTATTAAATATATGTTCTTTATAACTGGTTAATTTAAAATTATCATAAATAGAGTTATATTGAGCTGTATTTAATTTTATTTTAGATTCTAACTCTTTTGGAAAATAAAAATCACTACTATTCTCATCTTCAATTATGTTTTTTAAATCATTTTTTAACACTATAAAATAATCATTATTTATGGTTTTATTATAATAATTTAAATTTACATATAAAAAATCATTTGTATTTATATTAAATTTATCATTTATAATTTTTATTTTATTTTTATTTTCTGTTTTGTTTTTTTTATAACTATCTATTAAATAATCTATATTTTGATACCCATAATAATTGTAGTTCTTATTTTCAAAAGTATAATTATATTGTGTAGTTAAAATTATAGGAATACTTAATAATAAATGTTGTAGTTCATCATTTTTAATACAATCTGTATATTTAAATGATTCTATAGTAGTAAATTTAGGCACGATTGAATCATATTTTTCAGGTAAAATAACTCTTAGTTTATCTTCTATTTCTTTTTTAGACATAAATGTCATTTTATAAAGAATATTAAAAAATGTTTCATTATTTAAAATGTAGTCATTACTATCAATGCTATTGTTGCTATCATTACTACCATATTCAATATGTTCTTTTCTAAAAATATAATTTATCTTTTCTATAAAATAATCAAATGTCATTGTTTTGGGATATTTGTAAAGTAACATATTATAAGGTAAATAAATGCTATCATTTTGTTTTGTTTTAGGTAATACATATTCTTTTATAATTTTATATAAAATAATTCTAACATGAGCTACTGGTAAATTTTCTTCAATAAATTTATATATGAAAAATATATTATAATTACTTAAATTACCAAACTTAGTTACATAATGAGGTATTATTGATTCTAAATATTTATTTTCAGTTGTTGATACTATCTCATGAATATAGTTTTGGTCATCTTTAAGACTATGTGAGTCATGTGAGATATCTTTTTTAGTATCTTTATTTTCTATTTTTTTTAATATAGATTGTGTTTTTTCTATTTGAGGACCAATAAATATAAGTTTTATATCTGGAGTATTTTTATTTATAGATTTAATTATAAATTTAAGTATTGATAGTGTAGTAATGGAATTACAAATAGTATCCATAATTTATTTTTTACTTATTATTTTATATATTTATACTATATTTATACTATATATATATAATTTTATTAAAGTAAATATACTTACTGATATTCTATTTTTATTTTTATTTTTATTTTTATTTTTATTTTTATTATTATTATATTTCTTATATTTCTTATATTTCTTATATTTCTTATATTTCTTATATTTCTTATATTTCTTATATTTATTATATTTATTATAATCTTTGTATAAAATAGATACATACAACTTCATAATAAAAATATAAAAATAATACACATAAAATACTACCACTGCTACTAAAAACATGATTGAAATCGTAAATGCTATAATTATTATAACATTAATTTTTATTATTTATAAATATTTTGAAGCACAAAGTTATGATATTACAATGGTAAAATCAAATGTAAATGGTAAATCTTATCTTGTTCGTAATTTAGAAAATAAGCAAGAAGCTGCTGATTTATTAGGAGCTATTGCTGTTAAATTAGAAAGATTAGTTACTATTATGGTTGACTCTGGATATGAAACTATTTACACTAAATATATGAAACCAACTGTAGATAAAGAAACACAACAAGATAAACAAACGAGTGATAGAAAAAAAGACATTATTGAGGGTCAAGATGGTGGTTCAAGTTCTTCCACATTATTAGAAAATAATCTTAAAATCACATTAAAAGAAGATATAGAAAGACTTAAAAAAAACTTTAATCCTGATGCTTTTTCAGAAACAACACCAGATGCTAAATATACTAGTTATTCTGTTAATAAAGGTGAAAAAATCGTTTTTTGTTTAAGAGATAAAAAAGAAGGTGAAAAATTAGTAAAAGAAAATATTATGACTTTTGTTAGTATCCATGAACTAGCACATTTAATGACTAAAAGTATAGGTCATGAACCTGATTTTTGGGCTAATTTTAAATTATTATTAAAAGTATCTATTGATAATGGACTCTATAAAAATATTGATTTTAATAGCACACCTAAACCTTATTGTGGTATTCAAATTACTGATACACCATTAAAACCTAATGAAATTTAATATAAATTATTTTAGTAAATCTTCATTTACAACATAGCATACAATTCCTGTTTCATCAATTAGAAATTTATAATCATTTTCTACTATTTTACTATTAAACTCTTTTACTATATTTAACCAATCATTTATATAAGCAATAGTATAATCATAAGTAAACCCAACTTCTCTCTTTTTTTGTATTTTAACAATATTCATTAATCCATATAAAATATCATGTAATTTATTATTTGTTTTTACTTGGTTTGTTAAACTCATCAATTCATCATAATTATTAAAAATTAAAGTTTTATAATTATAATCATAATCATAATCATCATTATAATCATCATTAGAATTATATTTATAATCCTCTTTATCATCAAAATAGTCATCTCGGCTACTCATTTTATAAAAATAAACTGTAATTACTATTTATACTATTTAATGATAATAATAATTATTTTAAATATAAATCAATTTTTATAACTATATTTATTAGGTTTTATTAGGTTTTATTAGGTTTTATTAGGTTTTATTAGGTTTTATTAGGTTTTATTAGGTTTTATTAGGTTTTATTAGGTTTTATTAGGTTTTATTAGGTTTTATTAGGTTTTATTAGAATTATCATGACTTAAATAGTACTATAAAATTGATTTTTATAATTATACTATAAATAAATATAATTTTAGTGTATTCCAGAACATATATTAAGTTTAATATTAAGTTTACTAATTGTAAAATAATTATAAAATGACAGAAACACAACATCATTTTAGTAATCCTATAATTACAACTAAATTTATGTATTCTGATAGTTTCCCTCATCAGCGTATTTTTAAGCAACCTTTATTTTTACTTGGTTCATTTTTAAAAGAACAAACTTTAGAAGAAAATAGTATAAATAATATTAAAACTGATGATGAAAAAGATAAAGAAATTTATTTTAACAAATTAAAAGTTGATTTAAAGGATAAAAATATTGAATTTGAAATTACAGCTTTTAGTACAAATAATGATAAGACTGTTAATACAATAGATGAAAATGAGCTTGAAAATAGTAAGATGAAAAACATTAAAAAAATATATCAAAATAATATTAGTAAAAATTATTTATTAGACCATCTTAATTTAGATAAAGAAATAGAATTTTATTATGATGATGCTAAATTTATATTAAAAGTAGATAAAATTTGCGGTATAAATCCTATTATTATTGAAAGAGAAAGACCTAATTTATTTAGTACTTATACCATTACATGTGATAAAAAAGATTTTGAAAAATTTGACAGATTTATATCAATAAGTATTAAATTTTATTTGAAATATTATGATGATGATATTAAACAAGAAGATAAAGTTAAATTATTTATGAGCACTGATGATGGCTATTTTCAAACTTTAGGTTTGAGAGAAAAACGAGAGATAGATACAATATATTTACCTACTAAACAGAAAAAAGCAATTATTGATGATTTAAATTATTTCTTAGATAGTAAAACTATTAAAAAATATAAACAATTAGGTATTACACATAAGAGAACTTATTTATTTGAAGGTGTGCCTGGTTCTGGTAAAAGCAGTTTTATTATGGGATTAGCATCGTATTTTGGATATAATATTGCAATTGTTACATTTACACCTAAAATGACAGATAATTGTTTAATTAGACTACTTCGTATTTTGGAAGATAAAGAAGAAAAAAAAATATTTATTATTTTTGAAGATATGGACTGTATTTTTAAAGAACGTAAATCAAACGATGAATCTCGTAATTCAGTTACATTTAGCGGTATTTTAAATGCTCTTGATGGTATTACTACCCGTGATAATATGATTTGTTTTATTACAACAAATTATAAACAACATTTAGATTCAGCCCTTATTCGCCCTGGTCGTGTTGATTATATTATGAAATTTGATTATGTTTGTAAAGAACAAGTTCTTAAAATATTTACTGTATTTACAGAATGTGTTGAAAAAGCAAAGGATTTTTATGAAGAATTAATCCGATTTAATATTAATATTTCGGTTAGTCTTTTACAACAATACTTACTTAAATACATTAATAAACCTGATGAAGCAATTGATAATCTTGATAAACTAAAGAAAATGCATGATGATTGCCACGTTAATAAAGAGGCTGGGGAAACTGGTCTCTACAATTAATTTTAAGTTTTACCAAAACTTAACTAAACGCTAGAGAGGCTAAAGCCTCTCAGAATTAGAAAACTATCATAATTATTAGTTAAGTTTTTAAGTTTTATCAAAACTTAACTAAACGCTAGAGAGACTAAAGCCTCTCAGAATTAGAAAACTATAAGAATTAGGTAAAATATTTTTTGTTAGATATTTTAGTTAAGTTTTTTAAATAGTGCCTCTTCTCTTTGTGTTATTAATAGTTCTATTTTTTTTATTACTAGTATTTTTTCTATTATTAATAGTAGTATTTCTTCTATTAATAGGAACACCTATTATTCGACCTTCTTTCTTAAATTCTATATCGAAATCAAAGTCATCTATATTACCCATATTATCCATATTACCCATAACTAAATTACCATTACCATTATTAAATTTAGGATTATCTATAGGATTATCTATAGGATTTTCCATATTTTGTTGTGCTTCAACATTTAATTGAATTTCTTGTTGTTCTGGTAAAGTATATCTTAAAATTCTTTTACTTTTTTGTTTTTTTGGACTACTTGCACTTGATAGATTATTAGTATTAAGACTTCTTTTTCTACTACTTCTACTTCTATTACTATTTATTCTACTACTCATTGGTGAATTTGGTGAATGAAATATAGGATTATTAAAAAACTTTTTCTTTTCTTCTTCACATTCTTCTATTATTTTACTCTTTTCATATTCTAATTTATTTTTTAATTCTTTCTTTTTTTTTTCTAATGTAATTATTTTTAAATTTATGTTTTGAAGTTCTTTAAATGTTTCTGTATTTTCTACTTTTATTTGAATACATTCTTCATAATTTCTTTTTATTTGATTTTCTTGTTCTATATTTCTAAAACGTTTTTGAGATGGTTCAATTCTTTCGTTATTTATATGCGAAGGTGAAGGAGAAGGAGAAAGAGGAGAAAGTATATTACTATTAGGTGTATATGTAAATAATTCTGGTGAATATGGGTAATCTATTTTTGTTGTTTTTGGTGGAGGAGTTCCTGGACCATTCATTTTGTAAAGTATTTAATTATTAATTATATATTAAGATATATTAAATTATATTAAGATTATTAATCATAATTAAATAATAAAATTAATAAAATCATAAAAAATCATAAAAATAAAAAATAAAAAATAAAATATCTAATAGTATCTAATCTAACTCTGTAAAAAATCTTTAACTAATTGTAATGCTTTATAACGATGTGAAATTTCATTTTTAGCTTCACTATCCATTTCCGCAAAGGTTTGACTATAACCATCTGGTAAAAATATAGGATCCCAGCCAAATTTTAATGAACCTCGTGGCTCTACTATACTGCCATATACATTACCTGTAAATAAATGTGTTTGTTCTTCTTTACAATTTTTATAAGCAAATATACATTTAGCAACTGCTCTTTTATCTGTATATGCCATTAATAAATTATTTAACCCTTCTAATCCTATTTTATCTTGAAACCATTTTATATAGGGTCCTGGCATTCCTCCCAAAGCATTAAAACATAACGATGTATCCTCAACTAAGACTGGACCATCTACTTTTAATGATGCTAGACGGCACTTTTCTGTTACAATATATTCAGTTTCTCCTTGTAATTCTGGAAGGTCTAAATCTAGTGCTTGTAATTTATATGGCATATTTGGTCCAAGTATATGTATTACTTCTTCTAATTTTTTTTTATTGCTTGTAATAAAAGTTATCGTTTTATCCATTTTAGTATTTTTTTATTTTTTATGGTTTTATGTTTTATGGTTTTATGTTTTATGGTTTTACTTTTTATTTATATATTTATTTTATGAATTTAATTTATTACGTTTCACATTTTTATTTTTTATATGAAAAAATAGTAACACCAAAGAGTTTAAGAAGTAAATTAATAATAAAATATATAGTATAATAATTTTTATATATGTATTATTATTTATTGTATAATAGTTCATTTTCATTTATTGTTGAAAATAGACTTTTTTCAACAATTTTATATGGAAGTATTCTTTATATTTTAACACATGCTATATTAAATTATTGTGATGTATCTATACTCGCTATTATTAATAATTATTTTTGGACTACATTAACTCTAGATATTATATCTTTTACTTATGCTATTTATAACTCATTTATGAATGATGATTTTAGTAATGGAAATAGTTCTAGTAATAGTACTGATACTAGTAATAATAGTTTAAATGTTAGTTTTAATTTGTTAAAAAATAAAATAAATACAATGCTAGATAGAAAAAATGATTTAACTATTACACATATACCTAATACAAATCAATTACAAGATAATAATAAAAATAATAATAAAAATAATACATCACAAATTAATATAAATCAATTACAAAAAAATAATAAAGTTCAAATACAAGAAAATTTTAATAATGTTAGTACATATAATAATACAAGTTCTACAAATAATACAAATAGTTCATTAGATGATTTTGATTTTACAGATTTAGATAATGTTATACAACCGCCTTCTACACAACCACTAGCCCAATTTTCAACACCCATTAAACATTTACAAGCTCAAAAAACTAATAGCAATACTAATACTAATTATAATAATAGCAATTCTAATAACAATATGTTAAAAGCATCAACCCCTATTAATTTAATACGTAGTAATACTAAAATTTCAGAACCTATAATTCAGGATGATAGTGGTCTTGGCAATGAAAGTGTAGCTGGCAGTGATGTTGGAAGTATTATGGATTTAGAGGATTTTGAAAACTCATTTTAATCCTATTTATTTCTAGCTTAGGTAAATAATTCATACTGTTTTGTAAAATATATTTTACTGGTATAGATAGTTTAGTATCTAGACTATATTCTTTATGTTTTAGATTATCAGTATCAGTATTAGTGATAGTGATACTATTATTACTATTATTACTATTATTACTATTATTACTATTATTACTTATTATACCATACATGAAATTATATTTATTAGTATATTTATTAGTATTAGATACTATATAAGGTTCTATTCTAGATAAGAAACTATAAGACACTAGTGTAGTTTTTTTTTCTGTAATAGAGTTTATACTATTTTTCTTAAATAGATATATACCAATGTAGATATTATCAGTATTACTGTTACTATCATTACTACTAATATAGATAGGTGCTATTGAATAATCAACATCTAATGTTAATGTATTAAAATTAATATTAAAAGCTTTAGTGTAGTCTGTAAGATGTTTATTCCAATAGTTTAAAAAATTAGTCCAATTATAAACTATATCATTTGACTTTTTAATAGTATATAGTTGTTCTGGATAATGAGTTAGTGTAACGTGTATTAATTTAATATTATGTCTTATCGTAATAGTTTGTTCTTTCCAATTTATAGTATTATCTCCATCCATAAACTGTATTGAAAATAATTTAAATAGTATCATTTTTAAGTAGTATTTCTTTTATGATATTATTATTTATTATATTATTAAATTCAATTTTGTTATTATCATAATTTTATATTTAATTTATAATAAAAATATTATTATAATTTAATACTATAAACTATTTAGTCTTGATTACACTTGGTATAGATAAATATAAATATAAATATAAATATGTGTTATATTTTAATTTCATCAGCAATATTACTTATTTTAATTCTTATATATATTCAATATGGTGATGATATTTATGCTTGGTATAAGCGTGGCTTTAGTAATAGAAAAGAAGATTTCAATACTTATGCTGGTTTAACTAATTGTAGTAATACTCCATGGACTATTAATTTACCTACTAAAACTATGGTTATTACTATTTTAAATCAAATTATGAATGTGATTAATAAAAAAACAGGAATGGCTTATGTATTTAGTGGTTTTGATAGATTAGACCAATATAAACTAGAT
>Ga0222714_10005338_pt1 | contig 12279 bp, 8 predicted proteins | sample C33_3DmetaG_FD_165048 | JGI IMG/M metagenome (GOLD analysis project Ga0222714, IMG submission 165048) | Estuarine water microbial communities from San Francisco Bay, California, United States - C33_3D | ecosystem: Environmental > Aquatic > Marine > Unclassified | place: USA: California... | reverse complement strand
CCCACGCCCAAGCCGCTGCCCATTGAGCCCACGCCTGAACCAGTCGATCAGGAAATCACGCCACCCGAGCCTTCCCCGATCAAACCGGTTAAGCGCATCGTCGAGACCAAACCCAAGCCGACCCCCAAAAAGGTCGAACCCAAGGTTGAGCCGCCCAAAAAGAAGATGACCTTAGCGGAGTTTCGGAAGCAAAATGCCACCACCAAGAACGCCTCCACCGCCGCACCGGCCCCCAGCAATATCAAGGTGAAGTCCATTAATGTGAAAGGCATTGTTGGCGGTTCAGTTAACGTCAAGGAAGGGGCGGGCGGTAAAGCCGTGACCCGGGCTGAAAGCGATCTACTCGACGCCTATATCGCGTTGTTGCTACAGCGCCTGCGGGCCGCCCATATCAAACCTGATGGACTCAGCGATCTGCTCTCGGCCAAGGTGCGCTTTAATATCGCGTCCAATGGCACCCTCTCCGGGGTCAAGATTGTCACTTCGTCGGGTAGTCGTGAATTCGACCAATCCGTGCTGGAGGCCTTCGCGAAGGTCCGCTCCATCGGGCCTACCCCAAATGGCAAAAGTGACGTCTGGGAAGTGGCCTTCAAGATGCGGGAGGACGGTTGAAGAAAAAGTCCTTGCGTTCCCGCCCGGAACTTTGATTTTTCTCACTCCCCGTCAGGGAAAATGGGCTCTTAGCTCAGTTGGCAGAGCGCCTCAATGGCATTGAGGAGGTCAGCGGTTCGACCCCGCTAGGGTCCACCATTTTTAAAAGCCCACCCGCAAGGGTGGGCTTTTTGGTGCATTGGTGATTACCCAGTCACGATCGGTTTTGGATATCGCACTTATCCTATGTCCGAGGAGTGATCTGAGTCCGCAACCAAACCAGCAAACCGGGCACTTCCCGGGCCTTGATCTCGGCGCGGAGTCGAATGAGGCCGGAGATTTTACGGGCTTCGGGGAGCGAGGTTTCCCCACGAAGCTCAAGCGAAAGAGCCTCAAGTTCGGTCGCAAGACGGGGATCGGACGAATTTTGCACGACACGGGCCAGATAGCTGTTGGCCCCATAAGCCGCGAGCGGTGCCAGGAGTTCTGCAGCGTGAGTCTTGGTGAAGTCCCACGCCAGATCGATGTGCTCTCCATTCCGGGCGACACTCGCGATGTTCCAGTTGCGAATGGTGACCGGGAGTTGATCGCCCAAAGTGAGGGCGAGAGTCTCGCGCGCCAAAGCGGGATCGAGTGCGTGTTGCATGGCACCGTAGAGCTCTTCTTTTTCCTCGGCCGAAATGGCGGCAATGGCGAGCCGATGCAATTGCGCGTAGGTGTCGGGATTGGCGTAGCGACCGGCCAGGTTTAGCACGGTTTCGCGCAGACCCCCGGTAAGGCTCTTAGGATCGCTGAGGTATTGGCGGAAACGATTTTGCGCTTCGGCGATGACGGCTTCGTCACCGTAGTTTCCAAGGCGGGTAATGATGCGGGTGCGCAGGGTATCGATGAGCGGGGATTCGTCCGGCTGGGCCGTCCACCTGAGCCGCTCGTATTGCGGGCGCAGGAGGTCAATGACCCATTGCTGATAGAGTTCCCGGCCCGGATCGTCCCACAACCACACGTCGATGGTGGACAAGGCCCTGAGAATAGAGTCCCAAACGGGTTTGCTCTGGCTGGCTCGCAGGGCGAGCGCAACTTCGAGATAGTCCGGCGTGCGCAGTCGACCGGCCTGCACCAGGGCCCAGGTGTCGCCCAAGAGATTGAGCTGTTCGGCTTCGGGAAGTTGCGGCAGAGCCGCGGTGAGTGCGACCACGGTATCGTGATCGTAAAGCACCCGGTAATACCCGGCGTCGTTGACGTTGAGTTTTGGCGGAGACTGGGTGGCGGGCCAATCCAAGGTCAGGGTTTCGCCGGGGTGGAGCAAATAGGTGCTCGGGTGGGCCAGGTCATCAAGGGGGGCCAGGATGATGGGAACGGTCCATTGCAATGGCTCGGGGTTGGGGTCATCGAGGGTGAAACGTTTCTGGCTCAGGGTAAGTTTTTCATTGGAGACTGAGGCGATGATAATCGGAAAGCCGGGCTGTTCTGTCCAACTCGCGGCAATTTGTGTGACTGGTTCTTGCGAGGCTTCGCCCAGCGCCTGCCATAGATCCGCCGTGGTCGTATTACTATAAGCATGGCGCTGCATGTAGAGCCTCAGGCCGGCCCGGAACGGTTCGAAACCGAGGTAGTTTTCCAGCATGCGCACAAAGGCCTGGCCCTTGGAGTAAGCAATCGCATCGAAGGCATCGACGGCGGAATATTCGGTAACGTCAGGCAGCTGGATGGCATGAGTAGACGCCCGGGCATCGAGATTGAAGGCGCTCTCTTTGGAGGCGTTCGACCGGATCCAGATTTTCCAATCGGGATTCAGGTCGTTGGTGGCTTTGGTGGCCATCCACGAGGCAAACCCTTCGTTGAGCCACAAGTTGTCCCACCAACCCATGGTGACGAGATTGCCAAACCATTGGTGCGCGACTTCGTGGGCCACGGTTTCAAAAATATTCTCGCGGGTGTTTTGAGAACTTTTAGCGGGATCGTAGAGCAGCAGTTGCTCCATGTAGGCAATCGCGCCCCAATTTTCCATCGCGCCGAAATTGGAAAAGGCGTTGGGGATGGCGATCTGGTCGAGTTGCGGGAGTGGATAAGGCGTGCCAAAGTAGTCGGCATAGTAGTCGAGCACCTGCGCGGTGATTTCTAGAGCGTAGGCACCCTGCTGGTGTTTTCCCTGAGTGGTGATAATCCGGAGATGTGTGCCCCGGTGCGTGGTTTCGAGCACCTCGAACTCACCGCCGAAAAAGGCCAGGAGGTAAGTCGACATGAGCGGCGTGCGGGCAAAGGTCACGGCCTTGCGATCGTCTGCGAGACTCTCCTCGCGCAGCACGGGCATATTGGACATCGCCATGAATCGAGCCGGAACTACCAGCGTGGAGTCGAACGTGGCTTTGAACACGGGTTCATCCCAGCAGGGCAGAATGCGGCGGGCATCGGGAACCTCGCATTGGGTGCCGAAGAGTTCGCGCTGGCCATCATCAGTCAGATAGCGATCAAAGAACAGACCTTGGGGATTATCCGAAATCACGCCGTGGTAAGAAATATTGATCCGGTAGTTTCCGGGGGCCAGCGGCGTGTCGGGGGTTAGGGAGAGTTGTTGTTTTTTCGAGTCGTAGGACGGACGCAGCGCCTGCGAAGTGGTGCCGTCGCCTTGATCCAGAAAGGCGGATTCAATTTCGAGTGCGTTGGCGTTCATCACAATCGCCGCGATGGTTTCACGGACCGTGATATCGGTGCGAACCTGGCCGGAAAACGTGCGGTCGGGCAGGTTGGGTTCGAGTCGCAGGGTATAGTGAGTAGGAACGACGGAACGCGGCAGGTGGCCGGCCCCGGCTTCGAAATTAAACGGAGCTTCGGCATGGAGCCGGATGCCTCCTCCCAAAGCGCCAACGATAATCAAGAAACATACACTTTTTATAAGCCTTACCATGGGTAATGACTTCACCGAAAATCCTTTGGGTCAATCCGACATTCAGCAGAGATTGGACTGGTTCGTTAGCCCTAGGATTTGCGCCAACGGTTGTCCGTATTTTGTGGGTTTTTTACGGCTGGGTCCGCCAATGTCCCACCATCTGCCGTAAAGTGGCCGCATGATGCCAACTACCGATTTATTGATCGCCGGGGAATGGGTGCCAGTCGTTGCCGTGGAGGGCGGCCAAGCCGGTGAGGTGATTGTGATCTTGGGCCGTCTGCCTATCACCAAGGTCCTCCGGCGGGAACTGGTGGTGATCCTACGCCAAGGTCCCAACCGGGAACCCATGCGATTTGCCGAAACCCCGCGGGACACCCGCCTGCGGCTCCGGGCGATCTACTGAAGTAAAGCCAAGACCTACCTCAGTCAGCCGGCACCTCGATCATCGCCTTGATCACGCCAGTCGCGGGTTTGGTCCATGATTCAAATTGGGCGGTCACTTCGCCGAGTTTCGCGCGATGGGTAATCCAAGGCCCGGTGTCGATTTTACCGTTCTCGATCAGCTGGATGATGGCGGTAAACTCCGAGGGGAGGGCGTTGCGACTGGAGAGCACGGTCAGTTCCCGTTTGTGAAAATGCGGATCGTGAAAGGTCACGTCTGCTTGCACCAGTCCGACCAAGATCAAGCGACCACCCGGAGCGGGAAAATTGAACGAGGTGTTCATCGACTGCACATTACCGGTCGCCTCAAACACGGCCGTGGGCAGGTTTCCGTCGGTCAATTTTCCCAATTGCTCGGCGACGTCGCCTTGGCGCGCATCGACCACCGCATCCACGCCAATCCGGTCACGGCAAAAGGTGAGGCGGGACGCGCTTACATCCACGGCGATGACCCGCGCACCGGCCGCCCGGGCAAATTGCATGATGGCCAGCCCGATGGGACCGGCGCCGATCACGGCCACATATTCACCCGCTTCAAGTTTGGCCCGACCGACTGCGTGCGCGCCGATGCCGAGCGTTTCGACCAAGGCCAGTTGATCGTAAGTCAGTTTGGTGGAGCGGTGCAGCTTGGCCGCTGGCACAAGCATGTGACTGCGATGCCCGCCGTCGGTATGCACTCCCAGCACCTGCAGGGTGTGGCAGCAATTCGGCTTGCCGCGCGTGCAGGCGATGCAATGCCCACAATTCAAATACGGTTCGACCGCACAGCGATCGCCCACAGCGACAGTGGTCACTTCCGAACCGATGGCTACGACTTCAACCCCCAGTTCGTGCCCCAGAATACGAGGATAGGTGAAGAATGGTTGGCGGCCGGCATAGGCGTGTAGATCCGTGCCGCAGACGCCTATCCGATGTATGCGCACCAGTGCTTCCTTGGGCCCGGGAGAGTCGGGTTGAGGAGTTTCCGTAGCGATCAGTTTGCCGGGAGTTTCCAGTAAAAGTGTCAGCATGATTTGATCAGTAAATCAGTGGGTCACGGTTCTCAGGCCGGCCGCGAGTAAAATTGTGATTATGAATCGGACTCAATAGCTCCTGCACCTTCGCCATCAACGCCTGATCCACCGGGGCCTCCGCGTGGGCGATATTCTTGCGGATGTTAGCCGGATTGGCCGTGCCGACCAAGGTGGTCGCAATATCCGGATGACTGATGGCAAACTGCACGGCAAGTTTGACGATGTCTTCGCCAATCGACTGACAATACTCCACTGCGCGCCGACACCCCGCGATGATTTCCGGAGAAGCGGGATGCCACGCAGGCGCACCGCGCTCCGTGAGCAGACCCATGCCGGTCGGCGAAGCGTTGATCACCCCAATGCCGCGTTCCCGGCAGAGTGGCAGCAGCCCCTCCAAGGTGGTATCGTTCAGTTCGTAGTGGCAAAAAGAGAGAATCGTGTCGACCACTCCGGGTGCGGCCCGGAGCAATCCGTCACGCAGCACTTTCAAGGGCAGGCCCGTGATCCCAATGTGACCGATCCGGCCAGCCTCCCGCAATTTCACCAAGGCGGGTAGCGTTTCGTCGATGATCTGATTGAGGTCGGCGAACTCAATATCGTGGCACTGCAGCAGATCGATATAGTCAACGCCCAGACGCGCACAGCTTTCGTCGAGGCTGCGGGTCACCCGCTCAGCCGAAAAATCAAAACTGTCGGGTCCGCAATATTGTCCGACCTTGGTGGCGAGGTAATAGCGATCGCGTTTAATTTCGCGCAAGGCGCGTCCCAGCACTGTTTCAGCCTTGGTCAGGCCATACATCGGCGAGACATCGATAAAATTGATACCGAGATCCAAGGCCGTGTGGACGGTGCGGATCGCCTCAGTGTCATCGGTTACGCGAAAGACGCTGCCCAGCGAAGAGGCACCAAAGCTCAGCGCGGATACTTGGAGGCCGGTCCGGCCAAGTGGGCGGTATTCCATGGTATTGCTGATGGAATTCAGGCGGTGCCTGCATCACGCGGATGCGCCTTGGCCAGCACCTCAGCGCCATCGGCCCGTCCGGTCGCGCGCAACCGTTCCAGATACGCCGGCAACACGCCGCGGGTGTGCAGCGGTCCGCCCTCCAGCATGACCGTCCGCATCGGATCATCCGAGTGTGTCGCCAAAGCCATCATTTCACTCATCCAGCGGTCCAACAACTTGAGTCCATGATCGGCGAGGGCCGGATTGCCCGGGGCCATATCGTGCTGAAGATGCGGATCGTTCTTCACGTTGAAGAGCATGACGGGTGGGAAACCATGATAGCCGTCGTGATACGAACGGATGCAAAGCCAGTCGCCCCAACGCACCGAGCGTTGGCAGCTCCATGCCATCTGCGAGAGCACGAGCTCCGACCGCAAGTTGGCGGGTTGATCCGAATTGAATGCTGACGCAAAACTGCGCCAATCCCAGTTCGATGGGACTTCCTGGCCGATCAATTCCAGCAGAGTTGCGGCAAAGTCACCTTGATAGATCAACGACTCATCCACCCGACCACGGGCGCACTTAAAATTCTTTGGCGGACGAATGATCAGAGGCACGCGGGACGTGATCGTGTCGGCCGTCTGATGATCGCCATAAATATTGAACTCGCCCAGATTCTCCCCGTGGTCCGAAGAGATAATGACCCACGTATCATCCAGCCAACCGCGCGCCTCAACGGCTTTTAGGATGCGTTCCACCGCTTGGTCCGCGTAGAGCACGCCAGTGTCGTAACCGTCGAAAACCTTGCGCGCGTCCGCCATGGAATTGATTTCAAGTGGCTGGCGCGGAAAGGGCGACGCAAAGGGGTATTCGGTGTCAAAGCCGCAAACCTCCCGCGCCGAGTGCGGTCCGAAACCGGCCCGGTGTTTCGCGAGCACTTCCTCAGTATACCATGCGGGCAGGGGAGTATCGGCGAAAGGCTCGCCGAAATCCGACGGCGTATTGTAGGGTGTATGTGGATCCCAGAGGTTCACGTGCAGAAACCAATGGTCGGAGTCATCCGGCTGACGCTTAATCCAATCGAGTGCGAGTGGCTCCACTTCATCGGCATTTTCCATGCCACCCCAGCCGTTGTTGTGCACCTCGTTGAAACCGGCATACCAGTGCCAGGCCGAGTGCCGTTCGCCGAAACTGCTGATGGTCGCGGTGTGCAACCCGGCGTCATGCAGGCGGCGCATCCAATTGTTCCGACCGTGGAGTGAAGTGAAGTCGCGCCCGGGCCCTTCATTGAACATCTCTGAGGCTGCCCCACCGTGATTGACGACCCCCGTGTGGATACCCGCACGGCCACTAAACAACGCCGTGCGCGAAGGCAGGCAGGGCGCATCCGAAACATGGCAACCGGTGAAGCGGACGCCTTGGGCCGCCATGCGATCGATGCAGGGACTGGTGTTGCGGTGATATCCGTAGCAGCCGAGGTGATCAGCTCGCAGGGAATCGATGTCGAAGTAAAGGATGCGCATGGGATATGGGGTGGCCGCTCGAAACGACGGTTGACCACTGCATCGAAACAGGGAGGACAATGGCAGCAATGAAAAATGCCCCAGCCGGCAATCGTCCATCGACAACCGGCCCACGAAAGATCAGTTCTTTTCCACCTATGAGGATTAAGTTCCAACCCTTAGTTGCCCTCATGCCTTGCTTGGTGTGCCAGGTGCTTTGCCTAACACCGCTGGTTATGCGAAGTGCCGATAAAATCGTGCCTCTTCCGGGCAAACTGGTTGAGCTCCCGCCTTACGTAGTGGAAGAGCCACTGACCCCGCCGTGGCGCTACGCGACAATTCCAGGCGTGGAAGTGGTCGCTCGCTGTCCCGACACGTTTACCCGTCAATTGATCCAACGGCAATACCGGCTGCATGAGTTGCTCAAGATCCTCGTGCCAGAGGACCTCACGGTCATACGTGACTTGCCCCGTTATTATGTCTTCTATCACGCTGAGAACCAACCCCCGGTGAATCGGGACATAGTCACGAGTATTGAGAAGCAAGAACAGTCCGCCGCCGAGTCGGGCCGGTTGAATCGCCGCAGCGAACCCAACGTGCAAGTGGGCTTCATGCCAAATTTCCGTTTCTGGGATGAAGATTCACTCGCGATCTTTTTCGTAGTCGATCCGGTCGCCGACAACCGCGACGGCATCACGCTGTCCGCGGGCTATGTCCGCTATCTGCTCGAAACTCGCACCCCCATGCTGCCTCGTTGGTATATCGAGGGTCTGATGGAACTCTATGCGTCGGTTGATATGACTGAGCCTCCTCTGCAGACCTCCCTCGACGTCATGGCGGCCACCAATAGTTTGACGGGACCCGTTGGGCCCAAGGACGAAATCAAACTCGCCCCGACCAACTGGATCGGGGGCGAAGTGACGGCCAATCTGCGCCAGAATGTAAAAGCGAAACCAAATATTCTGCCACTCGCTCAAGTGATCACCCCGCCACCGCAAGGTGAGCGCGATGCCGCTTTCGAGGTTATTTGGCGCGCCGAGTCCGCCCTGTTCATTCGTTGGGCCCTCGATCCGGGCCGGAAGCATCCCAACAAAGGTCAGTTAGCGGAGCAACCTGCAGTCAATGGGGTGCCACCGCGCAAGGCTGCGCTTTGGGATTTCGTGCGACGCAGCAGGGTAGAACCCGCTACCGAAACGGTGTTCAAGGAATGCTTCGGCTTGAGTTATGCCGAAGTGACCGAGCAAATGCAGAACTATCTGCAATCCGCGCTCACGGAAACTATCACTTTGCGCAGCCCGCGAGCGATTGCCGTTCCGCCGATCAATCTACGCGATGCCACGGCCGGAGAGGTCGGTCGCATCAAAGGCGAACTCTCCCGGCTCGAGGTCAATTACGTCCGCGAACTTTATCCTGATCTAACCCCGCGCTACCTGGAGCAGGCCCGGCGGAGCTTGCGCAGCGCCTACGATAAAGGTGATCGGGATCCGCAGTTGCTGGCCTCGCTAGGCCTGTGCGAAACCGACGCCGGCCAGGATGACGCCGCTCTACCATTCCTGCGAGCTGCGGTCGAAGCTGGAGTGGTGCGGCCATCTGCCTACTTCGAATTGGCCCGGCTGGAATTCGCCAAGTTAACCGCGGAACGACCAGACTACCGACCGACGCCGGATGAAATTGCGCCGATCCTCGCTTTGCTCGCCAAGGCACGCACCCAGTCACCCAAGATTCCCGCCGTCTACGAACTCTACACCACGATCCTGATCCGCAGTAATGTCGCTTTGCGACCCAAGGCTCTCGCGAATCTCGATGAGGCCGTGCGGCTCTTTCCACGTCGCGTGCGCCTGTTGCAGTTGGTCGCCATCCTGCAGGCGATGAATTCCAACTTCGATGTCGCCAAGCAACTCATTGTTCAGGCTCTGCTCTACAGTGCCGATCCGGCCCAGCGACAAAAGCTAAGTGAGCTGCGTGCAGCGATCGCGAAAGACGAAACCGGTTTGTAATCCTCTGCGCTACTGATTCAGCAGGGGCTGCTCTTCGCGAGGCACGCCGTAGAGTCGATCCAGCATTGCTTTCCAATGGGCGTCTTCCACTTCCCGGCGTTTGACCGCGCGATATTCCGCTTCCCCCGCCAGGATAATAAACCCAAAGAGCAGCGCGCCCAACGGACTGTGCAGCCAGAAGGCCATGACTAGAATACCGACTACCGCGAGCAACTTGCCGATCTGCGCCGCCCACTTGGTGGCCTCTAGGTAGTTCAGTTTCGTGGCCAGTAGCGCGCGTAAGATCCGGCCACCGTCCATCGGGAACACCGGAATCAAATTGAAAATACCCATAAACAGATTGGCGGCAAACAGCCGGTAAACCAACCCGTAGAACGAGTTCAGGTGGATAACGTCGGGTAGTTGCTCCACCGGCCACCAGAGTAGGGCGGCCAGCACAAAGTTGACGGCTGGCCCAGCCAAGGTGATCAGGAATTCCTTGCGCGGTTGCCGAGGAATGGAATCGAACTCCGCCATGCCGCCGATCGGCATCAACAGTATCCGCGATACCCCGACCCCAAAATGCATCGCCGTGAAGGAATGTCCGAGCTCGTGGAGCACCACGCAGCCGAAAAAGGCGATCACGGAGATCAGGCTCCAGAACAGGCCGGGCCAGGCCTGCTCCTGCCAGCCTTCATAGGCGACATAGGCCAGCAGCAGGAAAAACGTCATATGCACCGCGAGCTGGATTCCGCGGATCTTAAACAAGTTCATTGACCATGACAGCATGACGCACAACAAACCCGGGAGCTGTGTTTTCGCCAGTTTCAAGTTAGTTTGTCCGTTTCAACTCTCACCGATGTCCGATTCCCAACCCGCCACCATCCTCCTGATCGATGACGATGCCGAAGTGCGTTACTCACTGGCCCGGGTGCTTTCCACCCAAGGTTACAAGGTAGCCGAGGCGGGCAGTGGCGAAGCCGGGGTAGCCGCCGTCAAAAAAGGCCCGAAGCCTGACCTGATTTTCCTCGATATCCGCATGGGCGCGATGGGTGGAATCGAAGCCCTGCAACACATCCGGTCGATCAATCCCAAACAGCTGGTCATCCTTATGACTGCGTTTGGCACCGCCCAAACCGCCATTGAGGCGATGAAATACGGGGCCTTCGACTACATCATGAAGCCCTTCGATCCGTGCAAGGTGTTGGCTCTGGCCGCCAAAGGGCTGCAAGCGCACGCCGATATGCGGGCGGTCGGTGACTACCAACCGACGGTCAATCCCGATGACTATCGCGAGGGAATTGTGGGATCAGCCCCGGTCATGCAGGAGGTTTTCAAGATCATCGGCCAAGTGACCGCGAGCGATGTCACAGTCATGATCACGGGCGAGAGTGGCACCGGCAAAGAACTGGTCGCGCGCTCCATCTGGAAACACTCGCACCGCGCCAATAAACCTTTCATTGCGGTCAATTGCGCCGCGATTCCCGACAATCTGATCGAGAGCGAACTCTTCGGCCACGAGAAGGGCTCATTCACCGGTGCGACCGTGCAACGCACGGGCAAGTTCGAGCTCTGCGACGATGGCACCATCTTTCTGGATGAAATCGGTGACATGGCGCTCGCAACCCAGACCAAGATTCTGCGTGTGCTGCAACAGGGAGAAATCCAGCGCGTGGGCGGCACCGGCACCCTGAAGGTCAATGTCCGCATCCTCGCCGCGACCAACAAGGACCTCGAGGGCATGGTCAAGGCCAAGACTTTCCGCGAGGATCTCTATTACCGCCTTAATGTCGTCCGCATCAAGATGCCTCCCTTGCGCGAACGTTCGACCGACATCCCGCAGATCGTCGATTTTTGCCTGCAGAATCTGGTAAAGGAAAAGAAGAGCCGCGTGACCAAGGTCTCGCCTGAAGTGCTTGCCCTTTTCACCAAGCACGACTGGCCGGGCAACGTGCGTGAACTGGAGAACGTCATCTATCGCAGTGCGGTGATCGCGCAGGGGGACGCCATTCTCGTCAAGGACCTGCCGGCCGAACTTGGCGGCTCCGCGCTCACGCAAAGCAGCAATCCGCCTTTCAGCGGCGATCAACCTGCGGATAGCCCGTCGTCCCTGACGGTCGAGGCCGCGCTGGATTTCCTACATCGCGAACTCAGTGCCGGTGACGAACCAATTTTGCCATTCATTCAAAAGGGTATTGCCGAACGCACGCTCAAGGAACTCGACGGCAACGAGACCGCCACGGCCAAGCAGCTGGGGCTTACCAAACCCGCCCTGAAAAAACTCCTCGGTTGATATGCGCCTGCATCCGGCGGCCCGGGTTCTGCCGTTCACACATCAGGGTCCATTTGTGACCTCCGGTGACGGCGGCATCCTGTGTTTCGATGCACACCATGCCCACGTGAGTCACGAAGAGGGGCGCACGTGGCAATCACATCCCTTCGTGGCCGACGTGCAGCGTTATCAACCGAGCACGGAGAATGCCTTGTTACGGACGCGCGACGGCACGGTCATCGCCGCATGGATTAATCTCGCTGAAAAACAATTCGCCACGGGTTGGCAATGGGGCGGGGGAGCGGAGATTTACACCCAGTGGATTCTGCCGCTTTACGTCAGTCACAGTCACGATGACGGCGTAACGTGGGATGAGCCGATCCTACTCAACCGCCCGTGGTGCGGCTGCGTGCATTCGATGATCCAAATCCGTTCAGGTCGGATCGTGTTGGTCGGTCAGGAAATCATTCCCTTGTGGCGCCATGCGAACGTGATGTTTCTGTCCGACGATGACGGCCTGACTTGGCAGCGCAGTAACGTGCTCGATATAGAAACCGCGCCCCATGATCAGGCCGGCTTGTGCGAGGGCACTGTCATTCAACGACGGGATGATTCGCTATACCTGCTGCTGCGGAACGAATCGGGCTTTCTCTA
>Ga0222714_10005334_pt1 | contig 12289 bp, 7 predicted proteins | sample C33_3DmetaG_FD_165048 | JGI IMG/M metagenome (GOLD analysis project Ga0222714, IMG submission 165048) | Estuarine water microbial communities from San Francisco Bay, California, United States - C33_3D | ecosystem: Environmental > Aquatic > Marine > Unclassified | place: USA: California... | reverse complement strand
GCCCGCCGTCACATAGGCCTCTATCACATCGTAGATTAGAATTGACCTTCCGTTTTCGGCTTCTGTAGAGAGCTGATTCTTGTCGTAGGCTATGCCAATAGCGGGCTTGATCTCGGTACGGATCGCATTGAGCTGCTCAAGGCTAAGCAGTTTTTGAGTGTGCGGAGCGTAGAGCGCGTCAAGCGAATCGTGTATCAGGGTGCCTAGCAGGTTGGCCTCCATGCGATCTGAGGGCAGTCGAGTCTCTGACACCTGAAGTAGGTAGCGGCTATAGAAGGTGGCAGGCTCGTGTAAGTAGGCCAAAAGGCTCGACACCGACAATCCGTTTTTAAAGTGTGCCCTTACCGCCTCTAATAGAGAAGTAGATTTTGGCAATAGATTCTGCTTAGATCGGTCCAACGAGAAAGATTGATTAAAATATACCGATCGGTATATTATTTGCTTCTCCAATCGAGGCTCTAGCTCTAATTGATAGAGCAGCCTGCTTTTCTCTTTGGTTTCAAACGCGCCCAGCTGACTGTTATATAATAGGTGTGCCTTTGAGGCTCCTTGAAGTAATCTGTAGAAGTAGTAGGTGTAAATAGCGTCTTTCTCTTTATAGGTCGGGATGTCGTACGATCGCCTTAAATCATAGGGCAGCAATGAGCCGTAGGATCGTCCTTTTGGAATGATTTTTTCGTTGAGAGAAAGCACAATTACCGTCTCGAATTGGAGGTTTCGTGTCTCAAGAATTCCCATGAGCTGTAGTCCGGCCTTTGGATCGCCTTTAAAGGTGATTTTCTGAGTGGCGATCAATTCATTGAATAACACCTCTATACGGTCTAGGGCGTTTTCTTCAAAGGTCGACTCAAATACACGATGCTCGTGGGCTTTCATGAGTGTTAGCATGAGATCCGAAGTAGTGGTGTCTAGCCCTTCTAAAAAGCGGAGGAAAAGAGACCATTCGTGCTGTGCCCCTTCGGAGTAAGCCAAATATTTATTTTGCTGCAGGCTACTTTTTTTGATTCTCGACGCTCGTGACTCGGTCTCGGTTAATACGAGCGCAACGGCCTCTCTTTGAAGCGGATGCTTCGTAAAATGCTTTATTTTCTCGGCACTTACCTGTGAACTGTCATCGGAGATCGATTGACGTAATGCAATGAAGCTTCTTATAAGTTCAGCGGTTGGTGTGTGCGACAGCCCGTTACCCATGGTAATGTTGATGGGCCCTTTTTCAGCATGAAAACTCAAGGAGTTCATCAAGGCCTCAAGCAAGTTTTCATCGGCCAATATTACAGCCGTGTCTTCAAAACTTTCTTTAGATTCCAAGAGCGCATTTAGGGCGTGAACCTGCGCTAAAACTCCCGGAGCTTCGATGATTTCTATCTGTCGTTCTTTGTGAAAGAGCGCGTTGTTTTCCTTAAATACGCAGAAGGGGCGCTGCTTTTCGAGAAAGTTCCACTCCGCGCGATAGCGCCGAATAAAGAGCCCCGATTCGTGCTGATCGTCTTGTAGCAGGTCCCAGTCAATGTCCCAAAATATGCGGGATTCGCTCACGCGGGTCAGTACCGCTTTTACCACCTCTTGTTCCGCCTTTGAGAAGGCATTGAATCCTATGAAAACAAAGGGGGTCTGTTGAGACTCAACAAAAGCAGGAAGCTGTTCATAGGCTCTTTTGTAAAGCAGACCTTGATAGGCCCTTTTTTGGCTATCACAATGCGCCACTAGCGCACGGTAGACGGCAGATATGCGGCGAACACGATTGAGGTGAGAGCGCATAAGCTCGGTTTGTTCTTCAGGAGCAAATGTGCTGTCTAGTTCAATAAGCTGCTTCAACTCTTTGAAGAGCATTTCGGGATCACTGAGTGAAAGGTCTATGTCGTTAAAGTCTTGAAGCAGTAATTTACCATAGCTCTGAAAGGCCTTTAAAGTAAGGCGCTCTGCTTGGCTAACGGCGCTGTTGTATACCTTGTGTAATTCAAAGAGTTGGTCAGTTGATGACAATAGCTTATAGCCCGCAATGCGTTCGAATAGTTCATCTATAGTAAGGCATTCAGGTGCCCAGATGGGGGACTGAATCTTTTCAGCAATGGCGCTGTATACGGCAGAAACGCTTCGTCTATTCGGAACCACATAGACAAAGCCATCGAGTCTGGCGTATTGCTCGAGTTGACTTAGGGTATGTCGTATAAAGGATTCCATTAAAGCGGCTATTCTTTGGGTATGAGGTGTATTTCGACGCGTCTATGCGGATGCGGCTCTATTCCATTGAGCGTTGGGTCTTCGGGCAATTCTCCTCTTCCCTCATAGCGCAGTCGCCCTGCATCGATTCCTCTAGAGACTAAATAATCGTAGAATGCCCTAGCACGCTGTTCAGACAGTCGTTGATTCAAATCTGAAGGACCAATGGCATCTGTGAAACCCAAGATAAGGTACTGTTCGAGCACATTTTTTTTCATACTTCGAACAACGGCTTCTAGTTGTTGGTCTACTGGACCGGTGAAATCTCCGTCGCCCCTAGAGAAGGGTAGGCGCTTGGCGCGGCTGTTAAAGTCAATGGTAATTTGGGCTATGAGGCGCTCCGGACAGCCCTTATTGCCTATGCTTCCTTTCAAGTTGGGGCACTGATCTATGGCGTCGGCTACGCCATCTTTGTCTACATCCTCAATTGGACAACCCTGATTTTCGGGATCACCTGACTCCATTGGGCAGGCATCATCCCGATCGACCACCGTGTCACCGTCTTTGTCAGGACACCCTAGATTCGCCCCAAGGCCAAAGTCATCGGGGCAACGATCGTTCTCATCTGAAACGCCGTCAAGATCTCGGTCGGCATAGTCTTCAGGCGCTGCCTTACTCGCCTTTGCGGGCTTGAGACGGTAGCTTAATCCGGCGGTGTAGGCCAGAAAGTCAAAGAAGTTTTGGTTCAATCCGCTGGTAAACTCAGAGCCTATTTTTAGTCTTAAAGCACTAGAAAGCTTTAAATCTGCCCCTAATCCGGCCGAGGCGATGGTCGATGAGCTTTGCTCTACTCCGGACAACCCAAAACCGAGCTCAGCCTGAAGATTAAAAGCTCCAATACGCAATAGGGGTTTGCTGTAGCGCAGCTGAATGAGTGAGAGCGTTACCGCATTTATCGATTGAGTGCCATACCTGTCTAGCCGTGCAATTCCCAGTCTAAGCCCAATGCTAGGGCTATTGGGCTCATAAGCCTTGAGCAGTTTAGTGTACTGAAGGTAAAATGGAGCCGAACTGTTCCATTGCCCCGGGTTGAAAAATCCCTGAAAAGGGCGTCCGCTGATAAGTGATCCGTTGGCTTCATCGCTGACCGTGAAAGCTGAACTCTGGCCCCCTTGACCCGCGGCGAAGGCGTCTACCATAAACACACCTGCCTCAAGAAAAGAGTTAGATCTTTCGCCTTGTTGAGCGTTGATGGCTTGAGACCCCCACAAGAAAAAGTACGTCAGCAGGCCCCAAAACAGAGCCGACCCTTGAGGCGGTAGCGGCATAATGGGGCTTGCTGTCATAAATTAAATGACCTTCAGTTCTTTGCCCACGCTGATAAAGGCATCTACGGCCTTGTCGAGCTGTTCTCTGGTATGAGCTGCCGAAAGTTGAACCCTAATTCTGGCCTTGCCCTTAGGAACTACCGGAAAAAAGAATCCGATGACATAAATTCCTTTCTCGAGTAGCTTTTCGGCCATTTGCTGTGCAAGTTTGGCGTCGTAGAGCATTACCGGAACAATGGCAGAATCTCCGTCAACAATATCAAACTGCGCCTCTTTCATGCGTTTCTTGAAATAGGCGGTGTTTTCTTTGAGTTGGTTTACTAGGCTGTTATCGCGCTTTAAAATCTCGAACACCTTTAGTGAGGCTCCGACTATATTCGGCGCTAACGAGTTAGAGAACAAATACGGGCGTGAGCGCTGTCGCAGTATTTCTATGATTTCTTTCTTGCCAGTGGTGTATCCGCCCATGGCACCACCTAGTGCCTTGCCCAGTGTTCCGGTAATGATGTCAATTCGGCCAAGAACAGCCTTGTCTTCAAGCGTTCCAATTCCGGTTTCACCGATGAATCCGGCAGCATGGCATTCGTCTATGGCCACCAGTGCCTCATAGGCCTCTGCCAAGTCACACACTTTATTGAGAGGAGCCACTAGCCCGTCCATCGAGAAGACTCCATCGGTTACAATCAGTATAGTTTTGGCACCGTCGACTCTTGCTTGTTTTAACTGGGCCTCAAGGTCAGCCATGTTGTTGTTCTCGTAGCGGTAGCGCTTAGCCTTGCACAGGCGCACGCCATCTATAATTGAGGCGTGGTTCAGACTGTCAGAGACAATTGCGTCTTCTGTCCCTAACAAGGGCTCAAACAGCCCCCCGTTGGCATCAAAAGCGGCTGCGTATAAAATGGAATCCTCTGTCCCGTAAAAACGGGCAATTTCAGCCTCTAGTTTCTTATGAATATCTTGGGTTCCGCAAATAAAACGCACCGAAGACATTCCGAATCCATGGGTGTCTAGGGTATCTTTCGCCGCTTGTACCACCTCTGGGTGCGAAGAGAGTCCAAGGTAGTTATTGGCGCAGAAGTTGAGCACCTCTTGGCCAGACTGAAGCTTTATTTGGGCACCTTGTTTAGAGCTAATGATGCGCTCTGTTTTGTATAGACCCTGTTCTTTCAGTTCATCTAGGCTCTCTTGTAGTTGTGTTTGAAAAGCTTTTGGATACATATCTTTAGGCCATTTAAGCGTGGGTGACAGTGATTTCTGGATCGAGAGTACTAAGATAGATAATGATGCGTTCTTTTACGGTGGCCTTTGGCTTGTGAATCGGCATTTGATCAATGAGTTGGGCGTAGTGATTCACCTGTTCGTGATGTGCTTTATTGGGCACCCCCGTCTTGTATTCGATAAGCGTATAGGCGCCATTTGCAAATACCAACCGGTCTGGAATAAACATACTCCCGTCTCGATCAAGTAAAGCGGATTCGTTTTTAGCCCAAAGTGAAGGTTGGTAGAGGTGCTTCAAATCAGTGTGATTGGTTAGGCCAATTGCCCAGCGCTCGCACTGATCAATGAGTGCTAATGGGATTTTCTCTGTCAATGTATTAATGGCTATTTCATTTTTCGCATCAGCGATGTCTTCAGCGCAATTTACGCGCTGCATGAATTGGTGAAATAGGGTTCCGAGCAGCTGCGATTCTTGAGTGAGCAGATCAGGGTATGAATGGGTAAATTGAAGTTTTTGGTCGGCAGCTGTGAACGGAATCTTCAAGGAGCTTTTTGCAGCAACCTTGGCCGTCTTTGGACGAAGCGCTCCTATTGAAAACAGCACGGCATCCTTGGTCTCAAGAGAATCATACTGCTGCAGGCACTCGTAAAAAAGCGATGGGTAGTGAATGCCCTCTTTGGTCGGTGAAGGTTCTTCAGTATACACGAAAAGTGCGCGTTTGGCTCGTGTGCAGGCGACATAGAGTTGATTGAGATGGTCTAATGCCGTCTTGGCTCGCTCTTGTTCGAATAGTATTCGGGAGGGTTCGTGGGTCTTTGTCGACTTTTCAGATAGGGGTAGAAGCATTTCAGCGATCGGAAGCAGGTCATCAACAGCCAGCCATTCTTTGCCAGAGTTTACAGAGCGATTACGCTCTATGGCAAAGGGATAAAAAACGAGATCAAACTCGAGCCCTTTAGATTTGTGCACGGTGGTGACTCGCAAAGCCTCATCGTCTTCGGGCAAGGGCATAAAAAGGGCTTCTTGAGTGTCGTAGAAGTTTAAGAACTCTTCGAGCCCCCCTCCTTTTTGATACTGCCTTTCGTGAACCAATTCGAGCAAGTAGTTGCAGAAAGCCGGATCGATCTGCCCCGCATAGGCATACTGATTGTCGGGCTGGCTGAGTAACAGCTGATCAACTATCGATTTTACACAGACAAAAGCATTAGCCTTGAGCAGTTGATCGAAATCGAGCCCGTTTCTTTTGAGGTAGCGCTCAAAACTGCTGATGCGCCCGCTTTCTAGACCGCTTAGGGCCTCGCTGACCCGCTTAAAACGTTCGGGGCTATAACGTTCAGTCGCATCAACGACCTCAAAGGCATACACGGCATTGCCTCGATCTAGCGTGTAGCGCATAAGGGCGACCACGGCCTTTACAGTGTCGTTTAACTTTAGGTCTAAGGCCTCAGAAGAGATGACGCTGATGCCCGCTTTCATTAGGTATTCGGCCACCTTTTTTACCTCGCTATTGGTAGAAACCAATACGGCCATATCAGCCAGGGTATACCCATTCTCGAGGCTGAAAGACAGGTCTTCGAGCAACCCCTCTAGCGCAGCGTCGCCCTGCTTTTCTTTGGCGTTAAAACGGATCCGCACCAGCCCCTCATTTATGTCTGAACCGGGCCTTAGTTGCTGAAAGCTCGTTTTGCTGTACAGATCTTGATGAGAGCCCTCTTCTAATCGCCCGGCCGCCAGCGCGAACAAGCGATTGTTGAAGTTCACAATAACAGGCGCACTTCTGAAGTTGGTTTCTAGAGAGGAGGTCGCGGCTGGCTTTGAAAAAGCAAGACGACTATTGGTGTACAGATTTATAAATTGCTGGGTGTCTCCGCCTCTCCAGCGGTAGATCGATTGCTTGGCGTCGCCTACGATAAAGACTAGGCCTTCTTTTAGTGTTTCTGCCGATTCTACTGTTCCCGATAGCAGCGGCTTGAGATTCTGCCACTGAAAAACCGAAGTGTCTTGAAACTCATCGATAAAGAAATGGCTGTATTTTGATCCGATTCGCTCATAGATATAAGGTGCGGGTTGGTCGGCTATGGCCTCGCTAATCAGCGCGTTGAATTCTGCGATTGGAAGCACCTGCTGCTCTTTTAATACCGATTGGTATATTACAAAAATACGCCTCATTAGCGCATAGTTTGACAACTGGCTTGTCACCATCGAAAACCGAATGCGTTCACATAGCAAATCAATGAGTTCAGGATACTCCTGCTCAATGCGCTCGAGTAGGCTTTGGCCGGGCTCTTTTCCTTTCTTAAAGTGCGCGCTTTGCTCGATCTGTCTAATGACGGTTTCGTTAAAAAGCTTAGACTCATCTAATCGGCCTTCGAACATCGCACCTAGGTTATCGAGAATGTTGATTTTAAAGACGCTATTTCCCCCTGCTTCTTGCAGCGCATTGAGCAGTGACTGAGCCCGATCTGCTATTCGTTCTTCAAGCTGCGCCAGTTGGCGCTTTAATGCAGCGGTGTGCTGAGTTATTTGAGCGAGCTCTATCTGATTCTGTTCGAATTTTTTTCGAGAACGCTCATTGAGCAACTCCTTGCTGAACTCAAAAAGCTGATAGCTGATGTCAAATGACTTTGATTGTTCGATCTGCTCGAAGGTCATTGCGCGGAGCAGACTTTTTAAGACAGGGTCTTCTTGAATTTGATCGATGAGGCGCTCTATGGCCTCTTTGAGGTAACTATGCGGCTCTAAGGTGACTTCAAATCCGGGGTTTAGCGCCAGGTCTAGCGCAAAACTGCGAATAAGCTTGTGGGTGAAGGCGTCAATTGTGGTCAGCTCAAAGGCCGAATAGTTGTGCAAGATCTCTTTCAGCAGAGTTTTTGAACGGCCTCGAATGTGCTCTATACTTAGAGACAGGCCCTCTCTAAGCTCTTCAAGTAGGCCTTCTTTGACCGGATCTGATTGGTCGCTGTGGTGCGCGAAATAATGCAGGCTAGAAAGCACGCGCTCTTTCATCTCTGCGGCCGCCTTGTTGGTAAAGGTAATGGCCAAAATGTGTTGAAAAGGCCGGCTACTGTTAGATCGAAGTAGCAGACTGAGGTAGGTTTTGGCCAGCGTGTAGGTTTTTCCTGAACCCGCCGCGGCGCTGTAGATCTGAAAGGGGGCCTCTTGTAACATCTGCTTAATGCAAAATACACACTTTAGCCTTATTTTTGTAGAACTACTCACCTTAAAAACAGAAACATATGTCATTTGAATTACCCAATTTGCCTTATGCCCATGACGCGCTTGAGCCTCATATCGACGCCCGCACCATGGAAATTCACCACGGAAAACATCACGCCGGATATACGGCTAAATTGAATGCCGCTGTTGAGGGAACAGCTCTTGAGGGTAAATCGATCACCGATATTCTCAAGAACTTAGATATGAGTAACGGTGCCCTCAGAAACAACGGAGGGGGCTACTACAATCACAATCTTTTTTGGGAGGTAATGGCGCCTAACGCAGGCGGAAACCCAACCGGAGAGCTCGCCACGGCCATAGACAAGGCATACGGATCATTCGAGGCCTTTAAAAACGCTTTCAGTAACGCTGCGGCTACTCAATTTGGTTCTGGATGGGCGTGGTTATGTGTTCATAAAGGCGGAGCGGTTGAAGTATGCTCAACCCCCAATCAAGACAATCCGCTAATGCCTGGTGTTAGCTGCCAAGGGACACCCATATTAGGATTAGATGTTTGGGAGCACGCCTATTACCTTAACTATCAAAACAGACGTCCAGATTACATCAACGCGTTTTTTAGCGTCATTAACTGGGCTAAGGTTAGCGAATTCTACGCGGCAGCCAAATAAGGCGCCGTTTTAAGAGCAGCGGTTTTTTAATGCGCTAATATGCTCTTGAGCGCTTGCCCTCAAAGTAATTTACAAAAGCACGGTTGACCACCTTATGCCCACCGGGCGTAGGGTAGTCTCCTGTGAAATACCAATCCCCTTTGTTGTCAGGACAGGCCCTGTGAAGATCTTCAATGGTTTGAAAGAGGATTTTCACCGGAGCCTTCATGTCTTGAGGGCGCAGCAAATCAGAAATCTTAAGTTCGAGCTCTTCGTTGCTGAATGGAGCGTACACTTCTTTCACATAATTAGGCACCAATTTGGCCTCTTTATTTAGGCTTTCTAGGCATTTGGTATAGATCTCTTTGAGCGCTCCTTCGGTGCCCCGCTCTTTGTGTAGCTCGATCGCAGCCCTGAACGCGATAAAGTCTTCTAGGCGTGCCATATCGATTCCGTAGCAGTCTGGATAGCGTATTTGAGGTGCCGAAGAAACCACGACAATTTGCTTGGGATGTAGCCTGTCAAGCATGCGCAGAATCGACTTTTTAAGGGTGGTTCCACGAACGATACTATCGTCAATGATCACCAGATTGTCGGTGGTTTTAACCGATCCGTAGGTAATGTCGTAAACGTGAGCCACCAGGTCGTCTCTGCTGCTGTCTTGAGTGATAAACGTTCTCAGTTTGGCGTCTTTTATGGCTACCTTTTCTATGCGGGGTCTCACCATAAGTAGTTCATCGAGCTCAGCCTCAGACAGGCTGTCACCTTTGGCGAGTATTTGAGACTTTTTAAAGGCGTTAAGCCGCGTTTGGGCCTCAGATATCATGCCTAAAAAAGAGGTCTCCGCTGTGTTTGGAATGTACGAGAAGACGCTGTTAAACAGATCGCCTTCAATGGCGTCGTAAACACGATTAAACACATATTTTCCGAGCGCTTTGCGTTCTTTGTAGATGTCTTCATCACTTCCGCGCGAAAAATAAATGCGCTCAAATGAGCAGGCCTTCTTTTCGGTGGCCTGCAAAACTTGTTCTAAGGCAAAGTCTCCAGTTTTTTTAACTATAAGCGCTTGACCCGGTTCAATCTCGTGTATGCTTTCTTTTTTGACATTAAATACCGTTTGAATGGCAGGGCGCTCTGAGGCGACCACTACGATCTCATCGTCTTTGTAGTAGTAAGCTGGGCGGATACCTGCAGGATCTCTCAGTACAAAGGCATCTCCGTGACCTATGAGGCCAGCCATGGCGTAGCCGCCGTCCCAATTTTTTGCAGCCTTGCGCAAAATGCGCGCTACATCAAGTCGCTCGGCTATGATGCTCGAGGCTTCTCGCTTAGTGTATCCTTCTCGTTTGGCGTCTTTATAGAGTTTGGCCACAGCATCGTCTAAGAAATGGCCGATGCGTTCCATCACGGTCACGGTATCAGCCATGGCCTTGGGATGCTGACCGATGCGCACGAGTTCATTGAACATCTCTTGTACATTGGTCATATTGAAGTTTCCAGCAACAATTAAGTTGCGGTGCATCCAATTGTTTTGACGCAAGAACGGGTGAACGTTTTCTATGCTGTTCTGACCAAAGGTTCCGTAGCGCACGTGTCCGAGCATCAGTTCGCCTAGATACGGAATGTGCTCTTTTAAAAAGTCTAGATCTTCGTGCTGATCAGGATGGTCGTCGAGTACCCCCTGAATACGGGTGTTAATTTGGTCAAAGATATCTTGAATGGGCTGTTTTTCGGCTGATCGTACTCGGGCGATATAGCGCTCCCCGGGTTGCATGTCAAACTTGATGGTCGCGATTCCAGCTCCGTCTTGGCCGCGGTTGTGCTGTTTCTCCATCATTAGATACATCTTATTTACCGCGTAAAAAGCTGTCCCGTATTTCTTCTTGTAATATACGAGTGGTTTAAGCAGTCGAATTAGGGCTATTCCGCATTCGTGTTTGATGGCATCACTCATGAGATAAGGGGTTTAGTCCAGTTCGATGACACATTGGGTGAGTGTTCTGAAGACCTCAAGTCGTTCATTAATTTCTTTGCGCTCAAGGGTCTCCATGCGTTCGGTTCCGATTTTTTCTACACAGAAAGAGGCTAGGTTCGCTCCATGAATAAGGGCGCTCTTTAGCTTGTCGAATGAGATATGGCGTGACTCAGCCAGGTATCCGGCTAGGCCTCCAGCGAAGGTGTCTCCAGCTCCTGTTGGATCGTATACCTCTTCGAGCGGAAGGGCGGGCGCAAAAAAGACCTGATCTTGGTGACAGAGTAGGGCCCCGTGCTCTCCTTTTTTAATGATGAGATAGCTGGGTCCTTTAGAGAGAATCTTTTTTGCTGCCTTTACCAGAGAATACTCCCCAGAGAGTTGGCGTGCCTCTTCGTCGTTAATGGCCAAAACGTCAATGCGTTTGAGTACTGATTCGAGCTCATCGGGCGTGTGTTCGATCCAATAATTCATGGTATCGAGAATGACCACATTAGGTCGTTTGTGCATCTGGTCGAGTACGCTGATTTGAATAGACGGATGCAAGTTTCCCAATAGAAGGACTTCTGCATCTTTAAAGTTTTCGGGAACTTTCGGATTGAAATCAGCTAATGTGTTCAGCTCGGTAACCAGCGTGTCTCGGCTGTTCATATCGTTGTGGTAACGACCAGCCCAAAAAAAGGTCTTGCCCTCTTTCACCTGCTCTACTCCTCCAAGGTCTATGTTCTTTGAACGCAGCAGATCTAGGTATTTTTCTTCGAAATCGCCTCCGATTACTGAGACAATTCCTACATCAATGCTAAAATGACTCGCTGCAAGCGCTATGTAGGATACTGATCCTCCTAACGTTTTTTCAGTGCGGTCGAAGGGGGTTTCAATGGCATCGTATGCCAGGGTACCTACCGCCAATAATTTTGACATGTGCTTGGTTTGACTAATGCTGCAAATATAAAAGGTTTATTCGTTGGGGCTCGATTCTCTGAATCCAATGTCTTCCTTTAGCTGCTGCTGTTTTGAAGCGGCCACCGCTAAAGCATCACAGCGCTCGTTTTGAGGGTGATTATTGTGGCCTTTGATCCATATAAATTTCACGTTATGTGTGCGAAGCTGTTCGAGCAGTGCTTTCCAAAGATCTGCGTTCTTGCGGTCTTTGAATTGCTTGCGCTCCCAACCAAACACCCACTTTTTTTCAACCGCATCGGCAACATAGCGCGAATCGGTGTAGACCGTGACTTGAAGATCGGTAGTTTTTAATTTTTTCAACCCTTCAATGACTGCAAGTAGTTCCATACGGTTGTTAGTGGTGTGCTTAAAGCCCTCTGCAAATTCTTTGCGGTAGTTTTTTTCGGGGTATTCGAGCACGATTCCGTAGCCGCCAGGGCCAGGGTTGCCCCTGGCGGCCCCGTCGGTATACAAGTTAATTTGCATGTTGAAGCAGTTTTTCGATCTCTGCTGGAAAGTAGCGGTGTTCTAGTGCTTGCACCTTGTGAGCGAGCTGTTCTGGGGTATCTTGAGCATCTATCGAAACCCTATATTGAGCGATTAGCGCACCTTGATCGTAGTGCTCATTGACGTAGTGAATGCTGATTCCGCTCTCTTTTTCGTTGGCTTGAATAACCGCTTCGTGCACATTCATGCCGTACATGCCTTTGCCTCCGTAGTTCGGAAGTAGAGCAGGATGAATATTAATGATGCGTTCAGAAAAAGCGCCTATCCATTCGGATCTAACTTTTAGTAGATAACCTGCTAAAACAATTAGATCTGGCTGGAGGCTTTTGAGCATTTC
>Ga0222714_10005332_pt1 | contig 12292 bp, 12 predicted proteins | sample C33_3DmetaG_FD_165048 | JGI IMG/M metagenome (GOLD analysis project Ga0222714, IMG submission 165048) | Estuarine water microbial communities from San Francisco Bay, California, United States - C33_3D | ecosystem: Environmental > Aquatic > Marine > Unclassified | place: USA: California... | reverse complement strand
GGTGGTCGTGCTCGGCACGGCACTGCTCCTGGTCTGGTGCTGCATCTCGACGGCTCTGCGCACGCCGGACCTTGCGTCGCTTGCCGGGGCTGGAATGGACGGACTGGCCGTGCTGCCGCTGGTGTTCATTTACTGGCATCGCCTTGGGTCGGACCTGCCTTGACCTTTCGGCCGGCCGGGCGGAGCATGTTGGCGTTCATGAACGCGCCCGATCTACCGCCGCCCACCGTGCTTGCCTGCCTTGGACCGGAGGGAAGTTTTTCCCATTTGCTCGCCGGCATGCGCTTTCCCGGAGTCGAAGTCCGGCTCATGGCAAGCATCGGCGAAGTCTTCGACTTCCTGGTGGGTGAACCCGGGGCGCTTGGCTTGGTGCCCATCGAAAACTCCTCCGGGGGATTTATCATCGACACTGTGGATCGCCTGCTTGATGACCGCTGCCGCCTGTCCATCGTCGAGGAGTTGACCCTGGACGTGAAACTGGCCCTGCTTGGTCGGCCCGGTGCGGTGTTGCGGTCCATTCATTCCCACGCCATGCCCTTTTTCCACTGCGATGAGTGGCTGACGGAGCATTATCCCGACGTTCGCCGGGTGGTAGAGCCCAGCACGGCCAAGGCGGCGGAAAAGGCGGCGACCGTTGAGGGTGCCGCGGCCATCGGACCGCGTCAGAATGCCCAACGCCATGATCTGGCCATCCTGCACTTTCCCGTCGCCGGCGAGGTGCCCAACATCACCCAGTTCTATCTGCTCGGTCATGCCGGTAACCCGCATGGATCGACGAACCGAACGGCGCTGGTGGTGGACCTGCCCGACCGCCCCGGCAGCCTGTGCCGCTTCCTGACGCCCCTGAGCGAGGCCGCCATCAATCTGAAGCGCCTAGAATCAAGGCCGGTGCGCGGTCGCCCCAATCAATACCGGTTCTTCGTCGAGATTGAGGGTTCTAGCGCCGAACCCACGGTGTCTGCCGCCCTTGACAAAACCCGCGCCGATGGCGCCGCCCTGCGTGTTCTCGGCACTTATCCCGCGGGTCGTCGCTTTGAATCCTGACCTTCATGAAAGCCATCCTCCTCGCCTCCCTCCTGCTGCCGCTGGCCGCGGGTGCCGCCGTTCCTTCCTTCAAGGATTCGTCCCCCAAGCGGCACCGGTTCAGCGCCCGCGCCAGCGAACTTGATCCGCGCGCCCGGGAACATCCGGAACTGGGTTATGTTTTTGCCGACAAAAACGGCAAGCCCCAGGACCTGCAGCAGGCCTGCGTCGACACCCGTGTCGCTCCGCAGGGCCGTCTGGTCATCTGGCTCATGGGGCCGAGCGAGGCGCTCTTTGAGAGACTAAACGGCTACGGACTGCACGTCATCCAGGTGCATTATGCCAACAAGTGGTTTGGACTCGTGCCGGCTCAGCGGCGAGATGACGGCAAGACTCTGGGCAACATCCGCCTGGAGGCCGCCACCGGCGAGGATCACAGCGATTGGTGTGCGATCCCCAAGCCGGATGGGATGATGGAACGCGCCCATCAGTTGGTGCGCTGGCTCGCGCGTGAACATCCGGGCGGTCGGTGGGAACAGTTTCTGAAGGCTGAGGGTCTGCGCTGGGACAAGGTGACGGTGGCAGGCTCCTCCCACGGAGCGACCACTTCGGCGCGCTTTGCCAAGCACCAAGCCGTGGATCGTGTGGTCTGTTTCTGCGGACCGCGCGACCAGTTGGAAAGCTGGCAGAGCCTGCCATCGGCGACACCCGCCAATCGCATTTTTGCCTTCACGCACGTGCTGGATGGGGGCTGGACCGGCCACCATTATGACCGCTCCTGGGAAATGTTGGGGCTGCAGGCGCACGGTCCGCTGGTGGATGTCGACAAAAGCGTGCCGCCGTACGCCAACACACGGCGCCTGATCACCGCCTTTGATGTCGAGGGCAATGACAAGCGGGCGCACAGTTCCGTGGTGCCAGGCTCAGCCGCGGCGAAGGACAGCGTCGGCCACTTTCTCCACGAGCCTGTGTGGAACTACCTTTTCAACCACCCGGTGGAGCAGGTTGGTCAACCGCAATAAGGAAGCAAAGAAGAATAAAAGTTATTGACAATTGCTTCATTATTTTTAAAATTTAAGAGTATACGGATTTCATCGTTGGCTTATCTCTTGTTTTTCAAAACCGTGATCGGGTTGACCCATGTCCATTCAAACGATCGGAAGGCCAAGGGGCCGGATCAGGGAATTCGGAGGGGTGCCCCCAAACTAGAATCGATCCACTGAGGCACAGATTTTTTTTTATTTTATTGCGCGAAGCAAAACGCCGACAGTATATAGATCATGGATATATAAATTCCATAATTAAAATGAAAACACACACTGAATACACTCGCAAGAACGGTCTCGCCAAGCGCCTCAACGCCTCCGGCATGACCCTGATCGAAATCAGCTTGGTGATCGCGCTTCTCTTGGGCCTGATCGCCGTCGTCTTCATGGGCCTCGGCAGCTACCGGCAGGGCGCAGACAAGGCAAAATGCAAGATGCAGCTTTCGGCCGTTCAGAAGGCGGTGCGTTCGGGCGCCAACATGCAGAACCTCGCATTGGGCTCTGCGCTTGTTAGCACCGATGTTTTTGGAGCCGGATTGCTCATGGAAAATACGCCCGTCTGCCCATCGGGTGGTGTCTACACATGGCAGGCTACCGTTCCAGCGGTCGGCACTCCTTATGGGAATTGCGACTTTGCGGGTGCTGGCACGGCCACAACAACCCATATTCTTGGAGCTGCCGATACACTGGATTGGTAAGCTTGTGTTGGTTTGATTGGCATCCCTTGCCAATCGTTCCCCGTCATCATGCTCAACATAGTTCATCCCGGTGAACTCAAACCGGCTGACATTTACCGTCAGGCGCGCACCGTGGCATCAAAGACGAGCCGATCAGGGGATGCAGACTGGTACCGAGCGCCGGAGGAACTGACTTGTCAGTGGCACATTTGGTTTGATGGTGGGAGAGAGGTCGTTTCGGCGACCTTCTCTCGGGAGAATTGTCGTTGGCGACCGGGGCCGGAGCTGCAGCTCGCGAACTTGACGACCGGCGAGAGAGTTAAGGAGATACTGGGCGAATTTTTCTCCACCAAGCACTTCGACACCAAACCCAAATCGCTTGGGGTGATTTTACATGTTGCCGATGAATTTGGCCTCTCGGAAATCGTTGATATCGGCGACGGTGCTCTAGAGGGCGGTGATGATTTTGGTGTTTTGCGCTACAATCTGATGGATGAGCCTCTGGAAGTGCTGGCTGATCGTGACGTTTCTATCGAGTCGACCTCCTGGCGTCTGCTGCCGTTCTGGGGAGCATTGCCGGGACAGTCCCGCAGCGTTGCCGTCGCTATGTCACGCACGCGCGAGACATTTTTGAAAACACTGATGAACTGCGGCGAGGAGATGCGCATGCCCATCCGCGTCGCCGTGACGAGTGCGCCAGTTGAGGCGTTTGCCGGCCTGCCGCTCGCTCATCCTGAGTTGGCGGGAGGTTGTCTTGTGGTCATGCCCTACTCCAAGCAGACGGCGGTGTTTGCCCTGAGTCCAGAGGGGGAGCTGAGGGTCGCGCGCAGTCTTGGCCACCGAGGTGGCAGTCTGACGCCGGCAGGTTTTGGCGACATTCTCTGGAACATGGCAGTCGGAGCAGAACTGGCCGGGGGTGAGCATGCTGGCAAACCGAAGGTCTTGCTGGTTTCCGCCAATGCCAAAGCGCTGGAGACGGCCGCGGAGGAGCTTGAGATGTTTTCGATGAGTCGGCAGGCTTTGGAGTGTGAAATCCTTGATCTAACGACGCTGCCTGCCTTGGCCGAGGTGCCTGGTCATCTGCTGGAATTTCTCAGTTATGATGCCGCCGCGCTTGAGAAAGTCCGCTCCGGCGTCGCTCAGCTGGCTGCAACAGACACTTTTTCTGCATTCTGGCAGGGCTGGGCCCATCAGAATTACATGGACATCGCCCGGCTTGACATGCTCTATCCCACCCGGAACGACTTCAAGCTACTGCGCCTTGCACGCTGGTTGCTGACCTTGTTGGTTCTTGCCCTGCTTGGTACGGGAGGATATGGCACTTGGTCGCTCTTGGCAGCGATGAATCATCCTTCTTGGCACTTGACTCAGGAAGATGTTCAGCAGGCCAAGGCTAGCAACACCAAGCTCCTCAATGAGCAGAAACAGATTCAGCGGACTGAGAAGCTCATGTTGCCGCGATCGCGTGGTTGGGTGACGATGGAGTTCCTGCTGCAGCTCTTTCCCGAGGATTCAGGGGTTCGGGTAGACAGTTACAATTATGTCCTTGATACGGCCAGGCCGGCACCTTCTGCCGCCCGCGGCAAAGCGCCCGAGCCGGAATTCAGCGGACTTATTCGCAGCTGGCAGATTAAGGGACTGGTCAAACCCAAGGCCATGGAGTTGCTGAGCGGTATCAACAGCCAACGCGGAGTCAGTGCCTTTTTTGAGCAACTGGCCACCGCAACCGGCGACGACTCCTACCGACCGGATCCCGACCGACAGATTACCGTGAGCCTGACCCAGGGTCGCAATTCGCGCTATGATCCCCAGGCCAGTATCGGCGACTTGGCACGCGACCCGGTCATGGCCTACCCTTTCAATTTCGAGATCACCATCAGCCAGACGCTCACTGACAAGGATGTGTTAGCGCTCCCTGTGGCCAAACCCTACGGAACATGAGTGCTTACACACAGCCCATTATTCGTTTTGGTCTGGTGACGCCAGCCGCCTTCAACCTACTCATTCTTGTAGGTGTGCTGTCAGCGGTTAACAAGCTCGAACAAGTTCGTTTGCAAAAGGAGGAGATTTACCGTGATCACACGATGCGGCAGAATGCCAACCGGAAGCTGGAGAGCGACAACGCGCCCAAACGACCCGTCTTTGAGGGGCAAAAAAAACTCCTGGCGACCGACCCTGGACAGGTCTTTACACGCCTGCTTGACAGCATTTTGCCGAAGTATAAAGAAATCGAGTTGCAGCGCGGCAGCCTGATCTTCCCGCTTGATCGGGGACGCCTTGGCAAGGCTGTGAAAGCCGATCTGGCCCGCGTCAAAACCAGCTTTAGCGGCGGTTACGGGCCGATGCAGGAAACCCTCTATCAGGTTGAGTCGATGTTGCCGCAAGCCGTGCTTGAAGATCTCAAAATCACCCGCAAGGCCCATCTGCTAACGCAGCGCGAGCATCTGGTGATTGAAGTCACACACACCTGTTGGAAGGCTGTAGAGGAGGGCAGGAAATGACATTGCGTGTGGTTTGTGTGTTGCTGCTTTGGTGCGCTGCCGTTGATGCTGCGGCACAGGCACCTGCTGAATCGACCAAGCGTGGACGACTCTTCCTAGGCAGCGACAGCTCTGGAGCCGGCTGGCTGCCAAAGACCGAACTGCTGCCCAAGGAGATGGCCTTGGAAAACGGGGCTCAAAAGCTCGGTGCTCGCACGCGCAACATCGACCCGCTGGGTGTGTCCACCTTTCCGCGTGAGGACGAAACGTTGCTCGTTGAGGAGGAGCCGTTGCGCGAGACTCCACGCATCACCCTAAACCAGGCGCTGCAGACCCTTCGTATCAATGGAATAAGTATCAGCCACAAGGAGTTCCTTGTCGGCGGCCGCAATGTCTTCGAGGGCGATGTTGTTGAAATGCTCTTCAAGGGCGAGGTTTTCCAGGCTCAGGTCGTGGAGGTAGGCTATGCCGAGCTTCGCTTTCGCGATCTGATTCGTGGTGAAACCGGTACACTGCCGCACAAGCTTGTGCCGCGCTTGGCACTGGAGCCGCTTAGTGGCGCGGCCCATGTGCTCGGCGGCATGGCTTTCCCCGTAGAACCCTCCAAGCCTGATTCACCATGAGTGCCGTTTTTCCCCGCTGGATCACCCACATCACTGCAGGCCTGCACCTCGTGGCCGTGGCGCAGGAAGCGCCCGTGCCCGGAAGCTCCCTTCAATCGTCTCAGCCTGCGCAATTCCAGCCTAGCAACGCTTCGAACGGTGGCTTGCCGGCCCTTGCAGACGATGGTTACTGGATTGACAACGCCCCGATCAATGAGGTCTTCCAGTATCTGGCTCGCAGCGCCGGCTTGCAGTTTTTTCACAACAACGAACTTAACGCGCCCCAATACAACGTCACCGGGCAGCTTAAAATTGATGATTCGCGCCAGCAGATGGAGAATCTGGCCATTGCCTACGGCTTGACGGTTTACCAGCAACGCAATTCTGTCAGCCTGCTCACGGAAGCCCAGCTAGGCCGTTTGCCGGTCGAGGTAATGAGCTACCAACTCAAGTACCTGCGTGGTGCGCCGCTCAACCGCAGCACTGTAGGTTCTGCCGCCGGAGCGGGTGGTGGCGCGGATGGTGGCGCGGGTGGTGGCGCGGGTGGTGGCGCGGGTGGTGGCGCGGTTGGTGGTTCGGCTGCCGGGGCGACGGGAACGGCTGACTTTGAAAAGCTCAAGGCGATCCTCCGACCCATGCTGACTCGGGATGTCGGTCTGATCGAATTTGAAGAGAAGACCAACACCCTGCTCGTCACCGACAACTCGGTGAAACTCGAGCGCATCCGCGCCTTGCTTGCCGAGATCGACCGCCCAAAGCAACAAATCCTCGTCAACGTTCGCGTGCTGCGAATTCGCCGTGACGAGTCGCGGCAGGTCGGCATCGACTGGAGCCAGGCGCTCGGTGATGTGGGAACCACCATCAGCATGTCGCAGAGCCTGAACGCGCTTTTCAATCTCCCGGACACCAAAACCATCACGAGCACCGGGAATCCTTCCAATCCCACCGCCACGCTCGACCAGTTGAATCAGGAGGGGATCGGTCTTGTCTTTGGGAACACCCAGGTTCAGGCCATCCTCCGTGCCTTGGAAGAGGCGGACATCGTCAGTCAGGAGGCGGCTCCTACCCTCATCACCGAGGACAATGAGCAGGGGACAATTTCCATCGTCGATCGTTTTCCTGTGATTACCGCAACCGTGTCCTCGACCACCGCCGGCCAGAACATCTCCGAGGAGGTGCGTTACCAGATCGACGAAAAGGATCCTGATCCGAGCGTGAATCCGGACAAAAGCCGCGAAATTGGCGTCAGCCTAACGGTAACGCCGACACTCCTGCCCGACGGCACAGTACGCATGAAATTGCGGCCCCGCGTAGCCAAGATCGTTGAACTTGTCGCGGGTCGAAGCAGCAACGGAACAGCCGGAAATGCCTATCCTCGCGTCAGCGAATCGACCATCGAAGCCATCAGTCGCATTCCTGCTGGCAAGTCCCTTTTCCTTGGCGGTTTTTATGACTACAACAGCACGAACGGTAACAGCAAGGTGCCGATTTTGGGAAGCATTCCAGGAATTGGCAGGCTATTTGGCGCCGAGAGCAGGAAGCTTGAGCAGATTAGTCTGGTGTTTGTGATCACTCCGCAGGTTTACGACGCAAGCATGGAAGGCGATATTCGGTTGATGAACGAGCAGGTTAGCGACTACTCCGCCATTTCACCCGGCACTTTTGAAGGGCTGTCACCACTGGTGCCCGGTGCCGGATCGCAACAGTCTCTCCCAGTGACTTCCCCCAGTCCTGTTGAACCACGCAAATCATGGTTCAGACGCCTTTTCAATCACAGATCCGCCGGCGCGACCCCGTCCGAAGAGCATGCGGGTCGGGCGACCTTCCGCTGAAATTTCATGGTTACGCAAGCTGAGACCGTCGCCGGGCTGCCCTTTTCCGCCGCCGCTGCGCCCACTGACATTCGACCGGTGCTTGAACGCGTCGCCGGCACCTGCCTCAAGCATCTGCGCCAGGACGGTTACTTGTCCGAGGCGGATGCCGAATCCATGATCGAGGCCTATCGGGCGACGCTGTCGATGCCGGCGCCTAAGGATTTTTTGCTTTTTGTCGCGGAGACGCAGGCGGAAAAGCACTCGCTGACGGTCGAGGCGGAGGTGAGCCGCATGCAGAAACTCCTGCGCAGCAGCCTCAGCGACCGTGTTTATTACTGGACCTTCGGCCCCCTTCCGGGTCGCTCGGGCTCGCTTTATGAGCATTGCCCGTCGCTACGTTCGATTTGTTCGGCGCTTGGTGCCCCAGCGGTTGTTGCGGGTGAAACCAGTATCGTCCATGTCGCCTCCATCAATCCCGTGGCGGTCACCGTCGCATCGTTCTGGATCGGCCATGAACTCAATCACATTACTGGGGGAGACTCGCCGTTCGTCTTTCCCTTCCTGACTGACTTGTCGTCCTGGACCCAGCTCATGCAGAGCCACTTTGCCTCATGAACCTGAACCTCGGTATCGAATTCAACGACACCATTCAGCGGCTCATCATCAGCCAGCTGCGTTCGTCGACGGCCGTTCAGGATGGCATCACCGATGAGGCTCTGGTTCGCAAGTCATCGAAGACGCGCATTCTTGGGGCGGTTGGGCGCGCGTCGGGTCTGCCTGCTTTTCCTCAGGTGCGGGAGATGGTTGATCCGGAGTTCGTCGGCTACTGCGATCCCGCTGTGTTGTCGCGCGGCATGTTCGTTCCCCTGCGTCGCAGCGCCAAGCAGGTGCTGCTCGCCGTCGCCAATCCCTGGGATTACCGGGCGGACGACTACTGCGCCTCGCGTTTTCCGGACGATGAACTGCTCAAGATCGTCACTCTGTCCTCCGAGATTTCCTCGGTCATCGAGGGCTCCGCCAGTTCGTCGGGGCCAAGCCGGGCGGAACTTGAGGCGCTCGAGGTGGAGGAGTACTCAAATGAGAGCCCGGACTTTGACGTCACACGCCAGTATGACGAGCCGATTGCCCAACTGGTGGCCAGCATGGTCTCGGACGCCATCAAGCAGCACGCCTCCGACATTCACATCAAGACCGAGAAGACCCTTTTTCAATACTGCTACCGCATGGACGGGTCGCTCGGACCCCGTGTCGACATGCCTATGAAGCTGCGTGACCGTGTCGACGCCTTCCTGCTTAACCTCATGAGGCTCGCACCCGAGGAGCGCAACAAGCGGCCGGGCATCTCGGGCCGCTTCACTGCCAGTTACTACGGTCGCGCGGTCGGCGTCCGTTATGAGCGACACCGCACTTACCGCGGCTATCACGTCACGATGCGTCTGCTTGACAAGACGCATTTGGAGGCGCGTCTGGGCATGGGCACGCTTGCCTTTGACAAGGAGACACTGTTCGAGCTCGACAAGGCCATGGCGGTGCCTTCGGGTATCATCGTCATGTCCGGACCGACCGGCTCCGGCAAGTCGACCACGCTCAACGCCATGCTGCGCGAGTTGAACCATCCCGAGGACAACATTCTGACCCTTGAGAACCCGGTCGAGGACGAAATCCCCGGTGTCACCCATTGTGACTTGAAGGATTCCAGCGAGTTCAAGCCAATGATCGCCAGTTTCATGCGGTCCGACCCCGACGTCATCCTGATGGGTGAGGTGCGCGACCGTGAATCGGCCGAACTGGCCATTGAGGCGGCGATCACCGGGCACAAGGTGCTGACCACGATTCACACGCCTCGCGCATCCCAGATCATTGAGCGCTTCCAGCAGCTCGGTATGGAACGCTGGAAGATCGCCCAGACGCTCAAGGCGGCCTGTGCCCAGCGCCTGGTGAAGATGCTCTGCCCTGCCTGCAAGGAGCGCCAGGAGGGTGTGTCCGAGCGAGAGGTCAGGCTTTTTCAGCTCGATCCCTCCTGGGCTACCCGCACGGTCTATGTCCACCGCAAGGACGGCTGCCCCGAGTGCAAGGGGCGCGGTTACTCCGGCCGAACCGCCATCCTTGAGATCTTGCCAATCAGTCCGAAAATTGGCGACAAACTGGCCAAGGGCGAGATCACGCCCTACGAGCTTGAGCAGGAGGTGCGGCGCGATAGTGGACTGCCGTCCCTGCGCGACAACGGTCTAAAGTTGCTTGCCGAGGGCAAGACCGATCTCGAGGCCCTCAAGAAGGTGCTCGACATGACGTACGAATCCTGAACATGAACGTTTTTCAGGTCACCCTTCGCCACAGCGAGCGTCCGGACGTCTCCAAGGTGCTGGAGCTCGAGGCGCCCAACCGCGAGCAAGCTGCACAGATGGCGGCGCGGCCGGGTTTCCGGGTGGCGTTGGTCAAGCCGCTCAACCGGGCCAAGCGCGACAACAAGAAGCCGCGCGGTGTGCCTCGCAAGGAAATGATCAAGATGTTTCGCGGTCTCGCCTCGATGCTCAAGGCGAACATCAGCACCTCGGACGCAATTCTTTACTACGCTCAGGGCCTGCCGGATCCCGCCCTGAAGGCCACGCTGATCAACATCCGAAACCGGCTGGAGGCGGGTTTGCCTGTGCACGTGGCGTTCGCCAAGGAACAGGTCTTTGACACCACAATCATCACCATTATTGAGGCTGGGGCTGACTCCGGCCAGCTCGGTCAAGCTTTCACTTCGCTGGCACACCGCATCAAGATCGAAATGACCTTTGCCAGCAAGCTGCGCACGGCACTGCTGGTGCCGACCCTGATCATTCTCTTCCAGATTGGCCTTTTCATTTACTCGCAGGTGCACGTAGTTTCCAAAGTTGAGGAGACTCTACAGAGCGTTCGCCAGGCACCTGATCCCATCTCCGTTGTCATCTTTTCGGTGAGCCACGTTGTTCAGAAGGTTTGGCCCTTTTTTGTCATCGCACTCACCAGCTTCTTCATTGCTCTGTTCCGCTCGGCAAATTTTCGTCAACGACTGCTTATCCTGCTTATGGGCCGCTGGGGTCTGCTCAAGAAGCTCATCATGAGTCTGCGCCAGAGCGCGTGGATTGGCACCCTGCAGATGCTTTACGCCAACGGCATCAACTTGGCCCGTGCCTCGATGCTTTCCGCTCGGGTGCTCAACGGTACACCGATGTACGAGGACTTCGTCAAGGCGGCGCGTGTCTACGAATCCTCGGGCGTGCCGTTCGCTGAGTCGCTGAAGCGCAACACAGAACTCGATCCTCAAGTCACGCACATGATTGGTATCGGTGAGAAGTCCGCCTCCCTGCCGCAGCAGCTGGAACTGCTGCGCGACATCTACGAGGAGGATACCGCCGCCATCATGGCGGACTTCACCCAGGTCATCAACTTTGTCACCCTTGCGATGGCCGTCTTTCTCATCGGCTTTGTCTTCACCGGGTCCATGCTCCCCATCTTCCTGATGGGCCCGCGCATGATGCAGTCGGGCAACATGTGATTTGTCATGCAGCGCATCCTTTCCGTCGTCCTCAGCCTGACCGCCGTGCTTGCCGTGGCCCAAGAGGTGGGCACGCGCTTGGTGCCACGTCCCGTGCCAGGCTTGGTTTCCAAAGAACGCAGTCCCAAGGAATCCACAGATCCACTTTTTTCGGCACTCAAGGTTCAGAGGGCGAGACCCAATTCGGCGCCTGCCATGCCCGTGAGGCCGCAGTCGTCCGGAGCGACGCAGCCTGTCGTCATGCATGAGCCGGCACGCATTCTGTTTGTGCACCGGCACAATCAACTGCCGGCGGCCATGCAGCAGCGCCTGAAGGCTTTTCCCGCCGCTCCCTCCGGTACGGGAGCAGCGAACCCGTCAGGAGCCGTGGAACTCCTGCAGGAGCGTCCCGCCGCGGTGCGCATCATTCCAAAAAGCGAGGTGCCGCTGCTCAAAACGCCGGCCGCGGCAACACCCCAGACAGAAGCCATGAAGCCATGAAAGTCCTGCCACACCCTGCGACCGCCGCCCGCGGTTTCAGCCTGATCGAAATCAGTCTGGTCATCGCCCTGCTGCTCGCCCTCGGCACGCTTGCCGGCCTCACAATCACATCCGTGCGCAACTGGCAGCGCGGCAAGGACGCGGCCCTCTCGCTCCGGGCGGTTTACTCCGCCCAGCGCGGCTATATGGCCGATCATCCGACGGCCAACATCGCCTTGGTCAGCACCGTTCAGCTGCAGGCCTATCTGCCCGAGGGTTGGTCGGCCATGCCGGTTTTCACAGGCCTCGAAAACGAGGCGCTCACCCTTGATCACACTGTCATGCCGCCGAAACTTTATGCCAATGGCGCCATTTACGATCCTTCCGGCAAGGCCGATGACGGCCTATGGGACACGGGCAATTGAGTCTTTTATCGCCGATGCCTGATGCTCCTCGCTTGACCATCCCCGCCGGCACCCGTTTCGGCTACCGTGAGGGATTGCCATGGCAAAGGCGCGACCGCTGCCTGGCGAGCGCCCCCGAAGCCATCGACATCGGACCCGGCCTGCATCTCTTTGTGGCCCCCAATGGCTCCGGCAAGACAACCCTGTTGCGCTCGCTGGCCGGCTTGCTGCCCTTTCTCGACGGAGGGGCCGTTCCGCCGTCCG